>Ga0076297_129_pt1 | contig 5428 bp, 4 predicted proteins | sample RifGroA1_FD_67982 | JGI IMG/M metagenome (GOLD analysis project Ga0076297, IMG submission 67982) | Berkelbacteria bacterium GW2011_GWA1_36_9 | reverse complement strand
GACCATAGCCCTCATAAAGACTAGTCTGGAGAAAGACATTGGAAGTTTTATAAAAAGAAGCAAGATCACTCTGCCAGCCGGCTAGTTCTACGCCGGTTTTCCCTCTCAAACTATTTTCCAGAGAACCCGAGCCGACTACAAGCAACCCCGTATCGCCATACTTTTGCCGGACAAGAGAGAGCGCCTCAAGCGCTAAGCCGATATTTTTCTCCGGCTCAAGCCGGCAAACCATGAGGATGATAAAGTGCCACGGGTAGCGGGCATGGACGTCGAACCTGATTGGCGCGTTGGCAATTTTCTCTTTATCAACATAGATGGGTAGAATTTTCAATTTAGAATTTTCAATTTTCAATTTTTGGGTTACGCTCTCACTAACTACTCTGATACTATCCGCGTTGCGTAGAACTTTATTAGCAAAGAATTTGCGCACTCTGTTTTGGAAGCCGGTAAAGTATGGCGAATTAATATCGGTATGGAACTGAAGCTCCATAGGAATTCTCCATTTTTTCTTAATCCTTACACCAGCCCAGCCTGATTCCAAGTCTTGGCATGTTATAAGAGATCTGCCCCGTACGAATTTCTTCTCAAACACTAACTTCTTGCCAATTCTAGCGGCATCAATGGGGCGTAAAATGCTAGTAAAGGAGTTTGTAGGATAAACCCAAACATTATCCGAAAGTTGCTTATCTTTGAGCCCATGCGAGGCATTGCACATCAGTATGATATGAAGCTCTCCAACCAGATTGCCGTATTCCTTCATCCGCTCCGAGACAGCGCTGCCGTTCTCAAAAAGCTTCCTATCCGAGCCGATCATCAAAACTTTTAAATCTTGTTAAATCATACCCTTGTAAAGAAACTTTTGAATCCTTGAAGTTTTTACCCCGGGCTTTTTCAAGATTGGAAAAAGTGATTTTACTTGTTTCATCGCTTGTTATTATTGGTTTAATTATTATTATTGGCATCAATCGTTGGATTTCTTCAACGGAGGCACTTCCCGAAAATGGTGGTGTTTTTCGTGAAGGTGTAGTTGGAGATAGTAGTAATCTTGATAGTCAAATTGCTCGTTTAGTAAATGGCGGTTTGACAAAATACGATTCTAACAAAAATATTATTGGCGACATGGCCAAAAGCTGGGATATTAATGAGGGTGGCAAAGTCTATGTTTTTCATCTTAATTCTCAATTTAACTCCGAAGATTTTGCCAACCAAATTACCAGTGAAGGTATTTGGAAAGATATTGAAGTTTCCACACCTGATCTGGCAACAATTACTTTTACTTTCAAACAACCTTTCAGTCCGTTTTTATACACTTCAACCGAGCCAATTTTTCCTTATGGACCTTATAAAATTACCAAAGAAAGTAAAAGTGAAGTTGAACTTTCCGCTCGCGATGATTACTATGCCGGCCAACCGTATATTGATAAAATAATTTTTAGATTTTATCCCGATCAAGACGCTTTGTTAAAAGCGGCAAAACGGGGCGAAATTGACGGTTTTGCAACAACTGTGGATGCCGAAACTATCTCTTCTTTTCAAAAATTTGAAATGAAATTACCGCGACAACTAACAATATTTTTTAATCTTTCCAACAAAGATTTGCAAGATGTTAATGTTCGTAAGGCTTTGAAAGAAAATTCTAACCCGGGCAAAGCTTTAGAACTGCGATTGGTTACTTCTTCAAATCAAAAAAATGTTGATGTTGCTAAATCAATTGCCGACAAATGGGGTAAAAATGGCGTCAAAGTCAATCTGGACATTAAAGATAATGTGACTTTGCAAAAAACAGTCATTCCTAAACGGGATTACGATGTTTTGCTTTACGGTTTAGACTATGGTGAAGACCCTGATCCGTATCCATTTTGGCATTCTTCTCAAATTAGTCCGCCAGCTGGCGGAGATGGTAAAAATCTTTCCAATTTTAAAAATGTTCAAGCCGATAAACTTTTAGAAAGCGCCCGTCAAGAGTTTGATTTTAAAAAAAGAGAAAATGAGTATGCCCAGTTTCAGCAAATTTTAAATCAGGAAATTCCAGCTTTTGTGGTGGAGCAAGACACTCTTTATTATCAAGTTTCCAAAGATGTTAAAGGGATTGAAAAAATTATCGGTTCTCTTGAATCAGACCGTTTCTTGGATGTGAGTAAGTGGTATATTAATACTAAGAGGGTGAAAAAATAAGTACGAATTACGAATGACAAATAGCATAAGAAAAAAAGCCGAAGTGGCGGAACTGGAATACGCGTACGGTTCAGAGCCGTATCCCGCAAGGGTTGTGGGTTCGAGTCCCACCTTCGGCACCATTTAAAATTTGTCAATTTGACAAAAACCTTACTTAACTTATAATTAAAATAGGAGTTACAATGCCACTCGATAAAAACGATCAAAAAATAATTCAAAATATTATTCAAGATTCAGAAAAAAGACTGGTCAAAAAGATTGACGTGAAGTTTGATGCAATTGATGTGAAGATTGACGCGACTAATGTTGAGATTGAGTCAACTAAAAATGAGATTATCTCGGTATTAAGTCGAGAGGTTAAAGATTTGGCAGACATCAATAGGGCAGTGATAACTAAAATTGAAGAAATGGATTATCGCTTGCGTATTGTAGAACGAAAACTTGGGCTTAGCGTTCGGTAAAAAACCCGCCCGCCCAAATTCTTGAACCTCAGAAAACTGCCAAAGAACCTGCCTGCCGGTAGGCAGGGAACCTGGAAAAATACCGGCTCGAATCACATTTTGTAAAAGAAAATTTTTAAAGTCTTGAGTTAATAGGATTTAATGAAGAAGAAATTGAAAATCAACTAACAAAGATAAATCAAATTGTATCACAATCGTTACTCAATAAAGTTCTTGAGGAAAATCCTAACGACGGCGAGGAAATTCTTGCTGACACCGGAAAATATTTATCTTCTCATTATTCATCTGACCAGCTAAACAAAATGTCACAGGACGAAGGATTAACGATTCTAGAGCATTATTTTGACGAAATTACTAGCGGGTTCGACGAAGAAAAAAAGAAAGATTTTTTCAATACTCTTTATCAATAACCGTTCTACTACACTGTATGAATAAAGTTTAGATTCAATAATTGTGTAGAATTTAGAGTAAGCTTTGGCTTTCTCTAAGTTTATAATCGCCTCGGTAATTTGCCGCCAGAGGTAAAATATGGTATATTTTACCTATCGAACAAAGCTCGTAAATAAAAACTGGAAATTGTCCCCACACAAAAACTTACTGGCTTACAGAATTACATTCTGTCGCGCCGTGCGTTTTATGCGGGGCAGGTAAGGTTCAAGAATTTGGAAATGCCAAATTTGACAAATTAGGTATTAAATTTGTATATTATTAATATGGCAGAACAAAATATCCAAAAATTATTAGATGCTCAAACAAAAGCGATTGACGTAAAACTTGAGAATCAAACAAAAGCTATTGATGTAAAACTTGAGAATCAAACAAAAGAAATTGAGCGCCATCAAAAAATGTTACTGGAAGAATTTCAGAGTCGTCTTAAAGTTGTGGCTGAAGTAGTAGTTGATCACACTGAAAAACTTAATGATATTATGGAAATGGTGGCAATGAACACCGAACAGCTGGAATTTATTAAAAATATGCTCAAAAGAAAAGTGGATATTGAAGAGCATGAGTTGTTAGTAAAAAGAGTTGCCATTTTGGAAAAAAAGTTACGAGTATCTGGAGTTTAAAACTACTTACTCTTTTTAGTCTTTACATTTTTTATTTTTATGTTATTTTGAATAAGGGAGCACCTAAAATTCGTGGGCGCTCTTTTTGATTGCTTTCAAGGAGGAGAAAGATATGTCTAGGGATAAACCTAAAGAATCTTGCGGAATTTTTGGGATTTACGGACCGGGCGAAGATATTGCAAATCTTACTTATTTTGGGATTCTTGCCCTTCAGCACAGAGGGCAGGAATCGGCTGGTATTGCTACTTCTGATGGTCAAAGAATCAAACTTGAAAAGCTAACCGGTAGAGTAGATCGTTTTACTGAAGCACAGATTCGGAGACTTTCCGGGGGCGAAAGCCATCCAGCCATTATAGGTAGCGGTCATGTTCGGTATTCAAATACCGGGTCTAACATTTGTGAAAACTACCAGCCATTTCTCTTTCAAAGTCGGTTTGGGCGGTTTGCTCTATCTCATAACGGCAATTTACTGGAGCCAGAGGTTTTACAAAGGAGACTGATAGATAACAAACTAGTACCTGAAGGCACTTCTGACAGCGAGCTAATTGCGCTACTTATTGTTGATAAAAGTTACGAAGCCTTGACTTTTGAGGAGGCAATAAGACTTGCTCTTAAGGAAATTGTAGGAGCTTACTCTTTAGTGATTATGACCACACGCAAGCTGATTGGTATTCGCGATCCCTGGGGAATTAGACCATTAAGTCTTGGCAAAATCAATAGTGATCATTTTCTTCTGTCATCGGAAACTTGTGCTTTTGAACCGTTTGGCGGAGAGCACTTGAGCGATCTTGGACCGGGAGAAATGATTGTGATTGAAGATGGCAAGTACTGTTCAAGCCAACTTTTACCACAAGTTTGTAAAAATCTGTGCATTTTCGAGTTTATCTATTTTGCCTCACCTGGTAGTATCTTGTATGATCGCTTACTTCAAACTGCCAGGCGGCATATGGGTGAACGGCTTTTTGAAGAGCACCCGGTGAAGATAGATAATCCCAATGAATGGGTGGTTGGTGGTGTTCCTAATACAGGGACCCCAGGAGCCAAAGGTTATGCTGAAGCTTCCGGGTTGGAAATTAGAGAATTGTTGCTTAAGAATGGATATATTGGAAGAACTTTTATTCAACCAAGTCAAAGGTTGCGAAGTGTTGGCGTCCGCTCAAAACTTCAGGTTTTACCTCGCGAGGTTCGTGGTAAGAAAGTTGTTTTAGTAGAGGATTCTATTGTTCGTGGAACGACTACTGGTCAAATTGTTAATTTGCTATTTAAGGCTGGTGCTCAGGAAGTCCATATGCGAATTACCTCCCCGCCTTACAAGTATCGCTGTTTAATGGGAATTGATACTCAATATCCCGAAGAATTAATTGCAGCGACGAAATCTGTTGATGAAATTAGACAAGAAATTGGTGCGACTTCCTTAGGCTATCTTTCACTTGAGGGAGTAATCCAAAGTATTAACCATGAAAAATCTCTTTCGCCAATTCCTTCCGATCATTTTTGTTCCGCCTGTTTTAATGGGCAATATCCATTCAAGATTCCGGAAGCTCAGAATCGTTTTGTTTTAGAACAAACAGTGTAGGGGACATTCTATTAAGCTGGCGTTTTTTAAGCGCCAGCTTTTCTTTTTACCCGGCTCTACAATAAATACAGTGGTAGTTTTTACCAGAGATAAACCTAGACAAAAAATGGTAGGCTAATTGTGAAAGCAATTAATTTTCACAAAGGAGG
>Ga0076297_119_pt1 | contig 6099 bp, 4 predicted proteins | sample RifGroA1_FD_67982 | JGI IMG/M metagenome (GOLD analysis project Ga0076297, IMG submission 67982) | Berkelbacteria bacterium GW2011_GWA1_36_9 | reverse complement strand
CCGACTCGAGAATGACAGTATAAACTGCGTAAGTCCTGTAATTATCAGTTGCCTATTAAACCACTATTTCATGCTCATATGATGATTGGAATATACTGGCAGACTAAAATAAAAAGTCGTGCCCTTGCCTTCTTCAGACTCCAGCCAAATTTTTCCATTCATCATTTCAAGTAACTTACGGGTGATCCAAAGACCCAAGCCGGTACCGGTAATCTCAATTGTTTCAGGATTTCTAACACGATAAAATTTTTCAAAAAGTCTTTTTTGATCAGCTTTACTTATCCCTATCCCTGTATCTTTAACCTGACCGATAATTTCATTTTCATTTTTCTGACAAGAAACATCAATTGAACCTTGTTTAGTATACTTAATCGCATTGCTAATTAAATTATTTAAAACTTGACGCAATCTTTTTGAATCAGCTTTTACTTCCGGAATGGCTTTATCGTCAAAATTAATAATTAAATTCTTTTTGTGCGCTTGAGATTGATATTCTCTCACTGTTTGAGTAATAAGCATTGAAAGATCAACTGCCTCAAAATTAATTTTAACTCTACCTTGTTCAATTCGATTGACATTAAGTAAATCATCCACCAAATCAGCCAATCTTTGATTAATAACCACCACTTCTTCAATTGTTTCTTTTGTTTCACCACTGACTCCGCCGGTGTCGCCTTCCAAAATCATATCTAAATAACCCTTAATGGCGGTAATCGGCGCCCGCAGTTCATGGGTAGAAAGTGAAATAAGCTCTTCTTTAATTTGCTCTACTTCAATTTCGGAAGTGATGTCCCTAAAAGTCACAATCGCGCCGACAATTTTGTCACCAACATCATAAACAGCCGCCACTGAAAGATACACTGGGAAAAGAGCCCCGCTTCGTTTGCGTAAAAAATATTCTTTTGAAACAATCGGTTCGCCGGTTTTCAAAACTTTACTCAAAAGCGAATCTTTGGCTGAAACTAACTTTTTTTCTTTATTAAATAAACCCAAAGTTTCTTCAAAATATTTGCTAAAAAGCTCTTCGCGCAGAAAACCGGTTATTTCCTCGCCTGATTTATTAAAACGGATAATTTTTTGGGTCTTATCAATGGCTAAGACGCCATCGCCAATAGAAGTCAGCAAGGCTTCGTCTTTTTTCCGTTCTTCTTCAATTTGACGATACATGGTTGAAGAATTAACAATAATGGCCGCTTGGGAGGCTAAAATTGAGACTAATCTTAAATCAGTTGAATTAAAATTATTTTCTCGTTGAGAGAAAATTTGAATCACTCCCAAAGTTTGCGATTTTACTCTTAAAGGCGCTACTAAAATACTTTTAATGCCATTAATTTTGGCTCTTTTTAGAACAGCTGATGTTTCTGGATCAATCTTGTTTTCCATAACTGGTATGCCCTTGCAAAAAGCTTGCCCCATGACACCTTCATCGTTGCGAACTCTAAAATCGCTAATTTGTTGAGAGTTCAGACCAAAAGCCGGACTTTCACCGCAAAGAAGATAATTTTCGTGGTTAAATAAAGCTACTAATCCAATGTCTCCTCTGAACATTTTGACAATAGCAACTAAAATTGAATAGAGTGTTCCTTCAAAATCAAATAAAGTGGTAATGCTTTGAGAAATTTGGTTCAAAGCTTCAAGTTCAGCCAACCGATCCCGATTTTCCCGCAAAAGATTTGCCGACTGAATTGAAATAACCGCTAAAGCCGCTTGATTGGTAATCGCCCCAAAAAAATTAAGGTCTGTCTGGCTAAATTGTCGCTCCTCGTAGGTAAAAACGCTCATCACGCCGATTACTTGATCATGAATCATCATTGGCATAGCAATTAAAGAATGAAAATTTCCCTGAACAACTTGCGAAGCCACTTTTTCGGCTTTTAAATTTGTAATTACCGCCGGTCTACGACTTTTTACCACTCGCCAAGAAATACCGCCGGAAGCGGAAGGAATAGGTGGTTCTTTTAAGATATCGCTCAAACCGCGAGCCGCTTTACGAACTAAAAAATCCCCTTCCAAAATCATTAGAGAACCGGCATCAACTTTTAAAGCCGTTAAAACTTCGTCCAATAAAGGACCCCAAAGATTTGGCAAATCTTCAGCGCTAGAAGCAATTTGAGAAATGGAATACAAAGCCTCTAAATTTGATTGTGCTTGATTATTGTCCATCATTTATATAATACAAAATTTGCCGCCAAATTGATACTGGACTAATAGTAGAGTTAAGTAGTCATTGCGAGTATTTTATTTGTCATTGCGAGCTCCGCCAGCTGGCGGAGCGAAGCAATCTATTTGTCATTGCGAGGAGCAAAGCGACGCCTTTAGCTGTGGAGCAATCTTATTATTTTCAATATGAACCAGAAACAATATTATGTTTATTTTATGACAAATCATGCTAATACGGTAATTTATGTCGGCATAACTAATAATTTACAAAAAAGAGTTTTTGAACACAAAAACAAAATAACTTATGGCTTTACAAGCAAATATAATATTGATAAATTGGTGCGTTACGAAATTTTCCAAGACCCAATATCGGCAATAACAAGAGAAAAACAAATTAAAGGCGGTTCAAGGCGCAAAAAGTTGGAATTAATTGCTAAAGATAATCCAAACTTTGAAGATTTATATTCAAAAATACTTTAAAGATTGCTTCGCTTCGCTCGCAACTACAAGTCAGATTGCTTCGTCGCTTCGCTCCTCGCAATGACAAAATCGCAATGACAAGTTAAAATTTATTGATCTTGATTCGGTGTTTCCCCTTGCCCGGGTTCAGAGTTTGGCTTATATGGTGGATACGAAGGATAGTTTGGCGGTCCGCCAACTGGCGGATTCGGTGCTTGATTATATTGATTAGGATAATTGTTTGGACGCATTGATTGATTCTGATTCATTGGCGCTCTGACCTGCTGACGCTCGTGTTCTAAAGCAATTGGATCAACCATGACATCGCGAGGTTTGGCGCCATCAGGCGGACCAATAACCCCATTTTGCTCTAAAATATCCAGAAGCCGAGCCGCCCGGGCATAACCAACCCGCAAACGTCGCTGTAAAAGCGAAGCCGAAGCTTTCCCAGCCATAACAACTGTTTCTTTAGCATCGTTGTAAAGTTCATCTTCAGCCATAACCTCACCACCCACCCCGCGACCCATTTCTGGTCTATAGTCAAGAATAGTTTCGTCGTATTGAGGGGCGCTTTTGGATTTGAGAAATTCAGTAACTTTAGTAATTTCTTTATCATTTATAAAGACGCCTTGAACCCGCTTGGGTTTGCCTAATTCACTGCCAATGTAGAGCATATCACCATGACCAAGTAATTTTTCAGCCCCGGACAAATCAAGAATAGTCCGTGAATCAACTTGGGAAGCAACGGCAAAAGCAATTCTGTTGGTAATGTTGGCTTTGATTAGTCCGGTAATCACATCAACCGACGGTCGTTGAGTCGCCATGACTAGATGAATTCCAACCGCCCGAGCCATTTGAGCTAAACGAACAATCGCCGCTTCCACTTCATTAGCCGCTTGAGCCATTAAATCAGCTAATTCATCAATAAAAATCACAATATAAGGAATACGACCATTGGTCGGATTAGCATTGTAAGCTTCAATATTGCGCCGATTGGTTTCTTGAAAAAGTCTAAAACGACGATCCATTTCCGCCACCGTCCATTTAAGAGCTGAGATGGTTTTATCAACATCGTGAACCACCGGCGATAAAAGATGAGGAATGCCGTTGTAATGAGTAAATTCCACTCTTTTTGGATCAACTAAAATTAACCTTAAATCTTGAGGCGAATTCTGGTAAAGCAAGGAAACAATCATACTATTGATACAAACTGATTTTCCTGCCCCGGTGGCGCCGGCAATCAAAAGATGGGGCATATTTTTTAAATCGGCAATGTAAGGCGCGCCGGCGACATCTCTGCCTAAAGCAATGGTTAAATTTGATTTTTTGGCTTTGAATTCATCGGACTGCAAAATTTCCTTCATTGAAACAACCGCGCCGACTTTATTAGGTATTTCAATTCCCACCGCCGCTTTACCCGGAATCGGCGCTTCAATTCTAATTGGATGTTGAGCCAAAGCCAGCGACAAGTCATTAGCCCGAGCCGTAATTTGAGTTAACTTAATTGATTGTCCCGGTTTTAAGGTATATTGAGTTACTGTCGGACCAACATTGACATCACCCATAGTCACATCAATGTTAAAATCTTTCAAAGATTTCTGAATAATTTCCACATTTTTAGTAATATTGCCCGGCGTGGCTTTGGAAGCATTGTCTTCCAATAATTCTGGTGGCGGATATTCCCACGCCATTTCACCAGTTGTAGATTGAGGATACTTTGCCGGCATATTTCCCCTCTGCAAAGTTGTAAAAACCGCCGTTTTTGGTTCATTAATTTTTATGCCGCCGTCAATCGCGCCCGGACCCAACCTTTGCCACAAAGCGCGAATAGAAGTATTAAAAGTAATTAGAATGGAAATAATCGCCAAGGCAAAAATTAAAATCAAGGAAGCGTAAGGTCCCAAAAAACTGGCAAATAAAGAACGGATGCCAGAACCAATCGCTCCGCCAAGAGGAGAAATCATTGCCGGCACAAAAATTAGAGAAAGAATCGCCCCAATAACAGAAGTGGGCTTAAGTTGAAAACGATTAGGAAAAAGTAAAACTAAACCATAACCAAGAAAAACAAAAGGAATAAGATAGCCAATAATCCCCCAGCCATTAACCGATAAACGAATAAAAAAACGACCAAACGAGCCGGCAAGATTAAACATCCCTAAAAAGATAATAAAACCTAAAATAATTAAAATGACCGCTACCACATCGCGAGTGGTATCGGGATTCATGGTCCAGTCTAATTCTTCCCAAATAGAAAGACGCTGACCCTTTCGTCTATATTTTCTCTTGCCCATATTACCCATCTCCTTAAGTATAAGTTAAGTTTATTATACCACTTTAGTCTGTCATTGCGAGCGTCAGCGAAGCAATCTGGCTTAATGTCCAAAAAAACCGCTTCTTAGGCGGTTTTTTGTGGTTCAAGTGATTCTCTATGAAACTCAACCAATTTGCCGGTTTTCGGATCCATTTCAACATCAATTACTTCCGCTTTGGCAGATTGATTAATTTCCCTTGAAATTTCCCCAATATTTTCAGTTGTCATATTCCCTCCGCTCCTGAAGACGCGCTCCGCGATAGCGGAAGCGGAGTTCAGGAAGCCCCGCAAATTGCGCTTCTTTGCGTACACTACGGAGTAGGTTGCAAAGAAAGCAATTTTGCTGGGGCAATACTTTTACCTTTTAATTTTTAACGTCTATTAACTATTAAATAAGTATATCACAAATTTAACCCTCTGTCAAGAAAAGCCCCGCCGGGGGTGGCGGGGCGAAAGGGATGGGGGGTTAAAAAATAGGATGAAATTTCCTTAAGAGGAAGCGAAAGCGGAATCAAGCTGACGAAAAGCTTGAAAACGATTACTAACACCTAGCTTTTCATAGATTCTAGTCAGATGCCAATCTATCGTTCTCTTGCTCACACACAACGTTTCCGCCACATCTTTACTGCTTTTTCCTTCAAATACTAAGTCAAGAATCTCTTTCTCTCGTTTTGTTAACCTATCTTCTGACACAGATTACCTCCTATTGTAGATTAGTCGAACACTTTAGTAGTCTACCGTATTTTTAAGTTTGTGTCAAGGTTTTTAAATGTTTTTGAATGTTTTTGCCACTAATTACGGGTGTAGCTATTGACAAACTAAAATTAATATATTATGATAATATAATCCCTTAACAATCCGCCAGCCGGCGGAGTGGATAACTTTCAACCGAAGGTTGTCTATGCACCTTACAAGGAGAGGGATTATAAAAGACTTTCGTTCTTACTTCCCCGCCGTGGCGGGGCGGTAGGGAGGATCTCAAGTCTTTGTCAAAAAAAAGCGCAACGAACGGTCAATAATTTAAAGTAAATTTGGGCCGACTTCCGATTGCGCTTTTTTGATAGAAAAAACCGGCTCTACAATAAATACAGTGGTAGTTTTTACCAGAGATAAACCTAGACAAAAAATGGTAGGCTAATTGTGAAAGCAATTAATTTTCACAAAGGAGG
>Ga0076297_126_pt1 | contig 6143 bp, 7 predicted proteins | sample RifGroA1_FD_67982 | JGI IMG/M metagenome (GOLD analysis project Ga0076297, IMG submission 67982) | Berkelbacteria bacterium GW2011_GWA1_36_9 | reverse complement strand
GTCGTATGCTTTTTAAATCTAACTTTATTCATTTACCCTCCACTACCATTATACCTTGTCATCAGGACAAATAAAATGCCTTATTATTCAACGGCCTCACTCTTGAGATTTGACAAAAGCAATTTTTGAGTTTATTATATAAAGTCATTCTTAAATTCAGATAAAGGAGAAAAACAGTTATGAATACAGCAAGAAGAAGAATTATCCCCTTAAATACTGTTGGCATTTGTGAACACTGCAATACACTGCTTACTCTGCTTGATATGCAAAATAGCGAAATTGCAAAAGGCGAATGGCATTGCCCTAACCCTAATTGTAATGGTATTTTAGGTAGTCTATCGTTCGGTTATGAAGATAAAAAATCTAGACAAACTAAATGGGTCGGAACAGATGGCCAGTGGACTTCTACCAGACCAACTGAATATTTTTATCTTGGTAACTGGAAAATAGTCCCTTCAATACTCCCAAACCTTTCTATATTCTAGCGACCCTCTCCCCTTTGCGGATGTTTGGCTTTCCAGGCATCCGTTTTTTTTTACTTTTTGAGAACTTCTTTTAAATATTGACCTGTATATGATTTAGCAACTTTAGAGACTTGTTCAGGCGTGCCTTCGGCGACAATTTCCCCACCGGCGTCTCCCCCTTCCGGACCAAGATCAATAATCCAGTCAGCTGATTTAATCACGTCGGTATTATGTTCAATCACAACCACGGTATTACCTTTATCCACCAATGCTTGTAAAACTGCCAGCAATCTTTTAATATCTTCAAAATGAAGACCGGTAGTCGGTTCATCTAAAATATATAAAGTTTGACCAGTGTCGTGGCGCGAAAGTTCCGCCGAAAGCTTAATACGTTGCGCTTCACCACCGGACAAAGTATTTGCCGGTTGACCTAAATGCATATAGCCCAAACCAACCGATTCTAGAACTTTTAATTTATCATAAATTTCCGGAAAATCTTTAAAAAATACCAAAGCATCTTCAACTGTCATTTCTAAAACATCGGCAATGGTTTTGCCTTTGAAAGTTACTTCTAAAATTTCCTGATTATAACGTTTGCCTTTGCAATCGGGACAAGTAACATAAACATCGGGCAAAAAATGCATTTCAATTTTCAAAACTCCATCACCTCTACAAGTTTCGCATCTACCACCACGGAGATTAAAAGAAAATTTTGAAGCGTCTAGCTTTTTGGCAACGGCCTCCGGCATACCGGCAAAAATATCCCTAATATAAGTAAATAAATTGGTATAGGTCGTTAAATTAGAACGAGGCGTTCTACCAATCGGCGACTGATCAACAGAAACAACTTTATCCAAATATTTAAGACCAGAGATGGCTTTGTACTTGCCAATTTCAGTTTTGGCTCGATGTAATTTACAAGACAGGAAATTAGCCAAAATATCCAAAATAAGAGTTGATTTACCTGAACCAGAAACACCGGTAATACAAACAAAATTATTGAGCGGAATTTTAACATCAATATTTTTTAAATTAAATTCCGACGCCCCCCGAATAATAAGCTCTTCTTTATTCTGCGGTCGTCTTTTTTTAGGAACTTCAATTTTTTTACTTCCAGAAAGATATTGACCGGTTAAAGAATCGGTATTTTTCATAATATCTTTAACGGTTCCTTCTGCCACCACTTCCCCGCCATGATCGCCCGCCCCCGGACCAATATCAATAACCCAATCGGCTTTTTCAATTGTCAAAGGATCGTGTTCCACCACAATAACACTGTTGCCAGAATTTTTCAAAGCAGAAAAAGTTCGTAAAAGTTTCTCGTGATCGCGCGGATGAAGTCCAATTGAAGGTTCGTCTAGAACATAAATGACACCCATCAATCCCGTCCCCAGTTGAGTCGCCAATCTAATTCGTTGAGCTTCCCCGCCAGCCAGTGTTGAAGCGTTGCGATCTAAGGTCAAATATCCCAGACCAACATCAAGCAGAAATTTCAACCGTTCGGAAATACTGCTGACAATTTTGGAAGCAATGATTTTTTCATTTTCGGTCAAATTTATTTTTTCTAATTCCGAACTAAAATACTGGTGGAGTTTTTCAATACTCATTGAAGTAATATCCACAATATTTTTTTCACCAATCGTAATGCTTAAAACTTCTTTGCGCAAACGTTTTCCCCCACAATCAGGACAGATTTTTTCAACCATATACTTTTCAATTTCAGATTTTAAATAATCCGAATCTGTCTCTTTGTAACGACGTTCTAAATTAGAAATAACACCTTCAAAACCATCGGCACCAGCCGTCAGTTTATCACCATATAAAACAATTTGGCGCGTCTTGCGCGGTAGCTCACCCACCGGCGTATCTAGGGAAAACTTATGCCGTTTTGCCAAATCAGCAATTACTTTATTGTACCAATTAATATGAGAAGTAATCCGAGACCAAGGTCTGATTGCGCCTTCGGCCAAAGTCAGCCGCGGGTTGGGTAAAACTAATACCGGATCAATTTCGTAGCGACGACCCAAACCTTGGCAAACTGGACAAGCGCCCTGGGGTGAATTAAAAGAAAATATTTTTGGATGAAGTTCGTCAAGAGTAGTCTGGCACTTTGGACAAGTAAAATCTTTGGAATACTTTTTTTCTTTGCCAGATTCTACATCTTGCACAATTAAATTACCCTGACCTAATTTCAAAGATTTATCAACGATTTTTAAAAGTATCACTATTGGAACAGTGTTCAAATCTTGTTTTACTTCTTCAACCAAAGCTTCAATGGTATGCGGTTTTGATTTGTCTAAATTTAAAAGTTGGGCTTCAAGAGTGTCAACCAAAATGCCATCAATACGAATTTTGGCAATTTTAGCGTTTCGCAGTTGCGAAATTAGATATTTGTGCTCGCCTTTTTGCATTTTTATTTGGGGAGCAAAAAATAATAGCTGTTTTACACCTTTATGAGGATTAAATTCTTTTAAAATTTCGTTTGTCATTTCTTCCGGTGTGGTTCTGACTAAAACTTTATTACATGTGGGACAATGAGGATGGCCAATACGAGCAAACAAAACTCTTAAATAATCGTAAATTTCTGTTACCGTTCCAACAGTTGAACGAGGATTTTGGGAAGCGCTCCGCTGATCAATGGAAATAGCCGGGGATAAATTTTCAATCCAATCAAAATCCGGTTTTTCTAAATTACCAAAAAACTGTCGCGCATAAGTTGAGAGTGATTCAACATAACGACGTTGACCTTCGGCATAAATAGTGTCAAAAGCCAAAGAAGACTTCCCTGATCCAGAAAGACCGGTAATTACAACAATTTTATCTCTAGGAATTTCTAGACTAATATTTTTAAGATTATGTTCCCTTGCTCCATGAATGATTATTTTGTCTTTCATACTTTTGCTATTATAACAAATAAATATTCACCTGACAATACCTTTGAGTTTTGACGAGGCTATTTGACAAACAAACAAAATTTTCTTAAATTTAAGATACAAAGAAAATTATAAAACGGAGGTTAAAAATGCTAGGCGATAAACGTCCTGCGCCATCGGGGCAAGGAACAATTGTTGGCGCCAATGTCAAACTAATCGGCACTCTTCAAGATGCCAACGACATTGTAGTTCATGGTAGAATTGAAGGAGAAGTAATTTCTTCTCAAGCTGTCAGTATTACTGAAACGGCTTATGTCAAAGGACCAATTACCGGCGAAGTGGTTACTATTGCCGGAAAAGTTCGGGGATCAATTACAGCTACTGGAAAATTGGAAATTATGCCAACCGGTAAAATTTTTGGCTCAATTACCAGCAAGGATTTGTCTATTCGGTCCGGAGCGACTTTTGTGGGTAAGTGCACCATGCCTGAAGGCGAAAAGGAAGAAGAGGTAGAGTTAGAAGAAAATATCGCTTCAAAAGAAGGACAAAAAGCTACTTACGAAGTAGAGTAAAGTTTTATCAATGTACTACTATATAATAGAGCCTTCAAAAGGAAAATTTAGTAATCGTCAAGAAAAAGTTAGGGATATTTTAGGAAATTTAGGTATTGCCGGTGAGACAGTCACGCCTAATTCGGCTCGGACAATTGAAGAACTGACCCATCTTGGTATTGTTAAAGGTTATTCAACCATTGTTGCATGCGGTTCAGAATCACTTGTCAACAAAGTCATTACCGTGCTAGCAACTGAAAATTTAACTAAAGACACTGTCCTCGGTGTTATTCCTAATGAATTTGACACGCCTCTGGTTAGAAAATTAGGCATTACCGATATTTATTCTGCCTGCAATGCTTTGAAATCTCGTAAATTAGAAAATGTCAGCCTTTGTTTTATTGAACCAAACAAATATTTTTTAACCGAAGCCATTATAGAAAGCTCTCACAATAAAGAGTTATTTTTTTCAATTGAAAATATTAATGGTAAAGCTAATGTCCATAAAGTTGTAATTAAGCCTGGTCTAGAAGTTACCTTATATGACAAATCGCTTGAAGGCGGAATACTGAAAAAATTCTATCAATGGTTATTTAATAAAAAAGAAAAAGACATTTATACCAGTAGTTTTCAGACTAAACGAATTAGATTTGAGTCAGAAAAAGAAAATTTACCAGTCAAAGTTTCTAACGAAATTGTCGCGAAAACGCCGGTCACTTTTTCAAATCACGCTCGGAGCTTGAAAATTATTGTTGCTCGTGATAGAATAAGGTCAGAAAGAAAAGAATATCGGAGGAACATAAAATCAAAGAGTTAAAAATTAATCAAGAAATTGACGCGGATAAAGTAATTTTAATTGATCAAGATGGCATTTCGCAAGGAACAGTAAATTTTGATCAAGCTTTTTATCTTGCTAGTGATGCTGAACTTGATTTAGTTCAAGTTAGCGCCAATCAAACCGCGGGCAAACCTCCTGTAGTTAAAATTATGGACTATGGGAAGTACAGATATGCTCAAGAAAAACAGGAATCGCGTCAAAAAGTTAAAGCCAAAGCGCCGGAAATTAAAGAAATTCGCCTTAGCCTAAAAATAAGCAGTCACGACTTAAACTTTAAAATCAAACAAGCTCAAAAATTTTTAAAAGATGGTGATAAAGTCAAAGTTACAGTCAAATTGATGGGTAGAGAAATGATGTTTTCTAATCGTGTTAGAGAAATTGTAGAAAATTTTAAAAATCAGTCTAATGGTGAATACGAAGGACCAATTGAAAAATTAGGTAATCGATTTTCAACCATTTTAAGAAGGAATACAAATGAAACAAAAAACAGTTAAAACTGCCAGTAAAAGAATATCAGTGACTGGAAGTGGTAAATTACAACGAAGAAAAACTTCAGCTCAACATTTAGTTCAGGGTAAATCAAAAAGAACCCTTAAGGGTCGAGCTACATTAGTTTCTTTTTCGCAAGCAGACAATAAAAGAATAAAAAAGTTAGTTCCAAATAGATAATGTTAATTTTCAATTTTAATATGGAGATTTTATGCCACGAGTAAAAAGAGGTACAACAGTTAAAGCAAAACACAAGAAACTCTTGAGTCATACCAAGGGCTTTCGTCACGGTCGCAAAAATTTGGTCAGAATGGCAAGACAAGCCGATACTAAAGCCGGCCAATATGCTTATCGCGATCGTAGAAATAAAAAACGGGACTTCCGCCGTCTTTGGATTATTCAAATTAATGCCGCCTGTAAATTAAATGATATTAAATATGGTATTTTTATTAATGGCCTCAAAACCCATAAAATTGAACTAGACCGCAAAGTCCTTTCTCAAATCGCCCAAGAAAACCCAGAAGAATTTAAGAAGTTGGTGGAAAAAGTTAAGAGTTAAAATTAAAATGGTTGATTTTTAAGATAAAATGATCTATAATAGAGACTGGCTTTCTGGGAATAAACAAGAAGGGGGTGTCGCTTATTCGAAAAACTTTAGTTTTGCTCTTCTGCTTTCTAATACTAACAAGTACTAGTGAGGGGCAAAACAGCGCCAAAAGAAGTCACGCAATGGCGGGACAAAAGATAACGCAGAACAAAAGCGAGGCTGAACCAAAGCCCTCGGTACGTCGAGGGCTTTTTAAATTTCCAGCTCCAATCCATCGTAAGCCAAAGTGTATCTGCTATCACCTACTTGTTGAACAAGTTTGACCATTTCTTTATGCGTTTTTTGAGTATGGCCATTGTGAGTAAAATAAATCTTTTTTAA
>Ga0076297_127_pt1 | contig 6362 bp, 4 predicted proteins | sample RifGroA1_FD_67982 | JGI IMG/M metagenome (GOLD analysis project Ga0076297, IMG submission 67982) | Berkelbacteria bacterium GW2011_GWA1_36_9 | reverse complement strand
TGATTTTTTAAAACGATGGTATTTATGGATTTTTGTCGGGCTCGTGCTGATTTTCTTATTTGTAGTCGTATACAGGCGCCTTTCCTCTAACGCGTAAATCTGTTATACTCAAATATAATTATGGATAAAAACCCTACTATTTTTGAATTTACTTCGTATAGATTTGAACCTGATAAAAAAAGGGTTTTTTTTAATTATAGACAGAAATTTGAAGGTAAAAAATCTATAAATTTTACCGAAACTCTGATTTTGCCCGAAGTGCCGGACCTATTGGGCATACCTAAAGGTTTGGTAGATAAAATTTTGCAGGGCGTTCATTTGATGCTGGGAATTAGCTATTTTAAATTTTATTGTGCGACAAAAGTAGAAATTCCGTATATCTTGTCAAAAGAGGAAGCTAATTTCTGGAATGTTGTTTATAAAAAAGGTTTAGGAGAGTTTTATTACAAAAATAGATTGGATCCTGAAATATCACCAAAGTTTCCTAATATTAAAACTGCAAAATCTAAAACTTATTTTTTAGGAAATAATAATAAATGCCTTGTCGCTGTATCTGGCGGAAAAGATTCAATCGTGGCGGCAGAACTTTTAAAGGAGCAGGGTATTGATATCACAGCTGTTTTTACTGAGGCCCAAAGGGGATCTGATATTGTAGATAATGTAATAAATACTTTGGGTATAAAATCGCTTAGATTCAGGCGTATTTTAGACGATAAAGCATTACAAAAACACAAATACGACGGTCATGTGCCAGTTTCTGCTATGTTTGCCTTTTTAGGAGTTTTATATGCTGTTTTATATAAATATTCATACTGTGTGATGGCAAATGAGTACAGCAGTAATTTTGGTAATGTAAAGTGTAAAGGCTTGATTATAAATCACCAATGGTCAAAATCATCTGAATTCGAGGACATGTTTAAAAGTTATGTGGATAATTTTATAAGTCCAGACGTCAGATATTTTTCCTTATTAAGGCCATTTTACGAAATAAGAATTGCCGAATTATTTTCTAAGTACAAACAATACTTTTCTTATTTCTCCAGTTGTAATAAAAATTTCAAATTAGTTGAAGAGAAAAAATCAGGACTTTGGTGTGGTCAATGCCCTAAGTGTGTTTTTGCATTCACTTTGCTGTCAGCTTTTTTGACAAAAAAAGAGCTTTTAAAAATCTTTAAAAATAACCTTTATCAGCAAGAGAATCTTTTAAGTTTATTTAAAGACATTCTTGGGCTTGGTAAAATGAAGCCTTTCGATTGCGTAGGAACATTTGAGGAATCAAAAGTCGCATTCTATTTGGGCAGTAAGAAATTCAGAAATAATTTTATAGTAAAAACCCTTTTGCCAAAAGTAAAAATCAAAAAAGATGCTATGAACAGGTTATTTAAAACTCATCGGGCGAATAATATTCCAAGCCAATTTAGATTTTCAGGAATGAAAGACGTTTTGATTTTAGGCTATGGCAAAGAAGGCCAAGTTTCAAAAAAATATATCAAAAATAATTTCCCAAATTTAAAAATAGGCGTAGCTGACGAAAAATTCGGTAAAAATTATTTAGGCAAACAAAAAGATTTTGACATAGCCATAAAGACACCCGGAATTCCAAAAAATATTGTAAAAATTCCCCACACAACAGCAACCAATATTTTTTTCTCAAAAATAAAAGAATTGGGGAACATAACCATAGGAATTACAGGGAGTAAAGGGAAGAGCACAACTGCCTCGCTCATATATTCAATATTAAAAGAGGCAGGTAAAGATATAAAAATCTTAGGCAATATAGGTAATCCAATGCTTTCTACTTTATCAAAACCTATAAAAGAAGATGAAATTTTTGTTTTAGAACTTTCTAGTTACCAATTGGACGATATTGATTTTTCTCCGAATATTGCGGTAATAACGAATTTATTTCCAGAACATATGAATTATCACGACGGCTTAAATAATTATTATAATGCTAAGAAAAATATAATTAGATTTCAAAATAAAACAGATACGTTTGTATATAACCAAAAAAGCAAAAAGTTGTGCGATTGGGCGAGTAATGCAAGGGATAAGGCAATTTTATTTAGCGATAAGATCAATATTGATGGTTTAAAAATTCCATTGTTAGGTCGGCATAATAAAGAAAATATTGGGGCCGCAATCGCTGTCGCAAAAGTATTTAATATTTCAGACAATGTGATAAAAAAGGCAATTAAAAAATTTAAACCTTTGCCACACAGATTAGAATTCATTGGAGAATTTAAAAATATTAAATTTTATGATGATGCTATCTCCACAGCCCCAGAGTCAACTATAATGGCGATAGAGTCTTTAAAAGGTGTAAGTACGGTTTTTTTAGGAGGAGAAGATAGAGGATATGATTTTTCGCAATTGGAAAAGACGATCAAGAAATATAAAATAAAGAATATTGTACTTTTTCCTGTTTCTGGAAAGAGGATTTTGAAATCAAAAAAGGGGCTGAATATTTTAAGAACTTCCAGCATGAAACAGGCAGTAAAATTTGCATATAAGTATACAAAGCCGGGTAAAATTTGTCTTTTGTCTTGCGCTTCGCCAAGTTATTCTTTGTGGAAAAATTTTGAAGAAAAAGGAGATCTGTTTAGAAAATTTGTTAAAAAATATTCTGGAAAAACATAATAATATATAAAAAAAGTGAGGAAATTTTTTCCTCACACTTGTGTGCTCATTATATATCGTATTCTTTTTCAACGTACGAAAAGTTATCTTCATACAGTGAGCTAGGTATTGAGCTTAATCGTTTGTTATATTCGGCGATGTCTGACCATTCACATATACATTGTGTTTGAACCCATAGTCTTGAGAATAGTGGCCAATCGAATACATCACTGCCTCTATATTGACCGCCTATCTTCTCATCATCTAATAACCGTAAAAAAGCCCGTGAGCCAACATATGGAGCGAATATACAAACCGATAAAGTATTCATGCCGTTTTCGAATAGATCGCAGACATGATCGTATGTAGCCTGCAATGACTGCCTACTTTCTCCCGGCAATCCTAAAACAACACTTGCAAACGTTTTTATTCCCGCATCTCTAAGAAGTATGGTGGCCCGTTTATTCAAAGCAACCGTACTACCCTTGTTTGCCGCTTTTAAAATGGCGTTGTCGCCACTTTCAATCCCGATAAAAACTTCATTATAACCGAGCGTGCTCAACAATTTTACAGACTCCTGCGTTGTCTCAGAAGCTCGTAAATATCCTTTAAATAATATCGGGCGATTTGGTTTGAGCGAGTTAAAACGACGCAACCAATCTATATCACACCCTATCGTGTCAGATAGCTCCCAAAAATGGTTGCATCCATATTTATCATATAATCTGTTAATCTCCTGCCAAACACGTTCTGGAGAGCGTTGTCGTAGTTTAGATCGAAGTAGCGCACAAAAAATGCAGCCACCCGATCGTTCTTGCCAACGACACCCCTTCATTGCATTAATGCATGCAGAAATGGCATCGGCTTGTTTGTAAGTTTGGCGATATGCTTCTTGATAAACTCTGGCGTCTATAAGAGACCAATCTGGATCGGGGTAGCTATCTAATGGAAGATCTATTTGAGGTATTAGGTGCGGCTCTCCTAGAAAATCTCGTTTGGCTAAACCATCAATGCGTTCTGGTGGTACGCCATTGGATAATTTAACCATCGGAATTTCACCGTCACCAACAACACAATAATCAATATAGGGCCTGTTTTTTAAGCACTCTTTCCACATAGTTGATACGTATGGACCGCCTAAAACAATAAGGTATCTATTTTGAGTTTTTAGTTTTTTGGCGATACTTAATGCTGTTTTGTAGCAACCCACATTTGTTGAAATACCAACAATGTTTGGTTTATAAGCCACTATATCCTCTACGAGGGCATTTTCTGTGGAATATAATTCACCATTTAAAACTAATACATCTGTATTTTTAGTCGCCTGAAGTAAACTCGCCCCAATAGCCAAAAGCCCAAGTGGTGGGCTATAGGCAGTACGTAATACCTTCACTCGTTCGCTAGATGGAATTACTAAGACAACTTTTGTTCGTGCAGTGCTCATATCATTTTCTCCTGCATGGGTGAAAACAAACTGAATTGTCAATGGCGAAAACCGCTTTCGCCGAGCTGTTTATAAATTAGCACTATTAAGCTATTTTGTCAATTTATATATATTATCTTGATAGAACTACAAATATTGTTTAACATTAATTTATTACTTACTATAGGGTTACTAAATGAAACGGCATTTTAATTATTATCTTTTTTTTCTGATTGTTTTTCTGGTTGGCTTTGGGTTTTTGTTTTTAGCCAGCCTTTCAGCCTCAGCTTCTCTGCAGAGATTTGGCACCACAAATTACTTTTTACTGCACCAGTTGTTTTATGGCCTTCTACCGGCAATCATTTTAGGATTTGCCGCTTATATAATTCCTCTGAATTTTTTTAAGAGATGGGCGCCGGTTTTAGTGATTTTAAATTTAATAGCTTTATTTTTGGTTTTCCTGCCATTTATAGGTTCTAACTTTTGGGGAGCGACACGGTGGATTGATATGGGAAAATTTACAGTCCAGCCGTCAGAGTTTTTAAAAATCACAGCCATTTTGTATTTGTCTGCCTGGATCGCCTCAAAATTATCCGAGTCTTCTGGTTCAAGCTGGAAGTCTGGTGCTAAAAAAGGTTATCATAATTTAATATATATACTTGTTCCATTCTCAATTTTTTTAGCCATAATTTCTTTGGCGCTATTTTTTCAGAAAGATGCCAGCACTTTAGGAATTATTGCCTTAACTCTGCTTGTTGTTTATTTTTCAGCTAAAACTCCTTTGTGGCACACGCTTTTAGTTATAATAGCTGGCATAAGCAGTTTATTATTTTTCGTGAAATTTGAGCAATACAGATTAGACCGCTGGCTTATTTTTTTAAATCCGGAAGCCGATCCTTTAGGCAAAGGATTCCAATTAAGGCAGTCATTAATTTCTTTGGGGTCAGGAGGAATTTTTGGCGAAGGGCTTGGAATGTCAACACAAAAATTCGGGTTTTTGCCGCAGGCAATGTCTGATTCTGTTTTTGCGATAATAGGCGAAGAATTAGGAATAATCGGGGGGACGATTTTGGTTGCACTGTTTATTTTATTTTTTTATTTGGGAATTAAAATCGCTAAAAATTCGAACGATAAGTTTTCAAAGTTAACGGCAATCGGAATTACTTTTTGGATAACTTTGCAGGCGTTTATAAATATTTCTTCGGCAATTGGAATTTTTCCATTAGCTGGAATACCTCTGCCGTTTTTTTCCTATGGCGGTTCGCACCTTGCAGCCGAAATAATTGGCGTGGGGTTATTGCTTAACATTTCGAAAAACTCCTAATTTTTGTTATCATTAAAGAATATAATTTATACATGAAAATACTTTTTACAGGAGGCGGAACTGGAGGGCATGTTTTTCCCTTGGTTGCCATAGTAAGGGAGATAAGGCGGATTTATCCTAAAAAAAATTTAGAGTTTTATTATTTGGGGCCGAAAGACGAGTTCGGCTTAATTTTACTTGCGCAGGAGGGGCTAATTATAAAAACAATAATTTCAGGAAAGGTAAGGAGATATTTTTCATGGCAGAATTTTTTAGATATTTTTATTAAAATTCCGCTAGGAGTTTTGCAAAGTTTTTTTTATCTTTTAATTTTGAACCCTGATTTAGTTTTTAGCAAAGGAGGTTCAGGTTCAATCTCTGTTACTGTTTCTGCCAGAATTTTGAGGATTCCTGTGTTTTTACATGAGTCAGACATAGTTCCCGGGCTTTCAAACCAGCAGACCTCAAAATGGGCTAAAAAAGTTTTTGTTTCTTTTCCAAAAACAGAATATTTTGACCCGAAAAGAACAACCATAGTGGGAAACCCTATCAGGAAAGAATTGCTCCAAGGAGATGCTAAAATAGCAGGACCCTATCAGGAAAGAATTGCTCCAAGGAGATGCTAAAATAGCAGGAGAAATGTTTAATTTAACTTTTACAAAGCCCGTGTTTTTAATAATTGGCGGGTCTCAGGGCGCTGAGGCGATTAATGATTTTGTTTTGAGAATTTTAAACACCTTTTTAAAGGATTACGAAGTCATTCATGTTGCCGGCAGGGAAAATGTAAAGCAAGTCGGGGCTGAAGCGCAGGTTGTATTAGACAAAGATTTAAATAATTATTATCATCCAATTGGCTTTTTAGACGAGGAAAAGTTAAAACATGCGTATAAGGCAGCTGATTTTATCATTTCGCGCTCGGGTTCCGGTTCTATTTTTGAAATTGCAGCTGTCGGCAAACCGAGCGTTTTAATCCCTCTGCCCACAGCTGCTGCTAACCACCAGGCAAAAAATAGCTAT
>Ga0076297_121_pt2 | contig 6399 bp, 10 predicted proteins | sample RifGroA1_FD_67982 | JGI IMG/M metagenome (GOLD analysis project Ga0076297, IMG submission 67982) | Berkelbacteria bacterium GW2011_GWA1_36_9 | reverse complement strand
CTAAAGCCGATTGGATTAACTTTTTGTCCCATTTTTTGCTCCTTTCTTAACTACTTTTGTCGTTGCCTTAACTTCTTTAATTACTTCTTTTTTTGATTCATCTGTTTTTACCTTTTCTTTCTCAACTACTTGTTCTTTTTTGATGGTTTCCAAAATTACCTTTATATGACTCATTCTCTTTTTGATAGGATGCCATCTACCACGAGATACCGGCTGACCTCTTTTAAGTCTTGGGCCTTCACCTATTTGAATTTCCTTAAACTTCAAATCAGTTACGCTTACTCCTTTTTGGAGTGCGTTGGCAACAGCTGATTTTATAACTTTTAAAAGAAGGTCTCTTTTCTTAATAAAAGGTAATGAATCAATTGCTTTTTGAACACTTAGTTTTTTAATAACATCAGCAACCGGTCTAACCTTCCTTGGGCTTATAATTAAATGTTTTTGTTCTGATTTTATTTCCATATTTTTAAGTCTTGTCCATTGTTCTTTTAACAACTTCTCCATGTCCTTTAAATGTTCTGGTTGGAGAAAATTCTCCTAAAGTATGCCCGACCATATCTTCTGTAACAAAGACATCAATGAAAACTCTACCGTTATGAACCTGAAAATATTTATTAACAAACTCTGGTGAAATCTTACAATTTCTTGACCAAGTCTTAATAGGTTTTTCCTTGAGTCCCATGCCAGCTTCAAGCTTTTTAATAAGCCTTTCATCAACAAATGGTCCTTTTTTACTGCTTCTGCTCATATATTATTTTTTACCTCTTGGTCTTCCCTCAATTATCAAACTATTTGAATATCTTTTCTTAAACCTGGTTTTTCCAACAGCTTTCTTACCCCAAGGTGTCTTTGGATACTTTAGACCTACTCTGCTTCTACCTTCTCCTCCACCGTGTGGATGAGCATGAGGATGCATTGCAACTCCTCTTACCGTTGGTCTAATACCTCTCCATCTTGATGCACCTGCTTTTGTATGTTTTTTGTTTTTGTCATCAATGTTACCGATTTGACCTATCATTGCCCAACAATTGGGATCAAATTTTCTTACCTCACCCGATGGCATCTTAACAAGAACTTGGTTTTCATCTTTTCCAAAGACAAAAGCAACTATTCCTGCACCTCTTGCGATTTGTCCTCCAAATCCTGGTTTTATTTCAATATTACTTATTCCAAATCCTACTGGAATTTTTGAAAGAGGTAAAAAATTACCTATTTCAAGAGGTGCCTCGGTTGAGGCAATTACTTTAGCTCCTTCTTTAAGATTGTCAGGTGCTATTATATAGGATCTTGTGCCGTTTTCATAAAGAATTCTTGCAATCCCGGCATTTCTATTTGGATCATATTCCAAAGCTTCAACAACAGCCCAGATATCTCTAAGATTTCTTTTAGTGTCAATTGTTCTTAAGAATCTTTTACTCCTACCACCTTGGTGTCTAACCGTTAATTTTCCACCGCTTCTTCCGGAATGTTTTTTAAGTAATGTTTTTAGTTTCATAGTTTTAATTTCAATCTTTAATAATTTTATTTATTTTTCTTTGTTTTACTTCCAGATGCTTCACTTTCAAAAATATCAATCTTACCTGATTTAAGTGAAATTATTGCCTTTTTCATAGCAGGTTTATTTACTATTCTTCCTCTTAAGTTCTTTGTTGTTAATTTTTTGTAATTTATAGTCTTTACAAGTTTTACCTTAACATCGTAAGCGGTTTCAAATAGATTTTTAATTTGATTCTTGGTTAGAGTAGGTAAAACCCAAAAAGAAAACTTTCCAAGTTTTGCTTGATTCATACTCTTTTCTGTAAAAATAGGTTTTATTTTCATTTCTTGTTACTTTCTTTTTTATCTTTAGAAACCAAACTGTCTACTAAAATATTTTTAAACTTAATAACTTCATATGCATTCAAATTATTAAACGAAAGTGTTTTTGTATTCTTAATATTTTTGAAAAATCTTGCTAAATTTTGATTTTTCTCTGCAAGAACTACTAAGGTTTGACCTTTTAATTTAAGTTCTGTAATTTTTTTGACTGCATCTTTTGTCTTTTTAATTTTTTCAATATTTTCTATAAATTTAGCTTCTTTTTTATCAAATTTAATTGCCAAAACCAAAGAAAGTGCTTTTTTCTTCATTTTTAAAGGCATTTTTAATTCACGCTTAACACCTTTTGGTCCATGAGCTTTACCTCCACCAACAAATATTGGGGCGGATCTGGCACCGTGTCTTGCTCCACCTGTTCCTTTTTGTTTATACAATTTTTTCCTTGTTCTGTTTACTTCTGATCTTGTTTTAACTTTATTTAGACCAAAGTGAGTTCTATCTTCAAAAACTCTGACTACCTGGGCTAATAACTTTTCAGCTTTTTTAAGATCAAATCCTTTTGGTAATGAAAAATTAATTTTGTCCTTCATTTTTTACTTCCTCCTTTGTTCCTTCTAATGTTTCTACCTTCTCTGGTTCTTCACTCTCAACAACTTGGGCAACAACTTCGTGTTCCAAATCCTTTAGTGATCCAGCTTTAACTTTTTTAATTGTCATGAATGATCCTATTCCGCCTGGGATTGCACCTGAAATTAAAATTTCATTTTTTTCTGAATCTACACTAACTACATGAAGATTTTTGATTGTAACCTGAATATTTCCCATTCTGCCTGCCATTCTTTTACCTTTGTAGACTCTACCTGGAGTTGTTGTTTGTCCTATTGATCCTGGAGCTCTGTGGCGATCACTTTGACCGTGAGTTTTTGGTCCGCCTCTAAAATTATATTTTTTAATTCCGCTGGCAAAACCTTTACCCTTGGTATTTGCTGTTGCAAAAATTACATCACCGGGATTAAAAATGTCAGAAGCTTTAATTGTATCTCCTACCTGAAATTTTGGCTCATCTATAACTCTTACTTCTTTAATGTATCTTGGGTTTATTTTTCCTTTTTTGAAGTGTCCTTGAAGTGGTTTTGTTGTGTTTTTGAGTTTCTTTTCTCCTAGACCTAACTGAACTGACCAATATCCGTCTTTTTCCTGATTCTTGATTTGCATGACAGTACAAGGACCAAGATTAACCTTAGTAACAGGAATCCTAAAACCTTCTACATAGGTCTGTGTCATATTTCCTTTTGTTCCAAATAATGTATTCATAGTCGTTAAAACCAAAAAAAGCGCCGAAAGCGCCTCTTGCCTTTCGCAAATCTAAAACGAGGTTATTTGATTAAAAACACCTCCATAATTTCTAAGTGTGAATTATATCAATTAACGAAGCTTTACGCAAGATAACTTTTATTTATTTCAAACGCTTTGGATTTACACCAAGTTCTTCAGCATTGTTCTTAATAAACTGAAAGGATTGATTAAAAAGATCAACATAAATATCAAAATCATCACCTGGAATAAGTTTTGATAAAGAATCCTCATGAATTTCTTCAAGGGTGCTGTCTTTAGAATTTTTAAGTGCATTAAGGTATCCCAGTACCATAACTCGTGGACCCGAGGGTAAATTTGACTTATTAAGTATTGATTCAATCTTTGCAACTGATCTTCTTCCTAATAATTTTTCACTCATCTTTAGATATTGATCTCACAAAACATTACATCTTAATCTCAATTGATACTCCAGCTGGAAGGTCTAAATTTCCCAGGGCATCAACTGTTTTTGGAGTTGGGTCAATAATATCAACAAGTCTTTTATGGGTTAAAACCTCATAATGTTCTTGGGCATCTTTGTCTGTAAATGGCGATTCTTTAATAGCCATGACAGATCTATCTGTTGGAAGTGGAATTGGACCTATTATTTTTGCACCTGAAGAAAGTGCTGCATCAATTATTTTTGTTGCGGCTTCATCAATTACTCTATGATCGTAAGCTTTGAGCTTAACTCTTAATCTTTGCATATAGGAATGTGCTAAACAACCTTACTTAAGCTGTAATCTTGGTGATAACACCTGCGCCAACTGTGTGTCCACCTTCTCGAATTGCAAATCTTAATCCTTCTTCCATGGCTACTGGTACTATTAACTTTACTTTCATTTTTGCAGAATCTCCTGGCATAACCATCTCAACACCTTCAGGAAGTGTTACATCACCTGTTACATCTGCTGTTCTTATAAAGAATTGTGGTTTGTAACCTGTAAAGAATGGTGTATGTCTTCCACCCTCATCCTTACTTAGAATGTAAACTTCTGCGTCAAATTCAGTATGAGGAGTGACTGTCCCAGACTTTGCCAAAACTTGTCCTCTTTCAACTTGTGTTTTTTCAACACCTCTTAAAAGTACACCTACATTGTCTCCTGCCATTGCAGAATCTAACAGTTTCCTAAACATTTCAAGTCCTGTTACGACTGATTTTTGTGTATCTTTAAGGCCAATTATTTCAATTTCTTCATTTACTTTAATTTCTCCCCTTTCAACTCTTCCAGTAACAACTGTTCCACGACCTGAGATTGAGAAAACATCCTCAACTGGCATTAAGAATGGCTTTTCTGTATCTCTTACTGGATCTGGGATATATTCATCAGCTTTCTTCATTAATTCCAAAATTCCTTTTTCTGCTTCTGCATCACCCTCCAAAGCTTTAAGTGCTGATACTCTGACAATAGGAGTTTCATCACCCGGGAATTGATATTTTTTAAGTAAGTCTCTAATATCTGCTTCAACTAACTCAAGAAGTTCTGGATCATCCATCGCATCACATTTATTAAGTGCAACTATCAAGGCTGGGACATTGACCTGTCGAGCTAAAATAACATGTTCTCTTGTTTGAGGCATTGGTCCGTCAGGTGCAGAAACAACCAATATTGCTCCATCCATTTGTGCAGCACCAGTAATCATGTTCTTAATGTAATCAGCATGACCTGGAGCATCAATGTGAGCATAATGCCTTTTGTCTGTTTCATACTCAACGTGAGAAATATTAATTGTAACTCCTCTTTGTTTTTCTTCTGGGGCTGAATCAATTTGATCAAATGCATAAGCTTTGTTTACTCCACCTGGAAAATTCTTTGCAAGAACAGTCTTTCCATGATCAACGTGACCAATGGTACCAATGTTTACGTGTGGTTTACTTCTATCAAATTTTACTTTTGTATCTGCCATGTTTGTATTATACCAATTATCCTCTTCAAAAAACAAGAGGCTTAATTTGCCTCAAGAGATTGTATTATATTTGAAGCTAATAACCCATGTCAACAGGGAAATTGATTTGTTACTTAACTATTTGTAGGTAAGATGTTTTACAACCTAATTTAAAAAGCACGTTGTTTTTTAATTTTAATCCAAAACAGTAAGTGTGAGACAACTGACCAATGGATTGTCCACAATCTAAGCACCAACTGAATTTAAATAAATTTTGAATGTTATTGGAAATTAGGAATTAGAAATTAGAAATTTTTGAGTTTACCCTCTAGCCATTTCAACTTTTCCACTTTTTGCAACTATCTGAGCTGCAATGTGTGCTGGAACCTCTTCATAATGAGAAGGTTCTACATATGCCCTTGCTCTTCCTTGAGTTAAAGATCTTAGTTTTGTTGCATATCCAGATAGTTCTGCTAAGGGTGCAATTGCATAAACAACAGTCTCTCCACCTTTTTCCTCAGTTCCCGAAATTTGTGCTCTTTTACTTGAAAGGTCTCCCATTACATCTCCCATGTATTCCGCTGGGGTAAAGACTTCAACTTTCATAATAGGCTCAAGAAGAACCATGTCTGCTTTTCTTACTGCATCCTCAACACCCAAGGATCCTGCAATCTTAAAGGCCATTTCGCTAGAATCAACATCATGATAACTTCCATCAAAGACTGAAACTTTAACATCAACCATTGGGTAACCTGCCATAATTCCATTTTCAAGTTTTTCTTTTGCTCCTTTTTCAATTGCCGGAATGTATTCAGATGGAATCGCTCCTCCTTTAATTTCACTTTTGAATTCAAATCCTTCTCCTCTACCCCTTGGTTCAACTTTAAGTAGACAGTGACCATATTGTCCACGACCTCCAGTTTGTCTTATGTACTTTCCTTCTCCTTCTGCATATTTCTTGATTGTTTCTTTATAAGCTACTTGTGGGGCTCCAGTTGTTGCAATGACATTAAATTCTCTCTTCATTCTGTCAACCAAAACTTCAAGTTGAAGTTCTCCCATTCCTGCAATAATTGTCTGTCCTGTTTCAGGATTACTTTTTATCTTAAAGGTTGGGTCTTCATCAGAAAGTTTATTTAAGGCAAGTCCCATTTTTTCTTGATCCGACTTTGTTGCAGGCTCAATTGCAAGAGAAATAACAGGTTCTGGAAAAGTTATTGATTCCAAATGAATTGGATGGGCTGGATCACAAATGGTGTGACCAGTTGTCGTGTCTTTTACTCCAACTACAGCTACAATTTCTCCTGCAAAAGCTTCTTCTATTAATTCTCTTTGATC
>Ga0076297_124_pt1 | contig 8501 bp, 5 predicted proteins | sample RifGroA1_FD_67982 | JGI IMG/M metagenome (GOLD analysis project Ga0076297, IMG submission 67982) | Berkelbacteria bacterium GW2011_GWA1_36_9 | reverse complement strand
TCGTCTAATGGTAGGACGTTGGGTTTTGGTCCCAAAAATTGGGGTTCGAGTCCCTATCCCCCAGGTTTGTACGGGAAGTGATTTTTTAAAAAACATAGCTGATTCTAAATCTCCCGGCTAAACGGCAAGCTTTTGCCCCCACACCTATGTATAGGTGTGGGGGCTTGTGCTTATTTGCAGTATAGCATAAAATAGATACTGTAAGTAAGGTTTAACCTAACATACAAGCTATATTATGGAAAAAGGCGATTATATTTCAACAATTTTACGTTCTAAACAGACGGTTTTGTCTGTCAAAGATATCATGTTGCTTTGGAGTGAGACGAGTTCTGATGCGGCAAGAGTAAGGATCAACTACTACGCAAAAAGCGGAGATCTTTATCGTGTCCGCCGGGGGATTTATGCTAAGGATAAAAATTACAACAAGCTTGAGGTGGCAACCAAAATATTTACGCCCTCTTACGTTGGTTTTGAGACAGTGCTCGGCCAGTCTGGGGTAACTTTCCAGCACTACAATCAGATTTTTGTCGCTTCCTACGTCACTCGAGAAATCACTGCTGACGGCCAGATATATTCATATAAGCAGATCAAAGACGCTATCCTTACCAGTCAGGTTGGCATTGAAAATAAAGATAATTATTCAATCGCATCTTCCGAGCGCGCATTTTTGGATATTGTTTATATAAATAAAGATTATCACTTCGATAATCTTTCGCCTTTGAATTGGGAGAAGGTGTTTGAAATTCTCCCTATCTATGGCGGCAACAAACGCATGGAAAAAACAGTCAAGAAATACCATGAAGCATTAATGACTGAATCAAAATAACCTATGACTCTCAACCCCACAATCCACAAAAATATCCTGATCAAAATACTAAAAGATATTTACACCGACAGTACGCTCGGACCGATTTTGGGGTTCAAGGGTGGCACGGCTGTTTATCTTTTTTATAACCTCAACCGTTTTTCGGTGGACTTGGATTTTGACTTGCTTGATCCTGAAAAAGAAGGCTATGTTTTCGAACAAATAAAAAAGATTTTGGAGAATTACGGCATAATCAAACAGGCCGACAAGAAGCGGTTTAATCTCTTATATATTTTGGCCTACGAAGACAAATCTCCGGGAGCTCAGAATGTTAAAGTTGAAATTAACCGTCGCGAATTCGGCTCGAAGTACGAAGTGAAGTCATATCTCGGCATTTCCATGAAAGTTATGGTGCAGGAGGATATGTTTGCCCACAAGCTTTGTGCCATGTACGAGCGTATTGGTAAAACCAACCGTGACATTTTTGATGTCTGGTATTTCTCGCAGAACGAGTGGCCGATCAATAAAAAGATTATTGAGGATCGCATGGGTATGAGCTTCAAAGAATTTCTGCAAAAGTGCATTGATTCCCTCGAGAAAATGACTAACCAGAATATTCTCTCTGGCATGGGTGAGTTATTGGATCCCAAGCAGAAAGATTGGGTAAAAGCCAAACTTCGCACCGAGACGATATTCTTGCTGAAACTTAAGCTAGAAAACAAAAAATAAATTTACTTGTCCCGTTAGAAATAGCGAACTTTTGAAATAAATTTATGAATAAAGATAATTCACAAGAAAAGATATTGGATACCAGTCTCACCGGCAATCTCGCCTTTGTTAAAGAGGTTGCTAAGTATTTCATGGATTTTCTTGAGACCGATTTTCATAAGAGAAAAAATCCAAAACGTTCAGTCAAATATAGAACTAACGATAATCTACTTGTCGGCATAAATCTTTCAAAATATCCATCCTTCACAAAGGATATATGGAAATTAGTCACTCACGGTTTTGACAAGAATATTTTAAATACAATCAGTAAGGGGGTATATCGCAGCAATCTTCCTAAAAACCTTTTGGATCTAATAACTCTACAAGTGGGTAAAATTCAAAGCTCTCAAATCAATGAGTTAATTAATGCTATAACCGATGATCTTGAAAAATCAGCAACTCTATATTCAAAAGAATACGAGAAAGCTTTGACCATAACTCTTGAAGCGGTTTCATTACATGTTAAAACATTTCTAGTCCTTCCATTTGTTAGCAGTATTGAAAAATCAATAGAAAGTCTTGGTATTGGAGATGAGAACGATATATTTTTAATGGAGGAAGAACTAACTGAAGTTTTTTTAAATATCACCGAAAATAAAGTTTCTGAACTTTTAAAAGTTCTAATTTCTAAACAGAAAGTTAATATTCAAAAAGAGCTTAAATCAGTTATTGACTTAAATGATACAAAAAATACTATCACAAACTTTTTTGAGTCATTTCAGGTCGGAGATTTGTTCAGCGAGCTTTTTGAAATTGATAAAAACAGAGCAATTTTAGATAAACAAGAATTCTATCTTTATTTCTGCGATATTAGTTTTAATAAAGTAAAATATCCAATCTTTTATACACCATTTTCTCTAAAGAGGGACAACGATGTATTTCATATTGAATTTGATTCTCAAATATACATAAACAAAAAGGCTCTTGAATTTATTGTGCAAGAGTACAACAAAGAAACTGGTGCAAGGGGCACTCTTAAAAGTATTACTGAACGCATAATTTATTTATCTCAAGAAACAGATCGTGTCAATGATACGCTTGAAAAAATTCTTAATGAAATCACAAATCTTTTTGGGTTAAATAAAAATATTGATCTTGATTCAAAAGACCACCAACAAGCAAAAAGCTTAAGTATCAGAACTTCTAATTCAGTATATCTTTCTCTATTTGATAAGTCAGATGAAGCCCTTGTAAATGACTATGAAAAAATATTGCAACAACTTAGTAGCGGAGAGGGAGAACTTGCCGAGATATTTAACACATTAGTTGATGATTTTATTCACAAAAATCCTAAGCCAATAAATCCTGAAGTTGAGAGGGAGTGGAATGATACATCGGTTCCCGACAAACTTGTCTCAACAAGCCCGATTCCTCTTAATAGTGAACAAATACAGATATTGTCAGCAATAAGAAAAGATGGATGCAAGTATATAACAGTTGAGGGGCCTCCGGGTACTGGTAAGAGCCATACGATCACTGCAATTATTTTTGATGCAATTCTTAAACATCAATCGGTGCTTGTGCTTTCTGATAAAAAAGAAGCACTTGATGTTGTTGAGGATAAGATAACTGAAACTATGAACAGGGTTCGTTTTGATGAGGAAAATTTTCAAAATCCAATTTTAAGGCTTGGAAAAACAGGAAATACTTATGGTCAAATTCTTGCAAAGTCTTCTATAGAAAAAATTAAAACTCACCATAAAGCGGTACAAAAAGATTATTCTTCGATTGAGGAAAATATTTCCAAATTATCGAATTCTTTGAAAGAAGATATTGAAGTAGAGACATTAGCGTATTCTGATATTGATCTTCGGGAAATAACTGAGTTTTGTGGACTAGAGGAATTTTATTCTTCAAGGCAATATGATTTTGATCTTGATGAGTTATCCGAGAATGAAAATGCTGTCGTCTTTTTTGATGACCTAAGGTCTCTATTGTTATCTTTACCAGACATTCTTAAAAACGATTACTTATCAAAAATATTGAATGTAGAACTAAAAACATTTAAAAGTAGTGAAATGTTTTTAGACGCACTGCGTATTCTTACTGCTTATTACCAAATTGTGGAAGATATCTCTTTGAAATTTAATCAAGATATTCAGATATTATCTCGTTTTAAAGTTTTTTCTTACAAAGACTTAAACGAGCTCAAAAAGTGGATTCGATCTTATGAAGAAACCCGAATGCCTGTTTTTGGATACCTGTTCAGCGGTTCTAAGGTTCAGGCTTTAAATAACTCATTTAGAGAACTATTTCCGTTATCAGATTTTCAAAATCCTAATGAAAATATAAAAAACTTTAAACGAGCTGTAGAGATTTGTGATTATTATAATGCTTTAAAAGAGCAAACAAAAACAATTTCACATTTAGGGATTGATCATACTGAAATTTTATCTAAACTAATATTGACGGGGAGTAATTTTACTGAAAATAAAGAAAGAATACTTGCCCTTGAAAAGGACTTTTTGTCGCTCTTGCAAGAATTTGATTCATACCCTCATTCAATAAAAAAGTTAAAAATATCGAAAGACGATTTTTCAGAAATGTTAGACAGCAATCTTGTTAGAATGACTAGCTTGGACTTTGATAAAGCAACACGCTACGCAATACTTAAAGGTTCTATCGTTTCTAAATTCGGGTTAATCCCAACATTGAGTTATATGGGACAGAAGAAAGAATTGGAAACTTTGGTAACTACGCAAGTTACTCATGTTTTAGATACTCGTCTTATTGATTTTTATAATAACAACAAGGCGGACGCGGAAACTTTAAGAGAAGTTATTAAAAATAAAATGAAGTTCCCGAAAGAGCAATTTCTTAAACTTAAAGACGCTTTCCCCTGCATACTTGCTGGAATCAGAGATTATGCAGAATACATTCCTTTGCACGCAGGACTTTTTGACTTGGTTATTATTGATGAAGCATCACAAGTCAGTATTGCACAAGCTTTTCCTGCTTTGATTCGAGCAAAAAAGGTGCTCATTCTCGGGGATAGAAAACAATTCAGCAACATTAAAGCGGCACAAGCTCGTTCTGAAACAAATCGGGAGTACTTAAATTCCTTGGCACAAGTATTTCGCGATCAAGTATCGGAAGAAGATTCTAAAATAGTGAAGCTAGGGAAGTTTGACATCAAGACTTCAATACTAGAATTTTTTGAATTTATAACAAATTACAACACGCAACTTCTGAAACATTTTCGTGGATACAAAGAAATTATTTCTTACTCGAATAAGTATTTTTATCAGGATAGTCTTCAAGTAATGAAGATTAGGGGTAAAAAGATTGATGATGTTGTTAAATTTAGTTTTGTTGATCACGACGGGAAAGACGAGCCAGTTGGAAATAGTAATAAAGCCGAGATTGATTTTATAGTTGGACAGCTAAAGATAATGTATGAAAACAACAAGACCGAAAGTGTAGGTATTATTACGCCACACACCAATCAGCAGAAGTTGCTTATGGAAGCAATCAGTAAATTACCTGAACGAGATTTTTACTTTGAAAATCTAAAGTTAAAAATAATGACTTTTGATACTTGTCAGGGGGAAGAACGAGATATTATTTTCTATTCAATGGTTGCAAATGAAAACTCTGATAGATTGTGGGGCGTCTTTATAAAAGATTTTAATAGTGTTGATAGTGAGGAAGATGGAAAAATAAAAGTTCAACGCCTTAATGTTGGATTTAGTCGAGCTAAAGAAACTGTGCACTTTGTGCTTAGTAAGCCACTTGATAAATTTACAGGTTCAATTGGAGATGCCTTAAGACATTATAATTTTATTCTTGAGGAGGCAAAGAAAGAACATGAAATTTCTGAGGTGGATCAAAAATCAAAGATGGAACCTAAGGTTTTAAAGTGGTTTTACGATACCGAGTTTTGGAAAAATAATAAAGAAAACATTGAATTCTTTCCTCAATTTGAAATTGGGAAATATCTAAAACAGCTTGATAGGGCTTATAAACACCCCCACTATAAAGTTGATTTTTTGCTTGTGTATAAAGATGAAAACCAAAAGGAACATAAAATTATTATTGAGTACGATGGATTTACAGAGCATTTTAATGATTTCAATGAGGTAAATGAGTTTAATTATGAAAACTACTATTCTGAAGATGATGTTTATCGTCAGAAAGTTTTGGAGAGTTATGGATATAAATTCTTGCGAATTAATAAATTCAATGTTGGTTCTAATCCTGTTTTAACACTTAATGAAAGAATTACGAATTTGTTTAAAAACTATCGCACACAAAACAATGCTGTTTTAAATGGTATTCAGAATACGATTGAGGGCTTACAAAATGGTGATAAAAAGGAATGTCCAAAATGTCGTGAGATAAGAGATTTAGTTGACTTTAAAGACCCAACTTTAATTCGTGGTTACGGACGTTTTTGCAAGACTTGTAAAGGTTTATCTCGAATCTCAAGAAATGATAAACCAGCACCGATACTTTCTGATAAAGATTGTCCACGTTGTGGATCAAAAATGATTTTAAGAAATGGTAGGAGAGGTAAATTTTATGGATGTTCAAAATTCCCATATTGTCGCGGGACAAGAAATTAAATTTTGATATAAATTTATGAATGAGTCAAGAAATATGAACGAAATTATATGCCCACATTGTAAAAAAGCTTTCAAAATCGACGAGGCGGGGTTTGCCGATATTCTTAAGCAAGTCCACGATCATGAGTTTGAAAAAGAACTGCATGAGCGCGTGGAAATGCTCAAAAAAGATAAAGAAAATGCCGTCAAACTCGCCGAGGCGAATATTACAAATACATTACAAAAAGACCTTGCAAAGAAGGATACTGAACTAGCCGAAATAAAATCCAAAGTCAGTAATGTAGAACTTGAGAAAAAACTTGCCGTCACCGAAGCAGTAAATAAAATTGAGAAAGAGCGTGACGAACTGGCTGGCGAGCTGAAAAGTAAAGATGCTGAGAAACAACTACTTGAGACATCGCTAAAGGAAAAATATGCCACTGAGCTCAAGACCAAGGACGACATTATCAAGATGAAAGATGAGGAGATTGCTCTTCGTAAAGATATGAAGGTCAGGCTTTCAACGAAAATGGTAGGAGAAACACTCGAACAGCACTGCGAGACCGAGTTTAACAAACTTCGCGCAACTGGATTTCAAAATGCATATTTTGAAAAAGACAACGACGCAACAGCCGGTAGCAAGGGTGACTACATATACCGCGAAACTGATGAAGCTGGGAACGAAATCATATCGATCATGTTTGAAATGAAAAACGAAGGCGACGAAACCGCCACCAAGAAAAAGAATGAAGACTTTTTACGAGAACTTGATAAAGATCGCGCCGAGAAAAAGTGTGAGTACGCCGTTCTCGTTACGCTTTTGGAAGCTGAAAATGAGCTATATAACACTGGCATTGTTGATGTTTCCTATAAATACACAAAAATGTATGTGGTTCGTCCACAATTTTTCATTCCTATAATAACTCTACTACGCAACGCGTCAATGAACTCTCTCAAATATAAAGCCGAGCTTGCTGTGGTAAGGAATCAGAATATCGACATCACCAACTTTGAGGAAAATATGAATAAGTTCAAAGAGGGTTTTGCTAAAAATTACCAGCTTGCTAGTCGGCAATTTGGAACAGCAATCGAAGAAATAGACAAAACCATAGACCATCTCCAAAAAACCAAAGATGCTCTCCTGTCGTCTGAAAATAACCTTCGTCTCGCCAATAATAAAACAGAAGATCTGACAATCAAAAGACTAACGCGTGGTAATCCTACAATGACAGCTAAATTCGCAGAGCTTCCTGATACCGATAAAGATAAGAAGAAGAAACATAATCTCTAGGGAGTCCCGCTCGCACCCTTCTTTTTTCCTTGCGAGCGGGCTTGCATTCAAAAACAAACTTCGTCCGCATTGTTCCGCCACCTGCCTGAATACTTGGAAGGCAGAGTCCCGAAAAAAACACCCTTTCCTTTTTCAAAAGAAATTTCACTCCCGCCAAATCAAGAAAACAGGGAACATTTTTCTTTGGTGTTGCCGAGTGAAGCGGGGCAGTGGCGGAACGATTCATTCCACGTCGGGATTGTTTTAATGAAAGGTTTGGATTTTTTTAGGAGACACAATTTATGAATAAATCGAAATTTAGCATAGAAGACCATAGGGCACTGGTTCTTTGGGCTTGTGACTGCCCCGCGCGCGTACTTCCATATTTTGAAAAAGAATATCCGGAAGATGCTCGTCCACGAAAAGCGATTGAAGAGGCGAGAGCATGGGTGCGAGAAAAGTTGCCAATGAAAATGAGTGTGATACGCACCGCCTCTCTTGATGCACATGCCGCCGCGCGCAGTACGGATAATCCTGCCGCGCGTGCGGCGGCACGAGCCGCGGGCCAAGCTGTCGCAACCGTCCATGTTCCAGGTCATGCTTCCGCCGCTGCCGACTACGCAGTGAAGGCCACCTTAGTCGCCGGTGTTGCTGATGAACGTGAGTGGCAATACGAGCATCTTCCAGAACATCTTCGTCTGGTAGTATTTCCTAGTTAGTAAATTTTGGTATACTTTATATATATTAGAATACCAACTGTTTTTAGATTTTAAAATATATTTTATGAATTCAAAAATAATAATCGCCGCGACGACATTGCGTCTATTGTTCGGATGGTTTATGACGTTCGCCGGTCTTGAGAAAGTGTTTGACCCGAGCTGGACGGCAAAGGGATTTCTCTTGAGCGCAAAGACATTCCCCGCGTTTTATGCATGGTTTGCGGAACCGACGAACACATGGTGGGTTGATCCTCTCAACGCGTGGGGAATTACCTTGATCGGCATCGCATTATTACTTGGTGTTGCGGTGCGTCCGGCCGCATGGGCTGGTGCAGTGCTTATGATTCTTTATTACTTTCCGCAGAATATTTTCCCCAGCGTTCCTCACGGATATA
>Ga0076297_123_pt1 | contig 8568 bp, 7 predicted proteins | sample RifGroA1_FD_67982 | JGI IMG/M metagenome (GOLD analysis project Ga0076297, IMG submission 67982) | Berkelbacteria bacterium GW2011_GWA1_36_9 | reverse complement strand
GAGAAACTTAAAGATTTGGAAAATTTCGGTGATTCTGGAAGGATTTTGACGACTAATCTTATTTTTATATCTCCCTCAGGAGTTTGTTCCACCTTATATCCTAAAGCTGCAATAGCTAAACCGCTTCAAAACAGGCTCGTAGGTGTAACAACCAACGAGCCTTTTTCTTTTTAAAAACAGGTTCTAATTTTTTAAATCTAAAATATAAACCCCATCTAACCTTCACATCCAACTTTTCACATCCGATGTGTAAATGCCGATGTGTAATTAATTTTACTTGGCAAATTCAATCGCCCGGGTTTCGCGAATAACATTAACTTTAATTGTCCCCGGATACTGCAAGTCTTCTTCAATTTTTTTGGCAATGTCCTTAGAAAGTTTAATAGCTGTTAAGTCGTCAATTTCTTCGGGTTTGACAATAATTCGCACTTCCCTGCCGGCTTGAATGGCATAGGTTTTTTCCACCCCCGGAAAAGAATTGGCAATATTTTCTAATTCTTCCAAACGTTTAATATAGTTCTCAAAAGTCTCACGCCGAGCGCCAGGACGAGAAGAAGAAATAGCGTCAGCCGCTTTGACAATAATTCCTTCAACACTTTTTATTTCAATATCGTCGTGATGAGAAGCAATCGCATCGCAAACACTTTCCGAAAGACCATATTTTTTGCAAATATCAACGCTAATATGATGATGAGCACCGGGAATATCGTGATCAACCGCTTTACCAATATCGTGCAAGAGCGAAGCTTTTTTTGCTAAATTAACATCGGCGCCCAATTCAGCGGCAAGCATTTGAGCCACTTGTGCCGATTCAATTGAATGTTGCAAAACATTTTGACCATAAGAAGTTCTAAATTTTAGCCGACCTAAAATTTTTAATAAATCCGGATGAAGCCCAGCGACACCCACTTCGTAAGCGGCTTGTTCGCCTGCTTCTTTAATTTCTTGACCAATTTCTTCTTTGGCTTTTTTAACCACTTCTTCAATTCTGGTCGGGTGAATTCGCCCATCGGCAATTAATTTTTCCAAAGCCACTTTAGCAACATGACGGCGAATTGGATCAAAAGCAGAAATAACCACCGTGTCCGGTGTGTCGTCAACAATTAAATCGGTGCCGGTTTCTTTTTCAAAAATTTGAATATTGCGACCTTCGCGACCAATAATTCGGCCTTTCATTTCGTCGCTCGGCAGACTGACGGCCGTCGTTGTAGTTTCAACTGTATGTTCAGAAGCTAAGCGCTGGATGACAGTTGATAAAATTTCTCTGGCAACTGTTTGGGCTTCCTCTTTGGCAATTTCTTTTTGTTCTTTAATTTTTCTAATTAGATCGTCTTTGTATTCTTTTTCAATTTGGGATAAAAGAATTTTCAAGGCTTCGTCTTTATTAAGTTTGGTAATTTTTTGTAATGCCTCGTTTTGAGAATCTTTAATTCCGGCAATTTCTTCTTTAATATTTTCAATTGCTTTTTCTTTGTCTAAGATATTATTTTTTTCAGTTTCCAGCGATTCTATTCGTTTATCAAACATTTCTTCGCGGCGACGAAGATTTTTTTCTAGATATTGTAAATCCCTGCGACCTCTTTCTTCTTCCTTAACTGCTTCTTCTTTAATCTTTAAGGCTTCATCTTTAGCCTTGAGTAGTATCTCCTTTTGTTTTTGATCCTGTAAATCGTGCTTTTTTCGAGCAATAAAAATTCGTAAAACATAGCCAATTGCAATTCCCCCCACTGCCGTAGCGGCTAGATAAATAATTAAATTGTACATTGTATTTCTCCATCATAATATTAAATTCCATTACTATTATAATAGCTCAAGATGAAGCAAAAGTCAATTATTTCCAAAAACCAACATTGTTTTTTTGCCAGTTTCAATATTATCAGAATTTCCCGCCCAATCATGAATGGCGTTGTATAAAATTTCCTGATTGTATTTATAATGATCGCCGTTTCTGGTGCCAACATCTTGAACAATCATTGTCTTACCATCAAAACCAATTACTACTACCATGTGATAAATTGGTCCGGGGCTCCGAAAATTAGGATTACCTAAAAGTCGTCCGGCCGTTGGCACAATAACCGGATGCCCCTCTGAAACTTCTTTTTTAATGTCGTCAATGGTAATGTTGTTTTTAATTTCAAAATCGGAAAGATTATAAAAACCTTTAGCTAAATTAGCCATTTCTTTAATGGTTAAATCTTTATGTTCTCCCCAATTGTCTATTTCCCATTGAACCATTTTTTGAATTTGGTTTTCCATTTCTTCTGCATTAATTGATTTGCCATTTATATAATAGTAGGTCAAAATAAGGGACGCTTCTTCACAAGCCTCATCATGAAGTTGATCCCAGTTGACTAAAGGCGCCTGCGATTGAAAGGGAAAATTTTTGATTAAATAAGAATTAGGAATTTGAATTTCGGCTGTGGGTGTAATAGTGGGTGTAATAGTTGGGCTAGGAGAGAGTTTAATTGGTGATGGTGTTGAAGTGGGTATTACTCTGGCAACATTTTCTTCCGGAAAATATTTCTGATTAACAAAAAAGCCAATCGCCGAAACTATCACTAATGAAGATATTAGAAAATATAATTTCTTGTTCATATTTATATTTAGAGTGTAGCATATTTTACCAAACCTAATCAATCAATCTAGACAGAGAGTTGATTTTTTGATATGATTTATTTACATGGCGCCGTCGTCTAGAGGCCTAGGATATCTGCTTTTCAAGCAGAAGACCACGGGTTCGAATCCCGTCGGCGCTAAAAACTTCCCATTTTGGTGGTGTTTCGGTATAATTTAGGTGTGAAGAAAAAGATTACGCAAAAGCTTTATTGTTATGTTGACGAGACGGGGCAAGATACGGAAGGAGATATTTTTATTGTCGTTGTAATTATTGTTATTAAAGATAAACATGAATTTGAGAATTACCTTGAAAAAATAGAAAACCTAACCTCTAAAAAGAAAATCAAATGGAGCAGACTTCGAGTTCGAGAAAAACTTTTTTATCTCGAAAAAATTGTATCATCTGAAGAATTCGAGAAAAATATTTATTTTCAAAAATTTAATAATTCTATGAAGTATCATGATCTAACTGTTTTGACTATTGCCCAGGCTATTAATATGTTTATCAAGAGAAATAAGATTGAAGAATATCAAGCGACAATTACTGTTGACGGATTGAGTAAAACAGAAAAGTTTCGCATGGCCAAAACTATCAGGAATTTAGGAATCAAAACACGTAAGATCAGGGGAGCAAAAGACGAATCAAGCTCAATAATTAGATTAGCAGATATGACAGCTGGTTTTGTCCGACAAACATTTTCAGATAAAAATTATTTCAAAAAAATAAAAGCAAAGTATTTTAACCAAATTAACGAGATATAGACAAACACCAAAAAACCACCGTACCGTATCGCATTTCAGCGAAGGGCAGAGGGTGGAACAACCTATTCCTTGCGGACACCCACCCATACGGGCAGTATTCGGTTGCGATTTAGTTTAATTAAACCACAAATGGAATAATTTGTCAAGCGTTTAACCAGTTAAAAGCGGTAATTCTATTTTAAACTCTTAGAAAAATGCACGAACATCGACTACAAGTCGCTACCAAAAAAACAACCCTTTTAAAAGTTCGTAATTTTGTTATAATAAAAGTGGTCTCGTTGAATTTTTAAATTGGGCTAACACATTTTACTAAGGGTAATTTATAAAGACCAATTTAACTATTTAGACGAGACCTTTTATATAAAAATATCAAACATCAGATCAAAAGAGAACCGTCCCCTAAACTGCTAGTTTATTCTACCGGTGTTAATTCTTGCCAATCCCAGTAGTAGCCGGGACTGTCGTGAGTATCGGTACCAACGACAGTATTTAAACCATCGGTCCAATAATAGTTAGAACTATTGGGAACAGTATAATTTTCGCCAGTTGATGAATTATAAACATCTTGCACCCCTAAAATAGCATCACTCCATTTATCTGCCATTTCATCTTGAGTTGATGAACGATACTCAAATGTTGAATTAATAATATCGGAAATTTCTGAACCATTTTGACTAATGATTTGTGATCTTTTAGCAACTTGGACTTGTTCATTTTTCGCCCATGCCGGATCAAGCTTAAAAGACTGATCCATGGCTGTAGCAATTTGTTCAACTTGACTAATTTCGCTTTCCGGCGCCCAATAATGCACCAATCCAACAGTCCATAAATTTGTCCCCGATATACTAACACCTTGTTGAACAACAATCACTTTATGAATTTTACCATCGCCAGATAAAGTTCCTTCGGCGGCAGTTGTCTGGGTGATATAAGAAAGTTGTGGAATTTTCGCCACAATATCGTCACGAGATTTAATTGAATCAATCTTAAGGTTTAAATTTTTTGCTAAAATAGTTTCAATATAGTTTTGAGCATTTCTTTCCGACATCACAATCATATCTTGCGAAACACCACCTGACGGATTGTAATGAGAACCCTCTTTAAAACCAGCAAAATTTAAGACTTGATTTGGGACTACATAAATTGGCGGGTAGGGATTTTCAATTTGAATACCCTTGTCACCATCTGTCGCAATAATTTTTAAGGCGGCATCAATATAAGGCCTGATAGTGCCTCCATCAACGCTCCACCCTTTAGGCACATTAACTGTAAACGCTCCTTCATTCGGATCTTTCCAAGAAGTCAGTTTAACTAAATTTTTGATTTTTTCTGGATTTTTTAATTTAGTATCATAATTAAACGACGCCAGAGTTTTCATTAAATTAGGCATATCGTCTTTTAATTGCTCGCTTGGAGCAACAAATCCAGACACAAAAAAACTCTTGCCACTGCCATTAATACTTAAAACTCCCGCCATATCACTACCAGTATATTTGAAACGAGCAATAATAGAACTGTATTTATCAACGTTCTTTTGATCCAAAATTTGAAAATTATTAAAAGATTTTTCAAAATATTTTTTTGTATCTGCTAAAACTTCCTCCTTTGTTTTTTCCTTTGGATAAATCATAGTGATGGCAAAAACTGTTTGTTCGTTGGTTTTTTCCGGATTAGGTCCAATTTTAATTAGTCCCCAATCATTAACTTTTACTTTCCAGCTTTCGGGCATAGAAACAGCAAAACCCCGTTCATCTTTATAGTTTACCCAACCTTTTGTTACCACCTGCCCTTTATTTGGTAAGATAATTTTTTTAACTAATAAATAAGAGCCAAAAATAATTCCTAAAAGAACAATAACCGATAAAATCACAATCAAGATAATTTTTGACCGTTTTTGAGATAATTCTTTAACCACACTCCTCCTTAATAGTTCAAAATAAAACTAATCCTTTTTTATTAAATCATTTTTTGTCCCAAAAAGCCAATTTTGTGATATAATTAATATTGAAAGGAGTTTCATGAGCTTAAATAGTTTTTTTCAACTTTCTGTCAGTATTTTTTGCATTGTTGGCACAATTTTTATGGTTATTCTCTTTGTCTGGACAGTTATTGTCAGAGCCCAAATTAACAGATTAATCCTGAAATTTGAAGAAATTGCTACCACAGCTAAAACAGCAACTGGAGAATTTAAGGATTTCATTGAACGAACCATTGCTTCATTAGAAAAATTCAAAGATAGCATTTTGACCTTTGAATTTATCCGCAAAATAACTGCCGAAGTCATTACCTTAATTAAAAGTAATAAAAAGGAGTAATCATGGACAAAACAACAAAAGGAGTCATCATTGGAGCATCAGTCGGCGTATTAGCCGGCGCGATTGCTGGAGTTTTATTCGCACCTCAATCCGGCAAAAAAACACGAGAAGATATTGCCAAGTATCTTCATGAAATTAAAGAAAAAATTGCCGACGAACTTTCAAAAGTTGGTGAAATTACCAAAGAAAAATACAGCGAGGTTGTTGACAAAGTGGTAAAAATTTATGAAATGGAAAAAAAGATTACTGCCGAAGACGCCATCGATATTAAAGACAAGCTTAAAAATAACTATCATGAAGTAGTAAAAATCGCCACCGAAAAAGCCGAGAAATAAAAGGAAAAATATGGCTTTAGTTGTAGCACTAGCTACTATTATTAGTACTTTTTTGGGCGGATTATTTGCTATTCGCTTTAAGGACAAACTCCATTTAATTTTGGGTTTTAGCGCCGGCGCAGTTATTGGCGTGGCTTTGTTTGATCTTTTGCCAGAATCAATCAATCTAACTTCAAATACACACGATCTCAATTTTATCATGCTTTTGATTGCCATTGGCTTTATTTTTTATTTACTTGTTGATCGACTTTTTTCGTTGCACGCTAATGAAGAAAAACTTCATACAGAGGAAAATTGCGAAAATTCCAGCCATAGCGGTAAATTTGGCGCATTTACTCTTGCTGTTCACAGTTTCTTAGATGGTTTTGGAATAGGGCTTGCTTTTAAAATTTCTCCCGCCATTGGTTGGACTGTAGCGGTAGCAGTTTTAACCCATGGTTTCTCTGATGGTATTAATACCGTAAATATGATTTTGAAAAATAAGGGCGGTCAAAAACAAGCTTTAAAATGGTTAATTATTGACGCTTTAGCGCCGGCTTTAGGAGTTTTATCAACCTTATTTTTTGCTATTTCCGAATCAACCCTTGGTTTAATTCTGGCTGTTTTTACCGGGCTATTTCTTTATCTTGGCGCCAGCGACTTGATTCCTGAAAGCCATCACCATCACCCGACTATCTGGACAACAGTGATGACTATTTTAGGTATTGTTGTTCTTTACAGCGTAATTCATTTTGCTACTTAAAAAGGTATATATGATATACTATATATAGTAGAGCGATTTTTTAAAACCAATTTTTAAGGAGGTTTTTTGGTAACAAATACAAGGAAAACAATACAAAAAATAGTTATTGCTTCGGCTTTAGCAGTAGCTCTTGTTTTTCTTTTTCTAAACTTCAATAAAATTCGTTTTTGGGCCGAGGAGATTAATAATGGCAATACCCAAATAGATCAGAATTCTCTTACTACCAACTGGCAAGATTATGCAAATCAAGGTTCAACCGCAACTGATATTAAAGTCCCAAAATATGAAAAGTTTGAACTGACTTTTGATATTAACTGGTACAAAAATGGTCAATTTTCAGACCCGAATTCAAAATATAATCCTCTTACGGCAGAGTGGTCTGATGGAGCTGTCTATCGAGCAGGAAATTTTATTCGCTTTAATGACAATATTTATAAAACGAAAATTGATGTACCCGGCAAGTGGTATAAATATGGCCTTGAATACGAACCCGATACAGTAGTGATTTATCAAAACAAGGCTTATAAAAGCATTAAAAACACTCCGGTAAATTGGATCGCGGGAACAACTTATAATCTAAACGATCGAATAAGAAATGATAATGATTTAATTTTTGAATATAAATATCCTACCAGCTCTGAAGCCACCGCTAACAACAAACCGGGCTCACAAGGTGGAGGAGCTTATTGGCAAAAAGTCGGTGACGGCAATATGGTCATATTGGAGCCCGATTATGCTTCTTCCGAATATTGGCAAGAACAAATTGCGTATAATATTGACACAAAGCCGGAAACAGGCAACTGGCAGGAATATTGGGAGGATACCGGTCAAAAATATGTCAATCCCTACTGGCCTTATGAAGAAAGTCCCGCTTCCAACACCCCTGAAAATATTGCCAGCCGGGGAGATGGCAAAGAACCGGTACCAAGTAAAGTTGGTATTTCTGTTGATGGAATTTTTTCAAACGACAATTGGCAAACAGAAAAAACTCAACCGGGTTTTTACTATCAAGACTACGACTATGACAAAACCAAAATCGCAGGCCAAAGTTGGCTTTATCCGAAAGGAAATCCTGTCTGGAAAGTCCGCTTTACAGCGCCGACAAACGGAAATTGGAAATATAAAATACGAGTTACCGACCGTTCCGGCACAAGCTATACGTCTGATCAAAACACCTTTTTGGCCCTCAATGAGGTAAAAAACACCGAAAATCATGGTTTTGTCCGGGTCAGCGCGGACGACTCAAGGTATTTCGTAGGCGATGACAATAAATATCTAAATTTTGTCGGCCTAAATGATGATACCAAAGATCCAGCCGAAATGGATTCCATATATGCAGGTATGGTCAATCAGGGCATAAACTTGATTAGACCTTGGTGGCAAGGTTCGCAGGGACCGGTTGTTTTTGGCGGCAGCGGACAAGGATGCTTCTTTGGTTATAATCCGATGTGTTTGAATTATGGCGTTAATGAAAATGCAAAACCGGGTGAACTTTTTTCCGAAAATGAGATGGGCATAAGTCATACTGGCAATATTTCTGTTACGGCCCAAGTTAAGAATAACTCTCGTTACCGTATAAGCACCCAGATTAAAACTTCTGCTTTGAGTGGAACTGGGGATTACGGCATTGCCCTAAAGACCGACGGTGGAGTTAACGGTAATTTTTTTGGCGCACCTTTAACCCAAAAATTAAGCGGGGATACTGATTGGACAGAACTTTCAGCCGTAGTTTCAACCTTTGACACCTATAATTTTTTAAATTCTATAAATTTACGTCCCAAACTATATGATACTATTG
>Ga0076297_130_pt1 | contig 8698 bp, 8 predicted proteins | sample RifGroA1_FD_67982 | JGI IMG/M metagenome (GOLD analysis project Ga0076297, IMG submission 67982) | Berkelbacteria bacterium GW2011_GWA1_36_9 | reverse complement strand
TATACTTAATATTCCATGTGCAGATTTGGCAGGAATAGCTGGAGTTATTGAGATAGGATTCACATGGTACGGCAGCAACATAGAACACGTTTCAACAGGAGAAACAGGAGTAATGACAAGCCCTCCAGGGCAAGGTGGAGGAATCATTCCAGGCGAAGAAGAATGCGGAAACAGTATCATTGAAACAGGAGAACAATGCGATGATGGAGGTATAGAACCAGGAGACGGCTGTGATGATTTCTGCCAAATAGAATCAGGATACTATTGCATCCTTGAACCAAGCCAATGCCTTCCAGACATAGCAATACAGTGTGGTAATGGAGGACCATGCACATCTGACGGCGATTGTTCAACTGCACAAACCTGCGACATCACTACTCAAACCTGCGTTCAGCCAGGAGAAGAATGTGATGATGGTAATTTAATAAACGGAGATGGTTGCAGCGCGATATGCACAATAGAAACCCCTGAGTGCAGCGACGGAATAGATAACGACGGAGACGGACTTATAGACTTAGAAGACCCGGATTGTAAGAAAGAGCCTAATGGCACAAGCGAAAGCGGCGAAGAAATAGGAGGGTAACAACGAACCCAAGAATATTTATAATCAAAAAAACAATGCACACTAAAGTGTGGGGTTTGAATGGTGCTTGTTTTTTGGATGCTCACGATGCCACCACATGCTAAAGCATGTGGTTTTCAGGAGGCATCGAGACATAATATCACTCTAACTACAAGAAGGTGGCCATAAATTTATCCCTGTATAATTCTGTTGATTAACTTTTCTTAAGAATTATCTATTATAGAATTCTGGACTAAATGCAATATAAATTGCCAGAATTCTCTATATTTCCAAAAAATACAAATCTTTATAAAAGGCAGTAATCTCAATTTTTTATGGAACAAAAAGCTTATTTAAGTAGAATTATTTTATCTATTTTAGTTGTTATTTTACTGTTTAACGTCTCCGCCCAAGAAATATCTTTCCAAAACATAATCTCTCAGAAAGCAGAATTAAGTTCACAAACAGAAACAAATCCTTTCCAGCAATACTCACAAAGCTCACAAGCTAAGTTTGAAATAACTAAAGAACAAAAAGAAGCTAATCTAAAAGAAATTCAAAACGCTCTAGAAGAATCAAACGAAGTTAGCGTTCTAGTGTGGCTTAAAGAAAACCAAAACCCAGAAGAATTTTTATCAACTTTAGAAAATTTTGAAGCAAAATATATTTATCACTCATCAAACGGCTTTGCAGGAACAGCAGACAAAAAAACAATTGAACAGCTCTCACAAAACAGCAAAGTTAGTTATTTAGTTTTAGACAAAGAAGTCCAGGGATTGTTACAGCAAAGCAGACCGTTAATACAAGCAAACCTCGCAGAGAGTACTTATAACATCACTGGAAACGGCATCGGTGTCTGCGTCCTTGACACAGGAATAAATTATACTCATCCAAGTTTATCGAATGCGTACGCAGGTGGATATGACTTTGTAAATAATGATCCAAATCCAATGGATGAAAACGGCCATGGAACAAGAGTTACAGGAGTAATTGCATCAAGGCACGCAGCAGCAGGAAGAGGCATCGCACCAAGCTCAAAAATAATTGCAGTAAAGGTTTTGAACTCTAACGCTCTTGGCTCACTAAGCACAATAGCAGCAGGAGTAGACTGGTGTGTCACAAACAAAAACACTTACAACATCTCAATAATCTCAATGAGCTTAGGCACTGTCGGAGGAATATATAATCCATCAACAAATCCTATGTCTTACGAGCCATCTTTAGCAAATGCATACAACAATAATATTGCTATTGTCGCAGGATCTGGAAATGATGGCTCAACTTCTGGAATTGCATACCCCTCTGTGTCTTCATACGTAATTTCAGTAGGAGCAACTTACGACGCAAATCTTGGTTCAGTTACAATAGCTGGCTGCACAGACTCGATAACATATGCAGACAAAGTAATTTGTTTTTCTAATCGTGCGCCATTTCTTAATTTAATGGCGCCAGGGGGACTAATAACAACAACGCAAATTCAAGGAGGTTTCGGCGGTACATGGGGAACATCTGTAGCAGCCCCTCACGTCTCCGGCACAATCGCCTTAATGCTTCAAAGAAACTCACAACTTTTGCCGTCACAAATAAAAAATATTTTAGTAAGCACAGGAAACACAGTATACGATAATTCAACAGGCCTAACTTACAAAAGAGTAAATGCCTGGAACGCAGTAAACGCAGTTCCTTATCTAAACAAAACAGGAAATTTAACCTCAAACAGTGTTATCAGCTTGAATATCAACGACAAACTCAATCCTGGAGTAATATATCTCCTTGCCTTAGCCTTCACGTCAACCTACGGCCTCCCATTACCAGACGGAAGAATCATTCCCCTTGATTACGATGACTTGCTAATTCTCTCAATTCAAGACCCAGCTTCAGTATTTCTGGCAGGAAGCGTTGGCGCTCTTAGTATTTCTGGCAGGAAGCGTTGGCGCTCTTAACAGCAACGGCCAGAGCCAAGCAACAATGACAATACCAAACATTCCAGGAATAGAAACCATAGAAGCCCATGCAGCTTTCATCACAGTAAATGGCACATCAGGTGAAATCATTTCCGTTTCTAATCAGCAAAGACTGTAAGTTATTTAGTTTCTCTTCTGGAGCTAAAATTAAGTATTTCATTTAAAATAATATCTGGATTTTGCATTAATAATAAATTCCAGTCTATTTTTTTATAATCTTTGATAATTCTCCTTACCAAATAGTATCCGACAGAATATCCTGCCCATCGCGGGAGTTTTCCTGTTCCAAAGAATACTTCGTGGTAATCTGAAAGTTTTTTACTAAGTAGAATCGGTCTAATTTTATTGAACATTTCTTCTATTTCAAACTCATTTACATTGGAAACTAGTCTCGACTTCATATGATCAACCATGGACTCTCTAAAATTTTCAGCAAGTCCTTCAAAAACAATGCCTTGTCCAACAGACATGTTCTCCATATCATAAACTGGGTTTATTGCATGAGCTAATTCGTGAGTAATGGTGTTCTGTAACCCTCCTTTAGTAAATGTATCAACGTTAATCAATACAATGATACAATTCTTGTTCGTACAGAAACCACTCGTGCCACCCATTTCAGAAGTAATAAATGGGTCTTTAGTTTCAAAGACAAAAACCTGAACTTTTTCAAATGTTAACAAATTAAAATAACTTTTTATAGTTTTATTAATTATTTCTTCGATTGTGTCTTTCAGCGAATTAGAGATAGGAGAATCACTAAATTGAATTAAATTCTTTACAGTCCAGCTATTTTCATGAGATTACGCAAGATTGGAGCGATAGGGATTTTATCTTTATGTAGTCGCATTTCTAATAATCTATCAACAGAAGTTTCTAAATCAAGCGATTTTAGACATAGCTCTTTCGTTGCAGGAGACAACTCTCTTGAGGGTATATGTAGACCTCCAATTTTAGGATTACCTTCAAACGGAAAATCTGCAATGATCATACATAAAAACAGAGAGGTAATTTACGTTGATAGGTCAAGCATTAAAAAATTATATAGTCTTGAAGAAGGAGAGAGTTTTATCGGTCTTGATTATTATCCTTGCGGATTTGTTATGTTTACCAATAAAGGTGCACATTACTTTACGCAAAGGTAGTATCCTCTAAACTTTAGTCCGCCTAATGAAGAAGAACTGATTGCATGTAATCTTCAAGAAGTACCTCCTGCTAATCCTACACAAGATATATATGGTAATTGTGTTGCAGATGGTCTTTCATATTTGGATAAGCTTTTGTTTCCTACTATAGACGAGAAAAATTACGTTCTGACATTACTGCATGTTTACAAAAGCACGGTTATATTGTTCCGACTGGTCCTCCTTCTTTAGTTGGCATTCCTCTAAGTGGTGTTGACGATGCCTACAAATGCAAAGATTTATAAATTATGTTTTATGCATAGTATGGTATACAAATAACATGGTTGAAAAGTTATACCCAAGAAAAATTGTTGAAGAGATAGTGAAATATCTCAAATCAAAGGAGATAATTGTAATTTATGGAGCCAGACAGGTTGGAAAAACATATATATTAAAGTATTTAATGGAAAATCATCTTAAAAAGAACGTTTTCTATTTGGACTTAGAACTGCCAAATTTTCTGGAATTATGCAATAAAGGAGCAGAAAACACATTTAATTATCTAATCCAAAGAGGAGCAGATGAAAAAAGTAAGATCTTCCTTTTGATTGATGAAATCCAGTATATGGATGATCCTACAAGATTTCTAAAAATTATGCATGATCATTATCCTTCTGTAAAATTAATCGTCTCTGGTTCATCGACATTTGAGATAAAGAAGAAGTTTAAAGAAAGCCTCGTTGGGAGAACTATTAATTTTGAAGTTTATCCATTAAGCTTTGAAGAATTTCTTACCTTTAAGAACAAGAAATATAATTTGACTAAAGAAAATACTAAGCAAGTAAATGACGAACTTATCAAGTTGGCAGAAGAGCATATTTTATTTGGAGGCTATCCTCAAATCGTTCTAGAAAATTTGGAAGAAAAGAAATTAGCTTACTTGGGACAAATAATTAACACATACATAAGAAAAGACATAAGAGATATAGGAAACATTAGAGATATTTCTGCTTTTAATAAGTTAATCGAATTGCTTGCATCACAATCAGGACAACTACTTAATGTCCTTGAATTATCGAATACTCTTAAAATAAATAGAGAAACAGTATCAGAATATCTGGATTTACTCGAGAGCACATTTATAATAAAGAGAGTCACCCCATTTCATAAAAACTTAAGAAGTGAATTATCAAAGAACCCTAAAATCTTTTTTTTAGATACTGGAATGATGCACATTTTATGGCTTAAAGAATTTCCTAAAGTCATACTAGGGAACTCTTTTGAAACATTTGTTTTTTTAGAATTAATGAAATCTGGAAGAAGAATTAATTTTTGGAGAACTACAAATAAGCAGGAAATTGATTTTATAATTAAAAATAAAGATATGTATGCTATCGAAGTAAAGTCCAACTTTCAAAATTCAAATAACAAAAGTTTAAAATTCTTTTCAGATATCTATAACTGCAAAACCATAATTGTGGGCTTAAAAGGAGAAAAGAAAGGAAAGTATATCTGGGAGCTAATAAAAGAAATAGAGCAAGATTAGATAGAGAAGGCGTTCCTTAATAAAATGCAGTGAATTCTTAACAGAAATGTTTCAAAATCTTCTATTGGCAACCTTCTCATTCTAGGCCTGAATAAGGATAATTTTTCATCTTTTTCTAATAGTCTTTTACAATTCCATAAAAACAAAGGATTCATAAAAATAACATCAGAATCATTAGTATAAACATATTCTCCATGAGAGATGTTTACTCCATCATTTCTTATCTTTCCAGGGTTAAAATTGTTAGCACCCTTTTTTATAAGATGCTTTGTAAAGATATATTTTACTGATGAGTCGAGTTTACTTTGCAGTTTAGGTGTATCTCCATGCTCCGACACTATTATTTCTACATCTACTTCTCTTTGATTTTGTGCTGATTGAATTGCCAGCAAAAGCCTATTTTGATCAAACGTTCCATAAATTGGAAAGATGACACTGATTAATCCTGTTTGTAAATCAGTATTGCCTTGTTTCCGCATGTATCTAGGAACAGTCTGTATTTAAAAATGTTCCTAATTTATAACTATTAAGGGACAGTAATATTTATATAGCCAGACCAACAATTTTATTTTATGAAACTTAGAGATATTATATTGGGTAGCGTATTGATAGCTGGAATAACTGGCTGTGTCTCCGAGCCAATTACATATGGACCATTGGCTCAGAGTAAATTTATTTTTCCCAAGGGATCGCAGGGATCAAATATAACAAGAGGGCCATATTATGGATTTACTTTAGTTTTGTCAAAAGAAGAGTACAGCAATGACCGAACAGCGATATTAGTTAAAGAATCCTCTGGCAATCCTCCTTGTTATCTTGAGGTTGTCTTTGAAGATAGTGCTTCTGAAGGAACTATTGTAAGAAAAGAAGGCAATGTTGAATATTATCCTGAAGAAGTTAGAAAACTTGCAGGATTATCTAAAAAATAAGTATGCCATAGTATTTGAAAACTACAGTCTATAAAAAGCGTGATGATATGTTGTCTTTTTAATTTATTGAGTATAACTGCCTACATGTGCACCTATTGGAATATAACCACCTGGATTACTTGGATTTGAACCAGAACCACCAGGCGAGACATATCCTCCTGAATTGATAGTTAGTGTTGAAACTCCCCCACCTTGAGAAGGATGTTCATAACAAGTAATTCTTACAGATCCCGTTTCTAAGCAATAATCTTCTTCGGTTATTTCACACATTACAGAATGTCCTCCTTGAGACCCATCAGGGTTTGTCCATGTGATAAGAATAGTGAAAGGACCATCTTTTGGACAATCACCTCTGAAAGGTGAACCTCCATAACGACTTCGATGTTCTCTCAATGTTTCTATTACTGAAGCTGTAGCTAAAAAGGAAAATGGCTCTTTGATGGGTAAAATACTCATTACAACATTAACTCCATAATTGGACATTACCTGTTTTTTGCAAGATTTAACATCATCAATGAATATAGCAGGCATCCCGTCTGTCATTGGATTGAAAGTTGCTCCTGTTCTTGGATGGATTCTCTTCAGTTTAAGGAAACATGCCGTAATTTCTCTAGATAGTTGAGTAGGAGAAGTATCTAAGTCAGGATATTGGCGCTCTTAACAGCAACGGCCAGAGCCAAGCAACAATGACAATACCAAACATTCCAGGAATAGAAACCATAGAAGCTCATGCAGCATTCATCACAGTAAATGGCACATCAGGCGAAATCATTTCCGTTTCTAATCAGCAAAGACTGTAAGTTATTTAGTTTCTCTTCTGGAACTAAAATCAAGTATTTCATTTAAAATAATATCTGGATTTTGCATTAATAATAAATTCCATAATAAAATAAATGATCGCGCCAGGATTTGGACCTGGGACCCCTGCCTGTCTGAAATCTCGGATTTCGGACACCCCAAAATCTCCGATTTTGATGTTATCAGAGCAGTGCTCTACCGGGCTGAGCTACGCGATCATAGAAAATTATTATGTCAAGAAGTGGAACTTCTTGAGCATCCTAAAGTCCATGCAAACCACGCACTAAATTGCGTGGTGAAACGCAAAGACTTTATGATTTTAATGGTTTATAAAATTGCCCATTTGAGAATCAAAAGATTTAAAGCACATCTTTTTATCTTAAATCTACGCGGGAATGCCGGAGTGGTCAAACGGGCTGCGTTTAGGCCGCAGTAGCTTAGTGCTTACAGAGGTTCGAATCCTCTTTCCCGCATTAAGTTATCTTTAGATAACTTTAATTCCGAAGGAATTGTGCGTAGTTCGCCCATAAGTGTAAAAACACCATAATAAATTTCTCTGACTCCTAGAACTCTCTTTTCTAAAGAGAGTTGTAGAATCCTCTTTCCCGCATCTCACTACTCCGCAAGGAGTCTCTAAATTATACGAAAAATATCGAGCAAGAGAAGAGTGAAAACAGATGTTGAAAATAACTCATAAAAAAGGTTTAAATATAAAAAACAATATTAATATCTATGAAAAAGAGCATAAAATTATTATTCTCAATTATAACTGCAGGAATTTTAATTCTGATAACTCCAGGTTACTACCCCCGTATATCTGACATAAATAGCATAGTATCTATAATCCAGAAAGCAATATAAAAAAGTTTTATAAAGACGCCCAAACCTTAAAGATAATGGCTCAAATTAATTGGGAAGATTTTGAGAAAGTTGAAATTAGAGTCGGAACAATAACAAAAATAGAAGATTTTCCAGAAGCTAAAAAACCAGCTTATAAAATATGGGCAGACTTTGGAGAATTGGGTGTTAAAAAATCAAGCGCACAAATAACTCATCTATATCAAAAAGAAGAGCTAATAGGAAAACAAATAATAGGGATATTAAATTTCAAGCCTAAACAAATAGCTAATTTCGTCTCGGAATTTTTAACGACAGGATTTGTTTTAGAAAATGGAAATGTTGTACTAGCTATACCAGATAAAAAAGTATCAAACGGATTAAAACTTGCTTAATCACTCAAGCCCAAACTCAAAAGTAAGCATATTATCTTTGACAGAATATTTCTTCAAAGGTAAAGCAACTTGCAGGCTGTTAACATAAACTTTTTTATTTCCAATCGCCTTTACCTCATAACCTGACTCAAGCTTCGAAACAAAAACATCATCAATATGTTCAACGCCCGGAGCAGAAAGCTCATAAACAACTCTGTCGCTGAATCTGCGCACATCAGTCTTGGCTTCACTGCGCGGCAGCTTAATCATTCTCGCGCGCTGCTCCTCGCTTATCACTCTTGGCTGTCTCTCTTTCTTAGGCTGCGGCTTTCCTCGCATATGCGGCCCAATCCTAATCTGAATCCCATTCGGCAGACGCGTAATCTCAGGTTTAGCATCACCTAAGTCCATATTTTCAACATCCATATTTCTAATTTGACTCTCCATCATCTTCATAACGTTATTAAAAATAGCTCCAAACGCAGAATCACTTATTCCCATTCCTCCACCACCAAGCAAAGGCGCCCCGAATACAGAATCATTCTTTCCAAGCATTCCAAAATCATT
>Ga0076297_122_pt1 | contig 8784 bp, 8 predicted proteins | sample RifGroA1_FD_67982 | JGI IMG/M metagenome (GOLD analysis project Ga0076297, IMG submission 67982) | Berkelbacteria bacterium GW2011_GWA1_36_9 | reverse complement strand
ATATGGATTTAGAAATATTGATAATTATATAAGAAAGGCGTTGTTAGCTTTCATCCCAATTGGCTTACTTTTATACCACATTATTTGACATAGAGCCTAGTTTTTTACTTGCTATAATCAATATGAATATTGATGCGGAAATTCAGTATTCGGAATTATAATAAGACGGCGAAGGAGAACAAAATGCCCGGTAAAATTAAATGTCCAAAATGCGGTTATCAAATTTCTGTTGATGAAGCCATTATCCAAAGGGCGGTTGACTCAAAAGTCAAAAATAAACTTGTGGAAGAAAAAAATAAATTAGTGGTAGAACTGACAAAAGAGTTTGAAAAAAATCAAACAGTTTCTTTAAAACAGCTCCATGAAAAATTGGCAATAGAAGAAAAAAAACGGCGCGAAGCGGAAGTTAAAGAACTTGAATTTATTAAAAAACAAACCGACCTAGAAGATAAAATTCGTCGTCAAGATTTAGAAATTGCCCGCAAGATGCAAGAAGAGCGACGAACGATTATTGAAAAAACCCAAAAAGAAAGCGAAGAAAAATTTCGTCTTTTAAATAGCGAACTACGAAAACAACTAGAAGATACTAAATCGGCTTTGTCAGATGCTCAACGAAAAGCCCAGCAGGGTTCAATGCAAACCCAAGGTGAGGTTTTGGAATTATCTTTGGAAGAGGCTTTAAAACACAACTTTCCCCACGATAAAATTTCGGCTGTGCCCAAAGGCATTTCCGGAGCTGATATTATTCAGGTTGTCGTCCATCAATCGGGACAAGAAACGGGGACAATTGCTTGGGAAGTGAAACGAACAAAAAATTGGACGCAGGAATGGGTCCAGAAATTAAAAGATGACAGCCGTCAAATTAAAGCCAATATTTCCGTTTTAGTTTCCGAAACCCTCCCTAAAAACATTAGTAATTTTGGTTTTTATCAAGGCATTTGGGTATGTGATTATGCGTCGGTTTTAGGATTGACGACGGCGCTACGAAATCAAATTTTGGCCGTTTTTAATACCGTTACTGTCAATATTGGCAAAGAAGAAAAAATGGAAGTTCTCTATAATTATCTTTGTAGCCCGACCTTTGCCCAAAGAATAGAAATAATTGTGGAAACATTTGTAAATATGCAACGCAATTTGGAAAAAGAAAAAATTGCTTTTGGTAAAATTTGGGCGGTGCGAGAAACTCAAATTAAACGACTGCAAGATTCAACGGTTAAAATGTATGGTGAAATTCAGGGTATTGCCGGCAAAAACTTACCAAACATTGAACTTTTAGAACTTGAATCTGGATTTGAGGAAGAAGTTAATGAACCAAAAAAAGTAAAAAAACAAAGCGATAATGATCAAGTGAATTTATTTTAAAACTTTGATATGAATGAAAAGATATTTTTGGACGAATACGAAAAACTAAATCTTCAGCAAAAAAAAGCCGTTGAGGAAATTGAAGGGCCGGTGATGGTGATTGCCGGGCCGGGCACAGGCAAAACGCAAATTCTGGCGATGCGAATTGCTAATATTTTAAAAGTGGCACAAGTTAATCCCAGTAATATTTTGTGTCTAACTTTTACCAATTCCGGTGTTAAAGCAATTAAAGAAAGACTCTTGGAAATTATCGGCCCGAGCAGTTATCAAGTTCAAGTTTATACTTTTCATGCTTTTTGCAGTGAAGTCATTAATACTTTTCCGGAAAAGTTTTTAACGGCGCGCACCATTAATCAACTTGATGATTTGGAGCAAGCTGTCATCATTCAAAAAATTTTAGACCATCATCATTTTAAATTTCTAAAACCGCTCAAAAGCCCGTATTACTTCCAAAAAACAATTTTGTCAACTATCAGTCAGCTCAAACAAGAAAATATTAGTCCTCAAAATTTTTTATTAATTTTAAAAAACGAAAAAGAAAATAAACAAAATCATTTAGCTAAAAATTTAGAACTTGCTAAAATCTACGGCCTTTACCAAATCCATCTGACAGAAGAAGGTAAATACGATTACAATGATATGATTCTTTTTGTTGTTTCAGCGTTTAAAAACGACAGCGAACTCTTAAGCTACTATCAAGAAAAGTTTCAATACATTTTAATAGACGAATTTCAAGACACTAATACGAGTCAAAACGAAATCACCAAACTTTTAGCCAGTTTTTACCAAACGCCGAATATATTTGTTGTCGGCGATGATGAACAATCAATCTTTCGTTTTCAAGGCGCTTCAATGGAAAACATTTTGGAATTTAAAAAGAATTATCCCGAAACCAAAATTATAGTTTTGGAAGATAATTATCGTTCAGGCCAGAATATCTTAGACGCCTCGCGAACATTAATATTAAACAATAAAAATCAAATTTTTAACCGTCTTAAGATTCCTAAAAACTTAAAAAGCCAAATTAAGAATACGGATAGCGAAATTAATGTGGCGGAATTTTCCAACGGTTCAATTGAAAATTATTTTGTCGCCAAAGAAATTTTAAATTTAAATAAAACCCAAAAAGTTCCTTTTTCCGAAATAGCCGTTTTGTACCGCAACAACAGTGATGTGACGGAGCTAACCGATTTTTTAGCCAAACTTAATATTCCTTATCAACTTGAAATTGGTGAGAATATTTTTGACGATCCGGAAATTAATAAGTTAATTAGTTTTTTTAAAGTTTTAAACGCCTCCGATAACCCCCAAGAAAACAAAGTTTTGTTTGAAGTAATGCACTACTCTTTCTTTAAACTTTTGCCCTTAGATATTTATAAAATTGTGGTTGCCTCGCACAAAAAAAAGAATAATATATTTAATATCTTAGCCGGTAATTTAAAACCTTTGAATTTAGAAAAAGAATCAAGGGTTAAAAAGTTTCTAAAACTTATTTTAGATTGCAGAGAAATTGTTCACAATAACACTTTTGCCACTTCTTTTGAAATGATCATTAATCACAGCGGTTATTTAGATTATTTAATCTCACTCAAAGACATCCAGCACTTAAACCGCTTACAAACTCTTTTTAAATACATTCAACTACTAAATTTGAAACAAAAAAAATTAAATTTGGAAATATTTTTAGACCATTTGGAACTTTTGGCAGAAAACAATTTTACTCTTAAAGAAGAATCTATTAGCTCTGAAATATCCGGCGTTCGTCTGATGACGGCTCACAAAGCCAAAGGTCTGGAATTTAACTTTGTTTTTATAATTCATTTAACCGACGGACATTGGGGCCAAAATTCAAAAAGACAATTAATTAAATTGCCCTCGCTTTTGGAAATTCAAAAAGTAAGTGACGAAAACGACGAGGAAGAAAGGCGCTTGTTTTACGTTTGCCTAACTCGCGCCAGAACTGGAATTTATCTTTCTTTTGCCCATAAGTATGGCGAGGCGGAAAACCAAACACTCCTAATGCCTTCTAAGTTTTTAAGCGAACTTCCTGTCAAAGATTTAAAAAGAATTGATGCATTAAAGTACGAACAACAATACGAAGAAAGATTGAAATTAAGATTTCAAGCAAAAAAATGGATTCAGTCAAAAAATTTAACCGATTTTCTAAAATCTATTTTAGCTGAATTTAAATTTAATCCAACGGCTCTGAATACTTTTCTAGATTGCCCGCAACGATTTTTCTTTGACAACATTTTGCGCGTCCCTAAAGCCAAAGATTTTAATCAAAGTTACGGCACAGCGGTTCATTTTGCTTTAGAAAGATTTTTTAAAATTTACAAACAAGATTTAGTTATGCCACAAAAAATAAATTTAATTGGTTGGTTTAAAGAAGGTCTTAAAGATGAGATACTTGCTAAAACCGACTCTGACCGAGCTTTAAAACAGGGGAGTGTGGTTTTGAAAAACTATTATGATCTCTATGAACAAATTTGGCGCAAGGCCGGTCCGCCTTTATTTTGTGAATACAATTTCGGCTACCGCAATGTTCATTTTGGCGATATTCCCATTACCGGCCGGGTTGATAAGATTGAATTAATTGATTCCATATCCAATAAAGTCAGGCTGATTGATTACAAAACTTCCGCCCCTAAATCTTTAAATCATATTTTAGGTCTAACAAAAGACAAAGACTTAAGCTTATTTTACCAAGCTTATTTTTACAGACTACTGATAGACTGTGATTCAACTTTTAATTGGCAAGTGGGTGAAATTATTTTTGATTTTATTTCTCCCCAAGGCTTTAAACAAGTTGTTTTGCCAATTGATGAGGAAAAATACAAAGAATTCAAACTTCTGGTCCATGAAACTTATCAAAAGATTACGAAACTAAAGTTTGCCAAAGAATTTAAAAGTTGTGCTAAAAGGGAACGAAACTGTGATTATCAACATATCTGTCAAGAACACAAAATTTAGTATATAATAGAGCTAAGATGAAATTCAAATATTTATATTTAAGCATATTTTTGTTAACTGCACTAGGAATCGGTTTTATACTGCTTAAAAATCACCAAACAACATCTCTAGTAAAAACCCCAAGCCCTTCTGCCCTTACCGCCAGTCCAACTCCGAAGTATCCAAAAATTTTGTCTTACCAAGTGCCAATTTTAATGTATCATTATATTCGCAATGCCGAAGGAGAATCGGAACTTGGCAAAAACCTTTCCGTTAGTCCTAAGAACTTTGAAGATCAAATTAAATGGTTAAAAGAAAATAATTTTGAAAGCTTAAAAGCTTCTGATTTAGCCGACCCGGATAAAAAAGAACTTTCAAGAATTGCCTTTGAAAAGAAAAAACCAATTGTGATTACTTTTGACGATGGCTATGAAGATGCCTACACTAATGCTTTACCCGTCTTACAAAAATACGAAATGACGGCAACTTTTTATATCATTAGAGACTTTGTCGGACGACCCGAATATATGAATCAGACTCAAATTAATAAACTTCAAAGCAACGGTTTTGAAATTGGCTCGCACACATTAAGTCATCCTGATTTATCCAAAGCCGACACAGCTGACACCAAAGCTCAAATTTTTGACTCTAAAGAAAATGCGCTTTCATTTTGTTATCCGGCTGGCAAATATAACCCGACGACCGTCAGTTTAGTAAAAGAAGCGGGTTACCTTACGGCAGTTACCACAAATGGCAGGATTGCTGATCAAAATTCAAATCTTTTAGAATTGCCAAGAGTTCGTATCAATGAAAGCTCGGGCGAAGCCTTTGGTCGGAAAATTACAACCGCTTTAGCAAATTAAAATGGATCAAATTAAAATAATTTATAATGACGAATATTTATTGGTTGTTGACAAACCAGCGGGTATTTTAGTTCACGAAACATTAGCAAAAGAAAAAGACACCTTAGTCAATTGGTTAGTAACTAAATATCCTGATCTTAAAAATTTAAGTTGGCCAGATGTTACCAGACCAGGAATTGTTCATCGCTTAGACAAAGACACTTCGGGATTAATAATTCTGGCTAAAAATCCAAAGATTTTAAGCGAGCTTCAAAAGCAATTTAAAGAAAGAACGATTCAAAAAACTTACAAGGCTTTAGTGCTTGGCAAAGTAGAGCCAGTTGATGGAAAAATTGAAACCCTAATTGTTCGCGGAAAAGCAGGTATTCAACAAGTACGCGAGTTTAATTTTTCAGTTTCAAATGAAACTTTGCGACCGGCGACTACACTTTACAAAACCTTAGATCAATATCAATTTAATAAAACTGATTTTTCTTTACTTTCAGTTATGCCAAAGACCGGCCGGATGCATCAAATTAGAGTCCATTTAAAATATATTAATTATCCAATTGTGGGCGACCCGCTTTATAACACTAAACTTTCACGAAATATTTCTAAAAACATTGGACTTGATCACCAATTTTTGCACGCTGAAAAACTTGAATTTCAGCATCCGATTGAAAATAAAATTTTAAAGTTTGAATCAGATTTACCCAATGAGCTTGCAAATACTTTGGCAAAATTAGAAAAAGTGTGATAATTTAAAAGTATGAATAAAGGAAAACTTTTTGTTATTTCTGGACAATCTGGTGTTGGCAAAAACACTATTTTAAAAAAGATTTTAGTAAATCACCCTGAATTTCACCGCGTTGTCACTTTTACCACCCGCGATCCGCGACCCAATGAAATTCCGGGCGAAGATCATTTTTTTGTTTATCCTGAAAAATTCAAAGAGATGATTGAAAATAACGAATTTATTGAGTATGCGAAAGTCCATGACGAAATGTACGGCACACCCAAAGAACAAGTTGAGGAAGTCCTTAACGCCGGCAGAAATGCCATTATGGAAATTGATGTCCAAGGCACGATGCAAGTTAAAAAAATTCTCCCCGAAGCAGTTTTAATTTTTATAAAATACGAGGAAGGTGATTTAGAACAATCTATTCGCCACCGAATTAAAAACGACCAAGAAAGAGGGGAGACAACCGAAGAAGAAATTCGGTGCCGCATTGTTAGTGCTCAAAAAGAAGCCGAATACGAAAAATATTATGATCATGTTGTCACAAATCCCGAAGGAAAACCAGATGAAGCTGTCAAGGAAATTGAGAAAATAATCGGAGGTCAGAAATAATATGCAATGTTTGATTTTTTAAACAAGCCTAAAAATCCTGAAGAAATTGCCAAAAAGATTACAGAAAAAATAGCTAACTCTGCTTTTAAATTCTTTAAAAGTGAAAAATTTATTACCCTCACTAAATTAAAAACTTTTGAGCAAACTGAACAGGACAGGATATTCAATGAGCTTATTGCCAATGGTTTAAGTTTAGGTATTTTAATGTTTGAAACCCTGGCCGAGAAAACAAAATCGGATAGAGTAAAGAATTTTGATCATGAATTAATGATTGAGCTGACAAGCCGTTACGGCAACTGGCTTAAGGAAATGGGAACACCGCAACAATTTTGCGATATGTGGAAAGGGTTGATTCAAATGAGAGTTGATGAGTATAAGAAAGACTACCAAGAGCATCAACAAGAAATGAAAGACCCGTTCAAGCGCAATCCATGGGTTTTTATTGTTACTATTGGATGCCACCACCATATCTGTAGAGGTAAATCAAAACCAGATGAATTATTCAAACTAATACTACATTGGATTATAGCGATTGCCGAAATGATTACCAAGATTACCCTAAAATCAATTTAATATACCTTATTTCTAGGTTCAGCATTGACATATCTCAAATATATGTTATACTACAATCGTTTTCTTGTTTAGCCCGACCAATCCGTCTTCATTTTAAGGTATATGGCGGTTTTAGTCCTCGCTAACAAAGGGGGTAGAAAATGAAACACCAAAGTCAGAATATTCTCAACGATGTCCTTTTGCTCTGTCGTGTTCGTAAGCCACGATTATTCAGTCTAAATTGGTTCAGATCACTTTCTGGGAAATATCGCTACCGGAAGTACCATTATCGTCTCTCTCTTAACGTTCATCTGGTATTTTGTTATCTTGGGTTTCATAAATTACCCAAGAATTCGCATGGATATTCGATGAGATGTGATCACTGTTATACCGAGTTTAATCCATATAGAGGAATTCGTTGTAAACTTGGTCTGCACAACTGGCAAAATACCTGCAAATGTAACGACTGTCTCAAGCTACGCGATGTAAACCATGTCTATAGCAACAGTAAAAGAGAAATATGCATGTGCTATAAGTGTGGTCACAAACGTGACACTTATCACCACTATGGACTTCATTGCAAATGCGAATACTGCCACAAATTGGCGGCATCGGACAATCCGGTTCATCTTTGGAAAGAGGGCGTCTGCCAAAAATGCGACACTCACAAAGATAAAATTTGAATTAGAAATATTATCCATCAATCAGCCAACCGGCTGATTTTTTTTACTCTAAACCATATGTCCACCTACGAGGTGGACAAGAGAAAGGTCAGAAGATTTTTTGTGTTTGTTTTATGGGTTGGTGGGGTGTAAGATGGAGGGGAGGTGGAGAAGGAGTAAATATCTTATGGAAAAAGAATATTTTTGTTTCCTAGACGAAACTGGCTTATTGAATCGAGCAGAAGACAGATTTTTTGCCTTAGGAATGATTAAATGTCATTCGCCACATAATCTTTACTTAAAAATTAAAAACCTAAAAGATAAAATACATTTTTATGATGAAATAAAATGGAATAAGGTAGGCAAAAAAAATTACCCCGTGATGAAAAAAATATTAAAAATTTTTATAGAATCACGTGGTTTTTATTTTGATTGTGTAGTTTTAGACAAAAAGAATATGGATTTTAAAACATATTTTAAAGAGAATTTTTGGAATGTTTATGAGTACTTTACAAAATTATTAATAAAAGGAAACACTGGTAAAGATGAGGGGGTTTGCATTCTTGCAGATTATTATCCATGTCCAAATGAAACAAATTTTGAAAGCAATATAAAAAACAAAATTAACAAAGAATTTAATAGACAAGCAGTTTTTGGTGTTTGTCGTATGGATTCCAAGGGCTCAGAGATGTTGCAACTTACGGATTTAATTTTAGGCACAATATTATATGAATTTAAAATACAAGAATCGTTAATAATTAAGCCTAGCAAATACAAACAAGATCTTTTAAAATATTTTAAAAAAGTTTCTGATGTTAAGAGTTTTTATCCTGAATTCAGAAATAACAAATTTAATATTATGAATTTTCATCATAATAAAAAATAACAGGCCATGGACCATACGGTCAACGCCTGTTACATTTATATTGTAATATGTTGTAATATAATTGTCAATAGCTATGTGGGAGGCCGTTGAATAATAAGGCATTTTATTTGTCCTGATGACAAGGTATAATGGTAGTGGAGGGTAAATGAATAAAGTTAGATTTAAAAAGCATACGAC
>Ga0076297_121_pt1 | contig 9779 bp, 6 predicted proteins | sample RifGroA1_FD_67982 | JGI IMG/M metagenome (GOLD analysis project Ga0076297, IMG submission 67982) | Berkelbacteria bacterium GW2011_GWA1_36_9 | reverse complement strand
AGTCTTCCTACATGGGGATCTGTAACAACTTTAAAGGCAAGACCTGAGAATGGTGCCTCATTCTTTCTTTCTCTTGTTTCTACTTCTCCTGTTTTACTATTTGTTCCAGAAATTGCGGAAAGATCAACCGGAGAAGGAAGATATTCAACAACTCCATTTAATAAAAGTTGACTTTCTGCTGTTCTATTATCTCCTCCAAAAACTGGGAAGAATTTACCAGCAATTACTCCTTTTCTAATTGCCCTCTTGATAATTATTTCATCAGGTTCTTTACCCTCCAAATACATTGAAAGGGCTTCATCATCAAATTCTGAAACTTTTTCAATTAATTCTTGTCTATATTTCTTAGCAACTTCCAATAAATCTGCAGGAATTTCTTCTTCTGTTAGGCCATGGTCCTCAACCGCTTTATAAGTTAAGGCCTTCATTGAAATAAGATCAATTACTCCACGATGATTATGTTCTTGACCGATAGGATAAATTACAGGAGAAGCATTAGCTTTTAGTCTTTCCCTAATTGATTTGATTGAAGCATCAAAATCAGCACCAATCAAATTAAGTTTATTTAAAACACAAATTCTTGGAACATTATATTTATCAGCTTGTCTCCATACAGTCTCAGACTGGGACTCAACTCCGGTTCTTCCATCAAAAACCATTAAGGCTCCATCCAATACTCTTAAAGATCTTTCAACTTCTGCGGTAAAATCAATATGTCCTGGGGTATCAATTAAATTAATTCTGTAATGACCCTCTTCCACTGAAGTTGTTTTCTTTAAGTCCCAAAAGGCAGTAATTGCAGCAGAAACTATTGTAATTCCACGTTCTCTTTCTTGTGCCATCCAGTCAGTAACAGTTGTTCCCTCATCAACAGAACCTTGTTTGTAGGTTCTTCCTGTTTCAAAAAGAAGTCTTTCGGTAGTTGTTGTTTTACCTGCATCAATGTGGGCAATTATTCCTATATTTCTGATTTTGTCCAAAGAAACAATACGGTCTTTGGTAACCGTCATAACCATTGCGGACTTTTTTGCTTTTTCCTCGGCCATATTTAATTAATTACAAATAAAAACTCCAATTCATGGAGCGAGAGTAATTGTAGCAGGAGAAGAAATTAAGTTCAATGGATGAATTATCTAACTCTTCTTTTCTTTAATTCTGCCAAGACACCCTCTTCACCATGAAGATAAGTAAAAGTTTGTGGGTCAATAGATGTTCTCTCAACCGAGGATGGTGCACCAAACTTTGTTCCAACTGTCAAATCTTCAATTTTTATCTCGTCAAATCCAGGCAAACTCGAAACTGGGGTGGCTCCAAGTGGAGCGAACATTCTTTCTCCTTTAGTACTACTGGGACCGGTTGTGAACAATATTGTCATAATTTGTCTGATATTACTCTCCCTTTCTAGAAAATTCAAGAATTAAACTTTTTCAATAGTACTCTTGAGAGTCTGTCTTCGTCTAATTTACTTAGATCGTTTCCAGTATATCTTATTACTTTATAACCTAAACTTTGAAGTAAAGTATCCTTTCTTTTATCTCTTTCCCTGATGTATGGCCTTAAATGCCAAAATTCTCCATCACATTCAATAACGGTTTTGTATTTTTCAATTAAAAAATCAACTCTAAATCTTTCAAACTTTACTTCTCTTTCATAATCAACTTTTAATTTATCAAGCGAATTTTTCATTATCTCTTCTAGTGAAGACTCACCTCTAAAATGCATGTGACAATCAAACGAACAAAAACTACCTCTTCCAAAACCTCTATTCAATTCAGATCTTGGCATATCAAACGACTGATTGCATTTTTTACATATTTTTGTAACGTAATCTCTCCTTGAGTCATCATGGCATTTTTTACTACAAAAGTTTCTATGTACAGCCTGAGACGGCGGAACAAAGTAGGCTTTATTGCACCAGAGACAAATTTTTTTAATTTGTTTTGGATATGTTTTATGTTGGCATTTTCTACTGCAAAAAATCCCAAATCCCTTAACAATTAAGCTATTTTTAGCAACAAATTCTTTATCACAAACCTTACAGCGACGAATCTTTTTCAGACGAGTACTATCCCAGTAACACTTCATTGAACAATAATTAGTCTTACGTTTACAACATGGGGACAGCTTAAATTTTTTATTGCAACCAAAACATTTCAACATTATTCGTATAACTTGGCTTTTTGATTTACACTCTCTAGAACAAAACTTATATCCCGTTACAAGAGGCTTACCACAGTAGGCACAACCAGTTACAATATTCGCAAAAGATTCGGGCATTAATTAATGATAATACCGAAGAGTTTACGAAGTCAATATGAAGAAAGTACCGAAAATACGGCCTTTACCACTTAAAATGTGAAAATGCCTTGTTTGATTCTGCATTTTTTTCCATATCCTGTCTTTTCTTTACTGCTCCACCTTCACCTTTTGCAGCATCCATTAGTTCTGCTGCAAGTTTTTCTCCAAAGGTGTGAAATTCTGAATTGCTTCTTGCTCTGGCTGCATTAACTAGCCATCTGATAGCAAGTGATTCTTTTCTTTCTCCTCTTACTTGACTTGGAACCTGATAGGCAGCACCTCCAACACGTCTTGCCCTAACTTCCATTTCAGGTTTGATTGTCTCAATTGCTTTTTCAAAAGTTTTAATTGCGTCTTCCTTTGTTTTTTCTGCAATTATGGTTAAAGCAGAGTAAACCTGCTTTTCAGCTACACTTTTTTTACCATCATGCATACTCCTATTAATGAGCTTTGCAATTAAAATGCTACCGTAGACAGAATCTACTTCTACTTTTCTTTTTCTTGCTGGTCCTTTTCTTGGCATGGTTATTTAGCTTGTCCTTTCTTTGCCCCATATCTACTTCTTGATGTTTGCCTTCCAGCAACACCAGTAGTATCAAGCTTTCCTCTAACTATTGTATATTTTACACCTGATAAATCTTTTACTTTTCCACCCCTGACAAGAACAACTGAGTGCTCTGCCAATTCATGACCTTCTCCTGGAATATAAGCTGTTACTTCTTGTTTATTTGAAAGTCTAACCCTAGCAACTTTACGGAGTGCTGAATTAGGTTTTCTTGGAGTTTGGGTTCTAACTGTTAAAACAACCCCTCTTTTAAATGGGGATGCTGTTTCACCAAACAACCTATCCTTAGCATTGAACCACTTTTTTAAAGAAGTGGTTTTTGCTTTTTTCTTGTTTGCATGTCTTCCGTGTCTGACTAGTTGATTTGCTGTAGGCATATTAATTAATTTTAGCTTTTTCTGGTGTAACAGGAATAAGTCTTCCTATGATAACGTTTTCTTTAAGTCCTAACAAATTGTCTTCACGAGACAAAAGAGAACTTTCAGTTAATACGTCTGTTGTTTGTTCAAATGAAGCAGCTGATAACCAGCTTTCAGTGTAAAGAGATCTTCTGGTAATACCCAATATAATCTGTTGTGCTGTTGCAGGTTCCCCACCAGCTGCCAAGACTTTCTCGTTTTCACTTTCAAACGATGCTTTGCTGGTTAACTCACCTGGCAAGAAGTTTGTATCTCCTGAGGTTATAACTCTTACCTCGTCGCTCATTTTTCTGGCTATGACCTCAAAATGTTTATCGTTTATTCCAATTCCTTGTGACTCATACACTTTTTGTATTTCATTGACCAAGTATTCCTGTGCGGCTCTTAAGCCTTTAATCATTAAGACTTCTTTTAGATCCAACGGACCAAAGGCTAAGACTGTTCCAGCCTCGACTAAAGCGTTGTCTTTAACTGCAAGTTCCAAAGTTTTTGGAACAATATATTCTTTTTCTTCTTTAATTTTACCCATACTTCTAATAACTACTTTGTAACCTTCTTCTACTTCGGAAATTACTGCTTTACCTGTTATTTCTGAGATTGAAGAAGCAATCTTTGGTGTTCTTGCTTCAACCAATTCTTCAACTCTTGGAAGACCTTGTGTAATATCGACTCCAACGACACCGGCTGCGTGCTTTGTCTTTAAAGTAAGTTGTGTTCCCGGTTCTCCAATTGACTGAGCAGCAACAACACCAACTGGTGTACCTAAGGTTACTTCTGATTTAGTTGACAAATCCCAACCATAACACTTGGCACAAAGCCCATATCTGGATTGACAAGTAAGAGCTGACCTTACTTCTACTTCAGGATTTTCCAAAGCATCAATCTTTGAAGCTATTTCTTCATTAATTAGATCTCCTTTAACTGCCACTGGTTTACCTTTTGCATCTTTAACATCAGCAAAAAGGTATCTACCTGTTATTCTAGGAACAAAAGTTGATGGTCTATCATTCTTAACAACCTTAATTGCTTCTGTAGTCTCACAATCTTCTTGTCTAATAATAAGATCGTGTGCGACGTCAACCAATCTTCTTGTTAGGTATCCTGCATCAGCTGTTTTAATAGCTGTATCAGTTAAACCTTTTCTGGATCCTCTTGAGGAAGTAACATATTCAAAAACTGAAAGTCCTTCCCTAAAGTTACTTTTGATTGGAAGTTCAACAATTTTTCCAAGTGGATCAACAACTAAACCTCTAATTGCTGATAACTGTTTAACTTGGTCTCTTGAGGCACGACCAACTTTAGCATCAATTACTATCCTAATTGGGTTAGTAGGTTCCATTAATGCCCAAGTCTTATCGGCCAAATCTTCCGAAGTTTCCAACCAAACTTCCTTGGTCATTCTTTTCTTTTCTTCCAAGGTAATTAGTCCCTCATTGTAATTTTTCTCAATTTCAGAAACTTTGTTTTCTGCCTCTTTAAGAATTTTGCCTTTTTCTGGTAATAACTTAGCATCAAAGACACCGAATGAAATTCCGGATAGAGTACCCGCAGAAAAACCTAAGGACTTTACGTCATCAATCATTTTTACGACGACATCTTTGTCACATTTTGCATAGGCTACTCCAAACAATTTCTTTATCAAGGTTGAGGTGGCTGATTCATTCACAAAATCAAATACATCCGGTAATATTTCATTGAAATAAACCCTTCCAACTGTTGTTTCAATTATCTTTCCATCAATTCTTATATCAATTAGCTGTCTTAATCCTATCTTTTCTGTTTGGTGTGCAAAAATTGCTTCCTCTTTGTCTGTAAAGATAGTTTTCATTTTTGGTGATTTTGGATCAACTGAAGTTAGATAATAAACTCCTAACGCCATTTCTTTTGAAGCTGGGGTTGATACTGGTGTTCCATCGGCTGGTCTTAATAAATTATGTTCTGGAAGCATTAATGTCTTAGCTTCTTCAATTGCTTTTGAAGAAAGTGGGACATGAACAGCCATTTGATCTCCATCAAAGTCGGCATTAAATCCTGAGCAAACTGCAGGATGAAGTCTGATTGCGCTTCCTTCAATTAAAACAGGATAAAATGCTTGAATTGAAAGTTTGTGTAGGGTTGGTGCACGATTAAGTAATACTGGATGATCTTTTGTGATCTCTTCCAAAATATCAAAAACCTCAGGTGGGCGTCTATCAAGCATGTTTTTAGCAGATTTTACATTTGGTGCAATACCTCTTAGGATCATCTCACGAAGCACAAATGGCTTAAACATCTCCAAGGCCATTTCTTTTGGTAGACCGCATTGGTTAAGTTTTAAGTCAGGACCAACAATGATAACGCTTCTTCCTGAATAATCTACTCTTTTACCCAATAAGTTTTGTCTGAATCTTCCCTGTTTTCCTTTAAGCATGTCGGAAAGTGATCTTAATGGTTGTCTTCCCCTTGCACGTCTTGTAGCCTTTCTTTGACTTGCATCTATTAATGAGTCTACTGCTTCCTGAAGCATTCTTTTCTCATTTCTTAAAATTATTTCAGGAGCACCTAAGCCTATTAAGTGTTTTAACCTATTATTTCTGTTTATGACTCTTCTATATAAATCATTTAAATCTGATGTTGCAAATCTCCCACCTGAAAGCTGAACCATTGGTCTTAAATCTGGAGGAAGTACTGGAAGAACCCTAAGAATCATCCAAGATGGATCAATCTTTGTTTTCTTCATACCCTCAACAATCTTTAATCTTTTAACAAGCTTCATGTATTTTGTGCTTGTTGGTTTGGTCTCATTAACCTCTTTACGTAACTCTTCTGCCAACTTTTCCATGTCAACTTCTCCCAAAACAGAAAGTACTGCTTCTGCGCCCATTTTTGCATCAAAGAAATCAGCTGCGCCAAAATTTATTAACTCATCATATTCCTCTTCAGAAAGAATACTTAAAGTCTTAAGGCTACGAACCAAACTAATTAAGTTTTCGAAAAGTTTTGAATTTCTGGATAGATTTGATTTTTCATCTTCAGAAAGAGTTGTTTCTTTCTTTCTGCTATCCAATTCAATTTCTGAGATTGCAAGGCTACTTTGTTCTTGATCCTTAATTTTTTCTTTAATCTTTGCAACAGCTTTTTCTGCCTCGGCTTTTAAGAGATCTTTTTTCTCCTTGAAAGAATTAACTATTTGGGCTTCGTTTTCAGATAATGCCTTTTCCAAAATCTTAATTGATTCTTTTTTCTTGTCTTCATCAACGTTTAGAGCTAAATACCTTGCAAAATAAATTACTTGCTCAATGGCTCTTGGTGCAACACCCAAAACAATTGAAATTTTTGAAGGAGCACCTTTGAAAAACCAAATATGTGCTACAGGACAGGCAAGACTAATATGACCCATTCTTTCTCTTCTTACTCTAGATTGGGTAACTTCAACACCGCATTTGTCACAAATAACACCTTTGTATCTTATTCTTTTGTACTTTCCGCAGAAACATTCCCAATCTTTAGTAGGTCCAAAGATTTTTTCATCAAACAAACCATCTTTTTCAGATTTTAGAGTTCTATAATTAATAGTTTCAGGTTTTGTTACTTCACCCCTGCTCCACCTTCTAATATCTTCAGGAGAAGCTAATTTAATCATCAAAGAACCAAAATCCTCAAGATTTTTCAAATCAAATAATTGATCAAGTGTATTAGTTAACATCTTTTACTTCCTCCATTTCCATAGGTCCTGCAGGACTTAATAATTCTTCGGTTGGTACAACTTTAGCTCCTAAAGTTTCAGCTAATTTATCTCCTTCTGTAGTATCCCCAGGAAGATTTTCCTTGGAGAGTATAACACCTTTAGGGATAATATTTAAGCCTAAAGCATTTAATTCTCTAACCAATACTTTAAAGCTTTCTGGAATTGTTGATTCTGGAATATCAGTTCCCTTAACAATTGCTTCAAAAGCTCTTGCACGACCTACAATATCGTCAGATTTAATGGTAAGCATCTCCTGCAAAATGTGTTGAGCTTTATGTGCTTCAAGTGCCCAGACTTCCATTTCTCCTAGTCTTTGACCTCCCATTTGGGCTTTACCTCCAAGTGGCTGTTGTGTAACAAGAGAGTATGGACCGGTTGAACGAGCATGAGTCTTATCCTCAACCATGTGGGTAAGTTTCAAGATATAACCAATACCAACAACTGTATCTTCTTTAAAGGTTTCACCAGTTCTTCCGTCGCTTAACCTTGTTTTTCCATTAACGGGAAGGCCTGCTGAAGATAATTCCTTAATAAGTGTATCTTCCGTAATATGATCAAAAACAGGAAATGCTCCAGTTTCACCTTTCTTATGAAGGACTAAACCAATATGAGCTTCCAAAAGTTGGCCTAAATTCATACGTGATAAAACTGATAAAGGGGAAATAATAATGTCAACTGGAGTTCCATCAGACAAATATGGCATGTCGGAAACAGACTGAATTTTGGCAATTACTCCTTTATTTCCATGTCTTCCGGCTACTTTGTCTCCAACCGTGATCTTTCGGATTTGAGCAACTTTCACTGTAATTTTTTCAATAACTCCCGGGCCTAATTCATCACCCTTGTTTCTGTCTAATATGTCAACCCCAACAACAATTCCTTTTTCACCATGAGGTACACGCAAGGAAGTATCTCTAACCTCCCTTGCTTTTTCTCCAAAAATGGCTCTTAAAAGTCTTTCCTCGGATGTTAATTCGGTTTCTCCTTTTGGTGCAATTTTTCCGACAAGAATATCGTTTGGTCCGACTTCTGCACCAATTACAACGATTCCATCTTCTGCCAAATTCGCAAGTTCAGCCTCGGAAACATTTGGAATGTCTTTGGTTCTTTCTTCTGGTCCCAGTTTAGTGTCTACTACTTCTGCTTCATACTCTTCAATATGAATTGAAGTTAGCAAATCTTCTCTAACTAATCTATCTGATATCAAAATAGCATCTTCAAAACCGTATCCTCCAAAACTTGAATAGGCAACTACCAAGTTACGACCTAATGCCAATTCTCCATTTTGACTTGCAGGACCGTCTACTAACAAATCTCCAGCCTTTATCTTGTCCCCAGGATTAACCAAGACTTTTTGGTTATAACAAGTAGAATGTGCAGTTCTTTTAAATTTAATTAAAGAATATTGCTCGGAGTTACCGTTATCAATTACTTCAATTTCTTCAGTAGATTCATCAATTGATACTTTTTTGTCGAGCTTTACAATAACTTTTTCATTGTCAGCGTGTGTCACAGTTCCCGAATGTCTTGCCATAACAACTCTTTTCATTGCCTTTGCCACTTCTTTTTCCATACCAGTACCAACGATAGGGGCTTCTGGATTAACAAGTGGAACTGCTTGGCATTGCATGTTTGAACCCATTAAGGCACGGTTACCTTCATCGTGGGCTAAAAATGGAATTAGAGAAGCTGAAGTTCCGACCAATTGTCTAGGAGAAATATCGATTAAATCGACCAGTTCTGCAGGTCCTTCAGTAAAACTTCCTAAGTGTCTTAGGGGAACTCTTTCGTCTTTGATAACTCCTTTTGCGTCAATATTTATACCTGAGTGTGTGATATTGTAATTTTCTTCATCGTCTGCAGTTAGATAAACAATTTCGTCAGTTATTATTGATTTATTTCCCTTTTTAATTACTTTTCTGTAAGGAGACTCTAAAAATCCAAATTCATTAACCTTTGTGTATAACGCAAGGTAGGTGACAAGTCCAATGTTTGGTCCTTCAGGACTTCTAACTGGATCAATTCTCCCATATTGAGATGAGTTGACGTCACGAATAGAAAAAGATGCTCTTTCACGATTTATACCACCAGTTCCCAAAACAGAAACACGTCTTAAATTGTCAATTTCAGAAAGTGGATTTGTATCATCTAATATTGTCGAGAGCTGATTACTTCTGAAAAATTCATTTAATGAAGAAATTAAAGGTCTTGCATTAATCAAATTAGAAGGAAGTGGTTTATCGTCAGGTGAAATCAAACTCATCTTTTCCTTAACGCTTCTCTCCAACCTTAAAAGTCCAATTCTAAAAGCATTAACACCCACTAATTCTCCGACCCTTCTTAAACGCCTGTTGGAAAGATGATCAATATCATCAACTCTACCTTTACCATTTTGCAAACCAACCAAATAGGTAAGAGCTGAGGTTATATCTTTAAGAGTCAAAATACTTACGTTTGAGTCGGCAACACTTGTCCCCATTCTTTTATTTATTTTGTATCTTCCTACTTCTCCTAAATCATATCTTCTTTTGTCCAAGAACATACTGGTAAATAAATTGGTTGCATTATCTATTAGAACTGGTTCACCCGGTCTTAATTTTCTATAAACTTCAAGAAGAGCTTCGTCTTTACCTTTAGTTGTATCTTTAGCAAGGGTAGCCTCAATATATTTATGCTCTTTATCAATATCAAATTCAGCAAAAAAATTGATAATTTCTTTTTCACTCTCCATACCAAGAGCTTTTAAGAAAACTGTTGCCAATACTTTCTT
>Ga0076297_120_pt1 | contig 9782 bp, 9 predicted proteins | sample RifGroA1_FD_67982 | JGI IMG/M metagenome (GOLD analysis project Ga0076297, IMG submission 67982) | Berkelbacteria bacterium GW2011_GWA1_36_9 | reverse complement strand
CATCAATCATTTGTTGAAGTCGTGGTGGTTTGGCATAAATAAATTCATCGCCCCAAAGGACGGCAAAAGGTTCGTTGCCAATAATTGGCTGGGCATTTAAAATTGGGGTGCCGTTGCCATAAGGGCCTTTTTGACGAATATAGATAAAATTAGCCATTCTGGCAATACGACGTACTTCTTCCAGTTGTTCCAGTTTGCCGGCTTTTTCCAGATAATTTTCCAATTCCATACCATGATCAAAATGGTCTTCAATGGCTCTTTTATTATAACCGGTCACAATAATAATGTCTTCAATGCCGGAAGCGACTGCTTCTTCTACGACATATTGAATAACCGGTTTGTCAATAATCGGTAACATTTCTTTGGGCGAGGCTTTGGTCATAGGTAAAAATCTGGTGCCGTAGCCAGCCGCCGGAATAACCGCTTTACGAATTTTCAATTTGCTCCTTTCAGTCGCAATGTGTTTATGGTGATTAATAGTGATTACGCCCCGCCTCTGGCGGGGCTGTGATTAGTTGTAACAATGAATCACTTAATCACGCGTCAGCAAATCACGGTTAATCACTCTCTTTATTCTGTCTTTATCTCTATCTTTTTCGCTTTGGTTTTTTCTTGTTTCGGAAGAGTAATGGTCAGAATTCCATTCTTTAATGTTGCTTGGGCTTTTTCGCTGGTTACAGGCATTGGCAGAACATAAGAGCGGGCAAAAGCGCCCCAGTAGCATTCTTGGGCTAAATAGTTTTCCCGTTGAACAGTTTCGGCTTCTTTTCTTTCACCTTTAATTGTAACCACTTCGTCGGTAATTGAAAGTTCCAAGTCTTCCGGTTTGACTCCAGCCAGCGGTGCTTTTAAGACAATATTGTCTTCGGTTTGAAAAACATCCACCGCCAATTGTCCTTCGTAGTCTTCCATCCAGTCATTGTTTTTTGTAAGTTTATCTTCAGCCATGGGACCTCCTTAAATAATTTTCAATTTAACAATTTACAATTTCCAATCAATGACACAATTCATCAATTTACAAACTGTTTGAAAATTAAATCATTGAAAATTCATTGAAAATTTAAATTGCTTTGCAATTTTTGCAGAGCTTCATAAATTTAAAATTGATAATTGTATATATTTACTATACTCGCGTTCATAATCTTTGGTCAAGTTTTTGGATTTGATATTATTTGTCATTGCGAGCCCCAAAGGGGCGTGGCAATCTGTCTGCTAATTGAAAGATTGCTTCGCTTCGCTCGCAATGACGTTCTGGATAGTTTCAGCGATTTTGTTTTTAGAGTTGACAAAATATTTCTAAAACCGTGAAAATCGGTGTTTTTAAGCCGTTTTTCACGGTTATGTTGACGAAATCATTAAAAAAGAATATAATAATGATATATGTCAAAAATACTTAATGTTTTTAATAAGATAAATTCTCTCCGTGAGAGATATTATAAAGCATCTATTGGCAAAGATGCGCTCATTAAACTTATCACTGAAGCTGAAGTTGCTGAACAGGTATATAACTCGAACGCAATAGAAAACAGCACTCTTACTCTTGAAGAAACTGAAAAAATACTTCTTCAAATTGATTTGGATAGATTTATTACCGAAAGAGAAATTTTTGAAACAAAGAATCTTGCTCGAGTTGTAACATATATAGATAAAAGAGCCAAAGAGCAAGAGCTTACCCTTCCTATAATTTTATCACTTCATGAAATGTTAATTTCAAACATTCGCGACGATGTTGCTGGAAGGTTTAGAAAAGATAATGAATTTGTTCGTGTCGGTAGTCATATTGCCCCTAATCCAAAAGAAGTGGTGGATCGTCTTGAAAAAAAGCTGGCAGAATACAATGCTTCAAGTAATGAAAATATTATCAAACGGGTAGCAAAACTACATCTTACTTTTGAATATACACATCCATTTTGTGATGGCAATGGCCGTATCGGTCGCGTCATAAATAATTATTTATTGATACGAGAAGGATTTGTGCCCATAAACATCAAATTTATTGATCGAAAAATGTATTACGAAGCGTTTAAAGAATTTGATGAAAAAAAAGAGACTGCTGTTATGGAAAAAATGGTCGGAAAAGCACTTACGAATAGCTATCATAAACGATTAGCATATCTTGAGGGTAAAAAAATTATTACCCTTGTGGATTATGCAAAAAACAATAAATTATCTCATTCAAACCTTATAAATAAAGCTAACCGTCAAACTATAGAAGCGTTTTTGGAAAAGAATATCTGGAAAATAGGCATCGATAATAAATGAGTTGACAAAAAAAAGACCGTATGGGATAGTAAATATACAAATGAATGGAGGGATTTTGAAAAGAATCTTTGTTAGTTTGGTAATTACTTTGTTAATTATTCCGGTCTCAATTTTTAGTGAAATAAAAATGGCTCACGCTGCTTATAACGCTGGCAATCTTATCTCTGACGCCGAATTTATCAACTCAACGGTTTTAGATGCCGCCGGCGTTCAATCATTTTTAAATACCAAAGGTGGCACAAGACTGCGGACTTTTTCGGAAGGTGGTAGAAGCGCCGCTCAAATCATTGCCGACGCCGCTCGGTCCAACGGTATTAGTCCTTATGTTATTTTGGCGACTATTCAAAAAGAAGAGAGTTTGGTGGAATCAAATTATAATTTTGATTTTCGGGTAAATTGGGCGATGGGTTACGCCATCTGCGACAGTTGTTCTTTAGACGATCCAAATGTGGTCAAATACAAGGGTTTTACTAAACAAGTTGATAATGCTGCCTGGCAGTTAAAATATAATTACAGTTATTATGCCGGCAATGGTTCGGACTGGAATGTTGGTCGGACAATGATTATTGACGACACGGCCGTTCGTTTTGCCACTAGAGCAACTTCGTCTTTATATCGCTACACACCTCATTTGCATGGCAATGAAAATTTTTATAATATATATAATCGCTACAAAGTTTTTTACTATGCTTCAAAGACAGGCAAAGGTGGCGCAAAATCGTCCACGAGTAAAATTAAATCATCTGCTAAAGTTGCGACAAAAACAGCGGTAATTAAAACTAAAACAGCGGTAATTAAAACTAAGGAAGTAGCTAATAAAGTTAAAACAGCGGTAACTAATACTAAAACAGGCAAATAGATTTCAGTTATGAACATTGGAATAGATGCCAACTGCTTGATTTTTGAAAAAGCTGGCGTTGGCAAATACACCCAAAATATAGTCAAAAATTTAATTAAAATTGATCGAAAAAATCATTATTTTTTGTATTTTTCTTTTTTGCGCTACCGGAAAAAAAGAGAAAAAATAATTAAAGACTTTTTAAAGCCGAAAACTAAAAATGTAACTTATAAGATTTTGCCCATCCCAACTTCTTGGTACGAATTTTTAACAACAACAAAATTTCCTATTACAAGATTGATTAATGACAAAATTGATGTTTATTTTGCCCCCTACGTTTCTGGGATTCCAAAAAATGGTTTTCCTAAAACAGTTGCGACTGTTCATGATTTAGTTTTTTTGCGATTTCCTGAACATAGGGGCAAAAAATTAACAAATTATTATCTTAAAAGGCATATAATTGCCACTTCAAATGCTCAAAAAATTATTGCGCCGTCGGTAGCGACTAAAAATGATTTGCAAGAATTTTTAAAAATTGAGTCGGAAAAAATTCAGGTCATCCCTGAAGCAGCAGATTCGCGCTTCAGAAAAATTAAAAATGATGCATTTTCAGACAGAGTAATTAGTCGTTATTTTGATCCGAAGCTTAAATATATTTTGTCGGTCGGAACGCTGGAGCCAAGAAAAAATTTAACGCGGCTGGTAACGGCTTACTCCTTGCTTCCCCATATTTTAAAGCGAGAATATAAATTAGTTTTAGTTGGCGCTAAAGGTTGGAATAACAGTGAACTTTACCGCGCGATTAAAAATCTAAATTTAGAAGACAATGTTATTTTTCTGGGATTTGTGTCTGACGAAGATTTGCCTTATATTTATAATAGGGCAAATATTTTTGTCTATCCGGCCTTGTACGAAGGTTTTGGTTTGCCGCCCTTGGAAGCAATGGCAAGCGGTGTGCCGGTAATAGTTTCTGCTAATTCTTCCTTGCCGGAAGTGGTGGGTAATGCTGCTATTTTACTTGATGTCAAAAATGAAGAAGAAATCGCTCAAGCAATTAAAGAAGTTATTTTAAAAGAAAAATTAAGACAAAAACTGGTCAAGCGCGGGTTTGAGCAAGCTAAAAAGTTTTCTTGGGCCACGGCAGCAAAAGAAACATTAAAAGTGTTGGAAGAGGTTGGTAAAAGGAGGGATTAATCAAAAAATTTATTAGTTTTATAAAAAGCGACTTTGTTATTGCTCTAGTTGTTTTTTTAATTGCGGTTTTTGTGCGCGCTATTCCGGAAATAAAAGCCGGTATTTGGCCGATTGGTTATGATACCTTCAATACTTACGCCGCCGAGCTGGTAACTTATCAAGGTCCCTTAATTAATTGGTTAAAAACAGCTAATTTAATTTATTTTCTTTTTTTGCCTTTTAAATTGGCAGGTTTAGATGTCAGCTTTATTATTAAACTTTTTGGTCCATTGCTTTTTGGCGGTCTTGCTTTAAGTTTTTATTACTTCGCCCGTTATTTTGTCGGTCTGAAACCCTTAAAAGCTTTTTTAGCGACGCTCTTAATCATTTTCCAATTGGCAACTTTGCGTTTAAGCTGGGATCTTTACAGGAATGAGTTAGGACTAATTTTTCTCTTTTGGGCGCTAATAAATCTTCATAATTTAAAAAAAATCAAAAATTGGATTTTGGTCTCGCTATTTAGTATTTTAGTTGCTCTATCTAACGAATTAGTTACTGTTGTTCTTTTTGTTTCACTAATTAGCTTCTTTTTCTTTCTGGTCAAGAAAAAGCAATATACAGATATACCAAAAGTGGTACTGCCTTTGCTGTTTAGTGGTTTGATCTTTTTGATTGTTATTCGTTCATCGGGTCAAAGTTTATATAGCTCTCACGTAATTTTTACTTCAGAAAGCAATTATTTGGTTTGGCGCTATGTTTATCAATACAGTAAAGAAATGTCTTACCAAACTCTTCTTAACACTATCGTCAGTATATTTTGGCTATTTTTTCGTTTTTTATTGCCCTTGTCTTTGTATGGTTTTTGGTTACTGCGAAAAAATTTTATTTTGACTGTTATTACTCTTTGGCTTTTGGCTGGCACTTTTTCGTCCTTAATTTTTGCTGGCACGGGCATTATGGTTTGGGAAAGATGGCTAATTATGCTTGCTTTTCCTTTTGCTATTTACTTTGTTGAAGGCGCTTTTCAATTAGGCGCTTATATAGCAAAACCTAAAAAATGGGGACAACATTTTAAAGGTTTAAAAGTAACATTAGCGGTCATATTTTGGCTGGCGTTTCTAGGTCTTTTAATTTGGCAAGCAGCGCCATTTTTAACCAAAAATTATTCCGATGCCAAGCCGCCTTTAGCCGACGATCAACTGAATAATTACTTTCCGCGGACAATGGTTCATAACTCGGTAGGATTTAATAAAATTGATAGGACTCTTGACTGCATCAAATGGCTCAATCAAGATGCTCCGTCTGGTTCAATTACTCTGGTTGACAATCGTTACCGGGGTTTGATGTTAAGTAATTTTACAATGGACAATCGTTATATTATCACTAACTCTTGGTCGGAAAAATTTCCGAAAACCAGCTTTGACTACGCGAAGAATAAAAAATATTGGCCAATTTATCTTATTTGGAATAATACAGGTAGCATTAAAGGATTTGATTTGGTTCATGCCAGTGGTAATATGGGAATTTTTAAGGCAAAACCTTACTAAAATAAAATTTGGAAAAAATTTTTGCTTGGATATTTTATTTCCAAAGTTCTGTTTTAGTTGCAGTAAAGAAGGTAATTGGCTTTGTGATTCTTGCCTTGAAAAAATTGTTTTTGTAAAAACTCAAGTTTGCTCTACTTGTGGTCGGATTTCAGAAACCGGCAAATTTTGCCAGCCATGTCTTAGACTGCTTCCTGAAAGAAGAAATCTTTCCGGAATCATCTCAACCTGTTACTTTGAAGAAGGGCCAATTAGAGAGTTGGTCCACAATTTTAAATATAATCATATTTTAGAACTTGGAGATTTTTTCGGTCAAATTATGGCATCTGTATTGCGAGAAAATCTAATTCTTGAAAAAGATACAATAATTGCGCCGGTGCCCTTGCATTTCTTGCGTCAAAGTCAAAGGGGTTATAATCAAGCTGAAATTTTAGCCCAAGTGGTGGCCGAAAAATTGTCCTTGCCATTTGAAAAAGTGCTTAAAAGAACCCATCGGACAAAAAGACAAGTTGATCTTACGGGTAATGCTCGGCGAGAAAATTTAAAAAGTGTTTTTGAAGTTTGTTCTGGGAAAAATATCTCCGGCAAGATAATTATTTTAGTGGATGATATTACAACCACCGGTACAACACTGACAGAATGCGCGAAGGTTTTAAAGGGAAAAGGGGCAAAAAAAGTTTGGGGATTGGTAATTGCGAGAGGTTGACAAGAGGAGATTTTTTCTTTTAAGATAAAATCTATGAAGATATCAAAAGATACAACCATTGCGGTCTGTGGTCTTGGCTATGTTGGTTTGCCGGTAGCCCTCCTTTTTGCAAAAGCGGGTTTTCGTGTTTTTGGGGTCAACAGAGGTCAAGAGAAGGTTGATAAAATAAATTTGGGTAAAAATACCATTGAAGGCAAAGAACCGGGTTTAAAAGAATTGGTTAAAGCCGTTCATCTTCAAGGTAATTTTGAAGCAACTACCGATTCAAAAGTCTATCATCAAGCTGATATAATTTTGGTGGCGGTGGAAACACCTGTTGAAGACATTACCCATGAACCGGCTTATGTCGCTCTAAAAAGCGCCCTAAAAGACATTGGTCAAAATATGAAAAGAGGGACACTGGTTATTATTGAGTCAACCATTGCTCCCGGGACAATGGAAAAAGTGGTCAAACCTATTCTTGAGCAGGAATCAGGTTTGGTAGTCAATAAAGGTTTTTTTTTGGCTAATTGTCCCGAGCGTTTAATGCCCGGCTATTTGCTTTCAAATATCCAGAATTACAACCGAGTTTTAGGTGGAATGAACAAAAAAGCCACCGAGATTGCCAAGAAATTATACAAAAATATAATCTCCGGTGAGATTGAAGAGACAGATTGCATTACGGCTGAAATTGTCAAATCGGGCGAAAACACTTATCGCGATGTTCAAATTGCTTTTGCCAACGAAATGGCCCTTCTTTGCGAAGCCATGGGAGCTAATGTTTGGGAAGTAAGACGCTTAATTAATAACTGCAAGAAAATAGGCGAAACCAGGCCGGAAGCTTTGCGCCAGATGCACTCGCCTGGCGCTGGTGTCGGTGGTCATTGTATTCCGAAGGACAGTTGGCTTTTAATTTATGGCGCCAAAGATTTACTTGAGCCAAAATTAATTCCGTTGTCGCGCCATATTAACGATTTTATGCCCCGCCACACCTTTCATTTGTTAAAAAATGCTTTTCATGAAACCGGTAAAAATTTAGAAAAGGCTAAAATTGCCGTTTTGGGTTTTGCTTACGCTGGTAATTCTGATGATACTCGCAACACACCGACTGAACCTCTATTGAAACTACTGGAAGCAACCGGAGCGGAAATTGTTGTTCACGATCCGTTTGTCAAAGAATATAAAAATCCTTTGGAAGAAGCATTAAAAGGGGCGCAAGCTTTGGTTTTAATGGCCGATCACGACCAGTATAAAAAAATAGATATTAAAAAGATAAAAAAATTGATGAAATCTAAACCAATTATTATTGACGGTCGCAATGTTTTTGATAAAGCCAAAGCTCAAAAGCTTGGATTCATTTATAAGGGAATTGGGAATATTTAGAATAGATTGCTTCGCTGTCGCTCGCAATGACACTTATTTTATGTCATTGCGAGGAGCAAAGCGACGAAGCAATCTATCTCGTGATGACAAATTATATGGCATTGATGATATATTAAAAATGGAGGGATTATGTATTTACTTGTGCCGGCTAATTCAAAACAATTAATTGAACGGGCTTTATGGTTTAAAAATCCTGTTGCTCGAAAATTAGCTCAAGAAAAAGGGGTGGAGTTTGGTTTTGAACTAAAAGGCGAACCGGAGACTATCAGTCCGCCAGCTGGCGGAGCCCCACCTTTGTATTGGGGTTATCACTTGCCAGGAGGATTCGCCTCGGAATATTATTATCATCCGGAAAAACGACGGCAATTAATATCCAGCGTTTCACATTTAGTATCTTTAAAACCAAACTATGTTAATTTGCACGGTATTCATTTATGGCGACAACCGTCGGCTAAAAAACACCTTAATCGCTATGTTAATCGGAGTGAGTCGGCGGAATATCTTAAAGTGCTTGAGGCGAATATTGAATTAATTAAAAAACTGCAAGCGATTTTGCCTCAACTTACTTTAGAAAACTATCCTATTACCAGTGATTTTCGCGGTAAAGATGGCAAAATTTTGCCGGAAACTTATCTTTTTACTGGTAGCGGTCGGTTGAATGATTTATTGTATTTGCGCAAAAAAACCGGTGTGGAGATTTTGCTTGATCTTGAGCATTTGATTTTAACTTTGAATTTTCTCAATCGCCAGAAAAATTATCGTCATGTTCCTGTGAACAAGTCTCATAAATTAAATTCCGACGAAGAAAAGATTAAAGAGATTTTTGGCTTTAATATTCAAAAAGGGCAGATACCTTTTGCCAACAAAGAAATTATACTTAAGGATATAGTTAAAAAAATTGGTGCTAAACGTTATCACATCACCGGTTCAGATCAGGATGTAAATCCCGGCAAAAAAATTCTCTCGCACGGACCGATTGAGGTTGGTAATAAAGCTTTCCGTAAAAATATACAATTAGTTCTGTCTCAAAAGCCGGAAACAATTTTAATAGAGGTGGCTAATTCCATTAATGATACTTATTACGGCAGTCATTTGCGTCCCAACGAAACCGAACTCTCGTTCTGTAACTTGTGTGAGATTTTGTTGGAAGAATTGTAGAATGGGTAGTGCACAAGTTGACATTTGATTCAAAGTAGTGTAATATTTTATTTGCTTTGATTAAACATGGAAATGGAGGATATCTGATATGATTGAAATAGATAAAGCAGATGTTAGGGTACAAGTACCTGAATTAAGAGTAAGGGTGGCAAAACTTGTGTTAGATATGAGATTTGGTTTAGCAGATGGTATTGGTGTACCTCTCAATGATCGTGAATGTTTGGGGCTAACCAAAGAGAGTGCTTATGACCGTTTTGGCTATGCTGGTATGGGTATTGTCCAAAAACCGCTGGTAAAGAAAATCTTTGGTTTGTCCAAGCGTCAGTCGCTACCAGAAATTCTTTTGGGCAAACTTTTATTTTGTGCCAACTCTGAACACACCGAATTGTCTTTACTAATTGACATCTATGGGTTAGATAACGAGTCAAAAATGCAGGCTTTGGCTGAGATGTTGGCAATGGAACTTAATATACCATTCAGTTGGCGTATTATGAGCGAGCAATCAAAAGAAGTCACTCAATTAGGTCAATCAGATATGTGATTTTATTACATATGAATTCTATTCATCCCTATGGTCGTTACACAACGGCCATTTTCTTAATATCTAACCATATAAAAACAACCTCTGGGGTTGTTTTAAGGTGTCAAATTTAAGTAGAAAGTTCCGCTTTTAACAAAGTAGAAAGTTCCTCTTTTTGTTTTTTGATTTCATAATTGCGCCACGGATGATTTACTGGTG
>Ga0076297_119_pt2 | contig 11023 bp, 16 predicted proteins | sample RifGroA1_FD_67982 | JGI IMG/M metagenome (GOLD analysis project Ga0076297, IMG submission 67982) | Berkelbacteria bacterium GW2011_GWA1_36_9 | reverse complement strand
TCCGACTCGAGAATGACAGTATAAACTGCGTAAGTCCTGTAATTATCAGTTGCCTATTAAACCACTATTTCATGCTCATATGATGATTGGAATATACTGCCCTAAACCTCGTCAATAATTTTTGAAAGCATTATTTTCTTTTCCACTGAAGCAATTAGCCGTCTGGTTGCCACCACCGAATCAGGCGAGACGGAAACGGAAGTCGCTCCTTCCTTAACCATTAACTCGGCAATCTCCGGATAAGTCGTCGCTGCCTGACCACAAATAGAAACACTAATATGGTGCGTCCGGCAAGCTTTAATCACATGAGTTATGGCAATTTTAACCGCCTCATTTCGCTCATCAAACTCTTCGGCTAGATGTTCGTTGTCTCTATCTGTGCCTAAAATTAGTTGAGTTAGATCATTTGAACCAATGGAGAATCATTAAATACAAATTTTCATACATCCCCCGAACGCTTTTTATAGCTTCCAGTTCTAACTTGAATAAATCCGGCTCTTTTACATAGCGAAAAGCGCCCCTGTAACCAATCATTGGATTATTTTCTTGGGGTTCAAATTCAGCCCCGCCTTTTAAATTTCTGTATTCGTTGGTTTTAAAATCAGTTGCCCGATAAACAACCGGTCTAGGTGAAAAAGCCCTGCAAGTCTCTTTTAGCCCTTCAACCAGTTTGTTCACATAGACTGCCGATTTGCCGGCTTTAACCAGCGCCCGCGGGTGTTCGCCAATTTCAGCAATCATAAATTCCGCCCGCAATAAACCCACTCCGTCGCAAGGCAACTTTGCCACTTTCTCGGCTAAGGTCGGCTCGCCCAAATTAACATAAACTTTAGTCGCTGTAATCGGAATTTCTTCATTGAACCCGCCGCTATCATTTTGACCCGGTGGCGATTCTTGACGAGAAACTTTACCTTTATAAACAAAACCCTTTGCCCCGTCAACCGAAACAACTTGACCCATTTTTAAGGCATGAGTAGCCGTGCCGGTACCCACGACACAAGGAATACCTAATTCTCTTGAGACAATCGCCGCATGAGAGGTTTGTCCGCCAGTTTCAGTAATAATTGCGGCTGACTTTTTCATTGCCGGGACATAGTCGGGACTGGTTTTTTCGGTTACTAAAACATCGCCTTGTAAAACTTTATCAATTTCACTCGGCGAATGGATAATTTTAACCGGCCCAGACGCAATCCCCAGCGATGCCGCAATCCCCTTTAAAATCACCTCCAACTTGTCATTCTGAGCCGTAGGCGAAGAATCTGGCAGCTTGTCTGCCAATCCTGCATTCGCAGGAGATTCTTCCCCCACCACGGCGGGGTCAGGATGACTTTTTATCGTGGTTACCGGTCTACTTTGAACAAAATAGATATTACTGCCTTCAATCGCCCATTCGGTATCTTGAGGAAATTTATAGTGATCTTCAATTTTTTTGCCAAATTCGGCAATTTTTTTAATCTCTTCGTCGGTCAGTTTTTGCGCTTTTTGCTCCTGCTTAGTACAAGTAATATGTTTATTTTCTTGACCCACTTTGACAATTTTCCAAGCTTGAAGTTCAATGTTTCTTTCTAAAATTTCTAAATTGCTTTTTCTGACAACATAACGATCAGGAGTAACGCTACCAGAAACAATTGCCTCGCCCAACCCCCAGCCGGCCTCAATGACAATTTTTTCCGTGTCTGAAGTAACTGGGTCAAGGGTGAACATTATACCCGATTTTTCCGACTGAATCATTTTTTGAACTGGAACAGCGATACCCACTTTTAAGTGATCATAATTATTGACTGCTCTATAATAAATCGCCCGCGCTTCAAAAAGCGACGCCCAAGAACGACGAACGGCTTTAATAACTGCGTCTGAACCAGAAATATTTAAAAAGGTTTTTTGTTGACCGGCAAAAGAAGCCGTCGGCAGATCTTCCGCTGTTGCCGAAGATCTGACAGCCACAAAAACAGCCGAGGAAGAAGAGGTGTAAAGTTTTTGATAAGCCGAAGTGATGTCTTTTGACAAAGCAGAAGGCATCGGTTTAGCCAAAATTTCTTTTTGAATTTCCAGTGCAATTTCATTTAGTCTTTTATTTTTGTCAACATCAATGCCACTTATAATTTTTTTAATTTTTTTATCCAGTCCGGTCTTTTTTAAAAAGTCAAAATAAGCCGTTGAAGTAACAATAAAACCAGGTGGCACAGGCAAACCGGCATTCGTGAGTTCACCTAAATTTGCCCCTTTGCCACCAACTAAAGCCGTGTCGTCTTTACCAACATCCCGAAACCAAACAATATTACTTATGACCCCTCCTTGCCAATTTTCAATTTCTAATTTTCAATTTTCAATGAATATGATAACTACGTTACTAAAGGCAATGACTTAATTTTAAAACTTTATAGATTGTTTCTATTTTAAATCCTCTTCTCTGCAGAAATCCGGCTTTTTTTTCAAAACTCGCATCTTTTAATCGGCTTTTGCTTTCCAAAGCCAGCTTTGCCTGCTTTTCTTCATCTTGACCATCTAAAGCATTTTCTATTATTTCTTCGGCAATCCCGAATTTTTTAAGTTCTAATTTTAAAAGATACGAACCAGTCGGTTTTAAAAGATTTCTATCCGCTACCCACATTTTAGCAAACTTTTCATCGTCTAACAATTGATTCTTCTTTAAAACAGTAATAACTTTATCAATTTCTTCCGATGATATTTTTTTCTTCTTTAATTTTTCTTCAACTTCAAAAATACTTCTCGGCCGAAATTTTAAATAGTGAAGTGCAATTTTTAAAGGATCGTTTTTCATTTTGACTTTGACTTTGACTGTTAGAGTATAAAAACATCAAGTTCTTTTATTTTCTTTAACCTTATGTCGGCGGTGATAAATCCTGTTGATTGGTAAATTAAAGCAGTTGCAACTATTATCGCGTCAGGCGTCGTCAGATTATATTTGGCTCTAAGCGACGAGCTTAAATCCGCTATATTTAAGTCAACATTGAAAATTGTCAAATTGGGAAAACCGGTTAATAATTCTTGATACTCTTTAACCAATAAATGATTCATTTCTTTTTTGGGTTTGGTTAATATTTCTATCAGACCTATAACGGAAGTTACACCTTCAAATTTTCCTTCTTCTAAGCAAGAAAATATTATTTGGGTTTTTTGCCAAAAATTTTTGTATTTCTCAAATTGGTAAATAAAAAGCATCGTATCTAAACCAACAATCCGATGTTTTTTCAAAAATACCTCTAAATCATTTGGCATATTTTTTATCCCAACTGGATCTTTCTTGGCGGATATATTCCAAAGGATCAATATTTTTCCAAATCTCTTGACCTAACCCCAACATTTTTTCTGAATAGCTTCTAGGAGACGGAGACATTACAATAGAATTACCAACGCAGTAGACATACATCTCCTGACCCTCTTTGATGGCGGTTTTTTCTCTAATCTCTTTAGGAATTACCACTTGGTATTTTTGGCTAACAGTTGTTTTTATCACCTGACTCCTTCTTACTTACTATATTTCTTCTTACATTTTATAACATCGTCTTACTTTTGTCAAGAGCTATTCCCTTAGAAATTAAACTTTGTAAATATTATCAACTTTTCCAACAAAGCTTCCCGCTGAATTTCATAAGGTTGGAGGTTTTCATTCATTTTAAAAAATTAAACCTATTGTAAGATTTTACCTATTTCTATTTTAAGTTCAGGAATATTAATGGAAAGTGTGTTCCATATACTTTCCAAATCAATCCCAAAATAATCGTGAATTAAAACATCACGAATACCAGCAATATTTTTCCATTCAGTTTGAGGACTTTGTTCTTTCTTTTTAGCGCTAATCCTTTTTGATGCTTCGCCAATAATTTCTAATTGACGAATAATCGCACTTTGAAGCATTTTGTCAGACAAAAAATCATCTTTAGATTTATCTTTTAAAAAACTTTCAATATTTTCTATTGCCTCTAAAATATGTTCAAGATAAAATTTATCTTTTTCTTCGATCATAAATTACTTTTTGAGAAGATTTAATCTCGTTAGCCATTTTTGGATTGATGCCACCAACAGTAATCAAATCTACTTCTTGGCCAAGCACATTCTCCAAATTATTTTTAAGTGCCACAATATCAAGTAAAGAATATTTATTGCCCGGCGCAAATTCCACCAGAAAATCATAGTCACTTGTCGCTTGAGCTGTGCCTTTAGCGCGTGAACCAAAAAGAGCGGCGAAATGAATTTTTCTATCACTAAAAACTTTCTCAATTTGATTTTGATTAGGTATTATATTAGTTTTCATATTTCTATTTTAAGTAAGAATATCACAATTGTAAAGACAACCTACTCTTTCTCTTCTTTTTCTTCTTTCACCATCACTTTTTCTTCAATCGCCTTAGTAATTTTGGGATTTTCTTTTAAAAATTGTTTCGCCCCTTCTCGCCCTTGTCCTAACTTTTGCGGTCCCATTTGATACCAAGAACCAGCTTTACTAATTATTCCCATTTTAACCGCTAAATCCAATACATCACCTTCTCTTGAAATGCCCTCGCCAAACATCATATCAAATTCCGCCACCCGAAATGGCGGCGCCACTTTATTTTTCACCACTTTAACTTTAACTCTATTACCAATAGGAATATCGCCTTGTTTTATTTGCTCTACCCGGCGAATATCAAGACGCACCGATGAATAAAATTTTAAAGCCATCCCACCGGCAGTTGTTTCCGGATTGCCAAACATCACCCCAATTTTCATTCGGAGTTGATTAATAAAAATCACCACCGCTTTAGAACGGGAAATTGCCCCGGTCAATTTTCTTAAAGCTTGGGACATTAATCTTGCTTGCATGCCCATTTGAGCATCGCCCATTTCGCCTTCAATTTCGGCCCGTGGCACTAAAGCCGCCACTGAATCTATCACGATCACATCAACGGCGTTAGAACGGACTAATGTTTCCGTAATTTCAAGCGCCTGTTCACCAGTGTCCGGTTGAGAAATTAACAATTCCTCTACATTAACCCCTAACTTCTTGGCGTAATCAGGATCAAAAGCATGTTCAGCATCAATAAAGGCGCCCATCCCACCTTGTTTTTGCGCTTCAGCAACCGCGTGCATTGCAAGGGTTGATTTACCGGTTGACTCCGGCCCAAAAATTTCAATAATTCTGCCCCGCGGAAAACCACCCACACCTAAAGCCAAATCTAAAGAAAGCGAACCAGTTGGGATGGACGCTACTTGCAATTTTTCCTTTTGACCAAAACGCATGATTGCCCCGGTGCCAAACTGTCGCTCAATTTGCCCTAAAGCCATCTCTAAAGCTTCCTTTTTGGCCTTATTTTCTCCCCCTTCTGCTTTTGAACTCTCCGTTGCCATAGTCACCTTTCTACCCCTCCATATATTACCAATTTTCAATTTCTAATTTTCAATTTTAAATCAATTTTCAATGACATAATTTTCAAACTTTTTTAAGTGAGCCAAGTATTCGTCAAAAGTAACTCGCGCAGGTCAAAAAGCATGGTTCCGCGATTAGCGGATTTTTGACCGAGCGTGTAGGTGGTGATTTGTCGCTGGACAAATCAACTACCGGTACTTTTGACGGATACTGGTGAACACATCCCTAATATTCCGCTAATATTTTTATAATTTTGACTGTTTCTTTTTTGGTTCTATTATTCGCCCGAAGTTCAATATTATTCAAACCAGCTTGAAGCTTAACCGTTTCACGGAAATTTCCTTTATCATCTAAAAATATCACTTGATCATTAATCCTTAAGGAAGCGCCGGCATCAGTTTTACCGACAATCTCAACTCTATCTTGACGAATAACGGTTTCATTTGAAGGCGATTGAATTTCTAAATTTGGTGGCGAAGTAAAATGTTCAACCGCATAAAAAATATACCCCACAAAGCCGGCTAAAATCAAAATAATGCCAACCAAAATTATTGTCCTAGGTGTTAAATAAGCTCTTTTTTCTTTAATTTGAGTTTCTGGCGCTAGTTCTTTTGGCAGACTGCTTTTTCCTCTTTCGCGATGAAAAACATCAATCAATTCTTCTTTCGGTACACCTAAAAATTCAGCGTATTTAGCCAAAAAACCTAAAACATAAACATTAGCGGGTAGTTCAGAATAAGCGCCTCGTTCTAAAGCGTCAAGATATCTTACCCTGACTTTTGTTTGCTCTTCCGCTTGCTCCAAACTGAAGTGTTTTCGCTTTCTTAAATTCCTTAACTTTTCACCTAAAGTTTTTTCACTGAATATTTTTTTAAAAATTTTCGCCACGGTTTAATTAAAGCAAAGTTAGCCATTAAGTCAAATTTACCAAAGGGTTGACAAATGTAAATAATTTGATAAGATATAGGTAAAGGTCTCCGGCACGAGGTTTATATACCTCACTTGCGGGAGATTTTTTATTTTCTTTGCTATTCCTCAGGAAAAACTGACATAAAGTCTTTTCTTTTTGTTTTAATATTTTCTTTTATTTGAACATAAAACAATTCCCTTGATGGAGTTATGCCTCCAAAACGATGTAATATTTCTCTCTTTTGATTGGGATTTGATTTTGACGTCGGCTTATAATTTGAATTTTCAATTAGCTCAATTGCGCATGCAAGAAATTTAAGACGACGTAACCGTTCTTTTTTGGGTTTTTGGTTAAGATGCCCCCAGAACAAACTAAAGAATACTTTTTCTTTTTTGAAATAAGATGATCTTAAATAAGCGCTCCTCTTGGATCGCTTTTCAACAGAGTGATAAATAATACGAGCTTTTTTAATGATTTCTTTATAACTTGTACCACAGAATTTATTAGTTTTCGTTTTATATATAATCACAATTAATTTATCTTGCTAATCTGTTAGTAGCTTCCTCTAATCTATGAATTACCAAATCTCTGTTCGGAATAATAGTTGATTTAGATTCATCAAGTAATCTATCTTTGAAAACTGGCATTACAGGTACGTATTTATTCCTAAATTTTTCTTTTTGTGACGATTCAGGAAGTTGACCGGCATCAGAAAAATTATGTAAAAAATCGGCTAATTTAATTACCAATACATCGGGGTCTTGAATAGACTTAGCAACATGTTCTTTATAAAGTTCATGCTTTCTATTCTGAAACTTTTCCTTGTCATTTGGGTCAATATCTTGTTTTGCCGTTTTATCAAAATCAGGATTGGAAAGTTTGTCTAGAATACCCGCCACCCGCCCACCATATTTTTCATTAATTTTGGATAAAGCAAGTTCTCTAATCTCGTCTTTATGGTCTTCTTCAAAGTTCTCACTGCCAACAACTTCACCATACTTGGCTTCCAACTCAACTTGAGCTAATTTTACTCCTTGATCTTCAACCGTATCATGCAAAAGAGAAGCCTCGATCAATTCAACATCTCTTATACCAAAATCTTCAACCACAGTTCTTGATACCTCTAATGGATGGCTGATATAAGGCATACCGTCAGGTCTGTCTTTTTGATCTTTATGAAACTCAATCATCTGGAAGAGTGTTTCATTGATTTTTTCCTGTTCAGCCAAATCAAATGTATTGGCAATAAATTGGCGATAATGCTCAATATTTTGTCCTGCCAAACCCATCATCTTCTGATCCATATTCATAGCATCAAGTTTTTGCTCAAATTCAAATTTCATCCCTTCAGCTTGAACTTCCTCTGGTTCACCTTCGGTAAATTCATTCATTATTTCCTTTCAAATTATTAACTCACATTTTTTGACAATTATTTGGCAAAAGTAGCATAAAGAAACAAAAAAGCACTTACAATCATACCAACTAATAGCAAATTTCTAGCTAATTTGTACATTTCTCTTTTAGGACGATAATAATATTTAGCAAGACTGTAGATTTGACCAGCATAATTTTGAGTAATCTGATCCTGTTTACCTAAAATTCCTATCAATGCATCACCATATGCTGTCGCTGAAGTAAAATCACTAATTTGCTTATTTTTCATTAAACTTTGAGGTTCAATTTCTTGTTTATGACTTTTTCTAATGAATTCTGGTGGATGAACCGCCAATAAGCTAATAATCAGTGATAAAACCGAAGCAATCCCTAATGTAAAAAATACGGGCGTAAGGTCGGTGTTAAGCTTAGATGTTGAAAATAAAAAAATTCCTGAATCAATACCAATCAAGATGTTAATTTGATTATCAATGTGTTGGGTCTGAGACAATGTTTTATCTAAAACATTCCCTAAAAATTTAACGGTACTAGCCAAATCATTTTTGGAATCTATTTTTTCATTTTCCATGATCCTCCTTTTTTAAATAAACTTTACTGTATTTTAATTAAAGCAAAGGAAACGGTTTAGGTCAAACGGAGCCATTTACTTCTTGATAATATTTTCCCCCAATTTTCTCGCTTCTTTTAGAAAAAAATCTTGCCATTTTTGATGGTTAATTTCTTTAATCATTCGGGGGTAATCCTTCACATCCCTTGCTTTCATCAGCTGACTACCTAAATCAAGAGGATCAATATGCCAATCAAATTTTACCTTAGCATCCATTAGTAATTTATCAAAATTATATTTTTCTTTATTTAAAATGAAGTAAATATCAATGAAATCGCGAGAACGTGGTCTTGTGGCAATAGTATGAACTTTATTGACAGCAATATCGCGTAGACTATCTATCTCAATATTTTTATACTTTGCACCTTTTTCAATTCTCGGAAAAGGATAATAATTAAAATCTACTTTTAATGATTCTTTGTCAGAATATACTAATTGATACGAAAAAAGACCCAAAAATTGAGACCTTCTCATCTCTTTTACTTTTAATACAGAGGCATTTTTTCTCAAAAAAATCTCAATCAATTCTTGACCAACTTCTTCGTTTTCACAAAATAAATCAATATCTTCTGACAAACGATGATGTAAATAAAATTCAGATAAAACAGTTCCGCCTGTCCAATAAAATTTTTGAGTTATTTTTGGATTTTTGTTGATAAGTTCCAAAAAGTCAAGTTGTCTGGGAGAGAGTATTCTTTTTTCCATAAAATATATTCTAAATATCTCCTTTTATAAGGATCGATGCCATCTTTAACTGTCTGCCAATAATTTTCTAAGTCCTTCTGCTTGATTTTTTCTTTTCCCAATCCAAAATTAATCAGCTGTTCTAACCGCCATATTTTGTATTTTTCCGGATATTTTTTTAAATATTTTGTGTCAACAGACCAGTTATTCATACTTTCATTTTACCACATTTATTGGTTCTTTACTACTCTTAGGTTAGGTCAAACGCAAAAGAGTTAAGAGCTTTTGATAAAATTCAAAATTTTGTAAAATTAAAATGGCAAAAGCGGTTAGAAGTAAAAAGGGCGACAAGGTTACTCTTGCCGTGGCTGTAATCTTTTTTTGTCTGAAGCTAAAACCAATCAGAAAGAAAATCATCAGGAAAAAGCTGGCTAAAACCAATATTAAAACATTGGAAGCGCCAACAACAAAAACAGTTAAAAGCAAAACATAAAAGTCAGCCTTGTCCAATATCTCGGCTTTAAAAATTTTCCGCAAGACTAGCAATACAAGAATTAGAATAAGACCAATTGCTAGAGCGAAAACATAAGAGGAACTTATTTGCCAAGCCACCTGATAGAGATAATTACTTTTTGGCGGTAAAAGAAACTTACCAAAATCATCACCTTTAAGCTTAATATAAATATAGGTTATCTGAGTCGCAATTTGCAAAAAATAAATCAAAATAATTGCAATTAACGAGCGCTTGGCAGTCTTAGAAGTAACTTTTGACTTTAGTTCCAAATAAAAAAGCCGTAAAATTATAAGGCTTGATAAAACCAGCGGGACCCAAAAAATGAGATTGGTAAATAAAGACATAAAAAATAAATCCGAAATCTTAATGACTAATGTCTAATAAAAATCTAAATGTTTAAATGTCAAATGTCAAATAAAAACTCCACACTAATAACGAATGTTATCTAATAACTAATACTATCATAACCTGTATTTGTTATTAGTTTTGATTAGTTATTAGTGAGACATTAGAGAATTGTCAAATCGGTGCCAAGTTCATAAACATTTGGATTGTTTCCACCATCAGTTGAGAGCTTGGTAATATTTTCCGGACTTTCAAAAACACAATCAATTTCGTAAGTCTTGCTACTTTGCGAAACACCTAAACGATAATTGTAAATAGTATTGTTAAGCGGATCAATTGGCAGTAAATCAAATGGCGCGCCAGTGGAAATTAATTTAAAATTTAAGGGAATCCAACCAGACCCATCAATATTCTCTAAAGCAGTATTATTTGTAAAACCGGCATCAATTGAAGAGTACGGTCCTACTAACCCTTTAAAATCATGACCATCGGCTAAATATTTTGCCAAAGCAGTTGTCAGATTTTTCATATCACTAGACCGTTGACTGTCGCGGCTTTTTTCAAGTATTTTTGAAGGTTTAACAATAAAAATAACCCCGGCAATTAAAATTGCAATAAGAGTCAAAATAATTAATATTTGCGCAAAACTAAAACCGCTTTTAATTATTTCCTTCTTTCCTTAAGAAAGCTCTCCACTTTTTCTACCACTTGAGTCGGCGTTACTTCCGATTTCACTAAATAGTCCACCGCTCCAAGCTTGAAACTTTCATAAATGGCATCTTCTTCACCAATGTTCGTCAAAAGAATAACCGGAGTATTAAAAGTTTCTGTTTGCGAGCGCATCTTTTTAAAAACTGCTAAACCATCTAATCCGGGCAGGATGATGTCTAACAAAATCAAATCCGGTTTTTCACTGATTGTTTTTTTTAGACCATCCCAACCATCATAAGCGGTAGCAACTTCGTAGCCATCGCCTTGAAACTTTTTCTCATACATACGAGATAAAGTAATGTCGTCTTCAACTAAAAGTATTTTTCCTTTTTTTGTGGGCATAATCGCCTCTCTTTTTAGTATACTTTGTTATTTAATTGTTTCAATAGGCAGTCTTGTCCAATACAAGATGAGCATGAAATAGATGCCAGTTCCAACGCAAAATGAGCATAAAAAACAATTGATATGATTCACGCACTTTGTCATTCC
>Ga0076297_118_pt1 | contig 14126 bp, 9 predicted proteins | sample RifGroA1_FD_67982 | JGI IMG/M metagenome (GOLD analysis project Ga0076297, IMG submission 67982) | Berkelbacteria bacterium GW2011_GWA1_36_9 | reverse complement strand
TGAGTATGGCCATTGTGAGTAAAATAAATCTTTTTTAAATTTTTAAATATTTTAGTAGTCGCAATTATTTCTTTCATCGCCAAATGATCGCTAGATGAACGATCAAAAATTGAGCCGTCTAAAATAGCAATTTTAACTTCTTGTAGATATTTTAAAGCCAAATCTAAGGAAGAACTATCGGGAATATAGGCAATTTTTTCGGCAATTTCTAAGCCAACCGTCGGCATCATTTTTGAGTGCATAACTTTAAAACCAAAAAAATCTATATTTAAAAGTTTAAAATGTTGACCCGGCTTCAAACGTATAATTCGCAAATTACGATTAATTTTTAAAAGATATTTTAAACCACCGACATGATCATTGTGTTCGTGGGTAATAAGAACTGAATCTAAATTTTCAATCTGCCTTGTTGTAAGTTGTTTTAAAATATCAGGACCGGCATCAATTAATATTTTATTATTAACTAAAATCACCGAGCGCAATCTTGAATCTTTTTTGTCTTTTGACTCACACTGCAAACATTGGCAATTTTCTCTGGGTATAGATTGACCATTAGACGAGCCTAAAAATTTTATCTTATATCTCATCATTTCTTTCGAAATTTCAAAGAGGCGCAAGTAACACACAAATTAGCCGATGGATAGGCCTTAAGACGACCTGTCTCAATCTGAGCGTGGCATTTTTCACAAACATCATATTTATTTTTATCAATTCTCGCCAACGCTCCTTTTGTCTCTTGAATTAAATTCTTCAGATTTTTCTGCAAACTTAAATTTTCTTGAAATTTTTCCACTTCTTGAACATTTTCGTCTTCAGAGGTACCATATTCAGGAAATTTACGGGTTAATTTGTACTGTTCAGACAACCTTTTTAATTCATTTTGTAAAACTTTTTTTTGTTTTCTAATAAATAGAGTATTTGAAATTTCTTTAAGCATAATTTTTTCTCCTAAAATACTTGAAAATTAATATTAGCACAGCGCTAACAAAAATAACAAGACTGGCAATTTGCCCGCCTTTTAAAATGTAAAAAACATCTTCCTGACGAAAAAAATCAATTAAAAATCTGCCAAGAGTATAAAGTGCCAGTCCTAAATAGAAAATAAAACCATTGGGAAATTGATTGATAAAATTTCTTTTGACCGTATAAAGATAAAATAAAATACCAGCGACCATTAATGACCAAATCGCCTCAAAAAGAGCCACTGGTAAAGTACCCCAAATAGACAGACGAGAGGTTGATTCAATCCCAAAAACATCACCAGAGAGAAAACAACCAATTCGCCCAAACGCCCAACCAATTAATAATCCAATTACACCAAGATCAAACCAATGCAAGATATTTTGCTGTTTCCTTTTTAAGATTAAACCGGCTGTCAGAAAACCAAAAATCAGCCCGCCAAAGGAAACTAAACCACCGTACCAAAGAAAAAACATTTCATGCCAATTTCCAAATTGATAATAGTAAGCAATCACATAAGCTAGCCTGGCGCCAACAATACCTAAAAGCAAAGAGAGAACCAATAAATCAAATAAAAAATTAGTCGGCAATTGCTCTTTTCTGGCTAGGGCATAAATAAAATAACCACCAATCAAACAACCAATAGCAATTAATAAACCATGGGTGTAAAAATTAACTTGACCAAGGCTAAAAAGAATTGGATACATTAATTTAATTATTGATTTATTTGGATCAATTGTCAAACCGTTGTATTGAAAGATTTATTAATTTAACTTAAGATAGAAAAGAAGAAATTTTAATTTACACGGGCACATAGCTCAGTTGGTTAGAGCGCTACGTTCACATCGTAGAGGTCTCTGGTCCGAGTCCAGATGTGCCCACCATTGAGGAAAATAACGACGAAATGAGATATCTTATTATTGCCCTTATTAATAGCATCTATGGCATCTTGCTATTAGTCACTTTGAGATCTGACACAACTGGTTTTTATTTAGTTTTATTTATCGCTTCGGTTTTGACAATTTTAGGACTCGTGGGACTAAGTCTTTGGTTTTGGAAAACATTTGTTACCTCAAAAAGTTCCGACCAGTCAACCGCTTTAAAAAATTGGTATCGAGGCGAAGTTATTATTTTTCAATTTCCAAAAAATATAGATGAAGACTACATTAAAAGAATTGTTGGACTTCCCGGTGAAAATATAAAAATTGAAAATGGTCAGATTTTTATTAATGGTCTTCTTTTAAATGAAAACTATCTTCCTTCTAACACCCAAACCGATGTCAGGGCTAATCCAGAAGATACGCTAAATATCACTCTTAACCCGGGAGAATATTTTGTTTTAGGCGATAATCGTGATAATTCTTCTGACTCAAGAGAATGGGGCACGGTCCCAGAAAAAAATATTATCGGTCGAGCTTGGCTTATTGCTTATCCTTTTGAAAATTTTGGTAAAGTTAAAAATCCGGTAACTAATTCTCTTTTGGGAAATATATAAAGGAGCATATGTCACTTAATTTTGCCAGTATTTCACCTCATCCACAAATTATTATTCCCGGCATTGGCACGGAGGAAGATTTACAAAAAGCTGTTTTGACCGTTCAAGCAATGAAAAAAATGGCTTTCGCTTTTGGAAAGGCCGACATTGATACCCTGATTGTGATTTCGCCTCATATGCTAATTTATCCTGACAAATTTAACATTTGCGGAATGAAAAAATTGTTTGGCTCATTTGCAACTTCTGGCGCGCCTGATATTATTGTTGAAGCAAACAATGACTTAGATATAGCCAACGAAATTGATAAACAATGTAATATTAGCCAAGTCAAATCCTTGCTTTACAACAACGAAGGCGAATTTTTTGAACTTGACCACGGTATCATGGTGCCTTTATATTACTTAAACAATCTGCAAGAATCCAGTTTTAAAGTTTTGCCAATCGCCTATTCTAATCTTGACAAGGAAGCTCATTTTTCTTTTGGTCAAGCAATTAAAGAAGTTTGTCAAAAATATCCTGGTAGAATCGGTATTTTAGCATCCGGCGATCTTTCGCACCGCTTAAGTCACGGCAATTCTGACGAGTTAAAAGCAGGTCAAGAATTTGACCAGAAACTGATCAAAGATTTAGAACAAAATAATGTCCAAGATATCCTTTCTTATGATGAAGATTTTGTTGAAAGTGCCGGCGAATGCGGTTACAATTCAATTTTAATTCTCTTGGGCGCTCTCTCAAATCTACCTGTTTCTCCTAAAATTTTATCTTACGAAGGACCCTTTGGCGTCGGTTATCTAGTCGCAAATTACACTATTCCTGAATAAAAAATGGATATTTAATGCAAATAGCAAGAGTTGTGCCCAAAACTAGAACTCAAAAGACGGGCATTTTTGATTATAGTATTCCACCCGCCCTCCTTCCTTATATCCAAATCGGATTATTGGTGGAAATTCCTTTCTCCGGTCGTAAGTTGGAAGGTATAATTATTGAACTTAAACGATCGTCCCCTATTCCTCATCTTTCGTCCTTGATTTCTATTATTGATCCAGAACCAGTGGTGGATAAAATTCATATTAAGTTGGCCGAGTGGATGGCTGATTATTATTTAGCTCCATTTGGTAAAACCCTTTTTGAAAATATTGTTCCTCCAGCCAAAAGAATGATTAAAAATAAAAATTTCAAACGGTCAACAACTTCCACTCCAGCAATAAAGATAGTACCTCACAAATCTTCTCAATATCTAATCATGGGGGATTTTTCTGATCGCTTAAAGTTTTACTTTCAAGCAATTAAAAAAACTCTCGCTCAAAATAAGTCCGTTATTATTTTAATCCCCGATCTAGCCCTTTTGCATTTTTTTACTCGGATATTTCAAGCACCTTACTCAATTATTCATTCAAAAATGACTCTGACTGAAAGATGGCTAGAATGGGAAAAAATTCGCCAAGGTAAAGTAAAAATTATCATCGGCTCGCAGTCAGCTCTTTTTGTGCCAGCGCAAAACTTGGGTCTGATTATTATTGACCAAGAAGAAAATGAAACTTACAAAAATGATCGTTCGCCTCGTTTTCATGCCGTCAAAGTCGCCGAAACTCTATCTAAGTTGACGGGCGTCAACTTACTTTTAGGCTCGCTCACACCAAGAATTGAATCTTATTTTCAAAGCTTAAAAAATGTTTATATTCTTAAAAAAACAAGTAAAACAAAAGACTGCGATATTACTACTATTAATAATGTTAAAAAAAACGAGATATTGAGTCTTCCTTTGCAAGAAAAAATTGCTGAAAATTTAAAGTTACGCAAAAAAATTATTTTGGTTTTAAATAGAAAAGGCGAAGGCCAATTATTTAGTGTAACCACCAATAAATTGGCAAAACTTGTCAAAAATCTTTGGCCTCAAACACGAATTGTTCGTCTTGAAGAAGGAATGAATTTTAGTAATTTAAATAAAAATTGGGATATTGCTATTGCCACTACTTACGCTTTAAAATTCCAATTCCCACCTATCGGTCTGGTTGGAATTATTGACGCCGATTATAGTTTAAATTTTCCCGATTTTAGATCAAGCGAAAAAAACTTTCAAATTTTATATAAATTTCTAAAAATAGGCGAGCAGGGGATAATTCAGACAAATTTAGAAAATAATCCCGTAATTGAAGCGGTGGCAAAATTAAATTATGAAAAATTCTTTTTAGATGAATTAAAAATAAGACATCAATACAATTTTCCACCCTTCACAAAACTCATTCGCCTTCTGTATAAAAATCCAGATGAAGAAAAAACTCAAAAAGAAGCCCAAAAAATTTACCAAAAATTAGCACCAATAGGAATTCCCGTTTTTGGTCCTGCACCCGCTTTTTACAGTAAGAAAAGAAATTATTACCGCTTCCAAATAATTATTAAAATATCAGATAGTTTTAAAAAAGATCAAACACTGCCCTTATTTAATTTTTTAAGAGCACTTCCCAAAGGTTGGATTGTGGACGTAGACCCGATGGATTTGTTATAATATAAATATCTTAATTGGAGGGAGGGATTATTTTGCGTGTTGGAATTTTTTCTGAATGCTACCACCCAACCTTGAATGGTGTGGTAATTTCAATTGATACTTTTAAAGCCGAGCTTGAAAAGCGAGGTCACAAAATTTTTATTTTTGCACCAGGAAAATCTAACTGCAAAGATAATCCTTTTAACATTTTCCGCTATCCAGCATTACCTTGGCCCAAAGACTATCCCCTTGCCTTTCCATTTTTAGCACCTTTACAAAATAGCCAAATTCGTGATTTAGGCTTAGACATTGTTCATAGCCAACATATTTTTACTATGGGAAGATTAGGTATGAGAGTTGCTCACCAGTTAGATATTCCCATGATGCATACATATCACACTTTAATCACAGAATATTCTCACTACATTCCGCTTTTTCCCAAAAATTTTACAAAAAATATTATTGTAAATCTTAGTCGAAAATACTGCAATAAATGTAATCAAGTAGTAACACCTTCGTCTCAAATGAAAAAAATATTGAGAAGCTATGGTATTAAAACCCCAATTGAAGTAATTCCTACCGGAGTTTATCTTGAAAATTTCAAAGACCCCTACCACAAAGAAGTTTTAAAAACTAAATGGCAAATTCCGGAAGATAAAATAATTCTTCTTTATGTCAGCCGTATTGCTAAAGAAAAAAATCTTGATTTTCTTTTTAAAGCGATTAAGCTGTTGCATCAAAAAAGACAAGATTTTCATTTGCTTATGGTTGGTGGTGGACCAGAGCTGGAATATTACCAGAATCTGGTCAAAAAATGGGAATTGTCTTCCTATGTTACTTTTACCGGCATGCAAGAAAAAGAAAAAGCCAATCGTTTTTTTGGCGCCGCTGATATTTTTGTCTTCCCTTCTATTACGGAAACACAAGGCATTGTTATTACTGAAGCGATGGCTTCTGGCATTCCCGCTGTTGCCATTGATAAAATGGGACCATCGGACATTATTAAAAACGGTGTTGATGGTTTTCTAACCCCCTTGAATATTGACAGCTTTTGCGCTAAAATAGAAACTCTCCTTAATAATAAAAAATTAAGAGAAAAGTTCGGAGCACAAGCTTTAAAAGATGCGGAAAATTTTTCTGCCAAAGTTTGCGCCGACAAAATGGAAATATTATATGAAAGAACAATTAATAACTTTAAAAACTATACCTAATTCAATCCTTTCAGAGGCGACCTTGCCAGTCATCTCTTTTGAAAATGATCTTTTAAAACAAATAAAATTGATGCGTCGCTTTTTGAAAACAAATGACGGTGCCGGACTAGCCGCTAATCAAATTGGTATTAAAAATAACGTTATTGTAATTGAGTTTGAAGAAAAAGAAAATTCACCAAAGAGTGAATCTATCCCCTTTCAAGCTTTTATAAATCCCCAAATTGTAGAGTGTTCTAAAGAGCAAGAAAGTTCCGAAGAAGGTTGTCTTTCCATTCCCAAAATTGAATTACCAGTAACAAGGGCAAAAAAAATTAAAATCCGCTTTCAAGACTCTCAAGGTAAAAAAAAGAAATTAGCCGCTTCCGGCATTTTAGCCCGCATTCTTCAACATGAAATTGACCACTTAAACGGCATTATTTTTACCGAGAGGATTAAAGAAAAATTTCTTCTTGATAATCCGGAATTTAAAAATTTAAAAATTGTCTTCTTTGGTTCCGGTAAATTTGGCGCTACTATTTTAGAAGGTCTTATTTTAATCGGTTTAAAACCAACTATTATAACTGAAAAAGGAAAACCGGCAGGGCGCGGTAAAGAGCTTAAATTAACTCCCGTCGCCGAAATGGCCCAAAGATTTGGCAGAAAATACACGGAAGTTGATAAGAATTCTCTTATGTCATTGCAAATGTTAGTGGAGCAATCTTTTGATCTTATTATTTGCGCTGATTTTGGCAAAATTATTCCCGAAAATGTTTTGAAAATGGCAAAAATTACGGCTATCAATATTCACCCCTCGCTCTTGCCAAAATACCGCGGCGCCACTCCCATTCAAACGACCATTCTAAATGGTGATAAAATTACTGGTGCTAGCATTATTAAAATGAATAATAAAATTGATCAAGGCGAAGTTTTAGCTCAAATTGAAACCAAAATTTTAGAAAATGATAATAGTTTGACTCTTTCTGATCGTTTGTCTACTTTAGCTTTGCAACTTCTTTTTGACACCCTGCCGTATCTTGCAAAAAATAAACTTCAAGCTTTAGAACAAGACGAAAGTAAGGCAAGCCTAACTCAAAAATTTCAAAAAAGCGATGGCGAAATAAATTGGCAAGAAAGCCCTGAAGTAATTGATAGAAAAATCCGTGCTTTTTACCCCTGGCCCGGCTCATACACAATTCTGCCCGACGGCAAACGACTCTTAATCCACCACTCCCACTTCGGAAGTGGGAGTATGGTCTTAGACATGGTTCGATTAGAAGGAGGAAAAGCGGTCAAATGGCAAGATTTTTTGCGGGGGTATCGTGGCGGAAAACCGGAGTGGTTTGATAAAGTAAAATAGACTATAATAGTAGTGGACAATTTTAAATTTAACAATTTACAATTTACATTGAATTTTCAATGAATCAATGTTTAAAAATTAATTAATTGAGTCATTGATTGAAAATTAGAAATTAAAAATTGAAAATTTCTACAGGAGGGTTGTGGATTTAAATATTTTTTGGAAGCCAAAAAAAGAGAAAGGGCAAGTTAAAACCATTACTTGGCTAGTTTTATTAATATATATTCTTGCCTTGCCTTTGGTTTATTATTTCCTTTCCCCCAGCATTAATAAATCCAAAGCCATTACTTACGACTTTCCAAGGTGGGAGTGGACTAACCCGGCACCAACGGGAAATGATTTAAACAAAGTGACCACTTGTCCCAACGGTTCTTATTGGGCAGTTGGCGATTATGGAACAATTATTAAATCTGCTGATGGACAAACTTGGAATAATAAGAATGATTATCAATATTCCGGTACACGAGAGAATTTAAATGATATTATTTGTTTTTCAGACTCCAGTCTTATTGCTGTTGGTGACAATAGTACTATTTTGCAATACGATCCTTCAATTCCAAGTTGGACCGCAAGAGCTATTAGTGGTTCTTACTCTTTAAACGAACTTGTTTTTGATAATAGCAAACTCTTTACTCATGCGGGTGGTACAATATTTATTTCAACCGATAACGGCACATCTTGGACCGAAAAAGCCAGCGGAAAAACAAATATTAATACCATGGCTATTAACGGAAATAATATTGTGCTAGGAGGATCTGATGGATCAGGAAATGCAACAATTTGGACATCAAATAACCTAGGAGATACTTGGGAAGACAAGAGTAGTCAAGTCGCTGGTGTTGCCGATGTTAATAAAATTATTTCTTTAAATAGCCAAACCTTTCTTGGCGTCACTTATCTTGGTTACCATGTTTTATCCACCGATAACGGCGCCAACTGGACGACTAAGCTAATCCAAGTAGCATTAGATCTTACCACATTATCTAAAATTGATGACGAACATGCCATCACCGAAGGTGGCTATATCTATACATCAACTTCTGATTCTTGGGTTACTCACAATTCGGTTGCTACGGATTTCGTTTCACTCGGAAGCAACAAAATTGTCGGCATTAATTCTCAAACGGGAGGTTCTTATTCTACGGATTCCGGTCAATCTTGGAATACTACAACTGTGTTGGTCGGACTTCGATCTATTACCGGATCAGGATTAATAGTGGTCGCTGTCGGCGACGATGGCGCTATTGATTATTCAGGCAACGCGGGTCAAACATGGACTGATAAAAGAAGTCAATTTTCCAGAACACCCACAGTAGTCGGTCAATTAAGTAACGGTAACTTAATTATGCCCGTATCGGCACCAGTGCCACCGGATTTTTACGGCATGATTTCGTCCGATAGTGGCGAAAACTGGACGGAAACAAGTAAAAATTTAATTGACTTTAATATCTTAACTTCTTTATCTAGTAACAACGCTTTATCTGGAAAGCGAAACCAAACTACTGCTTATTCCACTCAAGATGGAGGTATTAACTGGACTACTTTAAGTAAAGCGACTACAACCAGTTCAATTCTAAGATTTGACAATAGTAACGCAGTTTTTGTTGAGCAAGGAAAAGTCTTGACCTATGATATTTCCATTAATACTTGGTCAGGTACTCTAAAAACAGCCGCAGCTTTGAAATCATATAATAACGGTTTGATTTTGGATTCTGGAAAGGTAATTGCATATGGTGGCGGAGCAGTTGCTGGTGGTTATATAAGTGCTTCTGACCCAACTGATTCCACTCTCGCCACATGGGTAGCAGACCAGACTATTGGCACAAATGATTTATTTTTTGGCGCATCGTCAGGCACGAATGTTGTTTTGGCTGGCAACAACGGAGCAATTGTTGTTTCCAATGATTCTGGAGTCACATGGGAAGCAAAAACTTGTACTAATTCTTGTGCTACATTTGCTTTTCAAAAAGTTTTAAAAGTTGATAGTACGGGCGATCTGGATTTTGTCGCTATTGCCAACGGTGGGAAAATTGCCGTCACTCATGATGGTGGCGTTACATGGACTGCTAAAACAAGCGGAGTAACAGCAAACTTGGTTGATGCTATATCTTGGAGTGATAAAATAATGGCTGTCGGTGCAAGTGGTGCCGCCATAAAATCAATTGACAAAGGCGACACATGGTTAGCCGAGCCTGTTGGAAGCACGGCTGACTCATTTACCAGTATAGTTTTAGCAAGTGAAAGTCCTTTAAATATTATTCTCACTTCAGATACAAATGTTTATCGTTATCATTCCCCTGCCAATGCCACCGCCACCAAATTTTCTGTTCAACTGCCAGGGCAATCTTTCGTTAGTGGATCAGGAGTCAGCAACTCACCAAATACAGTCAAAGCCGGAGATTCTGTTACAGCTACCATTTACGCCATTGATGGCAGTAATAATTTAGACAAAGGTAATGCTTCTTACGCCGGTTTTACCAGCACTGATCCAAACGATACTAATCCGGGTACAATTCAACTAACCGAAGGAACGCTTGGACAACCTAATACTTGCGTTCAAAATCCAACTGAACCCACTAATTCAACTTGTGGTCGGGGCACCGCCAATTTTATCTTTCATACTCCCGACACATGGACTGTAACTGCCACCGATATTAATGGTGTCCTTTCTGCCGGCACGAGCAGTAATATTACAGTAACAGCTGGTGATCCGGCAAAACTTTATTTTTCAGGACTTCCTACTTCTTTAGATCTTGGTGCAACTTCAGGTGTAGTAACAGTTGGAGTAAAAGATACTTATGGCAATGCGACCACTGTCTCTGGCAGTAAAACCATTCATTTAGCCACCAATTCCGGCGATGGCCGATTTTCAACCAGTCCTAATGGTCCTTGGACTAAAGGACAATTGGATACCACCATTTCTTCCGGTTCCGGGAGTACGACTTTTTATTATCTTGACTTTAGAACTGGTTCTTCAACCTTAACTGCTTCAGAAACTCCTGACGCCGACTGGACTGACGCTAGTGGCACCATTGCGATTGGCACCGGCACTCTTTCACAATCATCTTTGACTTTATCCAGTAATTCCTTAACTAGCTGTAGCGGTTCAATTACCGCCACCGCTACTTTAAAAAACAATGAAGGTTTAGCTTTAACTAGTCGTACCATTCAGCTTCAATCTTCCCGCGCTACCGATACTATTTCACCAACATCAGCCGTAACCGACCTAGCTGGGATAGCAACATTCACAGTTAGTTCTAATAGCAGTGGCACTTCTACGCTAACCGCTTACGACCAGACTGATAATCTCTACCTACCTCAAACTCAAGATGTCCAAGTTTCCAGTTCCGGCTTAGCAAAAATTAATCTTTCAAGTAGCACCTCGTCACTTTCTGCCGGCTCGTCTTTTAACCTGACAACCACGATGGCAAATGCCTGCGACGGCACAATCACCGATTATACTGGCAAAGCGCAATTTACTTCTTCAGATAGAGATGCGCAGCTCCAAGAAGCAAATCATACTTTTTCAAGCAGTGACAGTGGTCAATTCACTCAAGCAATTACTTTAAATACTCCTGGTCAGCAGACCATTAGTGTTTCAGCCAGCGATGTTACCAGCGTTGTTTCCGTAACAGTGGAGGTCGGCGTTACTTCCAGTCCAGGCGCTGGAACAACCAGACCAACCACCACTCCTTCAATTATTTTTACCACCCCAACCGAAGAGCCAAAATCTTTAGTTCAAACTTTTCAAGAATCGCCGGTGGCTCAAGCTATTTCCAAAATCTTAACTCCTTTTACCGCGGCAGTCGCCACTTTGGGACTTTTTCCTTTATTAGTTCAAGCTTTCCCTCAAGGTTTCCATATTTTAGCTTCTCTTTTTCCGACCATCTTTACCGCCGCCGCAATTCGCCGTCGTAGAAAGCCTTGGGGCAATGTCTATGATTCTTTAACCGGTCAACCAGTAGATTTGGCTATCGTTCGCGTCTTTAATGAAACTAACGACAGATTAGTTGCTACTAAAGTTACTGACGAAAACGGTCGTTTTAACTTTTTACTCAACAAAGGTAAATATTATGTTAAAGTGGTCAAATCTGGGTTTTCTTTTCCACCCAAAATTTCCAAACTTAAAGCCGAACAACTTGCCACTCGTTTTGGTCCCCAAAGCGATATTTATTTCGGTCAATCATTTGTTATTGGCGAAGACGACACTAACTTGAATTTAAATATTGCCATTGATCCAAAGATTGCCACTTTGTCTTTTAACACAAGACTGCTTATGTGGACAAAAAATGGTTTGGACTGGTTTTTAATTGCTCTTTCTTACTTTGCCATTCCTTTAATGCTTATGGGCGCTGCCTTTGCCAGTATCGCCACTGTTGTTATTCCCTCAAAGTTTAATTTATATATGTCTGGCGCTTATGCGCTCTTGTTGGTCGCATACCTCATTACCAGCAGAATTAAAGCCACTAGAGTTGGTATTGTCTTTAATGCTAAAACTCGTCGCCCAATCATTGGTGCAACAGTTCTCATTTTTGACAAAGAGTACAATGCTATTCGCGAAATTAAAACCACCGACCAACATGGTCATTTTGCCATTTTAGCGCAAAAAGGTCAGTATTATTTAACCGTTCATGCTCAAGGTTATAAGTTTCCTTCAAAAGAATATAAGTTCAAAAAAGGCGACAAAAAGCTGGGCACTCTCTATTTAGGTCAAACTATTCACAATAAAAAAGCCGGCTTCGTCAATGTCAGTATTCCGATTGATAAGAGCTGAAATAAAATGACGAATAAATGACCAATTCACAATTAACCTAATTATTCTAATCAAATCCTAATATCTAATGTTAAAAATATCTAAAAATAACTTTTAGATATTGGAAATTAAGAAATTAGACATTTATTAGGTCAATTAAGTTAATTGGTTATTGAGAATTTATCACAGTAGGGCATCCAGCAAACTATAGCCCGTCATCTCTGGCGGGGCATCAATTCTTAAAATGTCTAAAATAGTCGGCGCAATATCAGCTAAAATACCGATTGGTTTTGTGCCATCGTCTTCAGGCGCATTTCTTTTGTATTGAGGACCAACTAACATAAAAGGCACCGACAGAACCGAATGTTCCGTATCAATTTGACCGGTCTCAACATTAATCATTTTTTCCGCATTGCCATGATCGGCGGTAATTAGAAATATAGATTCCTTAAATTGCTTTGTCAACCGACCCAATTCTTGATCAATTGTTTCAACCGCTTTAATTGCCGCTGGCAAATTGCCCGTATGACCAACCATATCCGCATTGGCGTAGTTGATCAAAATAAAATCGTATTGTTTTTCTTTTGCTCTTCTGAAAATCTCGTCGGTAACTTTGACTGCCGACATCTCTGGTTTTAAATCATAAGTTTTAACTTTTGGCGACGGTATAACTTTCCATTCTTCGCCAGAAAAAGGCACGGGATTGCCACCATCAAAAAAATAAGTAATATGAGCGTATTTTTCCGTTTCGGCAATATGAAGTTGCTTTAAATTTTGAGCGCTGATCATTTTAGCTAAAGGATTTTCTATCTTTTCCGATGGCAAAACAATTCGTATCGGCAAACTTTTTTCATACTCAACCAAACTGGCTACAAAAAGATTTTTAAGCAATTTTTTATCCGGAAAGTTTTGTTGAGGAAGAATAAAAGTTTCCACCAATTGCCTAATTCGCTCCGGTCGAAAATTAAAAAAGATCATGGCGTCATTGTCTTTAATTAGTCCCTGCTCACGAGTCTGACCCGTAATTGTCGTCGGCTTAATAAATTCATCAGTTTCTCCTCTAACATAAGCTCGTAGAACTGCTTCTCCGGGCGAATCAGCCACTTCACCCTTGCCTAAAACCATACAGTTGTAAGCTGAAAATGTCCTTTCCCAGTGGCTATCGCGATCCATCGCATAATAACGACCAACAACTGTAGCAATTTGGGTGTTTAAACCCAAAACCTTTATTTTTTCATTAAGTTTATTAACATACAAAAGAGCGGTTTTAATGGGAGTGTCTCTACCGTCGGTGAACATATGAATAAACGACGGTTGCTGAAAATGATTTTGTTTCAAGAGTTCTAGCAAAGCAAAAAGATGGTTAATATGACTGTGAACTCCACCAGCGCTTACAAGCCCGGTAAAATGAAGACTGGAATTATTTTTTTTTGTAAAGTTTAAAGCTTCAAGTAAAACCGGATTTTTAAAAAACAGGCCTGAAGTGATGGCTTTTGTGACCCGAGGCAAATCTTGGTTAATAATTCTTCCGGAGCCCAAACAAGTATGTCCGACTTCTGAACTGCCAACATTACCCCAAGGTAGTCCAACCGGCTCGCCAGCCGCTTCAATTAAAGCATGGGGGTAATTTTGCCAAAGATATTCAAAATTAGGCGCCTTGGCTAAAGCAATCGCATTCCCCTCTTTAACTTCACTGTAGCCCCAGCCATCCATAACAATTAAAATAACCTTGGGTTGATACATATCCCTCCTACAGATATTATAACAAAATTCGAAGCACGAAGCACGAAATAGTCTTGTCCAATACAAGATGAGCATGAAATAGATGCCAGTTCCAACGCAAAATGAGCATAAAAAACAATTGATATGATTCACGCACTTTGTCA
>Ga0076297_106_pt2 | contig 14714 bp, 19 predicted proteins | sample RifGroA1_FD_67982 | JGI IMG/M metagenome (GOLD analysis project Ga0076297, IMG submission 67982) | Berkelbacteria bacterium GW2011_GWA1_36_9 | reverse complement strand
GCTGACCGCAAGTATCCAGTCAAAATCTTGGAATCATCTGAAGTGAATGCTTTTTGCACCTTTGACAGTCGTATCTATGTCAATACAGGTTTGCTCAAGATTGCGACCAATGATGAACTGTTCTTTGTTCTGGCTCATGAAGCATCTCATGGAAACTACGGTGATCCGGAAGAATCTTTTAAAGAGCGACTCAAAATGGCGATAGGTCTTTCTAATGCTGGCGTCAACGCAGAAAAACTCATTCCTAAACTCATTCTTGGGGTAACTGAAGGAAGTTATTCGCGGGACAAAGAGCGACGGGCTGACAATGATGCGGTTGAAGGTTTATTTAATGCTCGTCGGAATCCTGAAGCGGCGATTACTCTTTTACAAAAACTGGATAAACTTCATTCTGGTCATCAAGGATTGGGTCGCTATTTTGCTAATCATCCGCCAGCCAAAAGACGAATTGAATTAGCCTCTTTGGAAATAACGTCATACAAGAAGTCTCAACGTTTATCTAAGGAAGTGGGGAAAAAGGCGAAGATTATTGACTCAACACCATTTATCGCCGCTTTTGAGAAGAAACCAGTTTCTGGCTATGTCTATTGTGGTTTTGGTGGTAAAAAGTCTCTTTTCTATGTTTTCTACAAAGGCGAAGGAGAAATTAAGCATAAGAAAAATAGGATTACTTTGCCAACAGAAGTAGAGGAAGTGGTGATTGTGTTTCGTAACCCAAAGCCCGAGAATTGGATAGATGGACAAGTTTATATGCGGTCAGGCTTTTCAGTAGTGATTTCTGGTTCAAAAGAACAACCTTCTTTAGCTTTGGCAATGAAGTTACCTGCTTCCCTTGCTTTGTCTGACACAGTTAGTCTTTTTGGTTCTTACGGCTATAATGCGATTCATACAAAAGCGACTGACAAATATGCTTGTGAATTTGCTGATTTAGAATTTACTCACTGATTAGTTTTTACATCCCGTCACAATGTGGCGGGCTTTTTTTAAAACTATTTGACAACAAAAACATTGACTGTGGTATAGTAGTAGTATGTTAGATAAAAACGATGAAACAAAAATTGAAAAGATTATGGTCAAAGTTGTCGGTAATGCTTTAGAACAGATAGTTTTGCCTCGCTTGCAAAGTATTGAAGATAAACAAGAAGAGCAAGGTGAAAAATTAACAGAGCTTGCTGACGGTTCAGAGTATTTAAAAGATACGGTCACCAGAATCGAGCTCAAGTTTGATAGTGAAGTCAAAAGAAGTGATGAGCATGGTGTTAAAATAGAAAAATTAAATATCAAAGTCCTCAAGCTGGAAACAAAGCGATCATAAAACCCCCCCCATTGATTTTTTTATTGTTCTCTGGTAAAATATTTGTAGCTTCCTATTGGAAGTGAATTTTAAAAATTAGGGGGATGGAAATGAAAAAGATTAGCAATGTTCTAGGATGGGTTTTAGCTATTTCGTTTGTAATTTTGCTTATTTGTTTTTGCGGGGCAATCGCCTATTCCAAAAAGGCTAACCCGTCTTTGTATCGGGATTCCATTGATGAACCGATCAAAGCGGATTTGAAAAAGCTTTGGCGAGCAAGAGACAAAAAAACTCTTTTAATTATGAAAAAAGAAGACCTAGACTGTATTAGGAACTACAATGCTGACAAAAGGGTATTAATGGCTTTGCTTGAGTTGACTAAAAAACATACCATATCTGTTAGGATGAAAATTGGCTATCAAAATGAGCAATGCTGGATTTCGCGCGAAAGTGCTTATTCGTCAAACGATATACCAAATATCTCGGCTCATTTTACCGCTCAAGCCTACGATATTTTTTGCGCCGATGGTGTGGAAATTGCTTGGCAGGTGAGTAGTGATCCGTCTAAAAGAGCTAAAGCTCATCAAAAAATTCGGCAACTGATTCGGGAGGTTTTTGCGATTGGTCGCAAAGACAGCAACCTTTTGCCAACTCAAATGATGATTTATAGTCAAGATGATGTAAATGTTTTTACGACAGAATTGAACAAGTATTATGGTCCAGCCTCGCAGAGGGGAAACTCTGGCATGTGGGACAATCAGCGAATGTGGGACAGGATCCATATTGGTTACTAAAGTTTCTGCCCCTTGGGTTTCTAACCCGGGGGCTTTTTGTTAAGATAAGCTTGTGAAATTAAAAAAAACTTTTTACGAACGACTGACAGTGGTTGTAGCTAAAGATTTGATTGGCAAATTTTTGGTTCATAAAACAAATGACAAAATTTTGGTAGCCGAAATTACAGAAACTGAAGCGTATGCCGGTTTTGAAGATAAAGCTTCGCATGCTTCGCGGGGAAAAACTCCTCGCAACGAAATTATGTTTGGTCCGGCGGGTTTTGCCTATGTTTATTTAATTTATGGGATGTACTATTGCCTAAATATTGTAACCGAAAAAGAAGGTTATCCGGCGGCGGTTTTAATTCGGGGTCTGGATTATCCAAAATCAGATGGACCCGGCAAACTTTGCCGCGAATTAAAAATTACCAAAGAAAATCATAATGGTCTAGATTTGACTGGAAATGTCTTGTGGGTAGAAGATAGGGGTGTAAAAAGAGAGGTGGTGGCTTTAAAACGGGTTGGTGTTGACTACGCCGGTGAGTGTAAAAATTGGTTGTGGCGGTTTAAAAGAAACAACTAAATTACACATCTTACTTTACACATCGGATGTGAAAAGTCGGATGTGTCAGAAAACCTTAAAGAACCATTGATTTTTTCAATGATCTCTGTTAGAATGTTTTTAGTTTCCAAAAAAGAGGGGGTGAGAAAATGGAAACTCAAGAGAATCGTCCGTCATCATCTTTATTGATTTGGGGAATAATTCTTGTGATTGCAGGAATTGCAGGCTATATGTACACCGCTCCCAAAATGGATCAGATCAATAGTGGCTTAGGTCAATTCACCGCTGCCTTAAGTCAGAATGCGGCCAATGAATTTGAAATGTGGCGAATGGAGTATTACGGCTCCATTATTGCGATGATTGTGGGTGGTTTGCTATTTATTAGTGGCATCATCCAACAGACTCAAAAAAAGTAATCCGTCATCTTTGAAGCACAGGAAATAATTCTTGTGCTTTTTTAAAATTATTTGACAGCCAAAATATTAGTTGTGGTATAGTGGTAATACACTAATTTAATTTATTAGGAGGCAAGATGGACTCAATTAGTAAAGGTGACCTTGAGAAAATTATTGGCAATGCCTTGGAAAAGAAAATCCTACCAGAACTAAAGGAAATCAAAACTAAGCTTAAAGAACATGATGAAAAGTTTGAAAAGCATGGTAAGAAATTAGATAATATTATGGAAGCTGTTGCCGAGACTAAGGTTGAGATAACTGTCTTGCAAGAAGATGTTTCCGATCAAGGATATACTCTTGAACGGATAGAAACAAAATTAAGTTCTACCACTTGTCGTCAAGATGATTTTTCTGTTAAAGCCGATCAGCTTAATCGTCGCGTTCTTAAACTTGAGACTAAAAAGGCCTAAATAACTATTGATTTTTTAATTGTTCTCTGTTAGAATTTGGCTACCGAAGTAAAAAAGCCGAGGTGGTTGAAAATGAAAGAGAAACGAATTTCACAAGATGATCTTAGAAAATTATTGCGGTTGACAAGACTGACAAATGAAATCGTTAAACTTCAGATTGAATATATCAAACAAGGCTTTGGCGCTAAAGAAATTGCCAATACTTTTGCCAAGATTTATTCCAAGCAATTTGAAAGGCTACTGACACCAGAAGTGGCGGCTAAAATTGGTCAAAATTCCCCACAACAGTCACCGCCATGCAATTCTAATGCGACTATTCATTATTTTTTGGCTCTATCTGGCGAAATAATGAAAGTTATCACCGAGAGACTAAAAAAGCGTAAATAACTAGATATTTTACCCCGGCAAATTCTGCCGGGTTTTTGAATTTTTATCCCGATCTATTGACTTCTTAAGGTATTTTATGATAAAATCTATTGTATTCTGTTTCAAAAACAGACGCATATCAAAATATAATGGGGGGGTAACGAAATGCGAAAGTATTGGTTGGTTTTGATGATAATAATGTCTGGTCCGGTTTTATCGCAGGATTTTGGTCCGGAAGTACCGGTTTTAGGGAAGACCATTTTTGGTATCAATGGTATGGCAGTGCTGGAAGTAGCTCTTCCGAGTGAAGTATCTTATAATCCGGCGGCGGTAGAGCTGGCACTAGAGGTGTTTAAAGAAAAACAATACGTTGAAATGGATTATGGTGTTTTAGATTTTCGTTCTGGACCTCTGGTCCGAAACAATTGGCAGGTTTTTCTTTTGCAACTGCCTCGAGGCAGTTTAAGGGTTGCTCGCTATGGTATTGCTTCAAACAATCGTGAAATTGCCTATCTTGGTCCAGGACCGAAAGTAGAATTCGGTGGCCAGACTATAGAGCTGTCGTATAGTCGAAAAATTTCGTCAAAACTTTTTTTAGGATTGGTACTAATACCTTCGGAAGAGATTGAAACCAATATTTCTTTTGAAGGGACGGAACTGGTAAAAGCTAAAGCCAAATCCAATTGGCACGGCCGATTGGGAGCTTTGTATCTTCTAAGTCCCAAGTTAAGTTTGGCTACTGTTTATACCTATGACAAAATCTCTGCCAAAACCCAGTTACTCCCGTCATTGACTGGTGAATCAATGCCAGTAGATACGAGTGCCAATTATCGCGAAAAACTGTGGACAACGGGTGCATCTTGGCAACCAGCAGAAGGGACAGTTTTGTTTTGGACTTGGCAGAAGGGTAAAATCAGTGGGCCGAATGTTTCTGAAATAATTGATCTTCAAGCTTTTGGTGCTCAACAGTTTTTAAGTCGTCATCTTTGTCTGCGGATAGAAAATAACGACAAAGTTTGGGGTTATGGTCTAACTTATCTTAGCAAAGGATGGGTGTTGGGCGCGTCTTGTTCCAAGAATACCTATCGTCGGACCGAAGAATATCTAGGTCGGGCTGATGTTACTTATCTTTGGGTCGGAAAGAGTTGGTAATTTTGACTCGAGAATCAGGGGAGTTGTTAAAGACTCCCTTTTTAATATGAGTTAGAAATTTCTTTAAAAGTTTTGTAGGCTTCTACACCTAACCAATTTTTAGGCAAGAATTTTTCCGGCAAATGAGGATCGTTTTCGTAAATTTCAGAAAACTCAAATTCTAAATTTTTAGCGATTAGCGGCCAAAAATCTTTCTTTTTCAACTTTTGATATTTTTGAATAAATTGACCGTATTGTTCATTGATTGTTTCTAGCTTCCAAGTTTTTTCCACTAATTTCTTTTCGTCGTCAATTTTATCAATTTCCATTAGTCTTAAATATTGGCGAATGCCCATTTCGCTGGAAAAACGATTAACTTGGCCTAAAAGAGGGTAGGGGGAAATATAACTGCTTTTTTGAATTTGACCAAAACCTAATTGGTAAAGTTTATCGCGGAGCGCCCACCGATATTTTCTTTCGGTTTCGGGAATATCAAAAATAACCATTCGCCATCTCTGGTCCCAAGTGCCATATTGTTTAAAAGGCAGATGAGTTTTAATAGCTAATTTGCCGTTTTGGGTAAGGACTGGAATTGGTTTTCGGTAGCGAGTTTTAAATTCAATTAAACCGTTTTTTCTAAGCAAGGAAAACTCTTTACGCAAAGTGGTTATTTGGCAATTAATATTATCAATATGTTTTAAAGATTGACAGACAGTTCTATAAGAAAAAACATATCTGCTTTCGGCTAAACAAAAACCAATAAAGATTAATAATTTGTAGGCAAGCGATGTATTTTTCATGTTACGAATATTCTACTACTTTAATCTCCGATCGGCAAGTAAAAAGTATAAAAAAATCCGCCTTTTGGGCGGAAGAAATAGGGGAAGATTGAAAATTGCGCTTTTAGCCTCGGTGGTTAAAATCGTTAAGATTGTATGTCTCGGCTGTTTTGTAGGCATCTATCATTCCCCATATCCAGACAATAGGGAAAGTGATAAAACCTATAACTACGAACATTAGTAAGGCATTGACCCATTGAACAACAATAAAGACAATGCCTTTGCCGATTTGGCCATTATAGATTTGACCAAGACCGGTCCAGAAAAAACTAAGTATTGCTGCCAATCCCGGATTTTTCATTGTTTTATCCCCCTTGATTTGTTAATCTTATCTTATTTTAGTGATTTTGTCAAGATTCTGTTGGTCTTTGTTAGAAAATAAATTTAAAAACTACTAAATAATATTTCCGATCGGCGGGTAGAAAGTATAACCTCCAGAGTAAAAAATTATAGTTTAGTCCTCCAACCCATTGACTTTTGGGGGATTTGGTGATAAAATTTGATTGAAATTTGGAGAAATCCAAGATTCCAAATTCCGCCAACGGCGGATGAAGCTTGAAAAAATGAGGAGGTGTTTAGAATGAGTTCTATTTTAAAGATTCGTCAAGCTAAAATAGAAGATATACCAGAAATACTAATAGTAGAAGATGAGGCTTGGCCTGATGGACTTCAGGCTACCGAAGAGATGTTTTTGTCAAGGATAGAAACATTTTCTGAGGGTTGTTTTGTCGCTGAAAATACAGATCGAATTGTTGGACTGGTTGTTACTGAGATAGTGAAATATGATATCAACGCCGTTAGGTGTCCATCTTGGCTCGATATCACTGATTGCGGTTTTATTCGCAAGACTCATAATCCTGAGGGTGATAGTATATATGGTGTTGATCTTAGTGTTTCACCGCTTGCAAGTGGAGGAGCATCTAGATCTCTTATGCTTGCTGTTGGCAAATTTGCGATAAAACGTAATCTAAAACAGATTATACTTGGTGGGCGTATGCCAAGGTATCATAAATATGCTGATAAAATGTCTCCTGAGGAATATCTCAATGCCAGAACACCGTCAGGGAAGTATCTTGATCCTGAAATTTGGTTTTATAAAAAAGCTGGTTTAGAAGTTATAAGAGTTATTCCGGATTACTTCGATGATTCCGATAGTTGTAATAATGGTGTTCTTTTAGTTTGGAAAAATCCTTTTTACAATCGTCCATTTCGTAAGTTTTGGAGCTGGCTATTTCGGATATAAAGGAGATAATGAGATGAAACATCTTAATAATCTTTATGCGACTACAGAAGAGAGATACAATGCTCAATTCAAAGGCATTGTTAAGCAACTAGTAGTTATGTTACCCGGTGCTGGATGTACATGGGCAAGGAAATCAGGAGGATGTTATATGTGTGGTTTTAGCAGAGCTACATATAAATACACAAGAGGAAGACTTTGGCCAGCTTTGGTATTTAAAAGCATGATTAAGTTAGCTCTGAAGCAAAGACAAAAAGCAAAAATACTCGCCATTTATAATGGCGGTAGTTTCCTTAATCCTGAAGAAATTCCAGAATCTATTCCTATTTGGTTGAGTGATCGGGTGGCATCTACTGAGGGGATAGAACAACTTTTTGTTGAATCTCGACCGGAATTTGTGAATGCTAGTTTAATTAATTCAATGATGATTTGTTTAGGTGCTAAAACTCTCAAAATAGGTATTGGTTTAGAGTGCGTGACTGATATTGTACGCAATAAATGTGTACATAAGGGATTTACTGTAGACAATTATCGATTAGCAGTAGACATTGCAAGATCAAATGGAGCACTAACACTCACTTATGTATTTCTCAAGCCTCCTTTCTTGACTGAAGGAGAGGCAATAGAGGAAGCAGTGAGGACTGTTGAGTATGCTTTTCAAAGTGGTTCTAACGAGGTGGCTTTAGAGGCTGCTTTTGTTCAACCGGAGACTTTCTTACACCAACTGTATGAGAAAGGTGGTTTTAGACCACCATGGCTTTGGAGTATCATAGAAGTTATCAGGAGGACTGCTCACTTAGGACCAGTTTATTTGGGTGGTTTTACCGACGAACCTAAACCGATTGCTATTCCATTCAATTGTCCGGTCTGTTCTGAAAAAATCTACGAAACTATGCAGATATACAGAGAGACTCTTGATCCAACGATATTCAATTGCCTTTCTTGCGATTGCCTACCAGAATGGCAGTCGGTTAAGTTTTTGATGGATAGAATTCCAATTCTAGACAGAGTAAAAAGATCAGGTCTATACATAACTAATTAATGGTCAGGTGTAACAACATCTGGCCTTTTTTTTGACATTTAGTTGTAAAAGTGAAAAAATATAATTATAAGCAAGGAGGGCAGTTGATAAGTACTAGCTTAATAATTCTAATAATTGTAATTGTTATCTATTTATCATTGGGTTTGATTGTATATTTTAGCAACTCAAAAAATAAAACTAACATATTGTTTGTTTTATTAATAATGTCCATAATTATTTGGGTTTGTAGCAATTTTTTTGAGAATGAAAAGATTGCTGTTAATTTTTTTGGATTATTACTCAAAATAGATTTTGTTTTTGCTGCCTTAATGGCATACTTTTGGTTGTTGTTTGTTTTAAATTTTCCAAAACAAGATAAAAATATTACATTTATTAAAGAAATATTACTCTTAATTCCTCCTATTTTATTTGCATTTTTAATATTTTTTGATCAAATAATCATCAATATTAGATTTGATAGAAATGTTATTTTTGATGCAGGACCATTATTTTGGTTTTATGCTACTTATTGTTTTATATATTTTGTTGGTGGATGTATAATTCTAGTTTCTAAATATTTTAAATTGTCTGGTACTGAGCGATTACAAACTTTTTATGTTGTTTTGGGAGCATTTTTAACTGCTTTAATTGCTCTAGCTGTAAATTTAATCCTACCTCAAATATTTCCTAGTGTTCCTATAGATATATCTCGAATTGGAATATATTCTTTTCTTTTTCTTGCTTCTTTTACAACATATTCTATAGTAAAACATCAGCTATTTGATATAAGAGTAATTTTAACAGAAACTGCAACAGTATTGGTGATAATGGCATTATTAATTCAAGTGTTATTATCTCAGAATACTATAGAAGGAGTAACAAATTTAGTCATTCTAATCATTGTCTCCTATGGTGGTTACCTTCTTATCAAATCTGTCAAAGATGAGATTGAGCGACGAAAACAGCTCCAAATTCTTTCCGAACAGCTCGCTCATGCCAATTCGCATCTGAAAGAACTAGACAAAATGAAGACCGAGTTTGTCTCGCTGGCTAGCCATGAACTTCTTACTCCGGTTTCGGCGATTGAGGGGTATTTGTCTATGATGCTTGACGAAAAGTTGGCGCGGATTGATGACCCCAAGGCAATTCATTACATGGATCAGGTTTATCGTTCAGCTAAAAGATTAGCGCGGCTGGTAACTGATATGCTCAATGTCTCGCGAATTGAAGAAGGTAGACTTCTGGTTGAAAAGAAAGAAGTTAGTTTGACCGGTGTTATTACTCAAACTATTGATGAACTTAAATTTAAAGCCGAAGAAAAAAAGCAAAAAATTACTTTCCAAAGTGCCAACCATTGGGAAACTTTTGGTGATTCCGACAAAATTAAAGAAATTTTAATTAATTTAATTGGTAATTCCATTAAATATTCCAAAAATCCGGGTGAAATTGAGTTACTTCTTGAAACTGTGCCAACTGAGCAGGTCAAAGAAACTTGGGGTAAAGTTGAGGGAGCGATTAAAGATAGACCATTAGACGATCAAGAGGCGATTAAGTCGGCGGTAGATGAACGGTTGAAACGGTTGGTTGGCGAAAGACAAATTTTAATTCATGTTAAAGATCAGGGCGTTGGCATTCCGCGCGAGGAATTGCCAAGACTCTTTAAGAAATTTCATCGGGTAGGTGATTACACCACCGCCGAATCGCAGGGGACTGGTTTGGGGCTTTACATTACCCGCGCGTTAGTTGAACTCCATCATGGCCGGGTTTGGGCCGACAGCGAAGGTCAGGGCAAAGGTTCAGTTTTTACTTTTTCTTTGCCGGAGGCTGGGGTTCAAAAAGAAATCCAAGACCTTGAAGCCCAAGTGCCCCACAGAGGCGATATGAAACCACTGGCTCGTCCAACCAAACAAGCCGAGGAGTTGTAGGAAAGCTGTTATTAATTTTGACTTTTGTGGCAAATTTGCTAAAATAAATATGAGGGTTAATGGTTTTTGCCAGAAAGGAGAAATATTATGGAAAAAGCTTTAAATTTTACTTATGACAAAGAAGGAGATATTTTAGATGTTTCTCTTGGACGGCCAGAACAGGCTATTTCCGAAGAAATTTCTGAGGATATTTTTGTTCGCATGGATCCTAAATCCAAAAAAATCATTGGATTTATGATCCTAAATTTTGAAAAAAGATTTAACAGAACTCGCAAGACAGAAATGTTGCCTATTATTGGCAATTTCAAATTAGCTCAAGTCTAGATAATGCCCAAGTGTCAAACAAAGGCGATATGAAACCACTGGCTCGGCCCACCAAGGAAGCCGAGGAGTTGTAAGGTATTGCGAAAATGATATAATTATGTTGAAAGGAAAAAATGGCTAAACAATACCTTGCTAAGGTTCTAAAATATACGGCTATTTTTGAGCCAGCCGAGGAAGGAGGCTTTGTTGTTACAATTCCTGCTTTACCAGGTTGTGTTACTCAAGGTGAAACCTTTGAAGAAGCGGTAGTAATGGCAAAGGACGCAGTTAAATGTTATTTAGGTAGTTTAAAAAAACATGGAGAACCGATCCCAGAGGAATCAAGCAGGGGTTTTGTCTGGACAATTGATGTCCCAACACCTATTCATAATATATCAGTTAAAAAGGTTGGGTAATGAAATTACCCGTCTTAAAACCCAAAAAGATGATTTCCATTTTACGGAAAAATGGTTTTTATATTGATCATCAAACTGGTAGTCATATTACCTTATTGAACAATAAGACTAATCAACGGGTCACTGTATCATATCATTCAAAAGATATTAAACGAGGAACATTACAAAATATTTTAAAGCAAGCGGGTATAAATATGGATGAGTTTATAAAGTTGCTAAAAAAGTAGAGAAGTCAAAGTTCAAAAAGAAATCCAAGACCTTGAAGCCCAAGTGCCCCACAAGGGCGACATGAAACCATTGGCTCGTCCCACTAAGGAAGCAGAGGAGTTGTAAATGATCGAAATCGAAAAGAAATTTTTAATTAATCAACCCACTCTGAAAAAAATTACCCGGAAAGCGGAACTTATAAGTCAACAAAAATTAGTTGATATTTATTATGATACAGTGGACTTTAAATTAACGACAAAGGATTGGTGGCTAAGAAATCGGAATGGTAAATTTGAGCTAAAGGTATCAGTTATTGGTTCAAAATCTTCTATTGATCAATATCAGGAAATAGATAAAGAAAAGGAAATCTACCAATATTTAAAAATTAATTTAGAAAAATCACTATTAGAAGCGCTAAAACAAAATAATATCAGTCCTTTCGCCACAATAGTTTCTGAAAGAAAGAAGTACAAAAAAGACGATTTTACCATTGATTTTGATATAACCGACTTTGGTTACTCTATTTGCGAAGTTGAATTAATGGTAGAAGACGAATCGAAAATAGATCAAGCTCTGATAAAAATTGATAATTTTAGAAAAGAAAATAGTTTTCGTGACGATCGAGTGCGAGGAAAATTGATAGAATATATCTATCGTAATAACCTTCAACATTATCAAACTTTGCAGGCCGCTGGTGTCATTAAGGATTAATTTGCAATTCTATAAAAAAATCCTGCTAAAGCAATTACGCTCCGGCAGGAAAGGGAAAGTGAATCACTCCCTTGTGGGGCATAAGGCGTAATCTAAAGATTCTATTCGTTCTCCAGATGCGATAATTGCTGCTGGGCAACCCCTGCTGCATTTATCGTTTTGTCGACAAGATTGACAAATATTATTATAGCCGATTAAAGGATATTTTTCTACTAATTTATATCCTTTTAGGAGGGACACAATATTCTTATTGGTAAAGATATTACCGACAATGAAATTGTCTGGACTATATTGACTTTGAGGCGTTTTAGCCGCAAAAACCAAATATGGACAAATGGCCATCTCGCCTTTAGTGAAGATGTAGATGATATTTCCGGCCTCACAACTTCCAAGAGGAAATCCTGCTGCATTTGGAAATCTTACATAAATAATCTGTATTAGCTGTTGGTATTGAGTGGTTTCTATTCTGATTTGCTCCATCTTCTTATCTGAAAATTCCAGCGACTTTTTGGATAGTATCCCGCGTCCCATCTTTGATAGTGGATTCATTAAAACATAACTCGCGCCATTATTAATGGCAAATTGGCAAATCTGTGCATATTCTTCTACACTTGCCAAATTGTTGGGTGTTACCAAAAGTCCGTGTAAAAGCTGATATTTTCCCAATAATTCGATTGTTGCCTTAGTTATTTCGAAAGATTGTATATCTCCTCGAAATTTACCATGACTTTCTGGTCTAAATCCATCTAAACTGACATTGACATGAATTTGACCGATGGTAGCTAGCTCTTGCATTTGTAGCTCACTAATTAGAGTGGCATTTGTGCAAATACTAACTTTTAGATTCATATCGCTGATTAGCTTAATAATTGGAATAATATCAGGATGTGTGAACGGTTCACCATCAGTTAAAGTGATACTGATGGTATTGCACTCTTTCAACCTTGGAATTATCTTTTTAATATCTTGCAGATTCATTATGGCGCCTTCTTGAACAGCCGAGATAAAGCAATGGGCGCAGTGTAAATTGCATCGCTCGGTTATCTGTAACAATACCTTCCGATGAGGTGGTTTGACAGACGTTCTAAAGTAACAAGAAGAAACAACATCATCTCTGACAATGTTCCGTTTCATCGTATTCTCCTTTTTAAGGTTCGCCCTTGATTTTGTATAAGTATACCTGATACTATGAGATTTGTCAAATGGGCTTACAGTGAAGGTCAAGGTAAAAGTGAGGGCATCGGTTCAAAAAGAAATCCAAGACCTTGAAGCCCAAGTGCCTCACAAAGGTGACATGAAACCACTGGCTTGGCCGACCAAATCCGCCAACTGGCGGAGCCATGAGTTGTAAGGTTTCGCGAAAATGGTATAATTAAAGTGTGAAAAATGCTATTTTAAAGCCTATTTTTTGGGATTTAGACGCAGAAAAATTAGATATTGAGAAAAATTCCCGCCAGATTATTGAACGGATTTTGGAATGGGGAGATTTAGAACAAGTTCACTGGATGTTTAAAATTTATCCTAAAGAACAGATCATTGAAGTGGTCAAAAAAAGTCGTCAGCTTTCTTTAGTAAAAGCCAAGTATTGGGCTTCACATTTTTGCATTCCTAAAAAAGATGTTAGGTGTTTGCAACCATCATTTCGGAAAATATACCGGAGTATCTGGCCATATTAGATTACATATTAAAAAGTTAAGGATATTTTGAAGATGCTGATAAAGAAGAAAATCCGAAAATGTTAGTTTCTGATTATTCATGGGAAACTGTCAAAAAGACATTAAAAGACGAAGTTAAGAAATTAATTTAACCAAACAAGCCGAAGAGTTGTAGCAAGGACTTAAATTTTGTAAAATAGACTTAATGAAATATTGGGTTTATTTTCGGACAAGTTTTCAAAACACTTTGGCCTACAAGGCCGATTTTATTATTTTTATCATTGCTAATATGGTCTTCTTTTTTATTTCTTTTGCCCTTTGGAAAAATATCTATTCCGCCTCCGGCGCCACGGTTATTAATACCTACTCTTTAACTCAAACCATTACTTATTATTTTGTTACTTCATTTATTTTTCGGCTTGACCCGACTTTTTCAATGTATCTAAACGAAACAATTTGGAATGGCAACTTTACTAATGATTTAATTAAACCTTGGAACGCCGTCTTGGTTGATATAATTTACACTTTAAATGAATTATTCTTGGAGATTATTTTATATTTACCCTTTTGTTTTTTTATTTTTCTGGTTGCTTCTCAATATATCAGTATTGCCAGTTTAGCTAATCTTATTTACTTTCTGGTAACGGTTGGTCTAGGCATATTTTTAGCCATTTCATTTTACGATATTATTCATGCTCTTTGTTTTTATTTTGGTGATCAAAACGCCAACATCAGCTTGGTCAGTTATATTGTGGCGTTTTTGGCCGGTGGTGTTTTTCCTTTAGCTTTTTTACCGGAAAAACTAAAAAATATTTTTGAACTTTTACCTTTTAGATTTCTGTTTGATGTGCCAGCTAACATTTATTTAGGCAAATTGACAACGGCAGAAATATTTTCTGCTTGGGGTCAAATGATTTTTTGGATTACGTTATTTTTTACCATCTTTTATTTTGTCTACAAAACAGGTATTAAAAAATACACCGGGACGGGACGATGATTAAATATTTTAAAATTAATTGGATCTTATTTAAAAACGCTTACATTCGGGATTCAAAAATACCGGGGGTCGTTTTTTCAAATGTTACTTTTCATCTTGTTGATATTGCCATGACAATTATTTTTTTTAATATTATTTTTGCCAATATTCAAACTTTATCAGGTTGGAATTTCTATCAGGTATTATTTTTATATGCTTTTTCTAAAGTGATAATTTCCATTAATAATGGTTGGACAAAAGTTGGTTTAGCGCGATTTGCGACTGAACTAATTCGTCGAGGTGATTACGATTTTTATTTAGCTAAACCAGTTGATCCGATGATTTTAGTCTCCATCAGTCAACCGAGGATTTACGATTTTATTGTTGTTTTATTTGATTTGGGCTTATGTTTTTATGCTCTTATGGCGGG
>Ga0076297_115_pt1 | contig 15925 bp, 19 predicted proteins | sample RifGroA1_FD_67982 | JGI IMG/M metagenome (GOLD analysis project Ga0076297, IMG submission 67982) | Berkelbacteria bacterium GW2011_GWA1_36_9 | reverse complement strand
GAAGTAAAGATTGGATTATCCATGCAAAAGAAAGATTATGTTAACTTAAAGCTTTTTTCGTCCCCAAGGCAAGACCTTGGGGTATAACGATTAAATTAAAGGTTTATTAATAACCTAAAAAAATAGATGTTATGAGTTTCAAAAAAGATTTAAAGATATAATTAATTGTTGATATATGGAAAATAAATCTCTAATAATACTTGATTTGGAGACTACGAGGAACTCTGCAATAAATGAAGAAGAAATTATAGAAATTGCATGCATAAAAATAAGCGAGAGATTTGAAGTTTTAGATGAATTTCATACATTAGTAAAACCTTCCTGTCCACTTTCGTATATTACTAAGGTTAAAACTGGGATAAATGAAAGAGATTTGTATAATAAGCCAAAAATAAATGAATCTCTTATCTCATTATTGGAATTTATCAAAGAAGAGATTGTGATAGCACATAACGCAAAATTTGACTATAAAGTTCTAAAACAAAATTGTAAAAATCATAATTTTATTCTTAATAATAACTTTATTGACTCATTATCTTTATTAAGGAATATCTTTCCGAATGAAAAATGCAGTTTAATATCATTAAAAGATAAATTTAATATAAATAAAAGTCATCATAGAGCTTTAGATGATGTGTATGCCCTTAAGGAGATATTATTTCTTTCAAATAAGTATTATGTAAAAAAATTTGGAAATTCAATTTTAGATAGTCTTGATGAGTTTAAGATAATTAACCTAAACGCGCAAACAACCTTAAACATTTAATTATCTTTCTTTGTTCTATCTTTATCTCTTGAATTTATTTTTTGCATTGTTTTATCAAAAACATTTTCTAAATCAATTTCCAGAGAATCTGAAATCATAATTATCGTTAATAAAACATCTCCAATCTCGTCTCCGATTTCCTTTATTTTTTCTTCTTCTTTCCTTTTTTTCATGCCATAAACATGGTTTAGTTCTCTTCCTAATTCTCCTGTTTCTTCGACTAAACGAGCAAACATACTTAGGGGAGGCCAGTATCCTCCATATTGAGACACCCATTCATGCACTTCTTTTTGAATTTTTGATAGTTCCATACTTCTATTGAAATTTTATTGATTTAAATACTTACTTATTTTCCAAGATATTGCTAACTTCCTCAAAGATTCTGTCCTCACTTGAACTTGAGTCAACTATAAAATAATTATTAAAGTAGTGACCAAGAGTCTTATACAAATCAATTGCTTCCTTTGTTACTTCTCTTTCTGAGTCCTTCATTTTTCTCCTTTCCCTATTATTGAATCTTTCCTCTATAACTTCAATTGGAGCAACTAAAATAATAGATTTATCTGGTATTGGTAAAGGTACTCCAAAGGGTTTACTAATTGAGTCTATAACATCTTCTAATTTTACCCCTGATTTTCGCAAGGCTAAATATTGATATACTATTGGTGTATAAATATATCTATCTATAAATATCAACCTTCCTAAATTAGGAGATACCTGCGTTTCTACTCTATATATTTGATTGGCAACCCAAAGAAAGGATTCTGTTATCGGAGGAAGTTCGCTTCTTATCAAATCATTCTCATGGAATACTTCCATTATATTTCTAACTTTGTTTCTTTCATCCAAAACTAAAGGATCTGCTTTCTGTTTTTTATAATCTGCTTCCAATCTCTTTATCAAAGTAGACTTTCCAGATGCCGTAGGCCCGTCAAAAGCTATTAATGTCATTTTGAATACGTCCTCATTATCTTAATTAGTTTAGATAAGTCATCTAAGGACCCCATCCTTCTTAATTGTTGAAATATATAACTTGCTCTTAGATAGTAATCTCTGTACATTCTCATTTTCCATGCGTTTATTTCATCCCTATTTATCCCATTAATATTTTCTATCATCGGAACTCTAACTGGTTCTTGAGGATAATTCTCGATGTCTACTTCATAAGGTTTAAGTAAATTTCCATCAATTGATAGACTATAAATCTCTGTTCCTTTATGGGGCGTTAATACATTAAACAAAACGTGATCTGATTTTAATCTTTTGGCAAGTTCTAATGTTTCCTTTAGAGTATCTTCTGATTCAGAAGGAGATCCTATTATGAAACTTGCAGTAGTTCTAATCCTTTGTTGTTGACAATACCTAAAAGAGTCTTCAATAATTCCTCTTTTCATTGGCCTACCTAGATAATCAAGAATTTTATCACTTCCAGATTCTACACCAAAAAAGATATTTCTGCATCCTGATTCTTTCATTAATCTCGCATCTTCTTTAGTAAAACAATCAGGTCTTGTGTTACAGTCAAAAGTTATACCTCTTTCCTTAAATACTCTGCAAAACTCTGTTAATCTTTTTTTTTCTAATGTAAAAGTATCATCCCAAACTTGGAAATGCGAAATTCCATGTTCATCTTTTATCAAACCAATTTCTTCTCCTACCTTTTCAGGAGATCTTCTTCTTATTTTAGGTCCATTTATTAATTGAGTAGAACAATATTTACAACTAAAATAACATCCTCTTGTAGTAAATAAAATCCCAAACCTTTTTCCACCTGAACGATGAGCTGATGATTGATACTTATCAAAATCTATGATATCCCAAGAAGGAACTGGAAGAGAATCTAAATCTTCTTTAAAAGGCCTATTAGGAGTTATTACTATCTGCCCATCTTCTAAAAAAGTTAAACCTTGTATTTCTCTCAGATTTTTTCCTTCAATCAATTCCTTTAATGTGTCTTCGCCTTCATATCTTACTACAACATCGAAATCTCTTGCAACTTCCCTGTCGGCTACAGTCGCGTATACTCCCCCAATAATTTGGAGAGGTCCTCCTAAAAAGCTATTAGCTATCCTTTTCACTGTCGGATATGTTGGAGTAGTTGACGTATATCCTATTAAGTCTGGATTAAAATCTGATATATCTTTGACTAATGACTCTAAAGAGTCGTATGTTTCTCCATCAAAAATTCTAGCTTCAGAAAAATCTCTGATGTATGCATGCAGATATAATAAATTCAATGGAGGCAAAATACTTTTAACTCCTTTTTCATTTGTATAAAGATAAGCAGAATATGGGGGATTTACTAGTGCTACTCTCTTAACATTTCTTTCTTTACTATATCTAGATTGTGTTTCAATCTTTCCAGACATTTTTTACCCTCCTTGCATTGTAAATCTATTCTTGAACCGGATTTTATATTAGGGATTCCTTTCTTATAATTAATACCATCTCTTGCGTCTCTGTAAAATATACTACTATCACAAGATCTAATAAATTTATGTTTTGATAGTCTGATAAGCTCATGAATTGAGTTTAATCCTAATAAATGGTGGGGTTTTGAACTCACTATCCCTCTATCGATTAAAATCTCTATAAACTGCTCCCGATTAACTCTTTTTTCTTCGTCTTTTAGTTCCATTTTAAATGGAAGCCCAATGCAAAAGATTCTTGAATCCTTACTAATGCTAATATAGTGATTTATTGCGTCTGATAAATTTTCTGCTTGCACAACTGCTTGTAATTTTATTCCATCCCTATTTATTATATCATAATATTTACTTAAAAACTCAGAGGTTCTTCTTTTAGTTTCTAAAAAATCTCCCAATAAATCTGGAGCTACAATTTCATTTGGATGCAAATTAACTGAGATATTAACATAATCTTCATCTCTTGGTAATTTACCTAATTCAAAAGTTCCATTATCTATTATTTTATAGTTTTCATTAGATAAATAAATTCTTTTGTAAGCTGTATTTTCTATTTCATGAAATAAATAAAGAGAGATATCGGAGAATTTTGAGATATGCTTCATCATAGAAAAGGGGACCATCGGAGCTATTCTTATTTGTGGCATTTTCTGTGGTGATTTAATAAAGGGGGCAGTTTAAATAAGTTGCTATTGTATTAACTATTAAGTTATAAAATTAATCTTTATGTTAATGTGTTTATAAAACCACGACATTTAGGTCGTGGAGCATGTTGAGCATTCAAACCTCAAAATTCAATGAATTTTGATGGCAGTCAAAAATATAAGTTTTTGATGAATCCATGTAAACCCTTTAATTTAGCGGGAGGTGAAACGCAAAGATTTTTTGATTATATCTCTGCTAATTTCTCAAAACTCCCTTTAAATTTACAAAGCAGTTTATTGGTCTTTTTCCAAGCCTTGCGCATTCTTCTAACTCTTTTTTTGCTTTGTTTAAACACCAGTCTACATGTTTAGAGGTTTGAGACATCTTTTATCACCTCTATAATTTTATCATAACCATTCAGCACATATCCTGTTCTTATAGCATCTATTATTGCCGGATTTTTCTTTAAATTATCTTTTAAATCTCCTATAGTCTGTGGAATGTCGTGTATTTTTTTAAATAATACTTTGTTCTTAGCATCGATAAATGTCGATACTTTTTGATAATCTTTTCTGTTATATACAAGTAAAAGATCTACATCTTTTGCATGTTGCGGGTTTTTAATAATTGACCCAAATATTATAACTATTTCTGTATATTCTAAAACCTGTCCAAACTCATTGAGCCACCGTTGCGCCTTATTTCTTGTTTCTTCTATAAGCAACGTTTCTATAATTTTTCTTGTGTATAAATCTTCTAAATTTAATTTGTAAAATACAGCTTTTCCCATTCTTTTACCAATCACTAAATTTTCTTTTTCCAGATGTTTTAGTACTTTCAAAGCTCCTCTTGGACTAACAGCAAGTTCTTTAGAGATTGAATTTGAGTTATAGTTTTTACTAAAGTCTTTAAACAGTTTCATTAATATTTCACTTTCTTTCTTAGTCAAGGATACCATTGTGATATGAACTTTCAGTTCCTATATATGAACTAATTGTTCCTATTTAAATATTTTGTCTTGATTTTTTATTGCTAAAAGTCTAATTCTTTCTTGATGTCTTTGATAAAATCATCTTTCTTAATTCCGAACTTTGGCTTGCCACCTCTTGGTCTGGCTGCAACGGTTTTATTTTCTTCTTCTTTGTCGCCAATTACTAAAATATAATTTATTTTCAACATTTCCGCATCTCTAATTTTTGACTGGACTGTATCTGTGCGAATGTCGGTATCTACTCTTAACTTAGGAATAGCTTCTTTTAATTCTTCGGCGAATTTTTCTGTGGCTTTGTCGTTTCTGTCTGTGAACGAAATTACTCGGACTTGCGTTGGAGACATCCACAACGGCAAAGCTCCTTGAGTTTTTTCAAGTATGTAAGCCATTACTCTTTCTGTTGCGCCTGTTGATGAACGATGTATCACCATCGGCCTAACTTCTTTTCCATTCTCGTCAGTATAAGTCATGTCGTATCTTTCGGGAAGAGCAAAATCTATTTGTATTGTCAACAAAGTATCTTCTTTTCCGTATACATCTGTGTATTGCAAGTCTAATTTTGGTCCATAAAATGCAGCTTCTCCTTCTTTTTCTACATATTTTACTTTCAACTTGTCTAATATTTTTTTCATTAAACTCTGCGACTCTTCCCAGGCTTTTGGATTGTCAATATATTTCTTTTTGTCTTTTGGATCCCATTTCGAGAATCTATACCAAATATCTTTTATTCCTAATTTTTTCATAGAGCATTTTAACAAATCCAAAACTTCTTCAAATTGTTTTTCTATTTGGTCTTTTCTGCAGATTATATGCGCGTCAGCTAATGTGAATTGCCTCACTCTTGTTAATCCTCTTAGCTCTCCTGACTGCTCGTTTCTGAAAAGGCTTGCTATCTCTGCATATTTTAACGGAAGATCTTTGTAGCTTCTCGGTTTGCTTTTATATAATATAAAATGAAACGGACAAGTCATAGGTCTTAGGGCAAGCGTGTCGTCGCCAGATTGAATACAGAACATTGAATCTTGATAATGTTGCCAGTGGCCTGAGACTTTATACAAATCGGATTTTGCCATTACTGGCGTTGAAGTATGAAGATAACCTCTTTTTAGTTCTTCGTCTACTGCAAACCTCTCTATTTCTCTTTTTATCGTCGCGCCTCTTGGTGTTAACAAAGGCAAACCTTGTCCGACAACTTCATTAACAATATATAAATCTAAATCTCTTCCAAGTTCAACGTTGCTCTTTAAATCGTTCTTTCCTCTGCCAGCCTGCATATTAACTTTTGAAAGTTTCTTAACGAGTTGAGCTATTTCTTCATGATTTATTTCCTGCTCTCCTTTGCTCTGGCCTTTTTTAAGAATTGAATTTCCTTCTGTTGCTTTGAACTCTTTGCTTAATTCTGCTAAAGGATGGCCTTTACATTTAAATTCAAATGATTTGTAATATCCGAATGGAGCTCTGTCGACGTTTTTGAATTTCTTTTTTAACTGGACTTCTGCTTCTTTCAATAATGAAAGAGCTTCTGACGCTTTTGCTAAATTTGATGAGAGGTGCGCGTAAGGATACAAAACAATATTCTGAGCTTTGACTTCTGATGCAGTTTTTTCAACTGCTGCGACTAATTGTTTAATTGTCTCTTCATTATCTCCTTGCTCTATTGAGGTTAGGACTACTAACGGCTCTTTTATTTCGTGCACATTTTGGTCTTGCAATTCTTCAGCGTCTTTTACTGCTTTTTTCAATGCTTGATAGCGGATGTAATCGCAATGAAGCGTTAAGATTTTCATATATGGCTTATGAATTAAGGTTATATAAAATTAGTGATTAATACTTTCAAATTTTTTGGAGCCGTCTAAAAGTGAGAGTGAACCTAATAGTAATGCGAGAAAAGAAACAACTAAAAAGGCAATAGCTACTATTTTATTCGTGAAAAATGCCGCCATCCCTAAAATTATTTGATTTGGCCCTGTATCTCCTCCCATCGGTGAATTAATGCTTAGAGAAGATAACGCAGAAAACAAGCTGAATAAAGAGAAAATTATAAAGATAAGAAAAGCTGTATAATACAAAGAAGAGATGAGATAAAATACACCTGACGGCAAAGTGAATTTTATTTTGCCATTGGCTTTAATTAAAGCTATTGAAAACATAAAGATTAAAGCAATATTAATCACAAATATTGACCCGCCGGCAATTAATCCTATTTTGATAAAGCTGAATATATTTGCAACGTTTGCTGGTGGTTCGGCTGAAATAATACTGTTTTGTGAAAATGCGCTTGATAAATAATAGTTAATATAGATTATACCTCCTACTGACAGCAAAATGCTTATTATTGTGAGCACGATTATTGATTTGGCTGATATGGTTAGAAGCTTTGATTGAGTTTTATTTCCCATTTCTACAAATCCTTTGTAATAAATCAGCCATAAAATTAGTAAAACTGAGATTACAGCCATAAGAATCCAGCCAGGAATTGCGGAGCTCTGCTGTATTAGATTATTTGGCTGGGGGCTCGGGATTTGCTGTTGGAATGAATCAGTATTACTGCTTAAGAAAACAAGAGTTAGCATAAATGCTATAAATATTACTGAAAGAATAATTCCTATAACTCCTGCAATTTTCATCCATTTAACACCGTCAGATTTATTGGGCTGATTAAAATATCCTTGTTGTGGTTTCATATTACTAAAAATGTTTGGGCGCGCTGGAGAAGAATAATTTACTTTATGAATTTCATTTAATGCTTCATCAATATCTATCTGCTTGTATCCACTTTGCAATAATTTTTGTTTTAATAGTCCTTCGTTAAATCCTCTTGAAATTCCATCTCTTAGATAGTTGAATACTCTTGGATTTGTCATCTTTTATGTTGATGTATTCTATATATATAAATTGTGCGAAGGTTTAAGAACTATCAGTTTACTCATTTTTGTAATGGATATTGAAACCACAAGAGGTGCAATTCGTGATTATCTTGACAGAGCTCTTGCCGACCCAGCACATTGTGATTCTAAGACTTTAGAGGCGGCGCGTTATATGGTTTTGAATGATTTTAGTAAATTGTACAGGCCATTGCTATTGCTTGCAACCGCTGAGGGATATTCAGTTTCTCATGGAAGAGCGATGCCAATTGCTGCAGCGATTGAAGCAATTCATGTCTCAAGTTTGATTGAAGATGACAAGATGGATGAGTCTGATACTCGACGTGGAAAACCGGCCTGCCATATAGTTTACGGCGAGGAGATAGCTCATTTGGCGCATATGCGTCTGCGCGAGTTTGCTGAAGAACATATTACTGAAAGAAATAGCCTTTCCCTTAAACAGCGAAACGCTATTGCTCGTCTAGCTTTCCGCACTGGGAACGCTATGATTTATGGGCAGGAAAAAGATGTTCTTCAAAGAGATTTAGATTCTCTTGAAAAGGTTCTTAGAATGTATGAAGGTAAAACCGGTGCATTAATTGGTGCGGCTCTTGCTTCCGGAGGAATTGTTGGAAAGGCTTGCCAGGAAGATATTGATAATCTTTATAGTATGGGAGTTAATATGGGAGTGTCTTACCAGATTATTGATGATGCTCTTGACTCTAGAGCTTCTACTGAAGAAACAGGAAAGCCGGCTAATCAAGATTTAAAAAAACAGACTCTGGTAAAACTTGTCGGATGGGATGAAGTTAAGAGAATAAAATGTGAAAAAGATAAAGAGATTGACAGACTTTTTGCGACTCTGCACGGAGACCATTCTATTTTAGGAGACTTTGTTTGTCATCTTCGCGGAAAACATGAAAGATTTCTATCATCTGGTTAATCTTCGTTGCAAATCTCCAATCTTAGAAATGTTGAGACATTTCTAATACGTTCAATTCTTACGAATTGAAGTCTTTAGATTGGAGTTGAAATTGTGCAGATTTGCAACGGTAATCACAAAACCACAAGCAAACCTCGCACTTTAGTGCGAGATATAAAACCCGAAGAGTTTTGTGATATTTGTTACTACTAATTTATGACATTATTAGAAAGGTTTAAAAAGAGGGATTTTGTGAACATTTTATGGATAGATTAGGAAGTTATAGCACTTTAGATGAGTATGCTATGGATAGCGAAGGTGCAGTTATTCCATTATATAAAGGATTTCAGGGAGATTATGCAGAACAAATGTCTTCTTTAGTTGGCGCTGGCAGGGTTCCATGTTCTATTGCTGATTTCCTTGCGAGAAGATTTTTTTTCGATGAGGAAAAGATGTTTAGAGAATCGACTCCAAAAGAAATAAGAATGTGTGCAAATAGCTGGTATAAGGAAGGAGAAACTGGAGATATGATAGCCTATCATCCAAATGGCAACTTCAAAATTGTTTTGGATGCTGAGCTATTGCGGAAAATATCCCGAGAACAAATATCTTTTATTAGGGGTAGAGGTGCTTTAGTGCTTCCAGATGGAATGTATGAGACATTGGCTGGAAATGAATTCAGACGCAGTGATGTTAAGGTCAAATCTGGAAGATCCACAACAATAGAAGAAGCGAAGGCTGATCCTGTGTGGCAATTTACCGCTCGAGATAAGGAATTACTTAATGCGTATGCTGATAGAATATCCCAAATAACAAAAACATGGGATGGATTTGATCGTGCTATGGGTATTATCTTAGACGGAATACCAGAACGTCCTATTGCTCGTCCACTTTCTTTAGGATGTCTCAGATATTTTTCCAAACTAAGTGGTTTGCACTCTTTATATGATACCGATGGTTGTTTGGTCGGTAAAATTCCAACAAAGGGAGATAAAGATGAATAGAAATGAAGTTGTAAGAGAAATTGATGAATTTAGAGAGAGTTATGCCCGAACGCACGTGAAGAGTTCTGACTGGAAGTCTCCCTTTTTTAATAATTTCTGGATGAATCTGCCTGGGCCTATGTCCCGAATGGTTTTATATTCTGAAGCTGGAGTTCTTGATAAAAGAGCATCTCATGATAACCTTCAAGGCATGAGTATGCTTTTAAGAGGTCAGACTTGGCGAGAATTTTTTGAAACTGTCCGCGAAACTGCAGTGGCTAGAGGTTTTGATGAAAAAGTATTTGCTCATCTGGAGAGTCTGTCGAGAGCAGGACATTCTGAAAAGCGGGAAGAAGTTTATCATATCATTGAACCAATATATTTAGATCTTAGGGAGAGAGGATATAACCACTATCCAGATCTTACGGTGTAAAATGAATAAAATAATTAGAAACGGATTGTTAGGATTGGCTGCTGTCGCAGTTTTAGCTGGGAGTGTTGCGCTTTATTCACGCAATTATGGGGAAAGCCGTGAACCTGTTAGAGAAGAACAGAGCGTTATTGAAAACGTTGCTGAAAAAAAAGAATCCGACATTAAACTTTCTGATTCGTTTGTTTTTCGTGAGGGGCCAGTATATTCTGATTCCAGAGTTCCGACTAATATGTGCTCGCGTTATGTGCGTATTGCAGCAGAAGATTTATTTGGTGTGAAATATCCTAGTGTTGATGCTTGGGACATTCGTGATGATTCTCGTGTTAAAGAGATAAATCTTGACTCTACTAATACTCTTGAAAAACTCGCCAATGAAGGGAGATTAAAACCTGGAATGCTGATTGGTGTTTACAATTCGACTAGCAGATATAATGCTCGCGCAAAGGAAGACGGCGCAGGATACACGCATGTAATGCTGTATTTGGGGCAGAAAAATGGAGAATTGTTATTTGCTGACAAGTTTGGAAAGAGCACCCGCCCGAAAATATCCTTAAATGAAATAAAATCTAAGGGTCTACAACCAAGAGAAGTAATGTTTATAGAGAATAATTAAGCATAAATCTATTTGCGATAAAGTTTATATATCTCGTGAGCGTGCTTGATTTATGAGATTGAGGTTGATGTTAATCGTCGGTATTTTTGTTCTGTTTCCGCTTGCTTCTGCGGGCATTTTTATTGAGCCTCTGAAAGAAGTATATAATTATGGGGACCAGCTGACTGCACAGACTAATTTAATTCCGAGTTCTGCGGTTTCTGGACACTATACTGTTGATTTGAAGTGCGGAACTAATTTGACATTAAATATTTTTAACCAATTTTATAATTTGCAGGCGAATGTTGAACATCCTGTCCAAGTTACAACACAACTGAATAACCCTCTGCTTAATAATTTGAGCTCTTCGTGTGTGTTGTCGGCGAGTTTCAACGGTGAGACGTCGACAAGTAATATTTTTGTCATGTCCAAATTGATTAAGCTGGATTTAGATATTGAATTTGATGAAATTGGGCCTGGAAAGTCATTCCAGATAAGCGGGACTGCATTTAAAGAAAGCGGCGTTCCTATAAACGGATTTGTTGAGGTTTTCATTAACTCGCTTAATTTGTATAAGTCGGCAACTGTAAGCAATGGCATCTTGAATATTAGTATTCTTCTGCCAGACGACTCTAAATCTGGAAAACATAATGTAACTGTTGAGGCTCATGATACGACGAGTTCTGGAACTGTCCTAAACAAAGGCTCTTTTGGAGAGATTATAATCGTGACGCAAGTGCTGAAGAATGTAGAAATATCTGCTATCAAGGAAACTATTGAGCCAGGCAGTGATTTTGTTTTCAAAATAAGCACGACTGATCAGGCTGGAGATCCTATTAAGAGGGAAATAAGCATTGTGGTGTCAAAGCCAAACAGCCTGCCATTCATAAAGAAGCTGATTAAGTCTAACGAGGAGCAAAAGATTTCATTTTCTTTGAACGAAAGCCCCGGATACTGGAGTGTTGAGGCGAGCGTCGACGGGATATCAAAGAGAAAGTTATTTTATCTTTCTGAGATACAGAAAATACAAACCAGCCTGATTAATGACACTCTATTTGTTACTAATATTGGAAACGCACCGTATGAAGGTCCGCTGGAAATAACTATAGGCTCATTTGTTGAAGTCAAGCAAATCTCTTTGGATGTGGGAGAATCAAAAAAGTTTAAACTTGAGGCGCCTGATGGAACTTATTCCATTTCTATTGCTGGGGGCGATGAACCGCAAGTTCTTGGAAGCACTTTTCTGACTGGAAATGCGATTAAAATAGCAGACTTACGGGAGGATTTTATTGATACTATAAGCAATCCCGTAGTTTGGTGGCTTGCAGTAATATTGTTTGTGCTTATCATTGTGCTGGTGCAGATTAAGATTCGGATGCAGAGAAGGCCGCCTAGTGCGCCGTTTGGAAGGTCTTCTGGAGAAATTCCTCCTAAAACTGTTTCCAGTGGAAAAATTTTTTCAGAGAGTAAACCGTCAATGACTGTGAGTGAGCCTTCTGCTGTCAAGTCCTATAATATTCCGCCTTCGAGCCAAGGGATTTCAAGACCATCCATTACAATTCCAGGGACTGCACTTTTTGCGCAAACGCAGGCAGGAGCGAGGGAGAGGGCAGTCGTTCTCGCTGTTAGAGTAGTGTCTGCTGGAAATACTGCTATTGTGTCTCAAACAATTAATGGGGCGCTGTCTCTTGCCCAGGAATCTGGTGCTAAAATTTATATTGATGGTGAGTATAAGATGGTTCTCTTATCTCCCAAGCTGACAAGAAACTATGATAATGAAATGACTGCGATAAATGCTGCAAAGAGGATTGAGTCGTTGTTTTTGGAGCATAATAGGCTTTATCAGGAGAAGATTATATTCGGGCTTGCTATTACAGACGGAGATATAATAAGCGAAGTTGAGAATGGGAAATTTCACTTTACCAGCGTTGGGAATGTCATAAGCTCTGCGAAACGCGCCGCCCAGTCTGCTAAAATGAAAATACTTCTATCTGATTCTGTCAGAAGAAAAGTTATCAGCACCGTTAAGACTGAAAATTCAAACGTACAGGGATTTTGGGAGATACTACGAATAGTAAACAGAGGAAATAATGATGAATTTATACGCAGATTTCGAGAACGCAATTGAAAATGAGTGGCTTTTTTAAGAGGTTTTTTTCTGGGAGAGAGGTTCCGGGTGTTCGCCTGATAGTCTTTGATTTTGACGGCACACTTGTTGATACAAAGGAATTATTGCTGCGCATTGTTTCGGGGCATTTGGCTAAATTTAATATTTCAATGACTAAAAATTTAATTATTTCTTTTGGAAATGCCCCTCTTAAAGATTATATTTCTGCTGCGGGAATGAAAAGGGATTTTGTGCGGAGTGTGAGCGCATCTATAAACAGCGATTTTATTGCTGAGCATAAAAAGGTAAAGCCCTGCGCAGATTTGCAGGCTGTAGAAAAAATATCTGCAAGAAAAGTAATTGTTTCGAATAATAATACTTATTTTATTGAAAAGACGCTGAATTACCTGCATGCTGAGTTTTTTGAGAAGGTTTATGGCTCCGATAAGTTTAGAGATAAAGTGCATGCGATTAAATCTCTTTGCAGAAAATATCGTGTTTCTCCAGGCGAAGTAATTTATGTGGCGGATAAGGTTATTGATGTTAGGATTGCGCGTGAGGTTGGATGCTATAGCGTGATTGTGTCAAATAAATCTTCATGGTCCACGCACGCCGAGGTCGCTAAAGAAAAACCAGATTATTTAATTAGAAGTTTAGGGAATCTGCCTTTGGTTATTGACAGTATTAATATGAAACAACTTTCCGTTGTCTAAGTAGTATCCTCTGAAGCCGACTTCTGCTCTGAATAGGGTTTTTACGTATGGGACAAGGTCTGCGAGCCCCATTCTTTGGGTGGTTTTTATCATAAATGCTTTAAGGCAGTTTGGAGGAACTCTGCCGCAGTCAGGGAGAACGTTTCTTCTGATGAACTGCTCTGTTTCTGCTTTTAATATCGGCGGTAAATCAGCTTTTCTCACAGCGACGACACATGCCTGTCTTTCCAAATATCTCCTCTGGAGTTCGTACATTTCTGGTTGTTGAATAGTGCCGCTCATTTTGTGACAAAGTTTTAAAGAAAGAGGAGGGCACTTAACAAGTGCGAACCTTAATATGAATAGAATTCCATTTTACATGCTCATCTGTGCTACGGAATTGCGTATCCATATTTATTTTATGAAATTTTCGTTTATAAATTTTGTGGTGTTTTATCGCTTGTGATTAAAAGAACTTTAGTTTTTATATGAGCGAATAATTAATACCTTATGGGTTTGGAAACATTTGTTAGAATTGTTAATAAAAGAACAGAATTATTTGAGAAAGGTTTATCCCGCGCTGTTAGTGGACTTACTTTGAAAGATGTTTTAGATGAAGTTGGATTTTCTGCCGACAGATATTATCTAAAACATAGTGATTTTGAAAGAGGTATGCCAATTGAAAGTGGGTTAATGTGCAATACATTTAGATTTAGCATATGTCTTGATAAGGCAGTTCTAACTGGTCCATATAATCTGACGGTTAAAAAATTTGAAGGGCAAGAGGTAATAAGGGTTTATGACGAATGGTGTGCTGGCATCAAAAAAGCTGAGGATGATTATGAGCCTCCTTTTTGAATTATTTAGTGCAATTATATTTATAAATAAACTATAAATTATTTGTTTATGACTGATACAGATGTGTTGAGAGAGAGTCTTGCCGAGAGAGTAGTTCAGATTGCGCAGATGCATGACGCGCGAATTGACGACGAGAATCTTCAAAGAATGCGCTCTTTCTTAAAACCTGATAAAACTCCATGCGGACACGATTATATGGGCAGCATAGTAAAACTAAATTATCTTGGCAATGCACTGGATAAAATAACTATTGAAAGGCCTTATCAGATAAGAGATGTAAATGATAAACCGCTTACTTTGACTGAGACTTATAGAGTTTTTAGCAGGGCCAGATAATAATATCAAAAAATCGATGCACCACCACACCTTAAAACCTCAAGAATGCTTACTGCTGCATTCTTGATGGCCATACTGCTGCATTCTTGATGGCCATCAAAAATCCATAAAAGATTTTTGAGGTGTGTGGTTTGATTGGTGCTCGATTTTTGGATGATCGAAGTGCCGACCACACTCTAAAGAGTGTGGTTTTAGGGAGGCACTTGCGACATAAATATTTAAAAGGTGTGTATTTCTTTGTTTTTTATGGGAGAAAGCCAATCAAGATATAGTATTGTTGAACGACTTACTACTATGAAGCTTGAAATAATGAATGGAAAACTTGCGCTCAAAGATGAAGTCAGGAATAAAGAGCAAAATATAGCAAAGTTAAAGAATGATTTAGATAATTGGAAAAAAGATGTCCAAGAAGATATAAAGAGAGAGCAAAGAAAAAGAGAAATAGAGATTGACAGGTCTGCTCAAGATTATAAAAATGCAGAAGAGCAAATGAATGATCAAATTAAAGTTTTTGAAGAGCAGGTCAAGGCGATTGAAGAGGCGCTGAAGTCAATTGAAGAGATTAGCAAGACTTCGCCAACAATACAATCATAGTCACCGACTAACGAAAAAATAATACCATGTGTGTCGTTGGTGGCACTTGGTAAAAATAAACCAAAGCCATGTGCTGGTTCCCCGCAGGTTCAAGTCCTGCACGCGGCGAGGTGAAACTTGCCGCAAGGGGTATTTACATCCTCTCTAATTTAGAAATTCTCTCGTCGATATTTGGATGTGTCGAAAATAAATTTGTGAATTTCTTTTTGAAAGGATCTGAAATAAATAATGGCGCTGTCGCTTTTGAGAAATGATGCTTGTCATTTGGCGCTAAATGTTCATGTTTTATTTTTGGGCGCTAAAATTGCCAAGGCTATGCCTATAATTAATAATATCGCATTGCCTTTTTTATTATCACTGTTATTTCCGGAGCCGGAGAACCATAAGCTTCTAAGAAATATTTCCGAAATTATTGAAATCATTCCTATTACTATTGCAGTGAATGTCATGAAGCGAATGTCGTAGTTTGCGACGTGGGACATTTCGTGCGCGATTACTCCTTCTAATTCCTGTTTGTCTAATTTTGCTAATGCGCCGTCGGTAATGCAGATTATTGCGTGTTTAGGATCTCTTCCGGATGCAAATGCGTTTATTTGTGGCGAGTTCATTACGTAGAGCTTTGGCATTGGCAAACCTGATGCCAGAGACATGTTTTCAGCTGCTGCGAAGAACTGCCTGTGCTGAATTGACGACGCTGGTTTTGCCTTTACTGATGC
>Ga0076297_116_pt1 | contig 19290 bp, 19 predicted proteins | sample RifGroA1_FD_67982 | JGI IMG/M metagenome (GOLD analysis project Ga0076297, IMG submission 67982) | Berkelbacteria bacterium GW2011_GWA1_36_9 | reverse complement strand
TTTACGAATTTTTATCATATAGATTGCTATAGACTAAAAAATACAAAAGATATTTTAGAATTAGACTTCAAAGAAATTATTAAAAATCCGCAAAATATTGTGGCAATTGAATGGCCAGAACGGATAAAAAAAGCTTTGCCTAAAAATATAATTATAATTAAATTTAAGTTTATTTACCCTGAGCATAGCCGAAGGGTTGATAAAAACAAAAGGGAAATAGTTTTTAAAAGAGGGGGCTGATATAGAAGTTAGAGACCTTTTGATAGGTGTTCCGTTTGAGATATAAATGTAGCGCCATAAATGTTCTTTCCCCGATTTTAATAGAGGAAGCAAAAAAGATAAAATTTTAAAAATAAGATTTAAACAAAAATCCGCGTAAAGCGCGGTTTTTTGTATGTTCTCCAAAAACTTGACTAAATTGTATAAAATTTGTATAGTATGATATATTAATAATTCTCGATAATAAATGGTCCAGAAAATACAAAAAAATTGGCAAAATCAACTTAAAAAAGGAATATCCTCGATTGATGAGCTGAGTCGTGCTTTTGACCAGATTGGCGTTAAAAAATCCGATGAATTTTACAAAAAATTAGAAAAGGTTAATAAAAAATACCCAATTTTTATTTCCCCCTATCTTTTCAAACAATGTCTTAGGTCAAAAGCAGTATATAAGCAGTTTATACCAAATAATAAGGAGTTGATTAACTTAGTAGGGGAGAATGACCCGCTTAATGAAGATAAAAAAAAGACAACTGGAAAATTGATTCATATGTATCCAGATAGAGCTCTGCTCTTAGCGACTGATATGTGTTTTAGCTCTTGCCGTTTTTGCACCAGAAAACGTATTAAGAAGCTTTGCAAAAGAATAACATTAAAGCAGTTGGATGACGCTTGTAAATATATTGCTAAAAATAAGCAGATAAAAGATGTTATAATTTCCGGTGGCGACCCATTAACAATAAAGGACTCTGATTTGAGGCTAATAATTGAAAGAATTAAAAAAATAAGAACCATAAAGATTATTAGAATAGGAACTAGAGCACCCATTTCAAATCCGGGCAGAATAACCGATAATTTAGTAGGAATGCTTAAAAAATTTACTCCCTTGTATATCAATATTCACATTAACCATCCAGACGAATTTACCCAGGAAGTTATAAAAGTTTTAAGAAAATTATCTGGTGCGGGAATTATATTAGGTAGCCAATCAGTGCTATTAAAAGGAGTTAATGATAATAGTAAAACGATCAAAGAATTATTGTACAAGTGTGTGGAAAATGGCATAAGACCATATTATCTTTATCAGTGTGATGAAGTTTCAGGAACAGAGCATTTTTGGACAGATTATCAACAAATGTTTAAAATAGCGCAAAATCTTATCGGAAATATAAGTGGACTAGCCATACCTAATTTTGCTTTTGACTGCAAAGGAGGATATGGAAAAGTAAGAGTAATTCCAGAATTTTATAAACACAAGAACGAAAAAGGCATAACTTTTAAAACATTTAAGAATAAATTATACACCTATAAAAATTTAAACAATAAGAAATAGGCTATCTATGATTTATCCAAAGATATTAGACAAACTAGGCGATACTCCGATGGTTAAAATTGAACCGAAGGGTTTGGATAATATTAATCTATATGCAAAACTGGAAGGATACAATCCTATGGGGAGCGTGAAGGATAGGGCGGCAGCGTATATGCTTAAAAAAGGTATAGAGTCGGGAAAAATCAATAAAGATACAATTGTAATAGAATCATCTTCCGGAAATCTCGGTATTGCGCTTTCTGCATATTGTAAGGAATTTGGATTAAAGTTTTATTGCGTTGTTGATCCGCATATATCTTTAATCAATGAGTACATTATAAAAACATTGAGCACCAAAATGATAAAAGTGACCGAGCTAGACGAAAATGGAGGATATTTATTAAACAGGATAAAAAAGGTTCAAAAACTATTAAAAGAAATTCCGAATTCTTACTGGATAAACCAATACGGAAATCCTTATAATCCCGAGGCTTACAAAGAAACGTTAGGAAAAGAAATATGCGACGAATTAAATAATATTGATTATATTTTTCTCGGAGTGAGCTCTGGAGGAACTGTTACGGGTTTGTCGCAAAAAATTAAAGAGATATTCCCTAAAGTAAAAGTTGTAGCAGTTGATATTATAGGTTCGGTAATATTCGGCGGTGTTCCTAAAAAAAGATACATACCGGGAATAGGGTCCAGTATTGTTCCCACTGTCCTAAAAAATGCGAAAATCGACGAGGTTTTAACCGTAGATGAGGTTTCTACGATTAGAATGTGCCATGAATTGCTTAAAGACCATAACTTATTTGTTGGCGGTTCTTCGGGATCGGTATTTTCCGCTGTTAAAAAATATTTTAAGAATAAAAAATTTAAGAAAAAACCTACTGTCGTTGTTGTGTTTGCCGATAAGGGGGACAGATATATTAATACGGTATATAATAAGAACTGGTGCGATAGCTTTTTGCAAAAATATTCCGAAATAAAGCAATTATAATTTATATGCTTTACTTAAACGAAAAAAATTTAGAAAGAATTGGAATTGATTGGAATAAGACCATAAACGTTATTGAAGAGGCTGTAAGGTGTTTGGATAAAAAAGATTTTTCTCAGCCGATTAAACTTTATTTAAGATATAAAGATTTAAAGAACAGAATTATTGCTATGCCGGCCTACATTGGCGGAAGTTTTAATATCACAGGTATAAAATGGATAGCTAGTTTTCCGGACAATATCAAAAAGGGCATAGCTAGGGCCAATAGCGTAGTTATATTAAATAACGCAGACACCGGCAAACCTATAGCCATAATAAATGCCGCACTTTTAAGCATAATAAGAACAGCTTCTGTCAGCGGATTAATAACTAAATATTTTGACAAAATAAGAAAATTGCAAAATTTTAATTTAGGAATAATAGGATTTGGCCCGATTGGTCAGTATCATTTAAAAATGTTTATGGATTTATTTGGAGATAGAATAGATAAAGTTTTTTTGTATGATTTAAAGTTTATCAATAAAAATCTTATAACTTGCAAGCACAAAAATAAAATTATAATAACTGATAATTGGGAGAGAGCTTATTTGGATTCTGACGTATTTATAACCTGTACAGTATCAAAAGATAGATATATTAATAAAAAGCCAAAGAGTGGCTCTCTGCAATTAAATGTCTCATTGAGAGATTATAAAACAGATATCTTAAAACACCTGAAGAATGCAATTATTGTTGATGATTGGGACGAGGTTTGTAGAGAAAATACTGATATAGAAATTATGCATAAAGAGGCGGGATTAAAAAAGGAAGATGTAAAAAATATTATTGATGTCGTATGCCGAGATTTTTTAAAAGCAATAGAAAAAAAAGAAGTAGTAATGTTTAATCCTATGGGCATGGGAGTATTTGATATAGCTATTGGACAATACTACTACAACCAAGCTAGAAAAAAGGGGATTGGAAAAAAGTTCGAGTAGTTTTTAAAACATACCATAGTAAAGTTGCTCATTAAAAATCATTTTTGACGAAAGGGAGGACTAAATATGAAAAGGGTACTAGTGCTGTATAATTTAGCGGAGAGGTTAGAAAAAGGAGTTCCAAGTGACTTAGTCTGCGAACAAGAGATAACCATCATTGTTCCCTTAGTCGCGGAACTTCTTAACAAGAAAGGCTATCGCGTAGAAACACTCAAAGCCGATCTTGACCTTTGGGAAGTGTTAAAAAAAAGAAGAGGAGATTTTGATATAGTTTTTAATCTCGCAGAAGGTTTCGGTGGTGCTAATTCAAACGAAGTGTTTGTGCCAGCATTACTGGAGGCACTTAGAATTCCATTTACGGGTGCTTCTCTTCATAACTTTGTCATTACCCACGATAAGGCTAAAGCGAATATTGTTTTGAGTGCACACGGAGTGCCAACGCCACGTCATAGCGTGTTTTATCCGGGACAAGAGATAATTTCAAAGGGGTTGCATTTCCCACTTATTGTCAAGCCGGTATATGAAGGAGCTAGTATTGGTATTACTTACAACAGCGTTGTGTCTGGACACAACGATCTTGTGAATAGGGTTTGTAATGTGTTCCATGTTTATCGGCAGCCCGCTCTTGTCGAAGAATTTATTGAGGGTCGAGAAATTTCAGTTGGTTGTTTAGGAAACAGGACAAATATTCATCTATTCCCGCCACTCGAATTTGTTTTTGCTGACTCAGTCCCTGTTCTTAGAAGGATTCGTTCTTACGAGTACAAGTGGGATGGTGGCAAAGAAGCCATGGCTCGAGTGGATCTTCCAAAAGATTTGATTGACCGTTTTCTGGAATATACAAGGACAGCATTTCTGGTAACAGACTGTCAGGATTACGCTAGAATGGATTACAGATTATCTAAAACAGGACAAATATTTCTGCTTGAGGTTAATTGTAACCCAGGTATTGGCCCGAACTCGCATGGGTTGAACAACACCCTTACAATGATGGCTAATTATGATGGATATTCTTTCGAGGATTTTATAGAAAAAATCCTCATTACCGCTCAAGAGAGGTATGCTTTTTAGCGGGAATGGAGGGCGGATGGGCAAACAAGCTATCTGCCCCCTTTTTATATAAACTACTTGGCAGAATAAATAAAGTCGATTAATATTAAAAATAAACAAACCTACATGAACAAAAAAATCAAAAATATAATAATTGCAAATGACACCGAAGCTTTTGAATTTATTATTAACAATATAAAAGATGAAGCTCAACGTATTAAAAAAATAAATAAAGAGCATTTTTTATCCAGTAGATTTTTATTTTGGGAGGGGGACGATAAGATAGTAATCACGCCGTTCCCTATAGAAGATGCACTATTAAATCAGGCTAAAAAAATTGGATACAAAAATATTGAAAATTGGTATCCATCAAGGGTCGGTATTAGTCTGTCTGAGGCTATCTTAAGAGATAATGTGCTACTAGAAAAACTTAAAAAAACAATAAATGACAATCAGGGTATAGTGTTGTCGCCTTACTCGTTTACAAGACACTTTTCTAGTTTGGTTGGTTTCCTTAGAGAGGACGGTCTTAAATTTTATGTCGACCAGGAACCTCTTAAAAATTCTGAATGGTTAGTAACATATCTGGGTTCAAAATTAGGTTTTAGAATGGAAGTTCAAAAAATAAAAAATGCGGGAGGGAAAATTCCAACTCCAGAATTTTTTATATGTAGAGATATAGAAGAAATTATAGATGCTGTAGTGTGGTTCTACCAAAAAAGATTATCATGTGTAGCTAAAGTGTTTTCTGGTGAGGGCGGTTGGGGAGTAATGATGATAAAAAGAGAGGACTATAGTTCGGAGGTTGATTTAAGAAAAAAAATAAAACTAGAATTAAGCGGAGACTCAATATGGAATTATGGCCCCTATATAGTTGAAGAGTTCATACCTTCCAAACAAAATGACGAGAGGTCTCCTTCGTTGGAGGTTTTTATTAATAATAAAACAGTAAAGATTACTTATACATGTAACCAAATAGTCGATTCTTATGGTAGGTTTATCGGCATATTAATGGGAAAAAATTGTTTAGATATAAATACCGAGGCAAAAATTCGTGGCATAGCAAGAACAATCGGTAAAAGATATTCAGAATTAGGATATAGAGGATTCTTTGACATAGATTTTATTATGTCAAAGAAAGGAATTACATATCCAATTGAAACCAATGTAAGAAGAACAGGGGGTACTCATGTCTTCGATCTAACGAGGCATTTATTTGGTAGTAAGTGGCAAGATAAAATAGTCGCTTTGTCGTCAGATTCATTTTATTATGGAAACAACATCTTATCTGTTAAAAACATATTAGATAAAATGTCGGAAATAAATTTTCCCATGAAGGGGGAAAAAAAAGGAGTGGTGGTCATCGCTGTAGACAGCCACCAGCCCACACTCGCTTTAGTAGTTTTTGCTCCGACAAAAACAGAGGTTATGAAAATTTATGCTAAATTGACAGATATATATAATAAAGATAATCTTAATATATAATATAGCAAAAATAATGAAAAAAATATCACTCAATGTAAAATCTTTTCAGGAAACTTTACATGCAGATATGTGCGGCCCGGCATCTTTAAAGATTGTTTTGGACTTTTATGGTTTGAAAAAAACCGAGCAGGATCTTGCTAATTTGATTGGTGTGGTTCCTGGCATAGGAGTTGACGATAAAAGTATAAAAAAGGCGGTTAAATCGCTCGGTTTTAAGGTACAAATAAAAAATGAAAGCACATTTGATGATATAGAAGGATGGCTTAAAAAAGGAGTACCCATCATCGTTGATTGGTTTACTCGCGGTCGTTGTGACTATGACGATTCAGAAGTAGCAGATGGGCACTATTCTGTTGTATTCGGTTTAGATGATAAATACATTTATTTGCAAGATCCAGAAACGGGCAACAAGAGGAAAATTGAGAGAGATGATTTTATGAAAGTCTGGTTTGATTTTATGGGTAAGCATATAAAACCAGGCGAGCTTATAACTAGACAAATTATTGCGATTTACAAATAAGAATACATAAAAACTCGAGATAATAATCTCGGGTTTTTATTTCCAGGAAATTGGCAAAAGTGGTATAATAATAGAATGAGGACTATAATAAAAGAAGTAAAATTAAGCTAATAAATACTATGAAAAACAAAAAGGTATTAATAGGTGTAACGGGTGGAATTGCCGCATATAAAACTTGTTCGCTAGTTAATATGTTTTCAAAGGAGGGGGCTGATGTAAAAGTTATTATGACCCATGGGGCGACTAAATTTGTTACCCCGTTAACTTTTCAATCTCTAACTAATCATCCCGTCTATCTTGATATGTGGCAAACTTATAACAAAGAAGAAGTTGAGCATATTTCTTTGGCAAAATGGGCCGATATTGTAGTTATTTCCCCGGCTACGGCAAATATAATAGGGAAAATAGCGCATGGTATTGCCGACAATATGCTAACGACCGTTGTAATGGCTTTGCCAAAAGAAACTCCCGTTTTGATTGTTCCAGCCATGAACACAAACATGTGGGAAAATCCAATTGTCCAGAAAAACGTTAAGATTCTATCGGAAGACAAAAAGTATAAGTTTATTAACCCGAGAAAAGGAATTCTGGCGTGTCGTGACGAGGGATATGGGAAAATTGTAGATAATGAAGTGATTATAGAAGAAGTTCAAAAAATATTGAAAAAATAATGGAAAACATCGAAGATTTTTTAAAGGAAACAGGATTCTGCGATTTTTCAGATAAAAGCATACAAGCTTTAGCTGGAGAAATTGCAAAAAATTGCAAAAACGATAGGGAGTTTGCGGTTTCCGCTTTTTATTGGGTAAGGGATAATATCCTTTATAGGGTTGGCGATTGGCAGAGAAAAGCAACAGAAACCTTGATAGAAAGAGAGGGGGCGTGTACCAGCAAAGCCAATTTATTGGTCGGTTTGTTAAGGTGGAGGGATATACCCGCTGGCTATGGAATAATGAAGGTTTATGGCAGAAAATATTTAGGTCCTATTGCCGGCCCCATGTTTCAAAAATTTATAGGCAGACTCTCCACCCATGTTTACGCTATAGTTTTTTTAGACGGTAAATGGATAAAGTGTGACCCCTCTGATGATAAAGAATTTTGTGATAACACCAATTATTTTAACTCCACAACTAGATTAACAGAGTGGGATGGATTTAGAGACGCAACATTAAATCTTGATAAGAACGACATAATAAATGATAATTATCCAATCTCAAACATTGATTCTTGGATGGGAAAAAGGGCAAGAAATGCAAAGGGAATTCCTCTTAAGGTGGCTAATTTATATGTGAAATTTGCAAGAAAAAATAAAATAAAAGTTTCCAATGTTAAAGAACTGGAAAACCTTTTTAAGAAAAACCTGAAAAAAGAATATGCTTTTTATTTTTATTTATTTATGTTTTTTTCTTATTTAAAAATAATTAGTCAAAAGCTTTTTAAAAATGAAAAAAATTCTTAACAGAAAAAGGATATTGATCACGGCTGGTCCTGTATGGGTTCCGATTGATAAGGTTAGAATTATTACGAGTATCTTTGGCGGGGTGTTAGGTGCCGTTATGGCAGAAGAAGCCCAGAAATTAGGAGCGAATGTTTTATTAATGATGGGTCCCGGAAGGGTGAATATCCAGAGTGGAGAAAGATTAAAAATTGTCAGGTTTAAATACTTTAAAGAACTTTTTGATTTAATGAAAAAAGAAGTGTCTTCTGAAAAATATGACGTTGTGATCCATTCGGCCGCGGTTCCTGATTATATCCCAGAGAAAATTTACAATGGGAAAATTAAATCTGGTAAAAATAATTTAATAATAAAATTAAAGCCAACTGTAAAAATAATCGATCATGTAAAAAAATGGGACCCGTCTGTATGTTTGGTTAAATTTAAATTGCAAGTCGGAAAACAAGAAAAAGAATTGATAAAAATAGCTAAAAAAAGCATGGTGCACTCAAAAGCTGATGTAATAGTCGCCAACGATCTCTTAAAGATGAAAGATAAAACACATAAAGCTTTTATAATAAGCGAAAATGGATCTAAAAAGGTTAACACCAAAGACAATCTAGCAAAAGAGCTGTTAAAAATTATCGGCTCTGAAATTAGCGTTTAGCATATGCCTATAATTCTATATTTTTATGCAATCGGAATTTTGCTTGCAGGAGCACTAAACACTCTTTTTGGTTTTTCTGTTTATATAAAAAATAGAAAAAATATTTCCAGCATTACCTATGCCTTGCTTTCGGTAGCTTTCGCTGTTTGGTGCTATTCTTGGTTTGCAATGTTATTAGTGAGTAATAACGAACAGCTTGCTTTATTTTTCGCTAGATTGCTCAACTTCGGTGCCGTTTTTATACCGGCATTTTATTTTCACTGGATAACTTCTATTTTGGAAATAGAAAAAGAAAACAAGAAAAATATTTGGGCATGTTATATACTTACAATATTTTTTGCTGTTTTGAGCTGGATGCCTTCTTATGTTTCAGGCGTTCGTTCTGTTTTGTTTTTTCCTTATTGGCCGACAGCTGGTTTTCTGTATGCTTTTTATTTAATATTTGCGTATTTTACTTTTCCTACATATGGGGTTTATCTTCTTTTCAAAAATCTTCGTAGTATAGATAAAAATGATAAAAATAAAAGAAATCAAATAAGGTACGTTCTTTTGGGTACTCTCATGGGATTTGGCGGAGGGGCATTGAATTTTTTTCTCATATATAACATCAATCCCTTTGGGTCCTTTTTTGAGGCAGGAATTTTTGTTGTACTCTTAGCTTTTGTACCTTTCGCTGTACCATTAGCTTATGCAACTATGAAATATCACCTTATGGATATAAAGCTTGTTCTTACGGAAATAGTTGCGGGATTGGTATCAACAACACTTTTAATAGATTTTGTATTTTCCATTTTTACCTCAGCGAATCCGTTAGTTATATTATTTAAATTCGCTATGTTCGTGATATTTAGCTATTTCGGCATTTTACTGATCAGGAGTGTTATAAAAGAAATAGAGCAGAGAGAAAAGATAGAGAAAATTGAGAAAGAACTGGAGAAGGCGTATGAGGTGGAGAAGAAGGCGTTAGAATTTGAAAAGGAATATAATAAGAGACTTCAAGAGTTTGATAAGATTAAAAATCAATTTCTTGCGCAGGTACAGCATGATGTACGTTCGCCTTTGACAAAAATAATGTGGACTGCCGACTTGTTTCTTGGCGGCCATTTAGGCAAGCAATCTAAAAAAACCTTGGAAGAAATTAAAAAGATTCAGGAAGTGGCGCAAGATATGAGAGATAAAGCCAATAGTTTTTTGGATACTGCTCAATTCAGATTAGGCAAGGCGCCACTGCAGCTGGAGCCAGGAGTTGGGCTTAAGTCCATTTTAGAAGAAACAGTCAATGAACTAAAATTCAAATCTGATTCAAAAAAGATTTATTTAAAATTAGCCATGCCGGAAAATGAAATTAATATGATTGCTGACAGAGAAAAATTGAAATCCGCTATTTTTAACATTGTTGATAATGCTATAAAATTTACAGATAAAGGAGGTGTTAGCGTAAAGGCCGAGAATGATGATAAAATTGTAAAAATTATTATTTCAGACACTGGCATTGGCATTCCAGCTGATAAAGTAAAAACGATATTTGAACAGAAATTTGAAAGAACCGAACAGGCTCAAAAAACCACTGAAGGCAAAGGAGTGGGATTATACTTATCTGGCCAAATTATCAAATATCATCAGGGAAAAGCATGGGTCGAGTCAGAGGGCGAAGATAAAGGATCTACTTTTTATATCGAATTGCCGCTTAATATTGATGAAAAAACTTTAGCCGAGCAATCTGCATTAATCGGAAAAATTTAATGTAAAAAAACATGGAGAGCAAAACTAATAATACATCAAAAGAACCAGTTCACGATATTTATCATCCAGATGACGGATGTCCCGGCATGCAAAAAGTTTTAAATGAGATAGAAAGAATGAAACAATCTCATCGAGCTCGGGAGAAATTTTTAAAAGAAAGGGGCGGTCGTTGGGAGAAGCTATCAGAAGAAGATTTTAAAAAATATATTGAAATGTAGAAAAAAATGGCAAAAAGATTGATAATTATTGATTCAAATGCGCTCTTACATAGGTCTTTTCATGCGCTGCCACCTTTAACAACTAAATCAGGCCAAGAAACGGGAGCTGTTTATGGATATTTATTGACCTTATTTAAAGCTATAAAAGATTTGCAGGCTGGCTATATCGTTGCGACTTTTGACACAAAGGCAAAAACATTCAGGCATGAAAAATTTCAGGATTATAAAGCTCAAAGGCCTCAAACTCCAGACGGCATAATTTCACAGATACCATTAATAAAAGAAGTCTTAGATGCATTTAAAATTCCAGTATTTGCTAAAGAAGGATTTGAGGCAGATGATTTAATCGCCACAATTTGTAAAACAGCCGAGGAGCAGGAGAAGAATTTAGAAATTTATATTTTAAGCGGCGATTTAGACAACTTGCAATTAGTGAATGAGAATATAAAAGTTTATACACTTGGCAAGGGTATTAAAGATACGGTTATTTATGATATAAATAAGGTAAGAGAAAGATTTGGAATTAAACCTTTGCAAATGAATGATTTTAAAGCATTAACCGGAGATGCGTCTGATAATGTGCCTGGGGTACCGGGGATTGGTAAAAAAACGGCGTCAGAAATAATCCAGAAATATGGCAGTTTAAAAAATCTTTACGAAGAGCTCTCAACAGACACCGCTGTTTTAAAGCCTAAAATAAAGGAGGCATTAAAAAATAATAAAGAGGCGGCTTTTATGTCTCTAGAATTAGTTGAAACAAAAAAAGACGTTGATATAAATTTTAAAATTGAAGATTGCAAATTTGGAATTTTTGACCAGAAAAAAGTTGAGCAAGTATTATCGGATTTAGAGTTTAATTCTTTAATAAATCGTCTTCCATCTTATGGCTAGGATTTCATATAAAATATCTGTCCCTGTTATTTTAGCTGGTTTTTTTGCCATCGTTGCTTTTATAGCCCTTGATTATCAAAGATTGAATGCTGGTTTTTATCTGCTTCTTTTATTTATTGCTATTTATGTTTTTTTCTTTGGTTTTGCCACTGGCCAAAGATTTGCTTCGCCCGTTAAAAAATTATTGGAAAGAGCTACAGAGTTAAGCAAAGGAAATTTATCTAGCAGGGTTTATTTAGAAACTAAAGACGAGATATCAGAGTTAGCAAAAGTTTTTAATGAAATAGCCGAAGACCTTGAACAAAGCCATGCTAAAGAAGAGAGCACAGAAAGGTCAGTTGACATCAAAGTAAAGGCAAAAACCCAAGCGCTGGAAGAAACAATAAATGCTTTAGAGCAAAAGGTCCAAAATAGGACAATAGAGCTTCAAAGATTAGTTGCAGATTTAGACAGGTTTAAAGGAGAGTCGAAAACAAAAGAAGCGGAATCGGTACTGTTAAGAGAAGAACTTCAAAAATTAAAAGAAGGCGCTAAGAGGATTATTTATAAAAAACTTTCAAAAAAAAGAAAGACAGCTAAAGCTGCAGTTCCAGGCATTAAAAAAATAGTCGAAGATTTAGAAAAACTTCAGAAACAATCAAGAGAGACAGAAGAGGAGGCAGAAGAGTTAATAAGCAAAGTAAGAAAGGTAAAAGAGCGCATTAAATAATTTTAGAATGCCAGAATTACCGGAAGTCCAAACTACTGTTAGCGGTTTAAAATCAAGGGTCCTTTTGAGGACCTTTATTGATGTTTGGTCAGATTGGGAAAAAACAATTAAAAAGCCAAAAAGTTTTGAAGATTTTAAAAAACAGATAAAAGGCAAAAAAATAAAAAAAATCTGGCGGCGGGCAAAAAATATTATTTTTGATTTATCAGATGGTTATTCTTTGCTGGTGCACCAAAAAATGACAGGACATTTACTTTATGGAACATGGAACATGGGACAAGGGACGTGGGTGCCGGTTGAAGAAGGCCCGCTGAACGATCCTTATAATAGGTTTTTACACTTGATTTTCTTTCTTGATAATAAAAAAATGCTGGCGCTTTCTGATTTAAGGAAATTTGCAAAAGTTGAGCTATGGAAAACAAATGAGTTGTTAAACTCAAAAGAATTTAAAAATTTAGGGCCAGAGCCTTTGGATAAAAATTTTATTTTCAAAAAATTCAAAGAAGTGTTAAAGAGGAAAAAGGGAAAGATAAAGCAGGTTTTAATGGACCCTTACATAATAGCTGGTATTGGCAATATTTATTCAAGCGAAGCTTTATGGTTAGCAAAAATCCATCCGGAAAAAGATGTTTTAGAATTAAACAAAAAAGAGTTAAAATTGCTTTATCAAGCTATAAAAAAGGTTTTAACATTGGGCATAAAACTAGGCGGGGAAAGTTTTTCTGATTATAGGAAAGTTGACGGAAGCAAGGGAGATTTTGATACAGAACGAAAAGCCTATAAAAGAGAAAACCAAAAATGCCATCGTTGCGAACGCTTAAAAATTGGAGGCAGAAGCGCATTCTTCTGCCCCAATTGCCAAAGGAGATGATTATATTTTTGTACGGAGAAGATTCTTATAGGGCAAAAAGAAAATTAGAAGAGATAATATTAGGATATAAAAAAATTCACAAATCTGGATTGAATTTAATTTATATAGACGCCAAAGAAACAAATTTCGATGACTTTTACAGCAATTTTAAAATTACTTCCATGTTTGCTGAAAAAAAATTGATAATTCTAAGGAATGTTTTTAGCAACTCAAAGTTTCAAGAAGAACTTTTAGAAAATATAAAAGAGATGGAAGAATTAAAAGACATTGTGGTGGTTTACGAAGATATCGCCGTTGACCAGAGAACCAAACTTTTTAAAGCTCTGGTAAAATCTGCTAAATGCCAAGAGTTTGATTATTTGCCACCGATTGCTCTTAGAAAGTGGGTATTACAGGAATTTGGAAAAAATAAAGTAAAAATAAATCCCGATGCCTTGGGTCTATTAATAGAGTTTGTAAAAAATGATTTATGGCAGATGGCTAACGAGATAAATAAATTATCAAATTATAGAAAAGGGGGGCACCCGCTGGTGGGTCTTGTCAAAAAAGAAGATATTGAGTTGCTAATAAAACCAAATGTTGAAAATGATATATTCAAAACCATAGATTCCATGGCTTCAAAAAACAAAAAACAGGCCTTATTGCTTTTACACAAGTATTTAGAAGAAGGAGAAAATCCTTTGTATTTGCTTTCTATGATAGCTTATCAATTCAGAACTCTTTTGATAATAAAAGAAATGATTGATAAAAAAATGCCCTATATAGCCATAGCCCAAAAGAGCGGCTTGCATCCTTTTGTGGTTCAAAAAAGCTATTATATGTGCAGCCAGTTTTCAATGGCGCAGCTAAAAAAAATCTACCAGAGAATTTTTCAAGTAGACTCAGATATTAAGACAGGAAAAATTGAAGCAGAAACAGCGTTGGACTTATTAGTCGCAGAAATTTAAGCTTTTTTATCAATTAATTTCGTAAGCCGAGATTTCCTGCGCGAGGCATTATTTTTTTTAATCACGCCGACTTTAGCCGCTTTATCGAGCGCCTGGTAAAGTTTTGGCAAGAGCGCTTTTGCCTCCACAATTTTTTTTGCCAAAACTAAAGTACGAGCCTCTTTCACGAGGTTTTTTATTTTATTTTTATAAACCAGATTTAATTCTCTGCGCTTTTTATTCTGGCGTATAGCTTTTTTCGCTGATTTTGTAATAGCCATAAATTTTAATTTAGCGTAGCGATATAATAAAAGAATCATAGCAAATAATTAAAAATTTGTAAATAGACGGACTTTATGCTATATTTAAAAAAATACTTTTTGTTTTCTGAACCTTTACAATAAATCACCTAAATAGGGAGATAAAAGCAATGAACAGGATTTTGCTTTGCAGTGTTTTTGGTCCGTACGGCCAGGATGATGAATACGGCAGCCGCCGATTAAACCCAATGGAATTATATCACAATCAAGTAACGCGGACTCAGGGAGCATTTTCGCTTAGAATGTTCCATCGAAGCTGGGGGCTTATGATAATTCAGGCGAATATTGATGCGCCTTGTATTTTACTGGATTTTCCGAGTCTTGACCGCTTCGTCCAGGAAATTCGCACCCATAAATATGAAGTTGTGGGCATTTCATCAATTGTCCCGAATCTGTTTAAAGTAAAAAAAATGTGTGAACTGACAAGGCACTATTTACCGCAAGCAAAGATTGTTGTTGGCGGACATGTTGCCAACATTCCGGATTTAAAAGAACAGATTGATGCAGATTGCATTGTTAAGGGAGAAGGAATCCAATGGTTCAGGGAATTTTTGGGCCAAGACCCGAAGGATCCGATAAACCATCCTTTGATTGTATCAGGATTTAGAACTCGGAATTTTGGAATTAATCCAAAAGAGCGCCAGGGCGCCGTAGCCGCAACTGTCATTCCTTCGGTAGGGTGTCCGCTCGGCTGCAATTTTTGTTCGACTTCTGCCATGTTCGGCGGCAAGGGAAAGTCAGTAAATTTTTACAATACAGGCGAAGAATTGTTTTATATCATGCTTCAGCTTGAACGCGAGATGGGTGTTCGTTCATTTTTTATAATGGACGAAAATTTTCTGCTCCACAAAAAACGCGCCCTCAAACTATTAGAGCTTATGGAAAATTTCTCCAAGCCATGGTCGCTGTATGTTTTCAGTTCAGCCAATATGATTCGCTCTTACACCACAGATGAACTTATCCGCATGGGAATTTCCTGGGTATGGATGGGCATAGAAGGCGAAAACAGCCAGTACCAGAAGCTTTCGGGCATCAATACTTTTGAACTGGTCCATGAATTGCAATCAAACGGCATTCACGTGCTCGGTTCAACAATTATTGGACTGGAAAACCATACGCCCGAAAATATCGGCGAGGCTATTAATTATGCCGCGCGGCATAACACTGATTTCCATCAGTTTATGCTTTACACGCCTATTCCTGGCACCAAGCTTTACGAAGAAATAGAAGAAAAGGGTCAGATGAAAAAAAAGGAAGAATATGATATTCCCGATATCCACGGCCAGTCTATTTTAAATTACCATCACCCTTTTTTGACAGATGAAGATACAGCAAAAGCCATGATTAGCGCATTCAACCGAGACTTTGAGCTTAACGGCCCAAGCACGGTTAGAATAGTTCGTACTGCATTAGAGGGCTGGCTGCGCCACAAAAATCATCCTGATTTGCGCGTCCGCGAGCGATACGCCTGGGAAGCGCGCGAATTGGCTGCTAAATTTTCTGCGGTAGTTGGCGCTGCAAAGCTTTATTATCGCGGAGAGAAAAGAATGTATAAAAAAATGTCAGATTTATTAGGCCAATTGCACGCCGAATTCGGCTGGAAATCGCGGCTATTTTCGGCAATTGGCGGACGATGGGTATTTAGAAAAGTTCAAAAAGAGGACAGACGGCTGGCAGAAGGCTTCTGTTACGAGCCACAAACTTTTTACGAGCGGAACTCATGGGTTTTAGACAGGCCTGAAGCTGCGCTTTGCCGCTTTGCTGTTCCGCTTGCTATCCAAAAAAAAATGTAAAAAAATATGGCTGATTTTTAAAAAATCAGCTTTTTATTTGCTTTTTTAAAAGAATATGGCATAGTAAAATAGTAAAAAGTTCTTTGACATCTTTTTGTGAAGGGATGGGCAATGGCAAAAAATTCAAAACAATGGGTAGAAGAAATATTAGAACCCGCTGGAATTACAATCAACGGCTCTAATCCATGGGATATAAGAGTAATTAAATCCAGTTTCTACGGAGGGGTAAAAAGACGGGGTCCTTTGGGTCTGGGCGAATCGTATATGTGCCGCTGGTGGGAATGCGATAGATTAGATGAATTTTTTTATCGCCTTCTGTCTTGTGACGTTTCCGGCCGAATCGGCCTGTCTTTGCCAGTTGTGCTGGGATTTATAAGGGCAAAATTGTTTAATCTTCAAGCAGTAAAACGAGCTTTCCAAGTTGGCAAAAAACATTATGATATTGGAAACGATCTATTTGAAGCAATGCTTGGAAAAACCATGACGTATAGCGGTGGCTACTGGAAAAATGCTGGAAATTTAGACGAGGCGCAGAAAGCAAAATTAGATTTACCCTGCCGAAAGGTAGGTCTGCAAAAGGGTCAGCGAATACTTGATATCGGCTCTGGTTGGGGAAGTTTCCCCTTTTTTTCAGCAAGAGATTATGGAGTTAGAGTGGTCGGAATCACCGTATCAAGAGAGCAGATTGAATTTGCGCAGAAGTTATGCCAAGGTCTGCCAGTAGAATTTAGGTCGCAAGATTATAGGGACTTAAATCCTTTGGCACCGCTCAAGGAAAGCGAAAAGTTTGACCACATTTTTTCTTTTGGAATGTTTGAACATGTAGGAAAAAGAAACTACAGGACATTTTTTGAAATAGTAAAAAAATGCCTTAAAAAAAACGGGCTATTTTTACTCCACACAATTGGAAAACTAAAAACGAGCGATTATGCAGACCCATGGATAAATAAATATATCTTTCCCAATGGCATGCTTCCCTCTTTTCAACAGATTGCTTCAAGTATTGAAGGTTTGTTTGCGATAGAGGATGTGCATAATTTTGGAGCCGATTACGATAAAACTTTGATGGCCTGGCACGAAAATTTTGAAAACAGCTGGCCAAAACTGAAAGATAAATACGGCGAAAGATTTCACCGCATGTGGAATTATTATTTGTTGTCTTGCGCAGGAGCTTTCAGGGCAAGAGTCCTTCAGTTATGGCAAATTGTTTTGTCTCCGCACGGAGTTCCCGGGGGATATAAATCAATAAGATAAAAAACAGAGACGAGGAAACTCGTCTTTTTTTTGTTGCAACATTATTTTTCAGGTGGTAAAATTAATAATATTAAAAAATTATGATAGGAGAAATTCCAAGGTCGCCAGAAGATAGTAATCAAGACATACTAGAAGTGCCCGTTAAAGAAACAGGAGAATCTTTAAGTATTCCGCCAGAAGCCGAGCAACAAAACGAGGCAATGCAGGATACAGCGCTTAATTTAGGAGACACAAAACTAAATATATCCGCTCAAGAAAAACCAAGACCAGTGACAGAGGAACGGATTGGGGAAGAAATACTAAGGACGAAGAGGAATGCTGCTCTTAAATTATTGGAGGCTTATAAAGAGGGCAATCAACAAGAGTTAGACATTGGAAGAAACAAAGAATTAGATGAGGCTTTAGACTCTCTAAAAGGTCCCGAAAAAAGCATAGAATTAGCAGAATATATTATTGGAAGAATAATCAAGGGAAGGACTGAAAGAGCGAAAGAAGCTTTTGATTCGAGGCGAATGGAAGAGTGGAAATCGGCAGATGATAAAATTTTGGAATATATATCCAAATTGGTTCCAGATGCAACTGAAGAAGAAAGAAATAAAAAAGCCTTTTTAAAAGATAATAGAATATCAATATTTGAAAATTATTTAGAGGTTGCTGAAAATATTAAAGATGGCGACGAACAAGCTGGCGCAAGAGAATTAAGAGAGCAAATTGAAAAACTAAAGAGCGGGACTGTGCCCGGAGAGCCAGAAAAACCAAAATCGCCAGAAGCGGAAGAAACCCTTAATGATATAGATAGAAAGACTCGATATGATGCTGAAGCGTGGTTACAGAAAGGTATTAACAGCGGAGAAATAAAAACAAAAGAGCAATTCGTAGCAGAGAGGGACGGAACAATATTATCAAGAATGTGGAAAGAAAATTTTGATAAGGCATATTCTCAACTTTCTCCCAGACAACAAGAGGGGTTTAATGCCTTGAGAGCAGATTCTAAAATATTAAAAGAGTCACAAGCCGAGAATCTTCTTACATCTGGTTTAAGCTTAAGCGATATTAAAAATATAAAATATAATCATTGGTTCAGTTCAAAAATTAAATCAAAGTTATCAGACGGCAAGGCAGTTTCTGAAGACGATTTTGATAAGTTGGTTAAGGCAAAAATTGATGAAAAGATTGCCGAGTTAATGAAGCAAGCAAAAAAAGAGGTAGAGGAATTATATGAAGAAAAGCGCGCCGCATCTATCGCGCAGTTCATTAAAAATGCCGAAGCGCAAAAATTACTTAGAGAACAGCAAGCAGCAAAACGAGAAGCAGAAAAACAAGCGAGAGAAGAAAAAGAAAAAAGAAGCGAAGCAGAAAAACAGGCAAAAATTGAGAAAGCACAACAGATTCCAGGCAAAGAAAGATTAAAATCTTTAAATGAATTAAGAAAAAAATGGGATGAGGCTATTTTAAAACATTCAAAAATAAAAGAAATAGAAAGGGCGCTGAAAAAAGGCGAAGAAACCGGTGAATATAAAATAAGAGGAGTAAAAGGATTAACTCTTGAAGAAGCAAAAGCCAAAATAGAAGAATTTAAAAATGAGCTCGCAGACAAAAACACTAAACGATCTGACGAAATAATAGATATTGCAGATATGATTACTGGCAGGAATTTAAGAAAAGAGGCGAAAGAAAGGGCGTCTGGAAAAGGAGAAAAAGGCAGAGATTTAGTTTGGCTCACTAAAGAAGTGCAAAAAATATATAAAGAACAAATTAAACAACTAGGTAAAAAGGGCAAAGTGCCGGCCATTAAGGCTAACAGAGAAACTCTTACTCCTATGCCGCCGACAGAGGAAAAATAAAAAGAAAGAAAAAACAATTTTATAAAAAAACAGACCAACTATTTGGTCTGTTTTTTTAT
>Ga0076297_114_pt1 | contig 19314 bp, 27 predicted proteins | sample RifGroA1_FD_67982 | JGI IMG/M metagenome (GOLD analysis project Ga0076297, IMG submission 67982) | Berkelbacteria bacterium GW2011_GWA1_36_9 | reverse complement strand
CTAGAACGGAACATGATCTCATTATCAAGATTCCACTTATTCGTAGGATTCGCCCAATTGTTGTTGAGCCACAGACCATTCTCGTTGTGTTCAAGGTTAAAGACGTTCTGATTACCATTCCGGTCAATGAATGTGTGATATACCATCTATGCCACCGCTCTCGTAACCACACCGGGACAAGGAGACAAAAAGCTGTATCTTATTTAGGATCAAAAATCCACCAACATACCACACCAAGTTTCTCTTTTTTAGGACAAAATATAAATCCTCTACTATAAGCCATAGCCAATAATATTCTCAATTTACACTTGCCAGAAAGGTCTCGAAAAGTCGTAACCGTTCGATTTAACCAATCTATTATTAGTATACCAAAAATTTGCGTTGAGTGGCTACGCCACAAAAGTCTCAAAGAAACAAAAAGCCAAAGTTTTAAAATCACCAAAGAGTCAAAAAATCTAAGCTTCTTGAGAAACCTTGCTAGAACGGAACATGATCTCATTATCAAGATTCCACTTATTCGTAGGATTCGCCCAATTGTATTCTATACCAATCACCTAATGATTGATCAGTATCTTCGAGACGCTGACGCGGTCCCACTTCTGCCGGACAAAGTTCTAACCCCAATTCTTCGGCTGTAGCATAGATTTGGTCGGTGGTTGGATTTTGAGTAAAACCAAGATCACGGACTTTTAGTCGGACAAGATCAATCGTTTCAGAATTACTTTGTAATGTCTTAAACTCCTCACTTTGAAACATTTTATCAAGCATATCTTGGGCATAAGGACTAATATTTATTTTATTTTCTTTAAGCTCTTGCTCTAATTCTTGAGCTGATTTACCACCAATTTCCAGCTCCGATCTTCTGATTTTGCCTTCAGGAAATGAGGTGTAAATGTGCTCAAAATTAGAAAGCTTTACGAAAATACCCGGAAAAAGCGGGCCAACATAGGCTTTGGTATTTTCACTGATTTCGCTTTGTGACCAAGCAATTTCTTCTGGGAAGCATTCCATCACTATTGGAGTATCGGCTTTTGGATTGCGCTCTTTTCGCAATTCCTCAATTCTCGGATCCCTTTGATAGCCAAAACCTTCAATCTTAGAATTTATTTCATAAAGAAAAATAAGATCGTCTTTATTTAGTTCTTGACCAGCCTTAACTTTGCGTTCAATGCCAGTTAAAAAGCGCATATTGTCAACTTTTTTTTCATAAGTTTTGCCGTCAGGAAATTCTTCCAACTTTCTTGAAACTACATTATTAATATATGGATCAAGATTTTGCTCGGAGGCAATACCACGAACTTCGCCAATCTGATCGCCTTGCATTCTGATAGCCACGCGCGGAATAGTTGATTTTCCTTCCTGATCATGCGAGTAAAAAACATAAAAGTCGCCACCTTCAAGTTGGGTTTTCGCCGTAGATTCTCCAGCTGTGCACCAGCCGGTACCATGACCTTGTAAGGATTGAACAAGTGGCAGATGATCTGAATTTTGATCATATTTTACCCATTGACCATCTGTAATTGTGATTTGCTCAACTGAAGCGGGTGTTACTTTTTCAATCGCCCAAGCATACAATTTGGCAAAGTTTTCGCTGGTTAAAAGTTTTTCAAATTGCTCTTTTTCTTCACCTTCAAGCGAATCAATGCTTCTGTCTTCGTATTTCTTTTCCATTGCATCTAAAACATAGGCTAGAGCTTCACGATTAAGATCGGGAAACGGTTTGGTTGTACCTTTTGAGCGTTTAGAAAAGGCATGTCGTTCTTTGTCAAAGCCACCCATTTGGGTAACACTGCGCATTGCAAAATATTTAAGCCAGTCAGGGTAAGTGGCATCATCTGACGTGAGATAATCTGTCCAATTGTCCAAACTGCTTTCTTGATCAGCAAGGATTACTTCAGTTAATTGGTTGCGTTGCTCTTGTCCAATTTCAACATCGCCATGACCAAGTTCGCGAGCCATGCGCTGTTGATTTTCAAAATATGCCTCAGGTATTTCCTCGACTTTGATAACAAATTTATCATGGAGAATATTTTTAAGAGCTGACAAAAGTCGTTCTCGCTCTTCCGGATTTTTGCGATCAGTAATTTCCTTAAAACGATCTAAATAATTTTGAATGCGAGAATCGGTATCTTGAGGCAGAGTTTCACCAGTGCGACGTTCTGTCCGTTTTGCCGCCGACTCTACTTCTGGACTGTTGTGCAAATCATATTTTTGTTTTAGAAAATCTGGACCGGGACTGCCCTCAATGCTCATATAATCTCTTTCTAACCATTTAGTTCTTTTGAAAATTCTTCTATTTTTTGAACTCTTAGGTCTTTTGAACCGCGAGTGCGGACGGTGATATTGCTCTCTTTTTCTTCTTTGTCCCCCACTACAATAATATATGGCACTTTTTGAATTTCGGCGTCGCGGATTTTTTTACCAACCGATTCGTTGCGTGTGTCAATTTCGCACCTGATAGATCCCAGATCAGGTACCCTACCTGTCTGGGATGACAACATTGTTGTCACTTTTTTAGCATAATTTAAATGTTTTTCTGACACCGGCAAGATTATTGCCTGCACAGGCGAGAGCCAAGTTGGTAAAGCGCCGCCAGTTGATTCTAATAAAACCGCCATAAATCTTTCTACCGAACCTAAAATGGCACGGTGGATAATAACCGGATTTTGTTTTTTACCTTTTTCGTCAATATAATTTGCTTCCAATCTTTCAGCGGTGGCAAAATCCAATTGAATCGTCCCCATTTGCCAAGAGCGACCAAGAGAATCTTTAACATGAAAATCAATTTTCGGTCCATAAAACGCACCGTCGCCCTTATTTTCTGTGTAATCAATCTTTTTTTCTTCCAAAGCTTTTTTCAAACCTTCTTCTGCTTTTTGCCACTCTTGGTCCGTGCCAATTGATTTTTCAGGCCGAGTAGAAAGTTCTACCCGAATTTCAGAAAATCCATATCTCTTATAAGTCTCGTGAATAAAATCAATCAGTTTTATAAGCTCCGTTTCAATTTGATCTTCGTGACAATAAATATGAGCGTCATCTTGAGTAATAACTCGTGTTCGTAATAAGCCATTTACTTCGCCCGGTTGTTCGTAACGAAAAACTGTCCCAAATTCCGAAAATTTTAAAGGTAAATCTTTATAAGAATGCATCTGCTCATTAAATATTTTAATTGACCCAGGACAGCTCATTGGTTTTAAACACCAATCCACTTTTTCTTCTTTCATTTCTTTTTCGTTACCGCAAAAAAAGAGTTTTTCGCGATAATTATCAAAGTGACCACTTTTCTTCAAAGTCTCCACATCAATAATGGGCGCTGTTTTTAAATCTTGATAACCATCTTCAGCCAATCGCTTTTTTAAATCATTAACAATCAAATCAAAAAGTGTTGTCCCTTTTGGCCACCAATAAACGGTCCCGGGAACATTTCGGTTAAAACTAAAAAGCTCTAAAATTCTCCCCAGCTCTTTGTGATCTTGTTCCATTTTTTTACCTCAAGAATATCTTACTACAGATTGACAAAATAATAAATACATGCTACAATGTTTTTATCAAACCAAAGGGGGAACGGATGATTGACAACTAATAACCACACAGCAATGGCTTTATCGATTGCACTGATGTTCCAAAATGCTGATAGCCTAGAAAAAGCTGTTGTTTTAACTGCTTTAGTCATATCGCACTTACCCGCGGATGCTATTCCGCACGGTCACTATTCATCATTATCTAAACTACTCCAAACTCGACTAGGAAGCATTATAGAGCCATGTATTAGCATTATTAGTTTGACGTGGTTAGTTTGGCACATTACATCGGCAAACATTCTATGGTTAATCGGCTGTGTCATAGCTACTAACTTATTTGATTTTCTATACTTCGTCGGCATTGGATTTATTAAACGGCTTAATCATTTTGCCCATTGGTGGGATAAAAACTATGATTATCCCAATAAACTTAGATGGCAGTGGGAAGCAATCCAAACCATTGTTCTTCTTACTTTTCTTACACTATCCATCCTTAAATATGGATAAGACTAACCGCCGACACCTCTGGGGTGTCGGTTTTTTTATATTCAAACTTTAATCGGAAATTGGCGACAGAGCCTTAAAACTTCGGCTTTGATTTTGGTTTTGCTTTCTTTCTTAGAAAGGGCTTTAAATATTAGTTCAGCGATTTTTTTTACTTCTTTTTCTTTCATTCCACGGGTTGTTAAAGCCGGCGTACCCAACCGAATGCCAGAACCAACAAAAGGTTTTTCCGGATCAAAGGGAATGGTATTTTTATTACAAATTATATTCACATCTTCCAATATCTGTTGAGCTTCTTTTCCTGTCATTTTAATTGGTCTTAAATCCACAAGCATTAAATGATTATCAGTCCCGCCCGAAACTATCCGCAGACCTAACCTTTCCAGTTCTGATGCTAAGATTTGGGCATTTTTAACAATTTGCTGGGCGTACTTTTTAAATTGTGGATTTAACGCTTCTTTGAAACAAACAGCCATTGCCCCAATTTGATTTTCATGTGGACCACCTTGCATTCCCGGAAAAACCGCCCGATCAATTTTTTTTGAAAGTTCCTCACCGTCAGGAAGAGTAATGTTTTTACATATAATGATGGCCCCCCGCGGACCGCGCAAAGTTTTATGAGTCGTGGTCATCACCACATCGGCATAAGGAAAAGGCGAGGAGTGGACTCCACCAACAATTAAACCGGCAATATGTGAAATGTCGGCCAAGAGATATGCACCCACTTTTTTGGCAATTTCGGAAAACTTTTTAAAATTAATTTCGCGCGCATAAGCTGTCGCCCCACAAACAATTAATTTTGGTTTTTCCTTTTTTGCAATTTTTAAAATTTCATCATAATCTAACATCTCTGTTTTTGGGTCAACTCCATAAGAAATAAATTTATAAGCGGTGCCAGAAAACCCAATCGGTAGTCCATGAGTAATGTGTCCGCCTTGATCCAATTTCATTCCCATGACTTTGTCGCCGAATTTTAACAAGGCAAAATAAATTTCCATATTCGCCGGCGAGCCGGAGTAAGGCTGAACATTGGCATGCCACTTGTCCTCTGAAAGACCAAACATTTTGAGCGCTCGTGATTTTGCCAAATCTTCTACTTGATCAATATTTACTTGCCCCGCATAATATCGCTTGTGCGAGTAGCCTTCAGCATATTTATCGGTTAAAACCGAACCCAAAGCCTCGCGCACCGCCAAACTGGCATAATTTTCGGAAGGAATTAAATCCAAAGTTTCCTGCTCATATTTTTCCTGAGCTTTAATTAATTTTGCCATTTGCGGATCTTTTGATTTAAGACTCATTTTTGCCTTTCTAATATGACAAATTTATATTTATAGCCATCTGATTCTTTTTTTTCTTCACTGATGATTTTATTAAATTCTGAATAATCCGGAAAAAATGTGTCAGCTTCTTTTTCTTTATCCACGATAGTTAAATAAAGTCTGTCTGCCAATTTAATAGCTTGCTGATAAATTATTCCGCCACCAATAAAAAATATTTCCTCTTTATCATTTTGGCTGGCAATTTTAATAGCTTCGTCAATTGATTTTGCTATTTTAACATTATCAATTTTAATATCATCTAACGACAAAACAACATTCAACCTTCCTGGAAGAGGTCGTCCAATTGATTTGTAAGTATTATAACCCATAATAATCGGGTGCCCAAAAGTAATTTTTTTGAAATTCTGCAAATCTTCAGGAATATTAAATAAAAGTTTGCCACCTTTCCCAATTCCACGGTTTTTAGAAATACATGCAATAATAGAAATCGTTTGTTTTTTATTTATCATTCTTTTTAAGTTGTCATTCCTACTTTTATATTGTCATTCTTGCTATTCTTTTGTCATTCCTGCGAAAGGTTGTCATTCCTGCGAAAGGTTGTCATTCCTGCGAAAGCAGGAATCTTATTACCTAGTTGATAATTTCGTCGTATAAATCTGTCCATTCTGGATTATTCTTTTCAATTAATTCAATTTTCCAATTCCTCTTCCATTTTTTCATCTGTTTTTCTCGAGTTATTGCAGAATTGATATCTGGAGTTTGCTCATAATATACTAAATGTTTAATGAAATATTTTTTAGTGAAACCATCAACCATGCCATTTCTATGTTCATAAACTCTACGTTTTAGATCACTTGTTATGCCAATATACAAAACTCCATTTTTCTTACTTGCCATAATATAAACATAATAGTATTTCATCTTTTAAAGATTCCTGATCAAGTCAGGAATGACACAAAATGCCATTTTCCATTCAATTATTAACAATAAAATATATTAAATTCTCATTTTTTCTTTTTTCCATCATACAAACCGCCGGCGGCAGTAAGTTCAGCTTTAATCGGAGGATATGGATTATAATTTTCTAGAACAATCATTTCGGGCTTGAAATCCTCAAGTTTATTTATTTTTCCGATGATTTTTACTGTTGGAAATGGACGTGGTTTTCTTTTTAATTGTTCTTTAACTTGTTCAATATGATTATCGTAAATATGAATGTCTCCATAAATATGAATAAATCTACCGGATTTTAATTTTAAAACTTTCGCTAAAATTGTTGTAAGTAGCGCATAACTTGCGATATTAAACGGAACGCCAAGAAAATAATCACAACTTCTTTGATAGAGTATAAGATCAAGTTTTCCAGCACGATTACTTACTTGATACATATTATGACAAATTGGAAATCTAGAGGCATCTTCTCGTTCGGCCATTGAATAAAGATATTCAGGATTCCATGAGTTCACAATTGCATTGTGAGCATTTGGGTCAGCTGTTAGTTCGTCAATAACCCATTGCAATTGATCTATTGTTTTTCCCTTTTTTCTTGTTGGCCAATGCCTCCACATTTCACCATAAATACGAGGAAGATTTCCCCATTTTTTAGCAAAATTACTATCTGCTACGATTTTTTCAATAAATTCATCCTTAGTAATTTTTGATTTTGGATTTTTTTCTTTATAGATTTTATACGGATAATCGTCCCAAATATGGACATTGCGATCAACTAAATATTTAATATTTTTCTGACCAGAAAAAAACCAGTATAATTCTTCAATTACACCTTTCCAATACACTTTTTTTGTGGTTAAAAGAGGAAACCCATAATCAAGATCGTAGACATGACGAATCCCAAAAAGACTATGAGTAACAACTCCAGTTCCACGATCTTTTTGCTTTACACTATCTTTTAAGATTTCTTTTCCTAATTCAAGATATTGATATTCCGGATGTTTTGTGGGCATTGATTCTCCTTTTATTATTTTAAACTTGTTTTTCTTTTTTAACAGAACTTACTCGCCCCTTTTGCCATTGACCGCGATAAAGATTTGTCTCCCCCGAAATTTCATAAAATAAAATGTGAACAATTCGCGCGCCAAGCTCAATTTCCATCTCCGCTAGTCCGGCATTATAAAATAAAAAAGAAAGCTCGCCAACGTAGCCCGGCGCAACATTGCCACCAGAAAGCACAATTCCTGAACGATATAAAGTACTCCGAAGCCACATATTGGCGGTTAAATTTTCGGGCATATTTACTTTTTCTAAAGTTGTGACTAAATACGATTCGCCGGGCTTGATTATAAATGATTGTTTTTTATCTTTTTTGTATTCAAAAAGTAATTTTGATTTTGCCGAATCACGTTCTTCTAGTCCCATAAAACCATGACCCGATATTTCATGAACTTTGCCTAAACATAAATCAAAACCCGAGCCTTCTGGATTTTTTAATTCTCGTTCGCATAAACCTTCAACTAATTTTTGTCCGCCAGCTGGCGGATTTACTAATTCCAATAATTTATCAACACCTAAAATCATTAATTTCCTTTCTTAAATTTTTCAATTATTATGCCCCGTTTTTCGGCTAGCTCTCTTGCCTCCGGCTCGGCAGTTGTAGCTTTGCCATTTGAACCATCTAAAATTCTTAAATAATCATTTAAATAAATAATTTTTTTAACGCCCAAATTATTTAATGCTTTCATACAGTCATAGCAGGGAAAAACGGTAATATAAAGTGTTGATCCGCGTAGCTGATTAACATCGCCAGAATTAATAATTGCATTGATTTCGGCATGAATACCATTGCATCTTTTTATTTTGCCAGTTATTGGATCGCCATGAACTTTAAGACAACCAACTTCGTTGCAATGAATATCTCCTCGCGTAGGACCATTGTAACCGATTGAAATTATTCTATGAAGGTCATCAACAAAGATAGCAACCGCTTTAACATAAATACAGGAAATTCTATTTGTAGCAGTCACTGCGATATCCATAAAAAACTCGTCCCACGAAAGCCGAGTTCGTTTTTTAAATTTTTTGGGTAATTTTTTATCCATTTTTTTAAACCTTTTTTTACTGCTCTTATCTTAACAAAATAAATTTCAAAAAGTCAAAAAATTAGGTATAATTAAGGTATGATTATTGCACGAAACAAAAAAGCTCATCTTGAATATGAATTTTTAGAAAAGTTTGAGGCTGGCATTGTTCTTCAAGGTCAAGAAATTAAAGCCATTCGCCATGGAAGAATAAGTCTAGCGAGCACATTTTGTCGTATTCAAAATAACGAGGCTTTTGTTTTGAATATGCATATTGGAAGTACTGACGAGCCTGAAAGAACCCGCAAATTATTACTTCATAAAAATGAAATAAAATCACTTATTGGCAAAACCCAGCAAAAAGGTCTGACTTTAGTTCCACTCGCCCTTTATATTAAAAAAGGTAAAGCTAAACTTGAAATTGCCCTCGTCCGCGGAAAAAAGATTTACGACCACCGCGAAACTCTTAAAAAAAGAGACCTCAAGCGCCAATCAGAACGAGAACTAAAAGAGTAATAAATCTATTTTATTTTATAAATATATACTTTGCGATTTTCAACCATATATTTATCCCCTAATTCCGCTCCAGCGGAAATAAGGGATTTTTTAAATTTAATTGGAAACCCAACTGAAATTAATCGTGCGCCAGATTTTAATTCCCTTTGAAATTTCGGGGTTAATTTTTCTAAAAATTTTGGTAATAAATAGCAGTAGACAACATCGGCTTTTTGCAGATTAGTATTATTTATATTTTGATATTTTACGGTAATATTGGGCTTATTTAGAGTTCGTAGTTTCGCCCATAAATAATAGTAGGGCGAAATTTCAAAACCAACGGCTTTAGCGCCAAATTTATTCGCCTCAATTAAGCTGATCCCATCTCCACAGCCAAGATCGTAAAATATTTCACCTTTTTCAAGATGAGCAAGTTTTAGAGCGCTATGAATTAAATTTTTACGAGCTTTAACATAAGGACTGCCAAAAAAAACAGAGACCAAATTAGAAACTTGCCAAATCAGGATAATTAGAGACACAGGGATTAGTAAATATAAAATAATTATCACAGATCAATTGTAAATTAAAAATTGAAAATTGAAAATTATTTAATAAATATAGCCCATAATGGCGCCGTACGAAGAAGAGATGGTTCTGGACGAAATAACACCAAAACCACGATAATTCATTTCAGTAATAGTAATTTGATCGCCAATAACTGCATCAATCATGCCAACATGACCCGCTTTACCACCTTCACTTGTAACCACAATGGCACCAACTTGCGGAGTATTACCGGTCGCAAAACCAAAACTACGCGCGCCTGAAAGCCAAGCAATGGCATTACCAGACCATGGAATCATTCTTCTTTGCGAAACATAGTAAGTGCAGTATCCATAAGGGAAAAAGTGAGCACCAGCTTCAATAGCACTTGCTTTAGTCACTTTAACAGGTGTTGGTGTTTTTTTAGCTAAACGAGCCTTTGGCGTTTCCGGAGTTACTAAAGTTTCTGTAACCAATGGCTTTGACAAATATCCTTCAGGAGTAGAAGAGATTGAATTCAAATTTTGTGATTGATCCGGAATTAAATCAGGTGAAATATTGTTAACAATATTTCTAGCTATATCTAGATTAGTTTGCATTGAACTAGCCGCTTGCGCTTCTGGCATACTCAAAACAAGACCTGATGTAAGGCTAGACACAAAAAGAAAACTAAATACTAATTTTTTAATTAAAGGTGCGTAGTTATTTCCAAATTTATGAGTTTTTTGATTTTTGTTAAATGTAATTTTACTAAGGTTTTTTTTATTTTTCTGATTCTCCCCCAGATGCCCCGATTTTTCGGGTGTACAAATAATAAACCTCCATATTAAAGAGCAATAACTGAATCCCGTCCTTTTTAATGTGCCCTACAATCAACTATTAACTCTGTGGTGTACTTTAAAGAATTTAAAAACGCGCTTTAAAGCACGACATTATAAATTGTATCATACTGGTAAATCCTGTCAAGCCTCATAGTCTCACCTGTTAAAAACAAGATGAACCTTAAGCTGTGGATAACCTTAATTGACATAGCTAGCGCGAAAAAGTTTAGATTAGATACATCCCTTAGGTGATTAGTAATAAGACCAAATACTTAGCTGGAAGTATATAAAAGAGGACGGAGATTTCCCCGTCCTCAAACAATGTTTTCAGGCAAAATGCCTCACACAATCTCGCATATTTCACGCGCAAAGACGAGCTGTGCATTAATAATACCTGGTACATTATCCCGCCACCACTGCGCAGCAATAGGACTTTTATTCTCTAACAGCTCTATGGCCGCTTTACCACTAACATGGAATCCACCTTGATTTTCAGGTCTTCCACCTAGTGCACCAGTTTGACTTCCACTTTGTAAAGGGTCTGTTGTCGGGATTTCCAGTCCAACCCATTCTACGCGCACGTTTCTTGGTGCTTGACCTGGAGGTATTGCAATAATCCGAATCTTCTTTTCCATTACTTTGATCCTTTCGACTCTGAGATATTTATTATTTTACAGAATAAACAAAAAAAAGCAAGATTAAACAGGACAAAATTAAACCCATGGAGTTGTATTTTTGGTTTGGCTAATTTTTTTACTTGGTAATAATCATTGGCTTTCACGACCACATATGAGGCAGAAAAAATAATTTCTTAATTCGTTCTATAAAATGGCTCTCTTTTCACAAATATACTTCAAGTTTATTTTTTACAATAATTCTCTATTTTACCGGTTTGGCTATTGACAAAACGGTATAATCGTGATTTAATAAGATTAAATCACGGCTGAACACTGCCCCTTGACGGCGTAAGCCAACACGGGTGGGTTTCCGCAAGGAATAGGTCTTCCACCCTCTGCCCCTCGCTGAAACGCGAGAAGGCATGGTGGTTTTTTGGTACCTAAAATTTTAGTTTAACCTATTGATAATATTCTTTTGAGCAGCTTTCTGTGTTATACTTTTTGATTTTTTGTTACCTTGCTCCGCGTATCTTACCAAACCTGCAATTGCATCAGCATCCTGACCGCTTTCGTCAACGTAACAATAGAGTTTTTTCGTTACCTTTTTGTTCATATCTTTAATCTATCAAAATCATTAGTAATTAACAAAATAATATAATAAAAAAACATCCTCGCAAAAGAGGATATTTTTATTTGGTGGAGCTGGGGGAAATTGCATCCCCGTCCAAAAAAAGATCTAACAATCATTGACAAGCCTAAAATTTGCCTTTGTTTTCTTAATCCCGCCTACCAAAGCTATCTTGGCGGGAAGCAAGTTGATTTGTCATGCCCGATTCCAACCATTCAACCAACAGTTGGGCGGACAGCTTTCACTTTTTTAAGCGAATGCAGGTGCTAAATTTGGTTTAGCGCTTGAATTTTGCTACAAAATTTTACGAGCTTATGTAACCAGCTCGACTTGAAATTGTTTTTCACTTTTCCTGTCGAATCTATACAGCCCCTTCAATTTAGTATTATACCTGCTTTTTAGAAAAAATCAAGTCAATTCTGGACTTTTTTTAAAGTTATGGTATAATATAAATGAAAAATGTAAAGGATTCTTTACACTATGAAAATTTATATTACTCACATTTCCCGAAAAATTAAAAATCTCCGTGAAGAAAAAAACTTAACCCAAGAAGAATTAGCTGATCAACTAGGCATTTCCCGTCAGTCAATCATTTCAGTTGAAAAAGGCAAGTGCCTTCCTTCACTTCCCCTAGCGCTACGAATTTCTGAACTTTTTCACGCCAATTTTGAAGAAATATTTAATCCCCAAAAAAAATATAATTTAGAAAAAGGAGATGAAAAAATTATGCCCCATCCACTTATGTCATGGTCCCCTTTTGGTAACCTTGACCATTTCTTTGAAGAAGACGAAGTCCCTTCGACACGACCAAACAGAGTCCGTTTGTCTTTCCCAATGATCAATGTGAAAGACAAAGAAAAAGAAATTACTATCACGGCTGACATCCCCGGAATTAAAGAAGAAGATTTAACCATTGAAGTTGGCGATAATTTTGTAGATATTTCTGGCGAGCGCCTAGAAGAAAAAGAAGAAAAAGAAGAAGGTTATTTCCACCAAGAAGTAAGTTACGGAACATTTTCTCGTCGTATCCCTTTACCTACAGAAGTAAAAGCTGATAAAGCTCAAGCTACAGTTAAAAACGGTCAACTTCATCTTTCAATCCCCAAAAAAGAAGCCGTTAAACCAAAAGTTACCAAAATTAAAATCAAAAAAGCTTAAAGCCCCATTGCCTTACGAACCATTATTTCGTAGAATAAACTTATCATGTCTAATAAACCATACATTATTGGTATCACCGGCGGTACCGCTTCCGGTAAAACTTTTGTCATTGAAGCCTTAAAGGATTATTTTGATGGCAAGATTTTAGTTATTTCTCAAGATCAATATTACATCGGTGAGCGAGTAAAACACCTAGACCGTTGGGAAAGAGCTAATTTAGATCAACCTAAGGCTTTTGATAATGATTTGCTTGAAAAACACCTTCACAATCTAATTGCCGGTAAAACCGTTCTAGCACCGGTCTACGATTTTGCCGAACATAAACAAACTAAAGCCAAAGTACCACTGGAACCTAAGGCAGTCATTATTTTAGAAGGTCTTTTAATTTTTAATAATGAGAAATTACGCCGTTTGATAAATTGGAAAGTTTATTTGGAAGCCGCCCCAGATATTAGACTGGCAAGGCGTCTACTGCGCGATATTGAAGAACGAGGCGTGACAATTGAAAATTTAAGATCTTCAATTGAGTGGTATATGCAGAATGTCAAACCAATGCACGACAAATATATTCACGATATGAAAAAATATGCCGATACGCGCCTCAACACCGACAAAGGATCATTGGACGCCGCCAATGCTGTCAAAACAAAGGTAAAAGATGTCCTTAAAAAATACGAGTAGTATTTTGCGCGATTAGCTCAGTGGTAGAGCGTTTCTTTGACGTAGAAAAGGTCATCCGTTCGATCCGGATATCGCGCACCAATTAATACTATTGGAATGTCTCCAAAGTGTTTGATATTAGTTTGAAAACTTTAATGAGGTAAAAATGAATTATTGGACAAAATTAAGTATTGATTATGCTAGCCAAAAAAGTTATTTAGACGATCTATTTCAGGTTTATCCAACAATACCAGAAGGAATTAGGGATATAGATAAAACTATTTGGAAGAAAGTTGAAAAAGCTTATAAAAATAAGAACAATACTGAATTATTGAACATTCTCTTAAAATTTGAACTTTTTCCAATAAAGGATTCTTATGTAGCGTATCTAAAACGAGATAAATCCGCTCTTGCAAGAAATCCTGCAACAGCAAATCGCCTTTGCGGAAGATTATATGAAATGGGTCTTGACGTTATTTTTAATCGATGCTCCGAGGCAAAGGAAACTAATCGGCAGATTGGTCCACGTTGGATTAAAAAAATTAATTGGAATATAATTTCAATATGAAACTTGTAGAATTAATAATTGATATTTTAGAAAAGTCAGAGACGCCATTGAAACAGGGCGAAATTTTGTCTGTAGCAGAAAAACATCCTGCATACAAACATTGCGATGAGCTACATAATGTTCAGATGCCTTTGTCTGCCGTTGCGCGTTGTCTAACAAAATATTCAGGTGGAAGCAATCCTGTTTTTGGAATTTATTTTGAAGGAAGAGACAAACAAAGTCAAAAAAGATTTTTTCTAAAGACAAAAAATATTCCTGAAGTAAAAACTATCCCTGAGTCAAGTCTTCATCCATATTTAGTTAAATTTGCAAAAGAAAGATTCAATGTGCACTGTAAGACAATTAATGCTCTTAAATTTATAAAAATGAGAGATAAAATTGGAAAATGGACTAATCCAGATATTGTAGGGATAAATCCTGCTATTCTTAATCTCAACCCTCTTTTCCAAAAAGAAGTTGAAAAGCTTGGGATTGTATCAACAAAAGTAGTTCAGTTTTACAGTTTTGAGCTGAAACTAAAAATAGATAAAAGCAATATTACAGAGTGCTATTTTCAAGCGGTTTCCAATTCCAGTTGGGCCAATTTGGGATATTTAGTGGTAGGCGATTTAGATACCGATCCCATTTTTCTTTCAAATCTTGCACGACTTAATAATGGATATGGGATTGGTGTTATCAAACTTAATTTGGATGACCCATCAAGTAGTGAGATAATTGTTTCTGCTAGAGAACGAGAAATTATTGACATAAACTTCATGAACTTCTTGTCAGGAATCAATCATGATTTTTACAACTTTATAGAATCCGCATCTAATATTATTACAACGAAAGAGGTCAAAACAAAAGATTTTGATAAATTATTATGACAAAAACACGACGATATTTGACATTGATTGAAAATAAAATTGAGAATCTCGATTTTATATTTTTAAATAAAATTCAAGTCCATTTATCTTACAAGAACCTATATTTTCTAGCGTGCCTAAGCGAAGTAATTCATGAAGAATCAAACAATACATCTGCTGTTGTAAAAAATTTTAACATGAATGATTTATTAAGTTATCTGAACAAAAAAGCCGAGTATCTTTATCTTAATTCAAACATATCCGAACAACTTCAAATGGTAATACTAGCAAAGAATGGTGTAGATTAAATTATACCAAAGACCGACACTAGAGAAGCGATCCAGTTGTTTTAAAAAAAGTTAGCAGACATTCCGTCTAGTCTTTTCTCAAAGGTTGATTATAAATTATACAAACAAGAAAACCATGAAATGAAAAAAGATAGGCTAAATCCTATGCCTTCCATAAACCATGAATATTGCAATATTCGCGAACAATAATTTCAGAAGCCTTGATCTCAAATTCAGCCTCGGGTTTATCTCCCGGTTTTAAATGCTCTCGTAAAATTTTTCCATCGGCAACAATTTCAATCCATTGAATATAGTGCTTTTCTTCCATTGGATGAGGAATTGAACCAACTTTAACTTTGACAATATTGCCCTCTTTTTCAATCACTGGCAGATGTTTTTCAAAGCCTTCGTCTTTAGTTTTTTCTGTCAAAAGTTCCATCGGTTTGCCACAGCAAACTAAAGTGCCTCCGCCGGCAAACAAAACTTCAACAATGTTACCACAGACGCTACACTTATAGATTTGATTTTGAGTGATCATTTTTTCTCCTTTTTTAATTACTCATCGGTTAGTCTAAATTTTAAAATTGAAATCGTCAGCATTACAATAATCCAAGCAAGGACAATAACAATATTTAGAGGGTTCGTAAAAGGCGAAATGGTCTCTAGCCCAATTTGGCGAATCATTCGCAGAAGTGGCGCCAGTGGCAAATATTGAACAATACTATAAAGCCATTTTGGCAATTGATCAATCGGAAAAAAGACACCGGCTAAAAACATCATTGGAATAGTAATCGCCACCGACATGCCTTGAGCCGCATCGGTTGATTTGGCAACAGAAGAAACCATAAAACCAATTGACTGAAAAAGCAAACCGCCCAAAAGAGCAAATAAAAACAGTAAGGCAATATTACCATAAATATGAGCGTGAAAAAAGAAGACCCCAACTGTCAATATTAAACTAATTTGAACAACATTGACCACCAAATGAGAAAATACTTCTGCCAGAACAAACTTCCAAGTTTTAAGCGGTGTAGTAGTAATTCGTTTTAAAATTTTATCTTCTCTGTAATTTGCCATCGTAATGGCAATACCTTGGACCGAACCGTTCATTAAAGCTAAACCAATTATCCCAATAAGAACAAAATCAAAATATGTTAATTCGCGACCATTGGTTTTTTCTTCAAGCACTGAAAAAGTTGGCTTGGCATTTAATATTTGGAAATCAACGGCGGTTAAAAATTGGTTGACATAACCAATAACAACTCCATTGACCTGACTATTAGCCGGATCATTAATAATTTTAATCTGCCGAGGCGCATTGGGCAATAAACTACCAAAATCTTTTGGCACAACAATAATGGCGCCGACTTGATTTTTTTTCAAAAGATCTTTGGCTTGTGTTTCACTAACATCGGTTTTAATTTTGAACAATTTTGAATCTTGAGCTGACGCTTGGAACTTTTGAGCAAGTTCGGTATTAGAATTGTTAATAAAAGCAATTGTGCCAACATTTGTCGTGCCACTACCAAAGAAAAAACCAAAAATAACGGTGAACATTAACGGAAAGACCAAACTCCAAAACAGCGCTTGCTTTCCCCGGACCATCATTTTTAAATTAGCTATAAATAATTTAAACATCTTCCTCTTCCTTTATTCTGCTACCCGTCAATTCAATAAATAAATCTTCCAAAGTTGCTTTGCCAACTTTTAAACTTTCCGGATTTTTAGATTGCAGAAGCCCAACCGCTCTGTTCAAGGCACTTTGACTTTTAATATTCATTTCGTAGTGAGAAGTTTTTCCCGGCAATTTAATTAGGTCGCAAGCTTCTGCTTCACAGTCGCCTATTAGTCTTTTGATAAAAATAGGATCGTCTTTCTCTAGAATAAATTCAATTTTGTAAGGATGTTTAGTTTTTTCAATTAATCTGTGGGTTTGGTCGGAGGCAATTATTTTTCCTTTGTCCATAATCGCTACGCGGTCGCAAAGAATTTCCGCTTCTTCCATATAATGAGTTGTAAGAACAATTGTTTTACCTTGTTTTTTAATTTCCGAAATAATATCCCAAGTATGTCGCCTTGCCAATGGATCTAGACCAGTTGTTGGTTCGTCTAAAAAGACAATTTCCGGATCGTTAATCAAGCTGGCGATAATAGAAAATCGTTGTTTTTGCCCGCCGGAAAGATTGCGGACATATTGATTCGTCTTACTTTCCAGTTCAACCATTTTAAAAAGCTTTGCCTTTTCTACTTGTTTTTGGTAAAAACTGCCAAAGAGATCTAAAATTTCATTAAGCTTTAAATGATCATAATAGGCTGACGATTGAAGTTGAACACCAATTTTTTCTTTAATTTTTTGCCCATCGCGGGAAACATCAAGACCAAGAACTTTTATTTCTCCCGAAGTCGGTTTTCTTAAACCTTCAATAATTTCTAAAGTAGTTGTTTTGCCAGCGCCATTTTCACCCAAAAGCCCGAAAATTTCATTTTTCTGTACCTCAAAAGAAATACCGCTGACGGCCGTTAATTTATCATATTTTTTGGTTAAATTTTTAACTTCAATAACATTATTCATCTGACTTTTAATAGTATCACGCTTTGCTAACTTTTCAAAGATTCAGCCAGATTACTACCAGCTTTAAAATGAGGCACTACTCTTTCCGGAATATCGTGTTGTTTTTGAGTTTTGGGATTAATAAAAGTCAGAGCTTTTCTTTTTCGGAGCGTAAAAGTACCAAAACCCAAAATGGTCACTTTCTCACCCTTAACCAAACCTTCTTTAATTGAGGCAATAAAAGCATCCAAAATTTTGGTGGCTTCGCCTTTGGTAATTTGGGCCTTTTCCGCCACCGAAGTAACTAATTCTTCTTTTTCCATATTTATATTATAACAAATCGTGGTATAATATAAATAGTAGTTTTAGATAATAAGGATATTTAAATGTTTAATCAAATTTTGCAGTTAAACCAAATCGAGAAGCAAGCTTTAAAAGAATTTAAGAACCAATTAATCAAAAAATTTGGTTCTAACTTAGTAATATTAAAATTATTCGGTTCCAAAGCCAGAGGCGATTTTCACAAAGAATCTGATATTGATGTGCTCGTGATCATTAAAAATTTAAATCAAAAAGACAAAAAATGGATTATTGAATTAACATATGAACTATTACTAAAATATAATGACATCAATATTAGCCCAAGAATTTATTCTGAAAATACATGGAAATATTACGCAAGCCTGCCTCTTTCTTTCACTTACATAGTTGAAAAAGAAGGAATTAAATTATGAAAGAATTTCAGGTAAACCGCATAGAATTAAATGGTTTATTAAAATTGGCAAAAGAAAGTTTTGATGAAGCCAAAAATGATTTAAATGATGGTTTTATTCGAGGAGCAATTTCATCCTCATATTACTGTTTCCTGCATTTAATGAGAGCGTTACTTTTACAAAAAGGAATAATTACTAAAAGTCATCAAGGCGTAAAAATTAAATTTAATCAGGAATTTATTTTAAATGGTAGTATTGACAAAAAATTTGGCAAAATCATCTCTGATTTATTTGAAGATCGCTTAGATGCAGATTACGCACCATTGCAAAAATTCAGTAAAGAACAAGCTAAGGAAGCGATTGAATTTGCCAAGGAATTTTATGAAAAAGTTAAAAAAATAATATCTTCTAATCTTTAGGTGGAAAAATGACCACTGAAATTAAAGTCCGAACTTGAATTTAGGTCGCATTTGCCACCGTGGTAGTTTTAGGTGGCGGTTTTACTTATAACAAATAAAACTGCAACCCCAGCTACCACTAACACTCCAACACCATCTTCAACTGTGACACCAAACTTTCCCGTTCCTTCTGGCTGGAAATTAACAACAGTCCAGTTTCCAGAACCACAACCGCATAATCTACCAAGAGTAATCACCTATTTTACATTTTATACAAAAGACACTTGGGTCTGTAGTGCTGCTGGTGATTACGATTACATCTGTTCAGAAGGAGATAACCGCTTATTTACTCTTGGCGATACAGGCTCTGGTATAAATACGGAAACATTTCCAAGTGCCCAAATTATTGAAGTTACTACTAAAGATATAGCGGGCAATAGATACCCTCTTTTAATTACCTCATCGCCCACAAAACCAGATATATTAGGATATTTAGACATTAATAGCAATACTGATATTCAAATAGTCAAAAAAAGCTTGGAACAAAAGTAACTATTTTTCTAATTCAAAAATCTTAACCATATATGCTCCGTGTCAAGTCGTCAAACTACCTAACTGAAATGCAGTTGTTGGGTCAAATGAAAATCTAACCGTAGCATCGTTTTTTTCTTCGCACATTTCGGTCGC
>Ga0076297_113_pt1 | contig 21361 bp, 22 predicted proteins | sample RifGroA1_FD_67982 | JGI IMG/M metagenome (GOLD analysis project Ga0076297, IMG submission 67982) | Berkelbacteria bacterium GW2011_GWA1_36_9 | reverse complement strand
TAGTGGCGCCCGATATGTCGTTGGCTTTCAAAATACCAAAATCCAAATTTTTGTCAGTCGCTACCCTGAATATCAATACGGCGACAAGCTTAAAATAAAAGGAGTTTTGAAAGAACCAAATAATTATTATTTTCATCAAGGAATTTTAGGGGTTATCTATAATCCGGAAGTAATTGAAAAAAACGGTCAAAGTGGCAATATCCTAACCAAAAAAACCTATCAAATCCGCGACAAGTTTGAAGAGTCTTTGAACCGAAGTTTGAGCGAGCCATATGCTTCTTTTGCCGCCGGGCTGGTTTTAGGCTCAAAAAGAAATATGCCCGATTCTTTAATGAGTGATTTTAATCGGACTGGTACCACTCACATTGTCGCAGTTTCCGGTTATAATGTGACAATTATGATTATTTATATTGGATTGCTTTTAGGAATTTTATCTCAAAAACTTAAATTTTGGGGTTCACTGATTGTTATTTTAGGTTTTGTGGTTATGACTGGTGCTTCCGCTTCGGTAGTGCGCGCCGGACTTTTGGCCGGGTTGGTGGCTCTGGGTCAATTTGAAGGAAGACGGATTAATATGCTCATTTTACTTTTACTTGTCGCCTCTCTTATTTTGCTTTTTAATCCTTATGCTTTAAAATTTGATATTTCTTTTCAGCTTTCTTTTTTGGCTTTTGCGGGATTAGTTTATCTTTCAGGACCAATAAGTAATTTAAAGATTATTAAATGGTTGCCAAAATTTTGGAAATTAACTTTGGCGGAAACTTTAGGAGCGCAAATTGCGGTTTTACCAATCTTAATTTATTATTTTGGTCGCGTCAGCGTTGTCTCGCCAATTGTTAATATCTTGATTTTATGGCTTATTCCATTATCTATGTTAGCTGTCTTTGCGATTGGTATAGGCGGATTAGTGTGGGGAATTTTGGGACAAGTCGTAGGATACATTGGCTGGTTTTTATTAAAGTATATAATAGTAGTGGTTGAAAGCTTTTCTAAGATTTCATGGGCTAGTTTGGAAATAAAAACCACCAGTTGGTGGTGGATGACAATTTTTTACTGCCTAATCGCATTTTGGATTTACGAATCAAAAAGGGAAAATCAAAATGAACCACTTAAAACGTAATCTTCAATTTATTGCCAGTATTTTTGTAATTGTCATTTTTGTTTTTTTAGTTAGTAATTATTCTCGTCCCGAAGCTTCATCCAACAATCTTAAAATTTATTTTTTAAATGTTGGTCAAGGTGACAGCGAATACATTAAAACCCCGTCAGGGCAAGATATTTTAATTGATGGCGGACCGGACACAAGTGTTTTAAATGAACTTGGCAAAGTAATGGATTTTGGCGATCGAGAAATTAATTTAGTTATTTTGTCTCATCCGCATGCCGATCATTTAACTGGTTTATTGGAAGTTATCAACAGATTCAAAGTTGATGAAGTTTGGGAAACTGGGGTGGATTACCCTTCGGCTACCTACGACAATTGGCGAAGTGAAATTTCCGCTAAACAAATTCCTGATAAAATTGTTAAAGCAGGGGAGAGTAAAAATTTTGGCGAGGCAAAAATTTCAATTTTGTATCCCCTCTCGCCTCTTGAAAATAAAAAAATAGATAATTTAAACAATGCTTCAATTGTCAATCGTTTGGATTATAAAAAATTCTCAGTTTTGTATATGGGTGATTTAGAAAAAGATGCTCAAACAAAAATTCTTAGTCAAAATCTTTTTGCGACGGTTTTAAAAGTAGCACACCACGGTTCAAGTAATGGATTAAGTGAAGATATTTTGAAAGTTATTCGTCCGGCGATAGCTGTAATAGAAGTAGGCAAAAAAAATACTTATGGTCATCCGGCTCCAAGCGTTATTAATTTACTCAAACAATATGCCGTCCGTATCTATCGCACCGACCAAAACGGCACAATTGAAATTACCTCCGACGGTGAGGGGTATTGGGTAAAATAAAAAGTAATAATTTTAGTCATTGCGAGCAAAGCGAAGCAATCTATTTTAGAAGATTGCCGCGGCCCTCGGCCTCGCAATGACACGATAATATTAAAACTAAATTTATCTTGTTTATATCTTCTATTTAAGGTATGCTAATTTCAGGAGTTTTACTTATGTCAGGGCATTCTAAATGGTCGCAAATTAAACGGCAAAAAGGCACAGCCGATGTTAAGCGCGGGGCGGCTTTTTCAAAATTAACAAATGCTATAATTATTGCCGCTCGTAGCGGTGGCGACCCGAATACCAATTTTTCTCTGAAAATGACAATTGAAAAAGCTCGTACTGCTAATATGCCCAAAGAAAATATCCAGAGGGCAATTAAACGAGGCACCGGTGAAGTAACGGGCGCTCAAGTTGAAGAAGTTCTTTACGAAGCTATTGGTCATGGAGGCATCGGCATAATAATTTCCGCAGCTACCGATAATCGTAATAGAACCAATTCGGAAATTAAAAATGTTTTAACTAAAGTGGGTGGAAAATTGGCTAGTTCTGGGGCGATTACTTATCAATTTGAGCGGATGGGCAAGCTTTTAATTGATCTGGCGGATCAAAATCATGAAGATTTAGAATTAAAAGTTATTGACGCTGGCGCCAGAGATTTGGAAGAGGTTGATAATGTGTTATTAGTTTATACCGATCCGCGCGAATTGGAAAATGTTAAACGCTCACTTGAAAAAGACGGTGTTGTTGTGCGCGAGCCGTCGCTTACTTGGGAGCCAAAAACTTTAATTGAAATTTCCGAAAAAATTGAGGCGGAAAAAATCTTAAATTTAATGGATGCCTTGGAAAATTTAGACGACGTAACAGCAGTTTTTACTAATGCCACACTAATAACTAATCAAAACGAATAACGAATAAGTATTAATAGTATTAGTTATTAGATAAAATTCGTTATTAGTGAGGTATTATGAGAATTTTAGGAATTGATCCGGGTAGTGCCAGGTGCGGTTGGGGTGTGATTGATGTTTTAGAAAAAGATGGCTCACTCTCTTGGGTGGCTCACGGTTGTATTGAAACTGATAAATTAATGCGCGATTGTGAGCGCTTGAATCGTGTTTTTAATGATATAATTAGTTTAATAGACCGCTACAAGCCCGATCAAGTTTCCTTGGAATTGTTGTTTATGTTTAATAATCAAAAAACGGTCATGAAAATTTCCGAAGCTCGAGGGGTAATTTTACTTGCTTGCGCCAAATCAGAATTAGCTTTGCAAACTTATGAATATACGCCGATGCAAGTTAAACTGGCTGTAACAGGTTATGGCCGATCCGATAAAAAGCAAGTGATGGAAGAAGTAATTAAAGCTTTAAATCCACAACGGGGTATTAGTTCTGGTAAAAAAGATGGTTTTGATGATGCGGCTGACGCTTTAGCAGTAGCCATGGCTCGTTATCATAAATATATTGAAGAAGATAAAATAGTTTAGGAGGCTAATTTGGCAAAACTTAGACAAAACATTATAACTGGTAAATGGGTAGTGATTGCCCCAGAACGGGCGAAAAGGCCTGAAGATTTTGTCATGGCATCGGCGCCGAAAAGGCATATGGATGGCGAATGTCCTTTTTGCTTGTCTAACCCTAAAAGCGCTTACGAATTTTCAATCAAAGATGCTGAAACAGAGCATATTTACACTATTCCTAATAAATATCCGGCTTTTGATGATTCTAATGAAGAGGTAATTAATGAAAGCGACGATTTTTATTTTTCTACCAAATCAATTGGTGGTCATGAAGTAATTATTTTTAAAGATCACCAAACAGAAGTTTATGAAGGCGGTTGGGAGCCACTGACAGAGCTATTTGGTGTTTATAAAAATAGATATTTATTTTGGAAAAAAAATGCGGTCATTGAATATGCCATGCCGATTCATAATTTGGGTCCGGAAGCGGCCGCTTCCATTGAGCATCCCCATTCGCAATTTTTTGCTTCTTCAATTATTCCTAATTTAATTGAAGATGAATTAGCCGGTTCAAAAAAGTTTTTCGTAGATAAAGGTAAATGTGTTTTTTGCGCCATGATTGAGGAAGAAAAAAAACAGAATTGTCGTCTTGTCTCGGAAAACGAAGATTTTGTTGCTTTTACTTTTTTTGCCTCTCGATTTCCATTTGAAATTTGGGTCCTGCCAAAAAAACATTCGCCCTTTTTTGAAGAGATTTCCCAAGGAGAGCTTGAAAATATGGGTAGAATAGTTTATGATTGTCTGTCAAAGCTTAATGCGTCCTTAAAGTCCCCACCGCTTAACTGGTGGGTTCATACGAGTCCGGTTAAAAAAGATCATCTTGACGAATATTATCATTGGCATTTGGAAATTGCGCCCAGAGTTTCTAAATTTGGTGGTTACGAAATGGGTTCGGGTATTGTTATTGATGTAGTCTCACCGGAATTAGCGGCTCAATTTTTAAAGAAGGTTTAAACAGGAGCGGGGAAAGGTATAAATGAAAATCCTACAATTACTAATGTTTCCTTTGTGGGGTTCTGGTAGCGGAACTTATACAAGGAAATTGTCTGAAAAATTAGTTGATCTGGGTGAACAAGTTGCAATCGTTTGTCCTGAAGAAAAGAAATTGAAAGGCGTGAGAATTTTTAATGTTTCCCTTCCTTTTAAAGTTGCTTTTACTGGTCATCCTGAATGGCCAAATTGTAAAAAATATTCAGAGCTTACAAGTTCTGAAATTACAAAGGTGACAGAAGCTTTTTGGCAAGTTATTAGAAAAGCTGTTGAAGAATTTAAGCCAGATATGATTCATGTTCAACATGCTTCAATGTTATTGTGGATGGCAAATTATATTAAAGCTATTTATGGTATTCCTTATCTTGTAACTTCTCATGGAACAGATCTTCTAAATGTTAGTTTAGATAAAAGATATTTTGCTTTAACCAAAGATGCTTTGTGCCGTGCTCATGTTATAGTATGTGTTTCTGGTGATACTAGAAAATGGCTTTTAAAGATTTTTTCAAAAAAATATCTTAAAAAAACTCGTGTTATAACTGGTGGAGTAGATTTACAAGGCTGGTTAAGACCGGAAAAGATAAAAATTATCGATAAAAAATACAATTTAACAGATAAAAAAGTTGTCATTTTCTCTGGTAAATTAACAAAACCCAAAGGAGTTAAGTATCTGATTAAGGCCGCTCCTAAAATTAAAGCGGAAATTTTTATTTTAGGCGGAGGAGATGAGAAAAAGCAATTAATGGAGCTTACCAAGGGATTAAAGCTTAAGAATGTTCATTTTCTTGGTTATTTTGGTAAAGAATATGTCAATGAATTAAAAGAATTTTATGCTCGAGCGGATGTGGTGGTTGTGCCGTCAATTTGGGATGAACCATTGGGTCTGGTTGTCTTGGAAGCCATGTCATCTTCAACCCCGGTAGTTGCTTCTAATAAAGGTGGTATCCCCTTGGCTGTGAAGGATAATGTTAATGGTTTTTTGGTTCGAGCGCGCAGTGCCAAAGCGATTGCAAAAGCGGTTAATTTAATATTAAAAAATGAAAAATTGCAGGAAAAAATGGGTCTGGAAGCACGACGAACGGTGGAAGAAAAATTTGATTGGGAAATAATTGCAAAGAGGTTTATTAGTTACTACGAAACGGCATATAAAAATGCTCAAAAAAATCAATGTCTAGGTAAAAATTTGCCTTACATTGATATAAATAGAGAAAAAGTTGAAGTTAGGTCCAAGAAATTGGATTATCGTTAAATAAAATGGAGGTTACTATGTCTGAACAGTTATCTTCTAATAAAGAGACGCTTATTGAACAACACGAGCTTTTTTCTGATGGAAAATTAAGGTTAACTTTGCCAGAAAACCCAGCTATTGATCCTAAAGAAGGCTGGCAAATTACAGTTGATAATGGACAAGAACTGAGTCACGACGAAGATGCGAATGGAATCGAGCTAGTTCGTTCAGTATATTATGCTCTTGCTGTTGCTAAGGCAATGGCCGAAAGTCGTTTCACCCCGGATTATTGGGCAAATATTCAACTAAATAGTGTGCATGGTGCTGATAATGGAGTAAATGTTTTTGGTCGAAATCCTAATTCAAAAGAAGCGTGGGGAAAACCGGTTAATTTAAGAATGCCTGAAGAAAGAAAAAAATATGAATCACAGAAGGTTGATCCTAAAGTTGCTGAATTATTTCGGAAATATCTACCATTTTGGGGAAAAGAAGCTCAAGATTTAACTCTGTTTCCAGATGGAATCAAAGAAATTAAACCGGAAGAACCGGAATTTCAGGTAGAAAAAGATCATTGGCTTAATCGACCAGATCCATGGCAGGAGAAACTTATTTGGATGAACGAAAAGTTTGATTTGGTTATAGTTCAGAATCCCCATCTTAATGGCTTACACTTAGTGTGCCATGCTCGGGAAAAATATTGGTCGCAATTTACCGATAAGGGCATAGCCAAAATGTGGAAAACTCCTAATCTAAAAGAACAAGAGGAACCGGTATTTATCCAAGGAATGGCCGAATCAAGTGCAATTTTGCTCGGTACTGAAAAAATTGCAAAAGAATTAAATTTCTTTAATCCAGAAATTCATTACAGTGGCAATTGGGGGTTCAAACCACTAGATCCGGTTTCTGAACAAGTGGGTGGGCGTGAAGTAGATTATCAAGGAAATGATGTTGGGGATTCAAAAAGGACTTCAGAGAAAAAATGGGAAAGTGGAGCACCAAATTGGCATGCTCATGGTCATCTTTATGCCACTCGGCAAGCGGAAGAATTTGTTAAATTGCCATCCCGACCGATGAAAGAAGTGCCAGAAGAATGGGCGAATATTCAACCGTTAACAGCCGAAGAAGAAGAAAGAATTACACACGCCATTCAAGAACAATTATGTGTTTGGCTAGAAACGAAAATGAAAGGAGAAAAAATTGGCTGAAATAAAAAAAATTGCAATTATTGCTCCCCCTTTTACCACCGTGCCCCCTGTTGGTCATGGTGGAACGGAAAGAATAATAGATTTAAAAATAAAAGAATTGACAAAAAGAGGCTATGAAGTTGATGTTTTTGGCTGTGGTGATTTTAAAATAAGTGGTAATTTTAGACAAATATTTCCGGAAACAATTAGTAACATGAAATTTGATCCTGATCTAGTTGAAGCCTCCCGTCCAATACGACTGGAAACAGCATATTTAACCGCGGTAATGGAGATATTAAGTCAAGAGGATGGTAAATATGATGTGATTTTTAATCACACCCGAGGTGGTTATTTGTTTGTCCCTCTTTTTGAAAAATTAAAAACACCAATGATTACCACCTTTCATTTGCCTTTGTTTAAAGAGTTAAACTCAGCTTTAAAAAATTTAAAAAAACCTAATTTTATTTCTATTTCTAATGCCCAAAGAAAAAATGCCCCAGACCTTAAATATTTAGCGACTATATACAATGGAGTTGACCTTAATGAATTTAGCTTTAATAAAAATCCTGAAGAATATCTCCTTTTTGTTGGTGCTTTAGGAAAACACAAAGGTATTCATCTTGCGATTGAAATAGCCAAAAATTCCGATAAAATATTAAAAATTGCCGGTGGCAAAAAACGAGAACCATTTTTTAGTCAAGAAATACAACCACAAGTTGATAATAAACAGATTATTCTTATTGGCGAAGTTGATGGCAAAGAAAAAATTAATTTATATCAAAACGCCAAAGCATTGCTCTTTCCAGTTTTAATTGATGAATCTTTTGGTTTGGTAATGATAGAGGCGATGGCATGCGGTACGCCGGTGATAGCTTTTGACAAAGGAGCTGTTCGCGAAGTTATTGAAGATAGTATAACTGGTTTTATTTGTCCGTCAGGTGATGTTAGCTGTATGATTAAAGCGGTTAAAAAAATTAATGAAATGCCTGAAGAAGAATATCATCAAATGCGTCAAAATTGTAGAAAACATATTGAGGAAAATTTTACTGTTGAAAAAATGGTTGATGAATACCTTTTAGCTTATAATCAAATAGGTAATAATTTATGAAGATAGCTATTTTAGCATCAAACAGAAAACCGATTCCATCACCCAAAGATTTAATTTTTGCGCCTGGAGTAATAATTTATGAATTAGTAGAGGGGTTAGTCCGAAAAGGTCACGATGTGACTCTTTTTGCTCCAGAAGGAACCAAAACAACTGCTAAATTAATTACGGCTGGAACAAAGTCTCTTTATGAAGATTTTTCTGACAATCAAAATTTCGCCAAAAAAAGAGCATCCAATATTGAAGAATATTTACTTAAGGATGTTCAATATGAGCTACTGATGGCATCAACGGCTTTTGAATATATTAAAAAAAATAAATTTGATATAGTTCATTCTCACAAAACATTGCATGAAATATATTTTTCTAAGCTTATTGATACTCCATGTCTTTTTACTTTTCATGACATCTCAAAGAGAGAAATTCCTAATGATATTTCTTTGCGGAGATTGAAAAAATATACAAAAACTGCTTACTTTGTTTCAATTTCCGACTCTCAAAGACACGGTTTAGAATTTTTAAATTTTGTTGACACTGTCTATAATGGTGTAAAAATTGAGGATTTTAAATTTTCAAATGGTGATAAAAATTTACTTTTTGTTGGTCGGATAGATATTTCAAAAGGAGCAGATACGGCGGTTAAACTTGCTTTAGAAACAAAAAGACCTTTATTAATTGTTGGTGATGTTGCTTATAATTCACCCGGTTTAAAAATATTTAATAAAATTAAAAAACATATTGATAATGAGAGAATAAAATATTTAGGCCATGTTCAATTTGATAAAATTAAAGATATTTATAAACAAGCAAAAGTTCTTTTATTTCCCATCCAGCAATCCGACTCTTTTGGTTTAGTGATGATTGAAGCAATGGCTTGCGGAACACCGGTAATTGCCTTTAACTTAGGTTCAGTCCCAGAGATTATTAAAAATGGCCAGACTGGTTTCATTTGTCCGGTTGGAGATACTAATGCTATGATTAAAGCTATCAGAAAAATTTATGAAATGACGGAAAGTGAATATCAGAAAATGCGACAAAACTGTCGTCAGCATGTTGAAGAAAATTTTACAATAGAAAAAATGGTAGATGGTTATGAGAAAGTTTATGAGAAAGTTATTAGAGATTGGAAATCAAAGAACATCCATTAGAATATCAAGGAGAAAAAGTGGCGAAAAAACACCACCAAGAAAAATTGAAAATTTTACATGTTGCTTCTGAGCTAACTCCGATTGTTAAGGCGGGCGGATTAGGTGATGTTATTGGTATCTTAACTAAAGCCTTGGTAAAAAATTTTGATGTTGATATTCGAATTATGATTCCATTATATAAAGTTATTGATCAAAAAAAATGGCAACTTGAATTAATTATGGATGGTCTTAAAATTAAATTACCAAATAATGAATATAACAGAATCAATGTTTTTAAAACTTTTATTCCGGAGACGAAAATACGGGTGTATTTTATAAATCTGCCAAAATATTTTAGTGGAGAATCAATCTATAGTCATCCAAAAAATGGACAAGATGTCCACATACCTTTCACATATTTTTCTCGAGCTGTGATGGAAGTTATCAAAGCAATGGATTGGCGGCCGGATGTTATCAATGTTCATAGTTGGTTAACGGCGATGATTTCCAAGTGGCTTAAAACAACATATATTAAAGATAAGTTTTTTAAAAATATTGCCACGGTTTTAACTATTCATGTTGACAGTCCTGGAGAAATGAATTTTGATCAAGCAAAAAATTTAGGTTTGAAAAGAGGTGATTTAAAGGGACCTTTTAAGATAAATAATCGTAATAACATTTCTATTTTGGGAGAAGGAATTTTAAATTCTGACATGATTAATACCGTATCACCGACTTATGCTTACGAATTATTAACAAAAAAAAGTAGTCCGATGCTTTATAAAATATTACGAACTCGTAAAAAACGTTTGACGGGAATTTTAAATGGGATTGACTATTCAAATTTTGATCCAAGAACCAATGATGATACGCCGGTAAAATACTGGATCGATGATTTAGATAAAAAAGTTGAAAATAAACTATTTTTACAAAAAAAGTTTGGGCTAACTCAATCAGCCGAATTGCCACTTGTTTGTGTTGTTTCTAGAATTGCACCGCAAAAAGGGTTAGATTTAATTGAAGATGTTTTAAAAGATTTGGTTAACATGGGTGGGCAGTTTATTATTTTAGGTGAAGGATGGGACAAGCTGGAAAAAGTATTTATTAAAGCCGAAAAAGATAATCCAAAAGCGGTGGTAGCAAAAATGCACTTTGACGGAAATCTGGCGCAAACAATATATGCTGGTTCGGATATGCTTCTTATGCCATCGCGATTCGAGCCCTGTGGTTTATCGCAAATTATCGCTATGAGGTTTGGAACAATCCCAATTGTTAGAAAAACCGGTGGACTTGCGGACACTGTTAGAAATGGACAAACTGGTTTTGTATTTAAAAAATATGAAAAAAACGATTTTTTAGAAGCTATTAATCGAGCGATTGAGATGTATTATAATCACAAAGACCGCTGGCGTGAAATGCAGATTAGAGCAATGAAAAAAGATTTTTCGTGGTCTTCTTCAGCTCGAAAGTATATGTGGCTTTATAAAAAAGCGATTAGAAATCATAAAGAAGACCTTAAAAATGAAGAATTAAAGAATAAAAATTAATGATATTATCCAAAAAGGAGTTTTATGAGAATAGCAATTATTGCTAAATTACTTGCCCCAATTTCAAGTTCATCATTGGGTGGTCAAGAGAGTTTTATTTACTATTTATCTAAAGAATTAGTTCGGAGAAATCATCATATAACAGTTTTTGCATCAGGAGATTCGGAAATTGAAAATGTTAAGATATTTCCGACAATAAAAGAGAGCCCTTGGTCAAAAGCTCGAAGGTTATCGCCTGAAAAACAAAAGGTTATTTACCGTAACACAACCGAGCAATCAGACGGTTATATTAAAATCCTTCTTTATTTAAAAGAAAATGAAAAAGATTTTGATATTGTCCATGATAACGCTTGTGATTCATTAACTTTGTTAATGGGAAATTTAATTCAAACTCCAGTTGTTACCACTCTCCATGTTCCGACGGCTCAATTCAGAAGTGTAGTTCTTGACCAAAAAAATAAAAAAAATTATTTTGTCGCAATTTCTAAAAGACAAAAGTTTTTAAGTAAAAATATTAAAGCATCTGATGTCAATTATAACGGTACTGATGAAAAAAAATTTGAATTTTCGCCAACGGATAATGGTTATTTGGCTTGGATAGGTAGAATTTCTCCTGAAAAAGGATTAGAAAAAGCGATTGAAATATCTGATCGAACGAATATTCCTTTAAAGTTTGGTGGTACAATAATGAACAAAAAATATTTTATGAGTAAAATCGAACCAAAAATAAAAAAGGCCAAGAATGTCAAATTTTTAGGGAAACTTGCTCACCAAGAATTAGTTCACTTCTATCAAAATGCAAAAGTTTTATTATTTCCAATAGATTGGGAGGAACCATTTGGTTTGGTGATGATTGAAGCAATGTCTTGTGGAACACCAATAATTGCATTTAAAAAAGGTTCGGTTCCGGAAATTATTCTTGGTGGAAAAACCGGTTTTATTTGTCGGCCAAAAGACGTTGATTCAATGATTCAAGTGGTAAAGAAAATATATAAAATGTCTCCAGATAGATATCAAAAAATGCGATTGGATTGTCGAAAGCATGTTGAAAATAAATTCACAATCGAAAAAATGGTTGATGGTTATGAAAAAATTTATCGTAAAGTGATCGCTAAAAATAAATCAAAAAACAAATAAATTTATTAGACAGGGAGTAAATAATGAAAATAGCTCAAATTGCACCAACTTGGTTTAGCGTCCCCCCCCACAGTTATGGAGGAGTAGAGGCTATCATTTCTGAACTAACCGAAGAGTTGACCAAAAGAGGGCACGAAGTTACTTTGTTCGCCTCTGGTGATTCTAAAACTCAAGCCAAACTTTTTCCGGTTTTAGAAAAAGCACCCGGAAGGAATCCCTTGCCGGTAGGCGAGATGAGTTATGAAATGAAATATCTTTACAATATGTTTATGGCCCTGGAAAAACAAGAAGAATTTGATCTTATACATTGGCATTTTGGAAAGGATATAGCACCTATAATGTTTGCCTCACTAACAAAAACACCCTCTGTTATTACTATCCACAATCACTTTGGCGATTCCGATATGGCTGATATATCCGAGATAATGAATCATTATCAAAAGTTAAGGTATTTTGTCTCAATTAGCAATTCCCATCGAAAGCACTATCCTTTTGATTTTATTGATACGGTCTATAATGGCATAGACGTTAAACAGTTTGATTACAATGAAAAATCGGAAAAATATTTTGTTTGGATGGGAAGGTTTGAGAAAATTAAAGGTCCGGATGTAGCAATTCAGATTGCTTTAAAAATGAAAATACCATTAAAATTAGCTGCTCCTAAAGATAGCACCAGTTTTTTTAAAGAAGAAATAGAACCTTATATAGGCAAAAATAATATTGAATATGTTGGTGAAGTAAATCTGCAAGAAAAGAACGAATTGCTTGGCAAGGCAATGGCATTTATTAGTCCGATAAATTGGGAGGAACCTTTTGGCTTAGTGGTTCCTGAATCAAATGCTTGTGGTACACCAATAGTTGCTTATGCTCGTGGCGCTATGCCAGAAATTATAAAAAATGATATTAATGGCTATTGTGTTGAAAAAGATAATATTGACGAGATGATTAATGTTTTGCAAAAGATAATCAATTTACCTCCAGAAAAGTATATCAATTTGCGAAAATCGTGTCGCCGTTATGCCGAAGAAAACTTTACCACTTCAACAATGACTGATAATTACGAAAAGGTTTATAAAAAGATAATTGATTTGGAAAAAGAAAAAGTACTATAGAAAAAATGGAGGACGGATTATGGGAAATATTGAAACAATTATTAGTGAAAAAATGAAAGAATTAGATCTTGCACCGATTGAAAAAATCTCTGATTTTATAATAAAGAAAAAAAGATTTTATGCGGCTCCGGTTTTGAATGGAAAAAAAGAAAAAGTATTCTTCAAAATTTTAATTGTTAGTGATTCAGCGCCAACCCAATCGATTATTAAAGAAATGAAAATGAGAAATTTAATGCTGAATTTTCAAGACAAAATTGCTTTTCCACATTTAATAAAATATAACGATCAAAATTTACCTTACTGGTTTATTTCTCAATATATTGAGGGTGATGTGATCGGGTTTCTGTATGATTTGCACGATGATAGAGAAGTGATAATACCGTTGCTCGTAAACACGCTTTTCGCTCTTCATAATATATCAGAGTCAACCTTGACCTCAATTTTAAAGGACAATTTCTTTTTAAAAGACGACGGCTTTAATGATCCTCTAGTTATTTTAAAATTATTTGAGAATAAATTGAGCGTTGATTACAAGACAAGAATCGATTTTTTAAAAGTCCATCAGTTCGTTAAAGACAGAAAAAAATATTTTGAAAATCATAAAATAATATTGGCGCATGGAGATTATACTTTAAACAATATGGTAATTAACAATGGAGAAATGATTCTTACTGACTGGGAGAGCGCAAATTTAGGAAATATTGCCAGTGATATTGCGCACCTGTGGATTCAATTATGGCGATATCCCTTGTGGCGACAAAAACTATTAACTGATTATGTAAACACTTTACCAAAAGAAGAAATTGACGAATTCAAAAATTTATTTGAAGCAAAAGTAATATTTGAGGCTTTAGCAGAACTAATATGGAATTTTGATATATGTCCCTTGCAATATCGGCAATCATTAATAGAAATTTGTATAAAAACTGTAAATGTTGCGCTTGAAAGATTTGATAAATTATCAAAATTATAATATATGAAGCTTAATACACCCGTTCAATATTTAACCGGTGTCGGGCCGAAAATGGCTGAAAAGTTAAAGAGGTTAGGGATAGAAACTGTCCGTGACCTTCTTTTTTATTATCCTTGGCGCTATGACGATTTTTCAAATCCTAGAAAAATTTCAAGCTTAAGAATTGGTGAAGACGTAATTATCAAAGCGAAAATTGTTGAAATTAAAATCAGCCACACTCGCCAGCGGTGGATGACTTTAATTGAGGCAGAGCTTTCTGACGAAACCGGAAAAATAAAAGCTATTTGGTTTAATCAGCCTTATTTATTGAATATTTTAAAGCCAGATGATGAGTGGCTATTTGCCGGCAAAGTTAATTGGGATTTTAAAAGTAAAGCAAAATCGTTAGCGATAACGCAATACGAAAAGGAGCCAGTGATTTTGCCAGTTTATAGCAAAACAGCCGGTCTAACAAGCAAATATTTACGAAAATTAATCAAGTCTATTCTATCCACTTCCATTGAAGAATATCTGCCCCGAGAAATACTAGAGCAAGAAAAATTAGTTGGTTTAAACGAGGCAATTGGTAAAATTCATTTTCCTAAAAATTCTACCGACATAGAACTTGCTAAAAAAAGATTGGGCTTTGACGAGCTGTTTTTAATTGCTTTAAAGATGCTTCAAAATAAAAAAGAACTTTCAAAAAGTCCTACAATCGTCCTGGCTTTTGATGAAAAAATTTTGAAAAAATTTGTCAAAAACTTGCCCTTTAAATTAACGAATGGACAGCGAAAAGTGGCGTGGGAAATTATTCAAGATTTAGGTAAAACCAGACCCATGAATCGTTTGCTGGAAGGCGATGTTGGCTCTGGTAAAACTGTAGTGGCGGCGATGGCGGTTTTGGTTGCCAGTAAAAATAAATATCAATCGGTTTGGCTGGCGCCAACAGAAATTTTAGCCAATCAACATTTTGAAAATGTTTCAGAATTACTCGCGCCTTATAAAATAAAAGTTGGTCTAATGACCGCGGCTAATAAAAATGCAAATTTAGAAAAAGATGATTTAATTATTGGCACCCACGCTTTGCTTCAAAAAGATGTGGAAATTCCTAATTTAGCTTTAATTATTGTAGACGAACAGCATCGTTTTGGAGTTAAGCAAAGAGCACATTTAAGAAAGGGAAAACTTATTCCCCACCTTCTTTCAATGACGGCGACGCCCATTCCTCGAACTTTAGCCCTTTCTTTGTATGGCGATTTAGATTTATCAATTATTGATGAATTACCCCCGGGTCGGAAAAAAGTTATAACCAAAGTAGTAGCGTTTGAAAATCGTCAAAAAGCTTACGATTTCATTGGTAATGAGATTAAAAAAGGTCGTCAAGCTTTTGTCATTTGCCCGTTGATTGAAAAAGGGGACAGTCCCCTTGCCGGGGACTGTCCCCAGCTATTTGACGCTGACAGGAAATCGGTTATTTCCGAATACGAAAAACTTTCTAAAAATATTTTTCCAAAATTTAAAATTGGTCTTTTGCATGGCAAAATGAAGGCAAAAGAAAAAGAAGAAACAATGAAAAAATTTCATAATGGAAAGTTAGATATTTTAGTTTCCACAGCAGTAGTAGAAGTGGGAATTGATGTTAAAAATGCTACTGTGATGATGATTGAAAGCGCCGAAAGATTTGGACTGGCGCAACTGCATCAATTTCGCGGTAGAGTTGGCCGCGCGGAGCATCAATCTTACTGTTTTTTATTTTCTGATCAACTTTCGGAAATTACAAAGAAAAGATTACAAGCAATGGTTTCCTGCAATAATGGTTTTGAACTAGCGGAAATTGATTTGCAACTTCGCGGTCCGGGTGAATTGGTTGGCATTAGACAATCTGGTCTGCCGGATTTGAAAATGGCTTCGCTTTCAGATACAATATTAATTAGCAAGGTGCGACAAGTGGCAGAAAAAGTTATTGAAAAGGGTCTTGAGAATTATCCAAACCTTATAAAAAAACTAGAAGAATCCAAAATAGAAAGACACTTTGAATGAATGATCAATTTCTTTACAAATATAAATGGTTGATTGGTGTAGTTTTGGTTGTTATTATTGCTACTGGTGTTTGGGTTGTTTGGCAGGACAAGGTTCGGGGAACAAAAAAAATTCAAGAAAATCAAGAAATTACGGAACTTAAAAATCAAAATGAATTATTAAGATCGGAATTGAGTCAACAATCGCAAGTGGCAGGAATATCCACTAATGATGAAGCTGACGAAAGTGATAAAATTAATCTAAATTCTGCGACGGCCGAAGAATTGGACACTTTACCAAATATTGGTCCGGCGCGCGCGGCCGACATCATTTCCTATCGCGCTGAAAATGGTGGTTTTCAAACAATTGAGGAAATAAAAAATATTAAAGGTATCGGGGATAAAAGTTTTGAAGATTTAAAAGATTTAATTACAGTGGGACAATAAAAATAATATCTGCCCGCGTGATGGAACGGAAGACATGCATGGTTTAGGACCATGTGTCCGAAAGGATGTGGAGGTTCAAATCCTCCCGCGGGCACCAAAATAAAAATAATTAACTATTAAGGAGAAAAATGGCGGCGATTAAAATTATTGAAGGAATTGGCACGAGCGAAACATCAATTGAAGACGCAATCAAACATGCACTTTCCTGCACCCATAAGACTGTTAGAAACGTGACTGGCATTGACGTTATAGGACTGACAGCCAAAGTGGAAAATGGTAAAATTGTTCGTTGGAATGCCAATGTAAAAATTGCTTTTGAAGTAGAGCGATAATAAATTTATGGACGATTTAAATAATTTAGAAGAAGAACTAAAGCAAAAAGAGGATAAAAAACGTCGAGGTCAAAAAATCTCTGGTCGGTCAGTTTTTCGTTTGCAAGAAATAATAAAAGAAAAAGAAAAAAAGATAAAAATTCAAGAAGAAGATGATAAATAAAAAAGTCGTGGCGATTATTGGACCGACTGGTTCTGGCAAAACTGCTTGGGCAAAAAAAATTGTTTCAAAATTTCCGGCCAAAATTATTTCTGTGGACTCGCGTCAAATTTACAAAGGATTTGATATTGGCACTGGCAAAGACAAAAGTTTTCATCAAGACTTAGTTGATATCGCTGAGCCAACAAGAAGATTTACTCTTTTTGATTATCAAAAAATGGCCAATGAACTAATTGACCAATGTTTTAAAGAAAAATCTTTACCTGTTCTAGTTGGTGGAACGGGACTTTATTTAGATGCTGTTTTGTATGGCTTCGTCCTTCCTAACATTCAAAAAGAAAGTATAAAATTTAGGCAAAATTTAGAAAAAGAAAATACTTTAGAACTCTATCAAAAATTAACAAAATTAAATCCAGAATTAGCTTTAAAAATTGATCCGCAAAATAAAAGAAGAATCATTCGGGCATTAGAGATTGTATCACTAAGTAGACGACCGTCAGTTGAGTTAAATAAAAAGAAAAAATCACCGTTTAAAATATTAATTATTGGTATTAAAACCGATCGTCAAACTTTATATTCAAAAATTGACGCGCGAATTGATCAAATGATAAAGGCTGGTTTGGTTGAAGAAGTCAGAATCCTTCTTAAAAAATATCCGCCCGATCTGCCTGCTTTAAATACTATTGGTTATAAAGAAATCATTGATTATCTGCAAGGCCGAGTTGAATTAAAAGAGGCAATATTAAAAATCAAAACCAATACTCACGATTATGTTCGTCGGCAAGAAACTTGGTTTAGAAAAAATAAAGATATTAAATGGGTCCAAAAATACGAGGACGCTGAAAAGTTAATCAAAAAATTTCTAAAAAAATAAAATTATTTTTTTCTTAAAAGGTCTATTTCCAAGATTAAATAACCAAAACCGATGATCATAATTGCGCCCATTACTTTGAAAAATGGCAACGCGCAGACATTGTCAAAGCCAAAGTAACGCAAGACCCATGCGGCAAAGGCAAAACCGCAAATTAGTATACCCAAGACAATGAAAGCTAGACCCACTCCCTTGAAAGAGATTTTGTCGTAGTCTCTTTTTGAAAACATAAACCCTCCTTATTTTTTATTTTCATTTTTATTATACACTATTTTATAAAATCCAAATAAATGCCGGCTAGCAATGCCAGGGCGGAAGAGACAAAAATAATAATGTAATTCCAGCGTTCGTGGGAGACCCCAAGTGATTTAATAATATAATTTAAAGCTTCTTTGTCGTCACTCGTAACCTCATTTAGTTGAGCCACTTTCTGTTCTAAATCATGTTGTTTTATTAGTTGCGTTCTTTTTTCAGAAATCTGATAGCGATGAACAAAGTAAATTACAAAACCGATTGTACCGATATACCAAAAAAATTTTATCCAGAACATTTGTATATCGGAAAAAACAATGATTATTCTATAAGCAATGGTGGCAATTATACCTGACCAGAAATAAAACATGCGGATTGATTTTGAGTGTGGTTTTAAATTTTCCATAACACCTCTTTTTTATTTTAACAAAAAATTCTTGGTAATGACAGAAATAGTCTTGTCCAATACAAGATGAGCATGAAATAGATGCCAGTTCCAACGCAAAATGAGCATAAAAAACAATTGATATGATTCACGCACTTTGTCACTCGAGAATGACAGTATAAACTGCGTAAGTCCTGTAATTATCAGTTGCCTATTAAACCACTATTTCATGCTCATATGATGATTGGAATATACTGAAATACTTGATTATTAGGGTGTTTTTTGATATAGTTTAGGTAGTTTTATAGGAAAGTACCTAAACAACTTGAAAGAGGTTAAGAAAATGATGGAACAAAAAGTAGAACAACTAATCGAAGCAGTGAAAATGGGTAGTCTGGAAGATGTTCAAAAATTACTAAGCCAAGGTGTGGATGTAAACTCTGAAGAATATGGACCAGGTAGTGGTGGTAATTCACTACTTTATGCAATTGACAGAAGTAATGAAGAAATGGTAGCATTGCTTGTTGAAAATGGAGCAGATGTGCATTACAACCGGTCGACTATAACACCGCTTAATCTTGCGGTTCAAAAAACAAGAAATTTGGTTAAGTATCTGATAGCAAAAGGTGCGGATGTAAACCTCTTAGATAGTTATGGTAATGCACCACTGCACCATCTGGCGAAAACTTCAAATATTCCCGTGTCAATTGAAATTGCTGAATTGCTTATTGAAAAAGGTGCGGATATAAATCTCAAAAATAGCAAAGGCAAAACATCATTAGAACTAGCGGTAGGATATGGATGTATAATTATGGCAGAATTTTTCTATCAACATGGAGCGATTTGGAACCGCACTGATGATCCTGTAGATTCTGCTATAATTAATCATAGGAAATCAATAGTCAGCAATATTTATTCAGACCGTTATGACTAATAATCTTCCGCTACCGCCGGCGGTAACGAACTTATTTAAAATCTCCCCGAGCAATCGGGGGTTTTCTTTTATTGTTTTAATATGACTTTCTAACCTCTCACTTACACTTCCGAAGTGTAAGTGGTAGAATAAATATATGAGAAAAGATCCTTTAGTGAACGAACAATACTATCACATAATAAATCGAAGTATTGCTAAATATATAATTTTCAATGATGACCAAGATTATCTAAGGATAATTGAGTTATTTGATCTTTGTAGATTTACAGAATTCTTGTATAAATATTCGGATTATTTAGAGCTAGCTGACCAATATCGGACTCATTTTGTAGATCGTCTAAAGACTACCAGCCCAAAATTAGTAGAAATTGTTGCTTATTGTATTATGCCGACACATATTCATTTAATTTTAAAACAGAATAAAGAAAATGGTATTTCAAAATATATGGCAAAAGTTTTTAACAGTTATACAAGATATTTTAATGTTAGACATCAAAGAAAAGGACCTTTGTGGGAAGGAAAATTTAAAAATATTTTAGTAGGAAATGATGATCAAATGTTGCATTTAACTAGGTATATCCATCTTAACCCTACTTCTGCTAGCTTGGTGAAAAAACCGGAAGATTGGGAATTTTCTTCATATTATGAGTATATTAATAACCCTAAGAACAGTGCAATTTGTGATTTTAAGACAATAATTGATCTAAATCCAAAACAATATAAAAATTTTGTCCATGATAGAATTGATTACCAAAAACAATTATCCTTAATCAAAAAACTTTTACTTGATGAATATGGTGGGTAGTTCAACCATACACTCCCACTTCCGAAGTGGGAGTGGTAAGGTAGGGAAATCAGGGTATAATAAAAATATGAGGTTAATTTATGGCACTTGCTAAAGTTTTTTCGGCGGCTGTGGTTGGGTTGGAGGCAACGCCAGTGGAAGTGGAAGTTGATATTTCGGCGGGTCTTCCTTCTTTTACGATTGTCGGTTTGCCTGACAAAGCGATTGAAGAGTCTAAGGAAAGGGTTCGTTCGGCGATTAAAAATTCCGGCGCCCAATTTCCGACCAAAAGAATCACCGTTAATTTAGCTCCGGCTGATATTAAAAAAGAAGGACCGGCTTACGATTTAGCCATTGCTTTGGGTATTTTAGTCGCGGCCGAATTGATTCCGCCGGTTGATAAAGATATTGTATTTGTGGGCGAACTTTCACTCAATGGTAATTTGCGCCACATTAACGGCATTTTGCCAATCGCCAGCTCTTTGCAAAAGAAATTTAAAGAAATAATTTTGCCAGCTATCAATGCCCCCGAAGCATCGCTGGTAAAAAATATTATTATTCGGCCAGCTGAAAATTTAAAAGACCTGATCTTTTATTTTAAAAAAGAAAAAAGCATTTCGTCGTACACGAAAAAATTTAATATCCAGCAACCGGAAAAAAGCGAGCTTGATTTTGCCTATATTAAAGGTCAAGAACAAGCAAAACGGGCTTTGGAAATTGCCGCTACCGGCAATCACAATGTTTTTTTCTTTGGTCCGCCCGGTGCCGGCAAAACTCTTTTGGCACGAACACTGCCAACCATCATGCCGGAAATGACCAATGACGAAACTTTAGAAGTGACGAAAATTTATTCGGTGGCGGGACTCTTGCCAACTGATTTGCCGGTAATTAATTTTCGGCCGTTTCGCGCGCCTCACCACACTACTTCAAATGTGGCGCTAGTGGGTGGTGGTACTTATCCTCGTCCGGGGGAAATTACTTTAGCTCATCGGGGAGTTTTATTTATGGACGAATTTGCCGAATTTCCGCGCTCGGTTTTGGAAAGTTTGCGTCAACCCTTGGAAGATGGCATTATTACTGTCTCGCGGGCGCAAGGCTCTTTGCAATTTCCTGCCAAATTTATTTTAATTGCCGCTCAAAATCCCTGTCCTTGTGGTTATTTGGGCGATACTCAAAAAAATTGTATTTGTACCCCGTCGCAAATTAATAGATATCAAAAAAGAGTCTCTGGACCCCTGCTTGACAGCAATGCGACACGCCCCAATGCTTGGCATTGGGGAAGGATAGCATAAGCGCAATTTCGTTGATACGATATAAATATGGGTATCAAACACACA
>Ga0076297_109_pt1 | contig 25847 bp, 31 predicted proteins | sample RifGroA1_FD_67982 | JGI IMG/M metagenome (GOLD analysis project Ga0076297, IMG submission 67982) | Berkelbacteria bacterium GW2011_GWA1_36_9 | reverse complement strand
TAAAGAAGCAATAAACCGATATATTGAAGAGCAATCCGAGGAAATATAAATAGTAAACAAGCCCCGATGCTTGGCATCGGGGATACCATGGCCTTGACAATGTATAATGCAGAATATACATATGAAGAAAAATCTTAAAGTATCAAAATTTTCAAGCGAAAATAACGAAAGAGAATTTTGGTCAAAAATTAATTTAACTGACTATTTTGAAGTATCTGATTTTGAGACAGCATCATTTCCTAATCTTATCCCGTCATCGCGATCCATTTCTATTCGGTTGCCGGAATATCTTTTGATTAGAATTAAAGAACAAGCAAATGAACTTGATGTTCCTTACCAATCATTGATGAAGCAGTATATTGCTCAAGGGACATTTCAAAAATATCAAAAAGTTCGATCGAGATAAATTTTGCTGATTAATTTTCAAAAAGAAAACTTCAAGCAGATCACCTCTCTACCCTAATGGCATATGCCTAGAGGGGTGATCCCTTGAATTTTTTTATATCTTCTAACCACCTATATCCCACTTCCAAGGTGGGCTTTTTTGCAGGTTAGACTTCGGGATATATTTCATTTTGCTGATATGTTAAAATAAAGTAATGAAAATCGAAATTGATCAAAGTGGAAGGATAGAATATACGAGCAAACCAACAGTTATTGCTTTTTCTAATTCAGAAAATCGATCAGTGATTATTAGTTCAAAAGACAAGAAATATCTCCAGCAATTGTTTAGAAAAGCCGGCAAATCTAACATTTTTGTCTATAAAACATTTTCTGTTTTAATATTTTATTTAATCAAAGACAAACTAAAATCTATTAGACAGATTATTATTGACGAAGAATACACTGGCTACGATAAATTAATCAAGCAATTTATTATTGAACTTGCTGTCAAACATAATTATCAATTGGAACCAGATATTATTCATTTTAAACAAATAGGTAAAAAATCGAGGTCTCATGGCATTTCAATTAATGCTTATAGGGCTAAAAAAGCTGATTTAAAATTTATAATTCGTGATTTTCTAGATTTAACATTGTAAAGCAATCCTACAAAAAAATCGGGGATTATTTAAGCGCCGACTGGATACGGCGGTTCGACAACCCACCCGATCTTTAATTACATTATATTATAGATACTTATTGTTTGTCAAGGGTCAGCGCTTGTTAAACACTTGCTATTTGCATTTATAAAATTGTGATATACTAGTGATATACTAGTAGTGTAATAAGTTTGGGGAGGGGTTATTAAATGAATAAAAAAGGTTTTACACTCATTGAGCTTTTGGTTGTCATTGCCATTATTGGCATTTTGGCCTCCATGATTGTTGTTAGTGTTGGGGAAGCAAAAAAGAAAGCTAAAATCACTGCCGGCAAAAACGCCCTTTCTGGCATCCCTTCGGCAATTGCCTTGTGTAAAGATAAAGGTTGGGCTATAAATTCGCCTTCAGTAATCACCAATTGGTTTATTTGTTCACAAAATACTATAATTGACGCGAAATATCCTGACATATCTAAAAACGGCTGGGCTTATGGAGCTACAAGTGATCTATCTATAGATAATCCTGAAATAACTGCTACTTGTGAAGCTAGCGTTTGTGGCGTTCAACAATTTGCAATAACTAGTACAACTGGGAGTACTTTTCTAACATCTGATGCCAGTTCTGCTGGAACTGACTTTAATTTTTTATATTATGGTGGGCAAAGAGCACAAACTCCAAGTATGTATACCGTGTTTGCTTTTACACAGCCTCCCGATCATAATCTTGTTGTTCCTGTAGCTCCTGATGATGTAAAATGTAAATTGAACAATAGTCAAGAAATATATGCAACAAAAATTTCTGACCCAATATATGGAACACTATATCGATGTAACATATCGTCAGCAACAACAGGTACGGTTACAGCTAGTGGCACAAAAAGTAGTGTAACTGTCAAAAAAACATGGATTTGGAAATATTAGCTAAGGAGGGGATTTGGATATTTTTCAAGTATTTATCATTGCGCTTGTCGCTTTCTTCGGTCTTTCCGTCGGCTCATTTTTAAATGTGGTTATTTTGCGCTTTGACGATGTGGAAAGCATTATAAAAACCCGCTCTCACTGCCCCAAGTGCAAGAAAAATCTGCCTTGGTATGATTTAGTGCCTTTCTTTTCATACATTATTTTAGCCGGCAAATGCCGTCATTGCGGTAAAAATATCGCTATTCAATATCCATTGGTGGAAGCGGTAACTGCCCTTATTTTTGTTTTAATTTATTTTCAGCAAGGCATTACTATCAACTCTATTTTCTTGGCGATTATTTCTTCAATTTTAATTATTGTGGCAGTCTACGATTTTATTCATTCGGAAATACCCGATATTCTAATTTATTCAGCCGGGGTTTTTGCTCTTGGACTTTTAACTTACAATTTGTGGCAAACTCAAACCCTATTTTCTCTTGATGGTTGGCTTGTCTACGCTTATGGTCTGGCAGTTGGTCTTGGTTTTTTCGGGCTTTTAGTCATTGTTTCCAGTCAAAAATGGATGGGCTGGGGCGATGTATTGCTCGCTTCCTTAATTGGCTTAATTTTAGGCTATCCTAATATTATTGTCGCTTTATTTTTAGCTTTTCTACTGGGCTCTTTATACAGTTTAGTGCTGATGGCGACAAAAAAGAAAACCATGAAAGACGCCATTCCTTTTGGACCATTTCTGGTTTTAGCCACCTTTATTACAATGTTCTGGGGAACAGAGATAATAAATGTTTATTTTTTTAGGCTGGGGTTGTAAAAAATGACAAATTACAAATTTCTAATTACAAATAAAAATCTAAATGTCAAACAAATAAATTGTCATTGCGAGCGAAGCGAAGCAATCTATCTGTCATTCCAGCGAAAGCTGGAATCCAGTTCTGGATTCCGGATCAAGTCCGGAATGACACCACGGGTGTCAATTTGTTTCCAGTTTCTATATTAGGATTTTGAAGTTTTAAAAACGGAGTTTTTATGAAGCGTGGTTTCACACTCATTGAATTAATGGTTGTTATTGCGATTGCGGTTATTTTGACGATTGGTTCAATTGCCGGCATTTCCGCCTCCCGTAGCCGAAAGCAGGTCAAAACAACCGCTGAAAAATTGAAGTATGTCATTGAAGAAGCCATATCTGAAGCGCGCGCGCCTAGCGATAGTAGTTTCGGGGTACAAAAAATTGAGGTTGATGTTTATCCGAATTATTCAAGTGATCAAAGTTTAAAAAATCAAGTCAAAGTTTATAATGTGGTTGGTAACACCAAAACGGAGATCGCGAGATTATCTTTCATTTCAGTAAACCTCTCACAACCATCAAATTGTGATCATATTCCTAATGTGAATTTTCTCAAGTATTATTATTTTAAGATTTCTGCAACAGGAAATAATATTGGTCAAATTACTGATATGAATCCATCTATCTCTACTTCAGTTAGTATTAATGTTAATAGTGGCAATCCAAGTGGCAGTGATGTGTATATAGTTAATATAAATGCCTTGACGGGTCTAGTTAGAGTAACTAAAGGACCATAATGTTAAAAAATAAGAATTTAAAATTGAAAGTTCCAAAGCGGGGTTTTACCCTAATTGAAATGTTGGTGGCGGTTTTTGTTTTTATGATTTTGTTTTTAATTGCTGCTTCTTTTGTTAATCTTGCGTCTGGTTCAGCAAAATCAACCCGGACAAAACTCTTAACTTCTCATCTAAGAAATACCTTTGATGTCATTTCCCAAAAAATGAATAATGCTAATGGTCATGCATCCATGGGTTCTGATCCTGATATTTATGGTTTTGGGATTCAAGACGTTTCTACAGGTCCTCCTGGAAAAAGTATTGAAACTGAAGTTTTAGGGATTGCAAGCTATGATAAGGATACAAGTACAACAAGTTGTACTTTTTTTAGTCGCGTATTTATTGGAGCGATAGTCGGAGGCGGAGGTCAATCTTATCTGTATATGGCAAACTCAGATTGTTCCGAACCGTGGCCAAATTTATTTTTAGTTGGTAAACCATTATTTGATCCAAATAACATTAGTGGTAATTTTAATCCTACAATGACACCGAGTGTCTGGAAACCAAGTGATCAAATAGCGCCATATCTTACAATTCAAATTACTGCACAAGATACCGATCCAAAATACGCTACTGATAATATAATAACATTAAAAACAAGTTACACCATGGATTACCAAACAATAAAGAGATTACAAAATTTATGAAAAAAGGATTTGCCTTAATTTACACCTTGCTTTTTATAACTTTGCTTTTGACCGCTGTTTCGGCAACTTGGTTCACCGGGATGGCTGATCTTCGTCTTTCCCAAAAATCAAATTATTCCGTCCAAGCCTATCAACTCGCCCAGTCGGCGATAGATGAGGGGTATGCAAGGTATAAAAGTGAGCTTGGAAGTTCAGCTGATTTAAATGTAAAATATCCTGATAATGCTTCTTGCGCTTCTACTAATCCTGTTGTGCGTCGTACGGTAATTGATAGTGGTGGAGCATTAACTACACCTAGTCCTGATCCACAACTTCAGGTTAATGTAAATCTAGCCCTGAATGGGACATACGATTATAGAATTTGCAATACGACAATTTACGGAATTGGTTATTATAAAGGCAGTAAAATTTCACTTAAAGCTGATGTTAGTCATCCACCTGCTAGTGAAGAATGCACAACTAACAATTTGGTAAATCCTCCTGTTACAACCTGTGGCCACTCCAACGATTACATCACAACTTCCCAGACAGGACCGTCACAATAATTTCAAATTACAAATTTCTAATGTCAAATAAAAATCCAAATATCTAAATCCTAATTTGACATTTAAGCATTGGACATTTTATTAGAAATTAGAGCTTAGAAATTAGTCATTTGCAAAGATATGTTTAAATTATAACTTCCAAGAATTATTGAAAGGATTAAGAATGAGTAAAAATTTATTTATCAAGTCTCATAAGGGTTTCACTCTCATTGAAATCTTAATCGCTACCAGCATTTTAGTTATGGTTGGAGTAGCCGCTATTGGCGTGGAAAGAAATTTTATGGGTTCGGCGTCGGTCAATAAACATAAACTTCAAGCCACCGGTCTGGCTCAAGAGGGGATAAGTGCCGTTCGTGTTATTTATAATAATCATTTATTGGGTGAAGGCAAACCTGCTTTACCAGAAGGATCAAATACAATAATATACTATTTAGATGCGAATAATGCTTTACAACCGTGTCCTGGCAATAACTGTGATAAAAATACAACGAATGTTAATTGGAATATTCCCCAAAACAATGTCACTTTCACCCGAACCATAACTATTCCAGATAATCCTTAAAAAGAGGTAAAAAATGAAATTTAGAAAATTATTTATAATCGGATTACTCTTTAGCTCAATTCTATTGGCTTTGTTTTTAGTTTTTAAGCCCGCTTTAGCCATGGCGCCGCCGCCGGCGTCGCATTTTTGGTTATTTTTATGGGGTAATAATAATACAACCGGAGCGTCAACAGCGGTAACAGTCAAAGTTGAGTGGAAAGAGGGAATAAGGACGGAAAATGTAACCATAAAAACATTTCTTAAATGACAAATTACAAATTTCTAATTACAAATAAAAATCTAAATGTCAAATGAAATAAAATCAAAATACGATTTGGAAGAAAGAACAGGAAAGTTCGGTGAAGAGATTATTAATTTTTGTAAGAAAATACCTTTGAATCCAATTACAATTCCATTAATAACGCAGTTAATAAAGTCATCAACGAGTATTGGCGCAAATTATTGTGAAGCAGATTGTGCTGAAACTAAAAAAGATTTTGAACACAAAATTGGTATTTGTAAGAAAGAGTCTAAAGAAGCAAGACATTGGCTCAGAATGATTGCTAAAGCCGTGCCAGAACTTAAAGATGAGATACGAAAATATTGGAAAGAAGCTAACGAATTGAATTTGATATTTTCAGCCATAATTAATAAATCAAAGAGGAAATAATTTGACATTAAATAATTTGAAATTGGACATTTTATTTAAATTGCATTACAATTTTTGCAAAGCTTAGTAAATTTGTAATTAGGATTTTGTAATTGTAATATTATATTGGTATTATAATTATAGGAGGAATTTATTATGAAATTATTTGGAAAAAGGGGTTTTACTCTCATTGAGCTTCTATTGGTAGTGGCTATTATTATGGTTTTAGCCAGTTTAGTAATTGTTAGTGTTAGTAAAGCTAGAACCAAAAGTCGGGATGGGAAAAGAGTCGCCGATCTTGCTACTATTCAACTTGCTTTGGAGATGTACAAGGACACATATGGTAACTATGGAATGGCATTAAACAGTTGGTTTCAGACTGATAATCTTATTATGCCTAACTTCTCAAGTTACCTTTCTCCGATACCTAAAGATCCAATTAATACAGGCGACTATAAATATAAAGCTATTGGCAACAATAGTGGCACACCCGCTACAGGATATTGGCTCGGTGCTTTATTTGAAAATAAAGAAAATATTCCAGATGGATTTGAACTAGGTGGTGCTAAGAGTGTTGCTAAATGCTATCAAATTTGGGGTGGCGTAGCGACAGCAGGTAAAAGTAGTACCGATGCTCCTCCTTATTGCTATTAGGTTTGCCAGAACTGATATTTTTGATATAATAACCTCATGAAAATAAAAATATTCTCTGATGGCGGAGCACGGGGAAATCCAGGACCTGCGGGAATTGGATGTGTAATTCAAAAATCAAAATGCAAAAATATTGAATTATCCAGATACATTGGTACAGCCACCAACAACCAAGCCGAATACCAAGCTGTTATTGAAGCATTAAAATGGCTAAAAGAAAATGTCATAGCTTGTCATTCTGAACGAAGTGAAGAATCTCTGGCGAATGCCAGTACATCTAAAACAAGTTCAGAGATCCTTCGCCTGACGGCTCAGGATGACACTAACGATAATTTGGAAATTGAATTTTACCTTGACTCGCAATTAGTTGTTGAGCAATTAAATCAAAGATATAAACTCAAAAACGAGGGTTTAAAACCTCTTTTTTGGCAAATCCGCGATTTAGTTTTACAATTAGGTGGTAAAGTAACTTTCGCCCACATTCCCCGCGAGCAAAATAAAGAAGCCGATCGCTTGGTAAATATAGCGATAGATAAAAAAGAACTAACCAAAAAATAGACGACCGCATCAATTTTGGTTAGTTGTAAAAGGTTCAAAAAATGAGTTTTAAAGAAATTAAGCCCACGGAAAATTTAGTTGAAGCAGAGCATAGAATTCTTGATTTTTGGCAAAAAAATCAGATTTTTTCTAAACTTGTTAAAAAGAACAAAGGTCAAGAAAAATGGTCATTTTTAGATGGACCAATTACCGCCAACAATCCGATGGGCGTTCATCATGCTTGGGGTAGAACTTACAAAGACATCTTTCAGCGCTACAAGGCAATGCAAGGTTTTGACCAGCGCTACCAAAATGGTTTTGACTGCCAAGGCTTATGGGTTGAAGTTGAAGTTGAAAAAGATCTGGGTTTTAAGACTAAAAAAGATATTGAAAGTTACGGCATTGAAAAATTTGTTAATCTTTGTAAAGAAAGGGTTTTAAAATATTCTAAAATTCAAACCGACCAATCAATCAGACTGGGTCAATGGATGGATTGGGAAAATTCTTATTACACAATGTCGGAAGAAAATAACTACGCTATTTGGCACTTTTTAAAGGTTTGTTTTGAAAAGGGTTATCTTTATAAGGGAAAAGACAGCGTCCCGTGGTGTCCTCGTTGTGGCACGGCCATTTCCCAGCATGAAATTTTAACTGAAGAATACAAGCAAATTACTCATCAAGCGGTTTATTTTAAATTGCCAATTATTTCCGAAAAATTTGAGAATACTTATTTTCTTGTTTGGACCACCACACCTTGGACTCTGCTGGCCAATGTCGCCTTAGCTGTTAATCCGGAATTTGTCTATGGTCTTTACGAGAAAGAAAATGAAAAATTAATTCTGCTTAAAACTTTAGCCGAAAAAATCCTGGGCAGTGAGTATCAATTAAAAAAAGAATACCATGGTCAAGAGCTTTTAGGTCTAAAGTATAATGGTCCTTTTGATAGCCTAGAGCGAGTTAAAAAAGCCTTGGAAGAAAGTCGCAATAATTTTCATATTGTAATTGAAGCCAAAGATTTAGTTACTGCCGACGAAGGTACGGGTATTGTTCATATTGCCCCCGGCGCTGGCGCGGAAGATTTTAAATTAGGCAAAGCAAATAATTTGCCAGTAATAAGTGTTATTGACAGCGATGCTTCTTATTTGGATGATTTAGGTGATTTTTCCGGAAAAAATGCTAAAGAAAATCCGGAAATAATTTTAAATTATTTAGAAAATTTTGAAGACGGAAAATATCTTTATAAAATAGAAGATTATTCTCATCGTTATCCAACCTGCTGGCGTTGCAAGGAAGAATTGGTTTGGCGGGTGGTGGATGAATGGTATATTTCCATGGACAAACTTCGCGAACCGATGATTGAAGTAACTCGTAAAATTAATTGGTTACCGTCTTTTGGTCTAGACCGCGAGCTTGATTGGCTCAATAATATGCAAGATTGGTTAATCTCTAAGAAAAGATATTGGGGACTAGCTTTGCCGATTTATGAATGTTCTTGCGGTCATTTTGAAGTCATTGGTTCTAAAGAAGAATTAAAAGAGAAAGCCGTTGAAGGTTGGGAAGATTTTGAAGGCAAAAGTCCACATCGGCCGTGGATTGATAAAGTAAAAATTAAATGTTCAAAATGCGGGAAAATTATTTCTCGTATTTTGGATGTCGGTAATCCTTGGTTAGATGCTGGCATTGTGCCATTTTCCACTTTGAAATATTTTGAAGATAAAAATTATTGGCAAAATTGGTATCCGGTCGAATTTATTTGCGAATCTTTTCCGGGACAATTTAAGAATTGGTTTTATTCATTAATTGCCATGGCGACAGTTTTAGAAAATGCTCAACCGTTTAAAAATGTTTTAGGCTACGCATCGGTTAAAGATGAAAAAAGCGAAGAAATGCACAAATCAAAAGGTAACGCCATTTGGTTTTCTGACGCCGCCGAAAAAATGGGGGTGGACATTATGCGCTGGATGTTTGCCACCGCCAATCCTTATGAAAATCTAAATTTTGGTTACAAGCATGGCGAGGAAATTTACCGTCGTTTTGTCCTAATATTTAGAAATGTTTGCCAATTTTTTGTTACATACGCTAATATTGATAATTGGCAATCGACTGGCGAAGTTTCTAAAAATGTTTTGGATCGTTGGATTATAGCCAGATTAAATCAAGTGGTAATTGAAGTCACAAAAAATTTAGATAAATACCAGCCACAACAAGCCACTAGAAGTTTGGAAGGATTTATTATTAATGATTTATCAACATGGTTTTTAAGAAGAAGTCGTAGTAGAAAAGGACCGGAGTTTTATGAAACTTTGCACTTTGTTCTTTTGGAAACTTTAAAACTTTTCTCACCGTTTATGCCGTTTTTGTCTGAGGCAATTTATCAAAATCTTAAAAACCCTAACGATCCGGAATCGGTTCATCTTTGTAGTTGGCCTAAAGCAGGGGAGATAGATGAGAAATTATTGGCCGATATGCAAGAAGTGCGCAATATTGTCGAAATTGGCCACTCTTTACGAGCGGAAAGCGGGGTCAGGCTTCGCCAGCCGTTAGCAAAAATTGAAATTCCCATCAAACTTAATGAGGATTTAAACACTATTTTAAAAGACGAACTCAATGTTTTAGAAGTTGTGGAAGGTAGTGTTGTTAAGCTTGATACTATATTGACACCGGAATTAAAAGCTCGTGGTGCGATGCGTGACTTAGTTCGTTTAATTCAAGATTTGCGTAAAAAATCAGGGTTAGTTGCCGGTCAAAAAGTTGTTTTACTTTATAAGGCAGATGAGGAAATTGAAAAAATAATTTCAGAATTTCAAAGTGAGATTACGAAATTAACTAGCGTTGAACTTAAAAAAACAACTGAAATAACTGGACCAGAAACTGAATTTACCCTTGAAGGCAAGAAAATTTACTTTAAATTAGAAAAATGAGTTTTAAAAAATTTCGTTTGCCGTGGGGGATAGACTGGGCACTTTTTATTGTGCCTCTTTTGTTGTCAATTTTTGGCGTGGTAATGATTTTTTCAGTTACATATTCTGTCAAACCACTGCTGGTGATTTCACAAATAATTTATATTTTCATAGGTTTTGCAGTGGCAATATTTCTGACTTTTTTTGATTACAGAAATCTACGGAGTTTTTCTTTATTTTTATATTTAATTATTATTGTTTTGTTGATTTTAGTTTTAATTTTTGGCGACAGAACTTTTGGCGCCGCTCGTTGGATTGATCTTAAAGTTTTTCAACTGCAACCGTCGGAATTGGCAAAATTAGTCGTTGTGTTACTTTTAGCTCGTATTTTTGCCGAAAATCAAAAGAATTTTGGCCTTAAGCATCTTATTTTAGTTTTTATGCTTGTTGGTATACCAGTTTTTTTAGTTCTTCAGCAACCGGATTTTGGCACGGCGATGGTTATTTTTTTTGGGCTTCTTTGTTTATTGTTTTTTTCTAATATTAAAAAAGTTATTTTAATTAGTATTCTAGCCGGACTGATTCTTTCTCTGCCGGTTGGTTGGCATTTTCTAAAAACTTATCAAAAACAAAGAATTTATACTTTTATTAATCCTTCGCTTGATCCGTACGGCTCTGGCTACAATGTTACTCAAGCCAAGATTACGGTTGGTTCGGGCGGACTTTTGGGGCAGGGCATTGGTCAAGGAACCCAAATTCAACTAAACTTTTTGCCGGTAGCTCATTCGGATTTTATTTTTGCCACTACCGCTGAATCAGTTGGATTTATTGGCTCAACTTTTTTAATTATTTTATTATTATTCTTGGTCTATTCTGTTTTGGGGGTGGCAAGAAAAGCTAAAGATTTATTTGGCTTTTATTTTGCCATTGCATGGGGAATGATTTTACTTTTTCAGATTTTTGTTAATATTGGTATGAATTTAGGCATTATGCCGGTAACCGGTATTCCTTTACCTTTTGTCTCTTATGGTGGTTCATCAATGCTAACAAACATGGCGGCGTTGGGTATTTTGCAAAGTATTTATCTTAGGCATAGAAAAATCACTTTTTAGTTTTTGTTGACAAAATAGAAAATAATATATATAATAAGACTGTATTTATTCAGTGGGGGGATTTTTAAGATAGAGGGCAATTATGGAAGAAGCAGAGAAATTTGCGGTAATTAAGACAGGTGGCAAACAATACAAAGTGAAAGCTGGTGATATTTTGAAAGTTGAAAAACTCTCTAAAGAAAACCTTGAGTTTAAAGATATTTTATTTGGTAAAACTGTAACCGCCAGTCTTGTTACGGAAGGCAGACTTCCTAAAGTAAGAGTTTTAAAATTTCATCCCAAAAAAAGATATAAAAGAGTTTTGGGTCACCGGCAGAATTTTACCCAAATTAAAATTGAAAAGATAGTTTAAATGTTTAGTAAAATTACAAATTATTTTATAAGTTCTTATGCTGAATTAAAAAAAGTTATTTGGCCAAATCGCCAAGAAATTATAAGCCACACCACGATTGTAATTTTTTCAATATTAATTTCTATGGGAGTAATTGCCGCTTTGGATTTTGGTCTGTTTAGTCTTTTAGAAATATTAATTTACAAATAGACAAGAGGAATAATGTCACAAGAGACAAGTGAAGAAAAAGAAATAAAAGAAGAAGAGCAAGCTCACGAAATGCTCAAAACTCAAAAGCAAACGGGGGACAGAGGTTGGTATGTAATTCATACTTATTCTGGCTATGAAGAGCAGGTGGCCGAAAATTTAAAACAGAGAGTTGAATCGTTGGGTATGGAAGACAAAATATTTCAAGTTCTTGTGCCTAAAGAAAAACAAATTGAAATTAAAAATGGTCATCGTCACACCATTGAGAAAAAAATATTTCCGGGTTATGTTATGGTAGAAATGATTGTTACCGATGACTCGTGGTATATTGTCCGTAATACGCCAAGCGTAACTGGTTTTATTGGAATGAAAGTTAGACCAACACCAATGTCTCAAGCAGAAATTGAGCGTATTCAAAAAAGAATGGGTCTTGAAGAACCTAAATATAAAATTGAATTTAATTCTGGCGATTTAGTTCGGATTAATGATGGTCCTTTAAAAGGGTTTGAGGGTAAAGTAACTGATATTGATGAGGACAGAGGCAAAGTAAAAGTTTCGGTTTCAATGTTCGGTCGAGAAACGCCGGTTTCATTAGACTTTCTACAGGTAAAAAAGGTGTAAGAATGGCAAAAAGAGTTAAAACAATAATTAAATTACAAGCGCCGGCAGGCAAAGCAACACCGGCTCAACCAATTGGTCCAGCTTTGGGTCAACATGGTTTGAATATTATGGAATTTGTTAATCAATTTAATGCCCAGACACAGCAAATGGGCGATACAATTGTGCCGGTAGAAATACGAGTTTTTGAAGATAGAACTTTTGACTTTATTTTAAAATCGCCGCCGGCGCCAGTTTTACTTAAAAAAGCCGCCAAAATTGAAAAAGGTTCTGGTGTGCCAAACCGCGAAAAAGTCGGCAAAGTCACCGAGTCTCAAATTGAAGAAATTGCTAAAATAAAACTACCTGACCTCAATTGTGATTCTATGGAATCAGCCAAAAAAATTATCCGTGGTACGGCCAAAAGTATGGGAATAGAAGTTACAAAGTAACTAAATATCTAATCTAATTAAAAGAAGGACCCGAGCTTGCGCCCAGGTCCTTCTTTATTTATCCTCTCCTTTACAGTTCCAACCGATCTCCGACAAAAGTCGAAAAACATCTTGCCAGCCTAATATAAATTTTAATGTACGAGGCTGGGGTTGGGTGTAATAGGAAAGAGGTTGACTAAAATTAGAGTACATTTTTAATCAACCTTGAACCTGTTACAACCATTAATATTTCTCATTTTTAAGACTTCTTTATTATAGCACAATCTATCCCAAATGTCAAGGGTTCTTTACATTTCTAAACCTATTGTCCACCTACGAGGTGGACAACGGTAGAATCAGAATAAAAATAAATAAAAACCCGCTTTTTAGGGCGGGTGATAACATTTTGACGAGCATTGAATTCGGGAAGTCAAGAAATTAGCTTTTAAAAAGAAAACCTTGTAAGGAAAGACTATAGAGGTTATATAAGTTAATCCTTACTAAAACAACCACAACCGCGTTTGAAAATCGGTGTTTCGCTGGGTAGTGCCACTGGAGCATAACTAGTTACGAAATCGTGCCGAGCTCTAAACTCAGCGACAAGTTTCATTTGTCCATACTTTCGATATTTCCTGTTTGTTTGTCTCTTAAACTCCTGTTGATGATCGACAAATACTTGGCAGCAGACTGTTAGATATTCCATGTCGTTTTTGAATTGCCGACGATCAACTTGATAGTTCTTATAAAGCTCGATTGAACATTGGCGAACCCGGGCAAATTCCTCGGGCTGGTCTTCCTCCTCAATATCAAATATTAGATTGTCGTTACTATATTTCTTAAACAGTTCATTGTGAGCAAAAAATACTTCGATGTCTTCCTTTTCTTCTAGCCAGTCTGTACAGCCACAGGCACGATGTTGTCTTTTTCTGTTTGTTTCAATACTTTGATCAAACAAACTTTGGTAAGTTGTGACAAACTCATGCCTCACCTTAAACTCAGCTGTTAGTTTGCGGAGAACAAAGTTGAAATCTACACGGTTTATTGATCGGCGCGCTCTCTCAATAGTGGTTTGAAATTCATAACAATGGTGGTAGAAAAGGCAGAAGTCCCAAAAGAATTTGAAGTGACTAAGTTGATAGGTTTCTGCTAATTTTTCGGATTCAACGCTAAGGCGTTGGAATTCTTCGGGCTGTTCCTTTTCAGCTTGAAAGGGATAGTCGAGGCCACTGCAATAAAAAAGACGAAATAGTTCTCTTCCAAAAAGAAGTCTGTAATTAACCTTCGGGGCTTGATAATCTGGCGACATCTGAACTTCAAAACAGCCACAAGCTTTCATTCGGTGTCCTTCATTCTCAAAATCGGTCACGAACTTATGCTTGATAGTATATTCAGCAGTTCGTTTGAGAATTTGTTCGGGCAAAACAGAAACATTAGATGTGTTATCTTTGATATTTGTAATGATTTGTCGAAAAGAGCCGCATCGCTTATGTATTTGCCGATAGGCTTGATCATACATTTTCTTATCAAGTTGATATTGGTCAACCAATTTTTCCGCTTCTTGACTCATCCGGGCAAATTCTTGAGGATGGAGTTTTTCGGCTTCCATAAGGAATGTTAAGGTTTGGAAACCGCTAAAAAGTTGATTCATTTTTTTCATCTCCTTATGTTTTTAATGAACGTCAATCCTTAAAATTGAAAACAAGTCATCGTAACATAAAAAAACTAATCTCGTCAAGTCAAAATCCTGATTCCTAAACCTATTGTCCACCTACGAGGTGGACATGGGTGTAAATAACTGAATTATGATAAAATTTATATATGGATAATGAAAGAAGAGATGATGAAAAAAAGTATTGGGTGGCGTTGTCAACCCACGGAAAAATTGGTGGGCGGACTCTTCTAAAACTCTATAAAAAATTTAAGAGCTTGGAAAAAGTTTGGCAGGCGGGACAATGGCAATTGGCCGAAGCTGGCTTAAATTTAGACCAAGTTGAAGCAGTCAAAGAGGTGATTTCAAAGAAAAATCCGGAGAAAGAATGGGAAAAAGTTCAAAAGCATAAAATAGATGTTTTAATTTATCCAGATGTAGATTACCCTAAACTTTTGAAAGAACTGCCTGACCCGCCGGGGATTCTTTATCTTCGGGGTAAAATTCTACCCTCCGATGAAATTGCGCTTGCCGTGGTTGGTAGTCGTAAATTTTCTACCTATGGTGAGCGAGTTACGAGTGAGCTTGTTTATCCTTTGGCCAGTCAAAAAATAACTATTGTGTCGGGCCTGGCTTTAGGAATTGATACTTTGGCTCATCGCTCTGCCCTTGAGGCAGGTGGTAGGACACTGGCAGTTTTAGGTTGCGGTCTTGACCAAATTTATCCGGTTTCTAATATTAGGTTAGCAGATAAAATTATTGCCGGTTCCGGGGCTATTATTTCTGAATTTCCTTTAGGTATGCCAGCTTTAAGGTTTAATTTTCCCATTAGAAACCGCATTATTGCCGGTTTAAGTTTAGGGACATTGGTGGTGGAAGCGGCGCCAAATTCTGGCTCACTCTTGACGGCAACGGCTTCAATAGATTACAATCGGGAAGTCTTTGCTGTGCCGGGCTCAATTTTTTCTGAAACCTCCGTTGGCACAAATCGGTTGATTAAAATGGGGGCGAAAATGGTAACCAATTTTAAAGATATTTTGGAAGAACTTTCATTGGAAGATAAAAAAGCTCAAAATAAAGCACAAGAAATTATTCCCGATTCCCCTGAAGAAGAAATTCTGTTAAACTTATTAAAGCAACCGGTTTTAGTGGATTTATTAGTTCAAAAATCGGGACTAGAGACAGGTATGGTCAATTCCACCCTAATTCAATTAGAAATAAAAGGCAAAGTTACCAATCTAGGTGGAAGCCAGTATGTTATTAGTGGAAAATTAAAATCATGAATTTAGTCATCGTAGAATCACCAACCAAGGCAAAAACCATCAGTAAATTTTTAGACTCCTCCTATCAGGTGGTGGCTTGTTTTGGGCATACCAGAGATTTGCCCAAAAAAGAATTGGGGATTGATGTCAAGAATAATTTTGAGCCAACTTATGTGATTGTGCCTAAAGCTCAAAAAATCTTAAGAGAAATAAAAAATAAGGCCAAAAATTCAGAAAATCTCTATTTAGCAACTGACTACGATAGGGAAGGTGAAGCCATTGCTTGGCATCTTTTACAAGCAGAAGGTTTTAAAAAACAAAAAGTTTCCAGAATTACTTTTCATGAAATTACTAAAGAAGCGATTCTTTCAGCCTTGAAACATCCGCGGGAAATTGATCTTTCCTTGGTTTCTGCCCAGCAAGCGAGGCGAATCTTAGACCGCTTGGTCGGCTACAAACTTTCTCCTTTCCTGTGGCGAAAAGTGGCTCAAGGGCTTTCAGCTGGTCGGGTTCAGTCAGTGGCGGTCCGTTTAGTGGTGGAAAAGGAAAGAGAAATTGAAAAATTTAATTCCCAAGAATATTGGTCAATTGAGGCAATTTTAAGTAAAGGCAACTTAGAATTTAAAGCAATTTTAACCGAAATTGATGGTAAGAAAGTTTCAAAACTAGACATTAAAAACGAGAAAACCTCTCAAGAAATTATTAAAAATTTAGAAAAAGCTGATTATGAAGTCCAAGATATTAAAAAAGACCAAAAGAAAAGATACCCATCGCCACCTTTTACTACCAGTACTTTGCAACAGGAGGCATCAACTAAATTAGGCTTTTCGGCCAAGCAAACCATGAAATTAGCTCAAGATTTATATGAGGAAGGTTTAATAACCTATATGAGAACCGACTCGGTTCAGGTTGCCTCTCAAGCTTTGCAAATGGCAGAAAAAGTGATTACTAAAATATATGGTAAAAATTATGCCTTACCGACACCTCGGTTTTACAAAACAAAATCAAAAGGGGCTCAAGAAGCTCATGAAGCTATCCGACCGACTGATTTAGCCGTTGAACCAGAAAAGTCAAATCTAACAGGCACAACTTCCAGACTTTACACCTTAATTTGGAAAAAAATGATAGCCTCGCAAATGAAAGAAGCCGAAGTTCTTGAAGAAAATGTTAAAATTAAGGCGAAAAATTTCACTTTTCTGGCAACTGGTTTAAAAATTACTTTTGATGGATTTTTACGGGTCTATCAAAATGCCAATAAAGAAACAATTCTACCCGATTTAAAGGTAGGGGACAGTCTTAATTTAGAAAAACTGGAGAAAAATCAACACTTTACCGAAGCCCCGGCTCGTTTTACCGAGGCAAGTTTAATTAAGGAATTGGAAAAGCGAGGCATTGGCAGGCCGTCCACTTACGCCCCCACCTTGGGGACAATTACCGATAGGGGATATGTTGAAAAAAAAGAAGGCAAACTTATTCCTCAAGAGATTGGTATAATTGTCAACGATGTACTGGTCAAACATTTTCCGGAAATTGTGGATTTCAGTTTTACGGCTAAGATGGAAGATGAATTAGATAGTATTGCCGAAGGAAAACTTAAATGGCAAAAAGTAATTGACAAATTTTATGGGCCATTTTCCAAAAATTTAAAAGAAAAAACCAAAGAAGTTTCCAAAGCCGAAATTACTGAAGAAGAGTCAAATGAGATTTGCACTGAATGTGGTAAAAAATTAAAAATTAAATTAGGTCGTTTTGGCAAATTTTTAGCCTGCACCGGCTTTCCAGAGTGTAAATTTACCAAACCGATTGGCGAGACAGCAAAACTTGTAGAAAAATCAGAAGAAAAATGTCCCAAATGTAAAAAAGATATGGTTTTAAAAGAGGGGAGATTTGGCAAATTTTTGGCTTGTTCAGGTTATCCAGAATGTAAATTTACTAAAAATATTGAAATTGCATCGGCTGTGCCGTGTCCTGCTTGCGGGGGCAAACTTTTACAGAGAAAAACCCGTAAAGGCAGAACTTTTTGGGGTTGTGGTAATTATCCTAAGTGTAAAACAGCTTTTTGGAATGAACCTATAAATGAAAAATGTCCCCAGTGCCAAGCTCTTTTACTTAAAACAAAAAATAACGTTAAATGTAGCCAATGTGAATACAAAAAATGAAAATTATTCCTGACTCCATCTCAAATCTAATTGAAGAATTTTCAAAATTGCCGGGTATTGGTCCAAAAACGGCATCGCGACTAACTTTTTATCTTTTGACTAAACCTGAAAGTGATGTTTCGCGTTTTGGCCAAACTTTATTGGATTTAAAAAAATCGTTGAAATATTGTCAAAATTGTTTTAATATTACAGAGGAGTCTCCTTGTGAGATTTGCGCCTCCGAAAAACGAGATGTTAGTAAAATTATGATCGTGGAAGAACCTTTAGATGTGCTGGCCTTGGAAAAAACCGGATTTGACGGTCTTTATCATGTTTTGGGTGGAGTTATTTCGCCGATTGGAGGCATTGGACCGGAAAACTTGCGTGTGGCTGAAATATTGGAAAAAGTTAAAAAAGCTGATAATAAAATAAAAGAATTAATTTTAGCTACCGATCCATCTTTGGAAGGGGAAGCGACAGCGATGTATCTTAACGGTGAAATTTTAAGAATTAGTAAGCTCGCTGGCGGGAAGGTAAAAGTTACCAGAATTGCTCGAGGTTTGCCGATTGGAGGTGATTTGGAATATGCCGACGAGGTTACTTTAACTCGAGCCCTTGAGGGTCGTAAAGAATATTAAAATGCTTAAAATATATAACAGCTTAAATCACAAAAAAGAAGAGTTTAAACCACTACAAGATAAAAAAGTGGGTATTTATGTTTGTGGACCAACGGTCTACGCTCCTAGCCACTTGGGTCATGCCCGAACATGGATCTTTTTTGACTGGCTTCGGCGCTATCTGATCTACAAAGACTATAAAGTTAAATTTGTTCAAAATATTACCGATGTTGGTCATCTGGTAGGGGACACTGAAGAAGGTGAAGACAAAATTGAAAAAATTGCCAAAGTTGAGGGTAAAACTCCTTCTGAAATTGCTAAAACCTACGAAAAAGCCTATTTTAAAAATTTAGAAGAACTAAACATCTTAAAACCCAGCGATTCTCCTCGGGCGACAGAAAATATTTCGGAGATAATTGATTATCTTGAAGTTCTTCTTAAAAATGGTTATGCCTACGAAGTTTCTGGCAATGTTTATTTTAATGTCTCAAAGTTTGCTCAATACGGAAAATTATCTTCCAGAAAAACTGAAAAGGCACTTCAAGAAACACGAGTTAAAAAAGATACCTTGAAAAAAAATCAGGAAGATTTTGCCTTGTGGCTGAAAGCGGAGAAAGAACATTTGCAAAAATGGCCATCTCCGTGGGGTGAAGGTTATCCGGGCTGGCATATTGAGTGTTCAGTTATGGCCGAAAAGAATTTAGGTCAGCCGTTTGATATTCATGGTGGTGGAACCGACAATATTTTTCCCCATCATGAAAATGAAATCGCCCAAAGTTGGGGTTATGCTCAAAAACCTTTGGCAAATTACTTTCTTCATAGCGGGATGCTTTTTGTTAATCATAAAAAAATGTCAAAATCCTTAGGTAATTTTATTACTATTTCTAACGCTTTAGAGCAATGGGACGCCGATACTATCAAATTAGCCTTTATGATGACTCATTGGCAAAAACCCTTTGACTGGGGTAAAAGCGCCATTTCGGAAGCCAAGAAAATCAAAGAAAGACTGGTCAGAGCGAAAATGGAAGCTCAAGATGTAAAAACCGGTTTTCCGACTGAAATAGAGGAAGTTTTGGACAATGACTTTAATGCCCCTCAAGCCTTAGCTCTTGTTTTAACCCAACTAAGTAAGCTTTCAAAGCATGACTTTGAAATTTTGGAGGAAATATTTGGGCTGGAATTAATATCTGTTATTCATTTGACTCCAAAACAGAAGGAAATGATCAAAGAAAGGGAAATTGCCCGAGAAAAAGGTGATTTTAAGAAGGCGGATGACATTAGAAAAACCCTTGAAAAAAAAGGAATTATTTTGGAAGATACGGCAATTGGCACGAGGGTATTGACAGAGTAGGTTTTTTCTGCTATAGTTATAGGTTGACAAAATAAGGTATGAGAGGAGGCAAAGTTAGCCTCTTTTTTTGGCCAGAGTGTCGGCTGAGACTTGTGGAGAGAAGACTCATTAAATTTATTTTAGAGTCTGCCCCTCCTTCCCTGGTCTTGGCTGGCACTTTGTCCGAAAGGACAAATAGACGCATTGAGATTATAAACAGTAAAGGAGGAACGAAGATGCGAAGAACCTTAATAGTAGTATCTTTTCTAGTCATCGCGGTTGCGATGACAACACCGGTTCTTGCTGACCTTAATTGGTCGTCAGGAATCACACTGACCGAAAAAGAGTCCGGGATTCAGATTGGGTCTCGGATAGAAGCCATGCATGGCAGGTATTTGATTGGTTGCTGGTTTTCCAGCTCCGGTCAACTGCCGGTAATGGTCCAAGGGCTAGGATACAATGCCTTTGGCGACTTTCCGGGAATCAATAAGATTCAGAAAGTCGTCCTTTCACCGGACCATGGTAAGACCGAATGGCCAGCTGACCAGATTGAAGGAAAGGGATATTTTGTCCCGATTCCCAATTTGCTAGCCGGAGGCTACGGTCTTGAGTGGGGAGTAACGAGCAAAGACAAGCATAATCGCTTGTTGCTTGTGATTATTCCTATCAATTGGAGTTCAACCCGATCATCTAGTGCCACGAACCATGCAATGGTTCAGATGGCGCCGATGGGCTACGAGAACTTCTCGGATCAGCAATGGTACGCCTGTTTGCGGGGATTCGTTCCTGCATGGGCAACTGTTGATCCTAGCTATGCGGCGCTGGTGCAAGCTAGCCAACCGCCAGTTCAACAAGTAGTGCCTCAGTCAGAAAAGGAAGCGGTCGTTGAGACCACGAACTTTGATGGTGAGGTGACGCTGATACTGGACTATGGTAAAAAGCAGGATGAATTTCCTGTTAATATCACAGCCGATATCAGTGTTGGTCAGAAAATCGTTTTTCGTCGTAGTGGCAGGTTTGTCGCTGAAGCGGAAATCACTGATTTGATGGCAGGCAAATTTATTCAGGCTCGCGTCATCAAAGGTGGCTATGTCCAATCGCAAGACGGAATATTTTTAGGAGGTAAGTAAGATGAAAGCAATGCTAGTGATCCTGATTTTCGTTTTCTCTATAGGAACCGCCTTTGCCGGTAGTGACCAGTCTGTTGGTCAAGTTGGAGGCAACTCTCAACAAGTCGTGGAATACCGGACATATCCGGTCTATCACGATACCACAGGTCGGACAGATGCCGACTTGACCGACCGCGAACTTCATTTCCTTTCAACGGTTCCGACAGCTGGTGGACTAAGGGATGCTGTAAGGGAAATGGTCCTCGCGAACGTTGTTCATGTTCCTGCCAGTAGTTGTGGAAACTACAGGCGTGGACAGGCGGTCCATTACTGGTCAATATATCAGGCATGGACTGGTCCAGCAAAAGTCACGATACCTTTGATAAAAGGATCTCGTGGCGAGCGCGGTGAACAGGGACCACAAGGTCCAGTAGGTCCACAAGGACCAGCTGGACAAAGGACGATTATAAATAATTACAGCTTCGGCTGTCTAGCAACGCCGAGCTATCAGCTCGGTGGCGCGCAAGCACCAATTCTTTGTTCCACTGGCATTGCCAGTGTTGGCTGGAGTCCGGTATCGCGTATTAGTATGACTACTATCGCAATTGCTAAGGCGCCAACCAACATTGATATCGCTGTTTCTCAGCAACAGCAACAACAACAGCAACAGCAACAAGATCAGTCTGTTGTAATTGATCCTTAAGTTGGGGAAGCGCCTCGACTGTCAATTCTCCCCGAGCCTGCGTGGCTCGGGGAACTTCTCAAGCTTTGAAGAAAAATTTTCAAAGTTTAAGTAAGTTAAGATATCCGCTCAAGCGGAGGTCGAAAAAAACTAGAAAAGGATTCATAATGAAAACAATTTATTTAGGGTTAATTACCTTAGCTTTAGTTACTTTGCTTCCGGTTACTGCCAGTGCTATGTCTATTAGAGTTACGCAGAACCAACAGCAACAGCAACAACAGCAACAAAACCAAAATGTTGCAGTTAATACTAGTTCGAGTTCAAGCTCAAAAACTAATGTTAATGTTAATCAGTCACAACAGCAACAGCAACAACAGCAACAGGGTCAGTCTGTGACTGTTGGAAAAACAACTCCTGTGCCAACTCCGTCAAATGGCGGACAACAGCAACAGCAACAGCAAAATGGTCAACAGCAACAACAGCAACAGAGCCAGAGTCAGCCTCAAAAACAGACTCAGACTCAAACAACCACTCCATCTGAAACTGCCAAAACTTTGCCTTCGGCTGGTGTGGATGCCATGGTTCCTGTCGCCTTAGCTGGCTTGGGAACATCTGTCGCGTATTATATTAGACAGAAGAAACAATTATCAGCTTTATCTTTTTTAAACTAAAAGTTTATTAAAGTAAAAGTTCGTTAATTTAGAAAAAACCCGTTCAAATCGAAAGGCCCGAGCGGGTTTTTTCTTATATAAAAAAGTAACCAACCGTTGTTACACCTACGAGGTGTAACGAAGTGGTTAGAACATGTTATAATAAAATTATGAAAAGCAATAATAAAGAAAATTGGTTGGTAAATGGCGGTGTTTATCATGTAATTAGTCGGAGTATTGCTAATTATCAAGTTTTTAATACTGATAATGACTATTTAAGAATGATTCAACTTTTACGCTTTTATCAAAGACAAAATCCACCAACTAAATATTCTCAGTTTTTAAGATCAGATAGCGCTCAAAACATGGGATTTAGTCAATATTTTAAGATGGTTCTTAAAGACTATGAAAAACTTGTTGAAATTATTGCTTACTGCCTAATGCCAAATCATATTCACTTAGTGTTAAAACAACTTCAGGATAAGGGAATATCTATTTTTATGAGTAATGTCTTAAATAGTTACACGCGATATTTTAACCTTCTTCATAAAAGAAAAGGGCCTCTGTGGGAAAGTCGCTTCAAACATATTTTAGTTGAAAAAGATGAACAATTATTACATCTAACGCGATATGTTCACTTGAATCCTTCTTCGGCTAATTTAGTTCAAAAGCCGGAGCTATGGAAGCCATCATCATATCTAGAATATATTAAACCGAGTATTGATCAGCTTACTTATCACGAAGATTTATTTGAAATGGATCCAAAGAATTATCAAAAATTTGTCAATGATCGTAAGGATTATCAGCGACAATTATCAATTATAAAGAAGATAATTAGCCTCTAGTCAACCATTGTTACACCTACGAGGTGTAACGAAGTGGTTTAAACATCCGTAGAATTGTAAAAATCTTATTTTTCAGGTATAATTAAATCATGACAACGAAAGAAGAATTGGGTCAAATTTTAAAAATTGATGAAAAAAAAGAGAAAATTGCCAAACTTCAGGCGGAAATGAACAATCCGTCATTTTGGAGTAATCAGCAAAAATCGCAAGATTTGATGCAGGAATTGTCAAGTTTGGGTAAAATTGTTCAGGAATTTGAGCAAGCAGAAACTCCAGATCAACTTCACGAGTTAGAACTCAAGACCTTACTAAACGAAGATTACGATGAAAATAATGCTTTAATTTCCATCCATGCCGGCGCTGGCGGAACCGAAGCGCAAGATTGGGCCCAAATGCTCCTGCGGATGTTTGAACGATTTGCCGACCGTCGTGGTTTTTCCCACGAAATTTTAGATGTTTCCTCCGGTGAAGAAGTCGGTATTAAATCGGCGACTTTAAAAATTTCTGGGCCTTATACTTTTGGATTACTAAAATCGGAAGCCGGTGTTCATCGTTTGGTTAGAATCTCACCCTACGATGCCGACAAAGCTCGTCACACCAGTTTTGCTTTAGTTGAAGTTATTCCGGAAATTAAAAACAATCAAGATATTAATATTGATGAAAAAGATTTGCGAATTGATGTTTATCGTTCCGGCGGTCATGGTGGTCAAAGTGTTAATACCACCGATTCGGCGGTGCGCATTACCCATTTGCCGACGAGTATGGTGGTTTCTTGTCAGAATGAACGCTCGCAACTTCAGAATAAAGCGCAAGCGATGAAGATTTTACAATCTCGGCTTTTAGTTCTAAAATTAAAAGAGCAAAAAGATGAAACCACCAAATTGCGTGGAGAGCATTTATCAGCCGGTTGGGGCAATCAAATCCGTTCCTATGTTTTGCAACCCTACCAGCAAGTCAAAGATCATCGAACAGAAGTAACTTCTACTAATCCAACCGATGTTTTAAATGGCAATTTAGATTTATTTATTGAGAAATATCTTAAAAAAATGAAAGGATAAAATGTTAGACAAAGCAAAACAACTTTGGGAATTACAAAAAAAAGCCCGAGCCATTCAAAAAGATTTAAAAGACACCGAGGTAGAAGCCAAAGCCGCTTCTGGTCTAGTAACAGTTGTTTTTAACGGTGAACAACATATTCAATCAATTGAAATAGATCCGGAACTTTTAACCCCCGAAAGAAAAAAAGAATTGGAAAAAGCTCTGCAACAGGCAATATCAGAAGCTATTTCTCGCGTCCAAGCAATTGCATCTGAAAAAATGAAAGCTATTGCCGGCGACTTAAATATTCCCGGAATGTAAAAAATGAAATTAATTATCGGGCTGGGCAATCCCGGTCAACAATATGAAGGCAATCGGCACAATGTTGGTTTTATGATTTTAGAAAAAATTGCCGAAAAAAAAGGTCTTACTTTTAATTTACAATCTGAATTTGAATCTAAAATAGCCGAGCTGGATATTGACGGTAAAGCAAAATTAATACAGCCCCAGACTTTTATGAATGATTCCGGTCGGGCGGTGGTCAAAATTAAAAATTATTTTAAAATAAATTTGGAAAATATTTGGGTTGTCTCCGATGAAGTTGATTTGGCATTGGGTCAAATCAGGATTGGTTTAGGGGGTAGCAGCGCCGGTCATAAAGGAGTCCAATCAATTATTGATAACATTGGTGAACAGTTTTATCGCATTAGAATTGGGGTGGGTAGAAACGAAAAAATCTCAACCGAAAAATGGGTTTTACAAAATTTTAATAAAGATGAGATGGAAATTGTTTCTCAAGTTGTTGACAAGGTTGCTGACAAAATGTTAGAATCTTTAAGTAATAATTTAAAAGAAGAAAAGGAAATAATATGGGTACCCAAAGACCAGTCGTAATTGGCGAAGAATTAACTGAAGAATTAGGTGGACCAATATCTGAACATCACGGCAAAAAAAAGGAAGAAAAATCAAAGAAAAAAGATGTTCAAGAACAAATCAAAGAAGCCAGATACAAGAAAAACGAAGAGATGGAAGACAAAGAAACTGTAGAGGCAAAGTCTACTGAAGGTGATATTTTAAAGCCTAAAAAAGTAAAAATCGGTAAAGCCAAAACACGATCTAAAAAATACAAAGAAGCACATGAACTAATTGATCCTAAAAAAATCTACGATTTTAGTGAAGCAGTTGAGCTTGTCAAAAAAACATCGCTTTCAAAATTTGATGGCAATGTGGAACTGCATGCTAGACTTTTGGCTAAAAATGGCAAGCCAGAAACTTTACGAGGCACTTTAAAATATCCTCATTTAACTGGTAAAAAAATCACTGTAATTATTTTGGACGAAGCAAAGATTGCAGAAATTTTAGAAACTAAAAAAATTGATTTTGATATTGCTTTAGCCACTCCGGCTCTCATGGCTCAAGTTGGAAAATTGGCGCGTATTTTAGGACCGAAAGGCAAGATGCCTAATCCAAAATCAGGCACTATTACAGCCGATCCAGAAAAAACTAAAAAAGAATTAGAAGAAGGTATGACCGAATACAAAACTGATTCTTACGGTATTATTCATCAAATTATTGGTAAAGTTTCGGCTGATCCAAAAATTTTAGAAGAAAATTTCCGAGCAATCCTCGCCGTTTTACCAAAAGAAAAAATTACATCTCTACACATTTGCGCTACCATCGGCCCGTCAGTCAAAGTGAAGTGTGTCAAATTTAAGTAGAAAGTTCCGCTTTTAACAAAGTAGAAAGTTCCTCTTTTTGTTTTTTGATTTCATAATTGCGCCACGGATGATTTACTGGTGG
>Ga0076297_112_pt1 | contig 26049 bp, 28 predicted proteins | sample RifGroA1_FD_67982 | JGI IMG/M metagenome (GOLD analysis project Ga0076297, IMG submission 67982) | Berkelbacteria bacterium GW2011_GWA1_36_9 | reverse complement strand
AATATTGGGGATGAATATCCTGTTTCATAAATTCTCCGTAATGTTTTTTTCAGTGTCATCCTGAGTCGTCAGACGAAGGATCTGTCGCGAATGCGACATCCGACATTTGTCGGAGATTCTTCACTGCGTTCAGAATGACAATTTAGTGAGTTTTTTAATAGCCTCTTTACTTATATATCTTAACATAAAGAAGGTAATTTGACAAGCGTTCAGAGTCCTCTATAATGAAATAAAGGAGTGTGGAATGAAAAATAAGCGTTTTTTGTATTTAAGTTTATCGTTCTTTTTAATCAGTCTGGGTCTTGCTCTCTTGAGCTTTTCTTCCTATAAACCGGTTAAGGCGGCAACAGGTTACGGTGTAACTTATTCGGGTAATGTTTTAAAGACCGCAAGCGATGAAGCACAACCGGTTTTTGGTGATGATACTATTAATTATAGTCTATTTGAACCGTTTGTTTACAGTTGGGACATTGTTGTAACTGAACCAGCTTTCGGAACCACTAAAGCGACGGAGAAATGGACAGTTCTTGCTTTTAAAACTATTAAAGAAAGCGCGGTGGGACCACGTGGTTCAATTGAAGCTGAATTTAAGTATACTGGTGATGGTCGAATGGCACTTTCTGCAGATAGTCAACATGAATTAAGTCAGCAAGAATTGTTCAATTTGAGCCCTCAACAACGCGAATCATTGATAAGAACATACAAGGTAACAGTTCATATTCCAGAGGTACGCCAGAGTGATTGCGCACTTGTTGGTGGAGTGGGGAATATATACGATACAAAATGGGTTCCTGAAAATATAGGAGCAAGTTGGTTTAAAAGTAATATTAGATGCGGTGATGTGATAAATAATAACAGTTTAGCTAGGGGACAAGCAGCACTATGGGAGGGACCAGGAGGGGGATTAAATGGTCATTTTAATCCAACAGAGTGGGTCATAAGTGGTACTATTAATTAATTATTATTTTAAAATTTAATATTAGGGGTTCATAACCGGATTAAAATTGGGGGTATAAGTATAGTCTTTTTGACCCCTGCGAATCGCCTCGGCAATTGCCATTAATCTGGCGTAATCATTACTGCCGGCGGGATATTTTTTCGCCTGTTGTTCTATTCTATAAGCTTTAATATAGCGGTTATTTTGAAAAAAGGGTGAAAAATACAAGGCTGTCACTAGACACAAAAAACCCAACCCTAAAATCACTCTCACTAAAACTTTTTGTCCTCTCGGACTTAATTTTATTTTCATCACATTTATATTATACTACAAATACCATCTAGCCAACCGTGATTAACCTACGAGGTTAATCAAAATGGTTTAGGGGGGATTGACAATTGATTTATTTTATTAGATAATTAAGTCAAACAAGATGTTTGGGACAAATCCCAGTGGGAAAGTTTGCTTAGCGCGGACTACCAAACACTCTGGCCTCGGTTCGTCCGAGGCTTTTTGGTTATTTGATAGTGATAATAAGTTTTTTCTCTAGTTTTCTATAGAATTTATCAAATCTTTCAGGGTTCTTCTTGTCAAAATAAGACCGTGCTAGCCCAGCTATCATATCAGCTAATCGAATACCGGCAGATTGCTCGTCTCTTACAATTTTTAATTTTTTAACAGAAATGTTCTTATCTCTTAAAATATGTTTTATTTTGTGTTCGTAACGTTTGGATTTTTGACCATCAATATAAATATATTTAATGTCGTGTTCAATAATAGTATGCTTAAGAATTTTTTCAATTTCTTTAAATGGATTAATTGGATTTTTAACAATAGCGATCTTGGCTTTAAAATCAAGATTTAGAGTTTGTTCCATAAATTTTTCCTTAACTAACCAAACCGTCTTTGACCAGTGAAAATGCTCTATTTTCAGTTTAGCTTCAATATTTAATATCTTTTTTTCAACAACCGGATAATTTTCAAATTCAACATAAGCCAATGCAAATGTTGAATGGTCAACCTTTTTATGAATTCCCGATTCATCAATAAAAATAATCATTTTTAAAAAATATTCCAACCCATAAATTTATTATACTATAAAATACCATCTAGCCAACCGTGATTAACCTACGAGGTTAATCAAAATGGGATATTCCAATCATCATATGAGAATGAAATAGTGGTTTAAATAGGCAACTGATAATTACAGGACTTACGCAGTTTATACTGTCATTCTCGAGTCGGATGGTAATCCGACATCGGGAATCTAGATTTCAGATAAGGAGTCCCTCCTTTCTGGAATGACAAAGTGTATGAATCTTATCAATTGTTTTTTATGCTCATTTTGCGTTGGAACTGGCATCTATTTCATGCTCATCTTGTATTGGACAAGACTTAAAATTGACAAGGAATTATTTTCGTCCTAAAATAAATATAATTATGGAAATAAATTTTGTGACACAAATTTGGCAAGAAGGAAAAATGTATGTTGCTTATACGCCGGAATTAGATATTTCTTCTTGTGGAAAAACATTTTTGGAAGCGCGAAAAAATCTTCATGAAGCGGTAGAGATTTTTTTGGTAGAAACAGCAAAGATGAATACTCTTGATGAAATATTGGAAGAGTCAGGATTTATTCGAGAAAAAAATAACCAAAAAATTAGATGGCAACCGCCCAAAATTATTTCTACCGAAAGAGAACGGGTTGTTGTCTAAACTGTGAAAAAGAGGAAAGGTATTTCAAGACCAGTAATTATTCCGAAATATTCCGAAATACCCGTTTTTATTATTAAAAATAATTTAAGAACAGCCAAAGTTAGTCGGGAAGAGTATTTAGAACTATTGTCAAAAGATAAAAGATATGATAAGATTTGAATAGAAATTAAAAACCTTAAGAGAGGAATTATTTAGATGCCAACATTAACAGAATTGTTAGAAGCGGGAGCGCACTTTGGGCACAAAAAGGAAAAATCTTTTCCCAGAGCCAAACAGTTTATTTATACGATTCGCGATAGCGTTTATGTTATTAATTTAGAAAAAACTCTGGAGCAACTTGAAAAAGCGGTAACTTATTTAAAAAAAGAAATTTCCGCCGGCAAAACGGTTTTATTTTTAGGGACTAAATCGCAAGCCAAAGAAATTGTCAAAAACACAGCTTTAAATTTACATATGCCTTATATGGTTGAACGCTGGCCCGGCGGGACGCTAACTAATTTTGAAACAATTCGCAAATCTTTAAAAACTTTAAATAATCTTGAAGAACAGATCAAATCGCCGGAATTTACAAAGTTCACCAAGAAAGAAAGAAAAAGAATTGAAGAAAAGGCAGGCAAATTAAATTTGGTTTTTGAAGGAATTAAAGATCTGAATAATTTGCCCGATGTCCTTTTTGTGGTGGACACGGCTAAAGAATTGGTAGCGGTCAAAGAAGCGCGAAAAATTAATATTCCGATTATAGGCATTTGCGACACCAATGCCAACCCAGATATAATTGATATTCCCATTCCTGCCAACGACGACTCAAAAAATACGATTAAAATTATTTTAGAAAAAATTGAAGAAAGCTTAGAAGAAAAAAAAGAAATTAAGAAAGAAAAGAAATGATTTCAGCCGAAGATATTAAAAAATTAAGACTTACAACCGGTGCCGGTGTGATGGATTGCAAAAAAGCTTTGGAAGAAGCTGGCGGTGATTTTGAAAAAGCCAAAAAAGTTTTAGCTTCCAATGCTCAAGCAATTGCGGAGAAGAAAGCGCAGCGATCAACTAATCAGGGTTTGGTTGAAGCTTATATACACGCCAACAAAATTGGTGTCTTGCTTGAAATTAATTGCGAAAGTGATTTTGTGGCGCGAAACAATGAATTTAAAGAACTTGCCCACAGTATTGCGATGCAAATTGCCTCAATGAACCCTAAAGACTTGCCAGAACTATTTGCGGGCAGTTATATTAAAGATGAGGCTATGACGATTAAAGATTTAGTTGATCAGGCGACGGCTAAAATTGGTGAAAATATCCAAATCAAAAGATTTATAAGATACGAACTTGGAGAGGAAGCTTAAAAGAGGGAATATGTATCAAAGTATTTTGCGAAGCCTAAATCCAAAAATGCAGGATGTGGTAAATAATCTGTCAGAAAGCTTGAAAGGTCTTCGGACCGGCAAAGCGAATTCTGCTTTGGTTGAAAATATTGCCGTTACCTATTACGGCTCAAAAGTGCCTCTAAAACAAATGGCTAATATTAGTACGCCCGATCCGAATTTGATTGTTATTCAGCCGTGGGACACAAATTCTTTGGGCGATATTACTTTGGCAATTGAAAATTCCGAAATTGGTCTTAATCCTACCAGCGATGGTCGCGCGATTAGACTTTCTCTGCCACCGATGACCGCCGAGCGTCGCGAGGAATTAATTCGCATGCTTCATAAAATGACCGAAGAAGCAAAAATTATTCTGCGGAATTTGCGCGAAGAAAGTTGGAAAGAAGTTAAAAAACTGGAAACGAAGAAGCAGATTACTGAAGACGATCGCTACCGGGCGGAAAAAGATCTGAACAAATTGATTGAAGATTTTAGTTTAAAAATTAATAAATTGCTTGAAGATAAAGAAAAAGAAATTAGGACGATCTAAATGTTTTTGACCATAATAATTTTTATTGCTATCTTGGCCATTCTTATTTTAGTTCATGAGTTTGGTCATTTTATTGTCGCAAAAATAATGAAAGTCAAGGTGGAGGAATTTGCTTTTGGTTTTCCGCCCCGACTTTTTTCTAAGAAATATCATGGTACTCGCTATTCTTTTAATGCGATTCCTCTGGGGGGTTATGTCAGTTTGTTGGGTGAAAATGAAAAACTTAAAGCCCCGGGTTCTTATTTTTCCAAAAAGATTTGGCAAAAGATTTTAATTATTATAACTGGTGTTTTAATGAACTTTTTGCTAGCGATTATTGTTTTAACAATTGGTTTTAGCGTTGGCATGACCCCGCTGGTTTCTGATCCGTCAACTTTGGGTGGCAAAAAAACATCCGAAGTGATGGTGGTAGAAGTAGTTCCAAATTCAGTTGCCTCCCAGATGGGTTTGGAGCAGGGCAATATTTTAAAAGGTTTTTCAACGCCGAGCGATTTGCAGGAATTTACTAAAAGTCATGCCGGTCAAAAAGTAACTTTAGAAGTTGAAAAAAATCGCGAGGTGAAAACATACGAAGTTACTTTAGCTACCGGCGATGCGCCTTTGGGAGTAGGAGCGGTTTCAGTTACTAAAGTTAAACAACCAGTTTATAAGGCTTTTGTGACTGCCATTGTGGAAGTGGGAAAAAGTATTGCGGTTATTTTTGTTGTTCTTTGGCAAATTATACGAAGCCTTTTTACCACTGGCAATGCCGGAGAAGCGGGTGCAGGCGTGGTTGGTCCGGTGGGGATTTACAATTTTACCGCTTCGGCAATCAAAGTTGGTTGGATTTATATTTTGCAACTTCTAGCCATTCTTTCAATTAATTTAGGCATTATTAATATTTTACCTTTTCCGGCTTTAGACGGGGGAAAGATTCTCTTTTTGGGTCTGGAAGGCATTTTCCGTAAAAAAGTCGTCCGTATTGAAATAGAAAATTTAATCCACACCATTGGTTTTATTATTTTAATTGTCCTAATGCTGGCGATAATTTTTCGGGATATTTTAAGGTTTAGATAGACTAGGTAAAATAGTGTTATAATATAAATAGATTCATAAATTTAATTGGTTGGTAAGAAAATTATGACTAATACATTTAATGACAATAACATACTCAATCCAGAAATTATAGCTGAGCGGGGAGAAAGGATTTATCAAGAACAATTGAGAGATATTCTTGAAAAAAGCCATAAAGGAAAGTTTGTAGCTATTGAAGTTGAGGGTGGTAAATATTTTTTAGGAGATTCGCCGGAAGCAGTATTAAATATTGCCAAAAAAGAATTTCCAGATAAAATATTTCATCTTATAAGAATTGGATATGCTGGGGTGTATAATGTGAGCTGGTCTGCTGGAAGGAAGTCTTATGGATGGATTTTTTAATCAAAACGGACACCCTGTTATACCAATTGAAGTTTATGGATTCTCGGAAAAAATCTCGCAGAAATTTGGAGCGATATTAGATACTGGTTTTAGTGGTTTTCTCTCTTTGCCTTTGGTTTATGCATTTAAAGTTGGTTTAATACTCTCAAGCACGGCCTCTTTTACTTTAGCAGATGGTTCAACTGATCATACTTTATTATGTTTTGGTGGAATTAAACTAAATAAACAAAAACAAGCTGGGCTAATTTCAGTTTCAAAAGGTAGTGATATTCTATTGGGTATGGAATTTTTGAGAAAATTTAATAAGCGTTTGCTGTTAGATTGTGGTAATAATATTGTTAGATTAGAAGACAAAAGCGTTAAATGATTAAAAAATCCCCCAGATTTCTCTGGGGGATTTAATGCGAAAAAACTACGGTCGTAGCTTTTTCGCACTGTTTGATTTGAAATGAGTTCCGTTCGTTATTTCCGCCGGCGGCGGAAAGTGAGAAGTCCTGCAACTCCGCTACAAAGAGCAAGAATACTGGATGGTTCGGGGACGACTTCGATTATCCCATACATCCTATACCAATCAGGAAAATCGTTCCAACCACGCTCAATACCAATATTGTAGCCGACGTAATATTCTCCTTCTCCGCCGGGACCATTTGTATAGCTTGGCTCGCCATGATTCCAGTTGGAATATGAAACTGATTCTCCGCTTGACCACTCAAATGTCCCCAAATTTGTGACATCATTTAGCCCAATCCACAGCCAATCTGTCCCATAGTTAGCCTTTAGCCACTGTTCCTCAGCTAGGTTTCGGATTGTCGCGAGATGTCCGCCCAAACTTACCGCTTCGGCTTCCGCTTCTACCCAAGTGGGTTGAAGTATGGGAGTGTTTGTCAAGGTATAACGATACCCATTCACGGGATTAGTTGCCCAGTCGTAGGCGAATACTGGCATTGCCAGCATAGCGACAAGAATTACTACAAATACAAGCGTTTTCATCTTTCCATCCTCCAATAGGTAAAATTGTTCAGGAACATTCCCCCAAACTGCCTATAATTATACCGAATAATTGGTTTAAAATCAAGAGTTAGTCTTATTCCAGAAAGGAGGGACTCCTTATCTGGAATCTAGATTCCCGATGTCGGATTACCATCCGACTCGAGAATGACAGTATAAACTGCGTAAGTCCTGTAAATTATCATATATTTAAATTATACCGCGATCGCGCTATTATTTACTTTTTCTTTTTTTAACCAATCTAACCCCATTTACGAAATGGGGAAAAAATGGTTAGGAATAAATTTGATTTTACTTTAAAAAAATAATTTGATAAGATTTAGCTATGCGATATTCAAAATCGTTTATTAAAACTCAAAAAGAAACGCCGCATGGTGTTACGTCTGTCAATCAATCCTTGCTTCAAAGAGGTTCTTTCATTGATCAGCTTAGTTCCGGCATCTTTTCATATTTACCTTTAGGTTTGAAAGTTTTAAAAAAAATTGAAAAAATAATCATTGATCAATTAAATGAAATTGGGGTTCAACAAATACTTTTGCCATCGGTTAATCCAACCGAAATTTGGCAAAAAAGCGGTCGTTTTAATGAAATTGGGGATGAATTAGTCAAATTATCGCTTAATAAACAAGATGATTTTGTTCTAGCGATGACCCATGAAGAAGCAGTAACAACTGTGGCTACCTCGCATATAAAAACTTATCAGGATTTGCCTTTTACCTTAAATCAAATTTCTAAAAAAATTCGCAACGAAGCGCGGCCAAGAGGTGGGCTGATTCGCTTGAAAGAGTTCACGATGCAAGATGCTTATAGTTTTAGCGCAACTTCGGAAGAACTTGATAATATATTTAAAAATTTTACAAAAGCATACGAAAAGATATTTAAATTAATGAGTCTTGAAGCGATTCAAGTTCAGGCATCTTCTGGCATAATGGGCGGGTCTGACTCAATAGAATTCATGTTAATTACTCCATCAGGTGAAGACAGAATATTTCTTTGCGGTGCATGCGACTTAGCGGTTAATGCCGAATTAACCTCTGATGTTAATAAATGTCCAAAGTGCGGCGGTCAAATAAAAGAGTATAAAGCAATTGAGCTTGGTCATATCTTTAAATTAGGGACTAAATATTCCGAAAAAATGGATTTAAAATTTGCTGATAAGGAAGATAAAGAAAAATATGTATTAATGGGTTGTTATGGCATTGGCATAGATAGACTAATTGGCGCCATAGTTGAAAAATATCACGATGAAAAGGGGATTATTTGGCCGGAAAATGTTGCGCCGGCAAAAGTTTATTTAATTGATTTGGAAGGTTCCCGAGGCGAGGAAATATATAACAAATTGCAAGAGCAGAATATTGAAGTTCTTTTTGACGACCGCAAAGTTAGTGCTGGGGTTAAATTTTCCGATGCCGATTTGCTGGGACTGCCCTACAGAATAGTTATAAGTGAAAAGACCTTAAAGGACGGCAAAGTAGAACTTAAAAAAAGAGACGAAAAAGAGGAAAAATTGGTGGGGGTTGACAAAATTACGGATGTTTTTGATAATGGAAAAAACAAAGATTAATTTTATAGGAGGTTCAATGAATCAAGACGACCGACAACCAACAGATGTCGCATCCGATCAAACAACAAGTAAAGATGATGCAGATGTCACCGTAGCCGACGAAGAAGTTGGAGACACAGAAGAAACAGACGAAGAGACAGAAGAAGAAGGAACAGAACCAAAAGCAGAAGTTGATGAAGAAGAGGAAGAAGATGCTGATATTAATGCTGACAAAGATACTGACAATAAAGAAGGCAATACCGAATAAGAATTCGTTAATTTAAAACAAATCCCCCCGATATTTTAGCCGGGGGATTTTGTTATCGCAAAAAATGTGGTAATATCTAATCTATGAATTTTAAGTTTGATTCAAAATTTAAACCCGCTGGCGATCAGCCCAAAGCAATTAAAGAATTAGCTGAAGGTTTGAAAAAAGGTTATCGCTACCAGACGCTTTTAGGTGCGACCGGTTCGGGAAAAACTTTTACGATTGCGAATGTTATTGAGCGATTGCAAAAGCCAACATTGGTGATTGCTCACAATAAAACTTTGGCGGCGCAACTGACATCTGAATTTCGCAGTTATTTTCCTAAAAGCGCGGTGGAGTATTTTGTTTCCTATTATGATTATTATCAGCCTGAAGCTTATCTTGAGACGAGCGATGTTTATATTGAAAAAGAAGTGGAAATTAATAAAGAAATTGAGAGACTTCGTCACGCGGCCACTCAAGCCTTGCTTTGCCGGCGGGATTGTGTTATTGTCGCTTCTGTTTCTTGTATCTATGGTTTGGGTGATCCGGAAATTTATTCCAAATCATTTTTAAATTTTAAAAAAAGGGCAGTAGTTAATCGTAACGAAATAATCCAAAGTTTAGTGGAACTTTATTTTACTCGCAGTGAAATTTTGGAAAGAGGCCGATTTCGTCTTCACGGTCAAACTCTAGAAATTATGCCCATAGACAAAGAAGAGATTATTAGAATTGAATTTGAAGACAACATTATTTCAAAAATTACCCGTTTTGAAAATTTGACGATGAAAAAAATTGTCGAAGAAGAAAGTTTTACTTTGCGTCCGGCTAAGCACTTTGTGGTTGAGCCAAAATCGTTAGAAAAAGCAACTTTAAAAATTAAAAAAGAATTAGCGGAAAGATTAAATTATTTTCGGAAAGATGGTAAATTACTTGAAGCCGAAAGATTGGAACGACGGACAAATTTTGATTTAGAAATGCTCAAAGAAATTGGTTATTGTCCGGGAATTGAAAATTATTCGCGCTACTTAACAGGGCGAAAGCCCGGTCAACCGCCTTATACTTTGATTGATTATTTTCCCGAAGATTTTTTACTAGTCATTGACGAATCGCATGTAACGGTGCCTCAAATTTATGGTATGTTTGCCGGCGACAAATCGCGCAAAGACGCGTTGGTCAAAAATGGTTTTCGCTTGCCTAGCGCTTACGATAATCGTCCACTTAGATTTCCAGAATTTGAGCAAAAAATAAAACAAGCAATTTTTACTACCGCCACGCCGGCAAGTTACGAAAGGCAACATTCTAAAAAAATTGTGGAGCAAATAATTAGACCAACTGGATTAGTTGATCCGCAGTTGGAAATTAGGCCAACCGAAAATCAAATACAAGATTTAATTTCTGAAATTAAAATCAGGGCAGGTAAAAATGAAAGGGTTTTGGTAACAACTATTACCAAACGAATGGCTGAAAATTTATCAGAACTTCTGCGTGAAAATAAAATTAAATCAGAATATCTTCATAGCGAAGTTGATACACTAGATCGGGTAGGTATTTTAGAAGATTTGCGAAAAGGAAAATTCAGTTGTTTGGTGGGTGTTAATTTACTTCGTGAAGGTTTGGATTTGCCGGAAGTAACATTGGTGGCGATTTTAGATGCTGACAAAGAAGGTTTTTTGCGAAGCGAAGTTTCTTTAATTCAAACTATTGGTCGCGCCGCCAGAAATGTTTCCGGTCGTGTGATTTTATATGCTGACAATATTACCAATTCAATGGCGCGGGCTATAAGTGAGACTAATCGTCGCAGAAAAATACAAACCACTTATAATAAAAAACATCACATTACGCCGACAACAATTAAAAAATCAATTGAAAGTATTATTGATCATGAATTAAAGCCAAAAGTAACCCCGGAATTTATAAAAATTGAAAATTTGGAAGATTTGCCAGTCATAATAAAAGCTAAAGAAAAGGAAATGAAAATTGCCGCTTGCGATTTACATTTTGAACAAGCGGCCATTTTGCGTGATGAAATTATCCAGTTGCGGAGACTAAAAATATGATAGATAAAATTGTTATTAAAGGCGCGCGGGAACATAATTTAAAAAATATTAATTTAGAATTACCGCGTCACAAATTAATTGTATTCACTGGGCTTTCTGGTTCCGGCAAGTCCACTTTGGCGTTTGATACAATTTTTGCCGAAGGTCAACGTCGTTATTTAGAATCTTTATCAAGCTACGCTCGGCAATTTCTGGGTCAAATGGAAAAACCCGATGTTGATTCAATTGAAGGACTTTCGCCTTCTATTTCTATTGATCAAAAAGGCGCTTCTCACAATCCGCGTTCAACTGTGGGAACAGTCACCGAAATTTATGATTATTTAAGAGTTCTTTATGCCCGCATTGGTATTCCTCATTGTCCGGTTTGTGGCAAGCCAATTACCAAACTTTCTTTGGAACAAATGGTGGAAAAAGTTTTGGATTTAAATTCTGGCAAAATTACTATTTTAGCGCCCATTGTTCGTGGTAGAACGGGGGAATATCATCAATTATTAAATGACTTTTTTCGTCGTGGATTTTCTAAGGCTAGAGTTAATGGCAAAATTAAAGAACTTTCAGAAAAAATTACTCTTTCTCGATACGTCAAACACAAAATTGAAATTGTTGTTGACAGTTTGGAAATTACCGCTGAAAATATTGGCCGCATGACTGATGCAATTGAACAATCTACTAAGTTGGCTAATGGTTTAGTTCTTATTTCTCACAACGAAGGGAAAGAAATTTTGTTAAATCAAAATTTACTTTGTTCGGAGCACGGGGTCGGGTTAGCGGAAATTGAGCCGCGGATTTTTTCTTTTAATAGTCTGTATGGCGCTTGTCAAAAATGTGATGGTTTGGGCGTGCAAAAGAAAATTGATCCAAATTTAGTTATTCCAGACAAAAATCTTTCAATTGCTCAAGGTGCGATTACCCCACAAAATTACAAACCAAATAATTATTACGGAGCAATTCTTAGGGCGGTGGCGGAGCATTTTGGTTTTTCCGAGCATACGCCGATTAAAAATTTTCAAAGCGAGCATTTGGAAACAATTTTATACGGTTCCTCGCTTTCAGAAAGACTTAAAGTTCGTTATTTTTCCCACGGTCATTCCAATGTATTTTGGGTTAAATTTGAAGGCATTATTCCCATGTTGGAACGACGTTATCACCAAACAGAGTCGCCAAATGTAAGAAAAGAAATTGAACGCTATATGAGCCAAACGCCGTGTGAAACTTGCAAGGGCTTGCGACTCAAAAAAGAAAGTTTGCTTGTTAGAATTGGTAATAAAAATATTTCTGAAGTAACCCAAATGTCTGTTAAAATGGCTTTAGAATTTTTTGAAAATCTAAAACTTTCGTTAAAAGAAATTTTAATTGCCGAAAGAATTTTAAAAGAAATCAAAAGCCGTCTCCAATTTTTAATTAATGTGGGTTTGGATTATTTAACACTAGATCGGACAGCTTTTACTTTAGCTGGTGGTGAAGCGCAAAGAATTCGTCTTGCTTCCCAAATTGGTTCCGGTCTTGTTGGTGTTTTGTATATTCTTGACGAGCCATCAATCGGTCTGCACGCGCGCGACAACAGCCGACTTTTAGAGGCGTTGGAGCATTTGCGCAATTTGGGAAATACTGTCATTGTAATTGAGCACGACGAAGAAACCATGCGTCAGGCTGATTTAATTGTTGATATTGGACCCGGCGCGGGTAGCTTTGGCGGGGAAATTGTCGCTCAAGGAAATATTTCTGAAATTAAAAATGAGCCAAGATCAATTACTGGTCAATATCTCTCTGGCAAAAAAAAGATTGAAGTGCCTAAGAAAAGACGGAAAATAAAAAGTGATTTTGTAAGTATCATCGGCGCCAATGAAAATAATTTAAAAAATCTTAATGTGCATTTTCCACTGGGAGTTTTTACTTGTGTGACGGGCGTGTCTGGTTCTGGTAAATCAAGTTTAGTCAATGAAATTTTATACAAAGCGGTGGCGCGAAAAGTTTCCGGTAATTTGGAGCAACCGGGCAAATACGCTCGTCTTGAAGGCGTGGAAAATTTAAATAAATGTGTTATTATTGATCAATCGCCAATTGGTCGGACGCCCCGTTCAAATCCAGCCACTTACACCGGCGTTTTTACCGATATTAGAGAATTGTTTGCGAAGACTCGCGAAGCTAAAATCCGTGGTTATCAGCCGGGCAGATTTAGCTTTAATGTCGTGGGTGGTCGGTGCGATAATTGTCAGGGCGATGGCATTCTAAAAATTGAGATGCACTTTTTGCCCGATGTTTATATTCCGTGCGATGTTTGTGAGGGCAAACGATTTAATCGCGAGACTTTGGAAGTTAAATTTAAAGGCAAGTCAATTGCCGATGTTCTAGCGATGACGGTTTTAGAAGCACGAGATTTCTTTACTAGCATTCCAAAAATTGCCGATGTTTTAAGAACCCTTGCCGATGTTGGTTTGGGCTATATCCATTTGGGCCAAGCGGCAACGACTTTATCTGGTGGGGAAGCCCAACGGGTTAAACTTGCAACGGAACTTGCCAAACGGGCGACGGGCAAAACTTTGTATATTTTAGACGAGCCGACAACCGGCTTGCATTTTGACGATATTAAAAAATTGTTAGAAGTCCTGCATCGCTTAGTTGATGCTGGCAATACCGTGGTAGTGATTGAACACAATTTAGATGTCATTAAAACTTGCGATTATATTATTGATCTTGGTCCCGAAGGTGGCGATGATGGCGGTAAAATTATGGCAACCGGCACTCCCGAAGAAATTATAAAAATTGAAAAATCCTACACTGGCCAATTTTTACAAAAAGTTTTGAAAAGGTAAAAAGGTGATATAATCAAACCGTTATGGATAATACTAAATTAATTTCTAAAATCAAAAAGTTTCCGGAGGTGCCGGGAATTTATATTATGCGCGATGAAAAACAGACTCCTTTATATATTGGTAAAGCATCAAGCTTGCGTCATCGCGTTTTAAGCTATTTTCAACGACCGCAAGAAACGCGGTTGGAAAAAATGCTGGAACAAGTAAAGGTAATTGAAATTCAAAAAACCGATTCGGTCATTGAAGCCCTGTTTTCGGAAAGCAATTTAATTAAAAAATATAAACCCAAATATAATATAAAACTTAAAGACGATAAAACTTTTTTGGGTATTTTTATCACTAAAGAAGATTGGCCAAGGGTAATGCCGGCGCGTCTGACTCAAAAACTACCCGAAGGCGAGTTTTTCGGACCTTTTCCGTCAAGCGGTCAAGTCAGAGAAGCTCTGCAAATTCTTCGCAAAATTTTTCCTTTCAGAGCTTCTTGCAAACCAATGTCAGGCAAAGCCTGTTTTGAATATCATTTGGGGATGTGTCCGGGAGTTTGCGCCGGCAAAGTGGATCAAAAAGATTACCAAAGAACAGTCAAACAAATCAGGCTTTTTTTGCAGGGACATAAAAAAGAGGTTATTCGCGATGTTGAAAAGCAGATGAAAGAACTAGCAAAAAATTTGGAATTTGAAAAAGCGGCCAAACTTCGTGATACTGTTTTTGCTTTGCGTCATATTCAAGATGTGGCTTTAATTGCCGAAGACGATTTAAAACATCCTGAAGATGTCCCAGAGCGAATTGAAGCCTATGACATTTCTAACATTTCCGGCGCTTTCGCTGTGGGTTCGATGGTGGTTTTTAGTGAAGGACTGATTGACAAAGCTCAATATCGTAAGTTTAAAATAAAAACAGTTTCAGGCGCAAATGACATTGCTATGCTTTCTGAAATATTTCGCCGACGGTTTGAACATAGTGAGTGGCCCAATCCAAACTTGATTTTAGTTGATGGTGGTAAAGGACAGGTCAATGGCGCCAAAGAAGTTCTAAAAGATAAAAAATTAGAAATTCCGGTGGTTGGTATTGCCAAAGGGCCAAAAAGGGATAAAGACGAAATAATTGCCGACGAAAAATTAAGTGTTGATAAAAAATTACTTTTAAGGATTCGCGACGAAGCCCATCGTTTTGCTATCTCTTACTATCGTTTGCGTCACCAAAAAAGCTTAAAATAATTTTGTAATTTTTTCTTTCTCACTGTATATTTAAATAGAAGATAAAAAAGGAGTTACATGCGAAGACCTATAATTGTTGGCAATTGGAAAATGAATACCACCCTTTCTGATGCAGTTGTACTGGCAAATTCAATCAAAAAAGCGGCCGAAGATTTAGACTGCGTGGAAATTGTTCTTTGTCCGCCTTTTACTTGGTTGGTGCCTTTGGCGGAAGATTTGGAAAAAGCGCCGAAAAATCTCTCACTCGGCGCTCAAAATATGTGGTTTGCTGATTCGGGAGCAATGACCGGTGAAATTTCGCCGGTAATGATTAAAAATTTAGTCAAATATGTCATTTTAGGCCACAGTGAAAGACGGTCGCATTTTAATGAATCTAACGCTTTAATTAACGATAAAATTCATTCCGCTTTTAATCACGGCCTGACGCCAATTGTTTGTGTCGGGGAACTTAAAAAAATATCGGAAGAAAAAAGAGGCCGAGGTCGACCTACTCAAGTAGATATAAAGTCGGACATAACTCACCAATTAGCAGAAGCCTTAAAGGGTGTAACGGCTGAAAAAGCTGAAAAAATAATTGTTGCTTATGAGCCGGTTTGGGCGATTGGCACGGGTCATGCCGCCACCGGTGGCTATGCCGCCTCGGTGATTGAAAAATTACGGGCGGTATTTGCCAAAAAATATAACCAGTCGCTGGCTGAACGAGTCAGAATTCTTTATGGCGGCTCGGTTGATTCTGGCAATGTCTCTGAATTTATGTACCAACCGGAAATTGATGGAGTTTTAGCCGGTGGCTCATCGCTCAAAGCCAAAGAATTTATTAGTATTTGTCGCGGAGCAGGAGGAACTAGCTAAATGTTAGTAACATCAAAACAAATGATTCTTGATGCCCAGCGAGGCAAATATGCCGTAGGTTGTTTTAATACTTCCGATTTGGAAATTACAAAAGCGATTGTCAAAGCGGCAGTGGCGCAAAAAGCGCCGGTCATTGTTGCTACTTCGGAAAAAGCAATTCAGTTTGGAGGCATTGAAACTTTAGCTGCTTTAATTAGAGAAGAAGCTAAAAGCGCCAGTGTGCCGGTGGCTCTTCATTTGGATCACGGCAAAAGTATTCATATTGTAAAAGAGTGTCTTAGTGCCGACTATACTTCAGTGATGTTTGACGGCTCGGAATTTTTCTTAGAAAAAAATACCCAAATGACAACCGAAGCGGTAATGCTTGCTCATGAAAAAAATATTCCCTGCGAAGGCGAATTGGGTCATCTAGGCAAAGCGGGAGTAAGTAAAAGTCAACTGACTAATCCTGACGATGTTTTGGAATTTGCCCAAAAAACTAATGTTGATTTTCTGGCTCTTTCTATTGGTTCGTCTCACGGAGTTGGGGTTGGGGAAAATCTAAACATTGAGCTTCTTAAAAAGATAAAATCTTTAACCGAAATTCCCTTAGTTTTACATGGCGGTTCGGGTGTGCCGGACGGAAACATACGACAAGCAATTGAAAATGGCATTTGCAAAGTAAATATTGATACCGATATTCGCCACGAATTTACCAAAGACCTCCGAGAGATTTTAAAAGAAAATCCCAACGAGCAAGACCCGCGCGAGATTTTGGAAGAAGTAATGGTAAAAGTCCAAGCATTAGTGGAGAGAAAAATTAGATTATTTGGATCAAATGGAAAAGCTTAAATGAATTATGACATTATTACAATTGGCGATGTGATGCGGGATATTTTTGTTTTTCCCGATCTTTCCGATATGGAAAAACCGGTTTCAGATGAAGAAATTGAAAGTAAAGAACCTTTTGATAAGTTCCTTGTTTTTGGTTTAGGCGATAAAATTGATATTTCGGATGTTTCTTTTTCAGTTGGTGGCACGGCCGCTAATGTAGCAGTGGGGCTGGGTAAGGCTGGTTTTAATACTGGACTTATTTCGGCGGTTGGTGGTGATAGTGTGGGTAGTGAACTTGTTTTAGACATTAAAGCTAAAAAAGTTGGAGTGGAAAATTTAAAAATTTACAAAAATCGTAAAAGCAGTTTTTCGGTGATTGTTTCTTACAAAGGTGAAAGGACAATTTTTGTTTATCATGCTTTCAAACCTTCAGATTTTGTCCTGCCTAAAGAAATTACTGCCAATTGGGTATATTTGGGACCAATGGCTCAAGGTTTTGAAGACATTTATAATCAAGTGACTAGCGAAATTGTTAAAAAAAATCTTAAAGTAGCCATTAATCCCGGTTCGGTTCAAATTAACCGCGGACTTGAAAGTCTGGGCGGTCTAAAAAGATTGATGGAAGTTATCTTTTTAAATCGTGAAGAAGCGCATATTATGTCCGGACTTTCTGGTACGCCTCAAATTAAAGATATAATGAAAGTAATCAGCTTTTCCGGTCCAAAAACAGTTGTTATTACCGATGGCAAAGAAGGCGCTTACGTTTATAGCGAGGAAAAATTTTTGAAAGTGGGTATTTACCCGGGTCATCGTATTGATGCCACCGGCGCGGGTGATGCATTTTCAACTGGTTTTTTAGCAGCCAGAATGAAAGAACTACCTTTGCAGGAATGTTTGAAATGGGGAGTAGTTAATTCGGCTTCAGTGGTGGGTAAAATTGGCGCGCAGGAAGGATTATTATCATCAAATACGATTAAAAAGAAGGTTAAAGAATATCGCTGGCCAGCTGAGAGTTTGCGATTTAGCTAAAACTTATGATAAAATAAATAAATAGGAGAATAAATAAATGAAAATAGCGATTAATGGTTTTGGGAGAATCGGTCGGACTTTTTTCCGGGCCGCTTTTGCCGAGAATCTAGAAATTGTTGCCATTAACGATCTTGGTGATCTCAAAACCCTTGCCCATTTACTTAAATATGATTCAAATTACGGCAAATTTGAAAGTGAAATTGTGGTTCAAAATGATAGTTTGCAAATTGGCAATAAAACAATCAAGATGTTGTCTGAAAAAGATCCTGCCAATTTACCTTGGAAAGATTTGGGTGTTGATTTAGTCATTGAATCCACCGGTGTTTTTACAACTTACGATAGCGCTTCAAAACATATTACCGCCGGCGCAAAAAATGTAATTGTAACCGCTCCTTGCAAGGGTGCTCCGACGCAAGGGTCGGAGTCCCGACATGAAGTCGTCGGGAAAGAAAAAATCAAAACAATTGTTTTAGGAATAAATGAAGAGGAATTTGACCCGGCAAATAAAGTTATTTCTATGGCTTCATGCACGACTAATGCCCTCGCTCCGGTGGCTGATGTTTTGCACAAAAATTTTAAAATTTTAAAATCAACCATGACCACGATTCACTCTTATACTATGGATCAACGATTGCAAGACGATGCACATAAAGATTTACGCCGGGCAAGAGCGGCGGCTCTGTCAATTATTCCGACTACGACTGGCGCCACCGTTGCTGCCACGGAGGTTCTTCCTGACTTAAAAGATAAAATGGATGGTATTTCCTACCGCGTCCCGACTGCTACAGTTTCTCTTTTAGAATTTGTTGCTTTGTTAGAAAAAAATACCACTAAAGAAGAAATAAATGAAGCATTTAAAAAATCAGCCAGTGATCCAAAATATCAGGAAGCGATTGATGTTTCAGCCGAACCTTTAGTTTCCACTGACTTTAAAGGCAATCCTCATGGCGCGATTGTTGATCTTTTGTCAACACAGGTGGTTGATGGTAATCTGGTCAGAGTAGTAGCTTGGTACGACAATGAAATGGGCTATTCTTACCGGTTAGTAAAATTTTGTCAATATATTAATAATAAAAAGTAAAGGAGTATTTATGCGAAAAGATTGGGCATTAGTTAGTATCATCGCTTTAATATTAGTAGTAGGACTGGGATTAGTAGGCTATCTTAAACTTTCTAAAAAGAAAGTCATTGCCAATCCTTTGCCTTCAACAGAAAGTCAACAAGTTGCCGGTATTTCTACAGCCAAACCTTTTTTTGCCGAAGATGCCAAAGTGATGTTTTTTTATTCTGACTTTTGTCATTGGTGTGTAAAGGAAGAAAATGAAGTTTTAACACCTTTAGTCCAAGAAGGATATAAAGTAAAACCAATGAATGTGGGTGAAAAACCAGAATTAGGACAACAATTTAATGTTACTGGCACACCAACTTTTATTGCTGAAAACGGCGATCGTTTAGTTGGTTTCCAGACAAAAGATGTTTTAAAAGCGTTTTTAGACGCCCACAAATAATATTTTAAAATGAAAAAAAATCAACAAATTATTGCAGGAACTGCGACTTTAATTATTGGGGTTTTACTTTTAGGCGCGGATAGACTTTTTGCTTCAGCATCTACCACAACTTACAGTCAATCGGTGACGGTTTTGACCACGGTTTCAATTGTCTTTTTGCTCATTGGTACGGTTGTTCTTTTTAGAACAACATATAAGAAATAAGAGGAAAAATGGCAGTTGAAATTAACGGTCAAAATTTTGAATTAAAACCGCATCAAAATGTTGTGCAAAACCAAAAAGGCAAACCTTTTCGCGATTTTGACGATATTGCTTTGACGCGCGACGAGGCAAAATGCATTGGCTGTGGTCTTTGTCGCACCGCTTGTTTGGAATACAATAATTTAGGGATACCCGTTGAAACAAAGGTGGAAGATTGCGTCTATTTTCGGCCTGATGGAAAATTAAAAGTAACTGAAAGTAATTGCACTCGTTGCGGTCAGTGTATTTTGGCTTGTCCAACTGGGACGTTTTCTGAAAAAGAAAATATTGAAGATGTTAAAAAAGATCTCGCTAATCCAAACAAAGTGGTTATTGCTCAAATTGCTCCTTCTGTGCGGGTGAGTTTAGGTGAATCATTCGGTAAGAATCCTGAAGATAATTTGGAAGGGCAAATGATTACCGCTTTGAAAAAACTTGGTTTTGATTTTGTTTTTGATGTTAATTTAGGGGCTGATTTTACTACTTATGAAGAAGCTTATGATCTAAAAGAGAGAATTGAACAGGGGACGACGCCCTTACTAACATCGTGTTGTCCGGCGCGAGTAAAATTTATTGAAGATTTTCATCCGGAGTTGATTAAAAATATTACATCGGTTAGATCACCGCAAGAATGTTTGGCAGTTTTAATAAAAACATATTTTGCCAAAAAACAGAAAATTGATCCAGCTAATATTTCGGTCGTTTCTATTATGCCTTGCGTGGCGAAAAAATACGAATCACGACGAGAGGGTGAAGATAAATCTGGACAATGGGATGTCGATTTTGTTTTAACTACCCGCGAATTTATTAAAATGGTAAAAACTGAAAAGATTGATTTGCCGAATTTAGAACCAACTAAATTTGACGCGCCTTTGGGTGAGGCGACAGGCGCAGGGGCAATTTACGGCGCATCAGGCGGAGTAATGGAATCGGCGGTCAGAACTTTTGCTGACATTTTTCATAATGAAAAAATTGAAAAAATAGACTACCAAGAATTTCGGGGAATGGAAGGTATTAAAAAAGCGACTTTGAATGTTGGCGGTAAGGAAATAAAAATTGCCATTGCTACCGGTCTTGCAAATGCCGAAAAAATTATTGCCGAAATTAAAAAAGGTGAAATTTATCACTATGTTGAAGTAATGGCTTGTCCGGGCGGATGCGTTGGTGGTGGCGGACAACCAAAACCGCAAAGACAAGAAATTATTAATAAGAGGCGAGAAGCTTTGTATAAAATTGATGAAGGAAAACCAGTTCGCAAAGCTCACGAAAATCCTATTTTAAAACAAGTCTATGATGAATTTTTAGGTTGTGCTGGCTCGGAACTGGCTCAAAAATATCTTCATACTACTTATAATGTCCAAAAAGCAAGAATTTGTAAAATATAGCAAAGCTATTGCTTTGCGTGGAATTTCAGTATTCCGAAATATAAAAAAGGAGAAAAATGTCTAGATTACAAAACAAGGTGGCGATTATAACTGGGGCTGGGTCGGGGATTGGCCGAGCGATGGCCGAAGTTTTTGCCAAAGAGGGGGCAAAAGTAATAGTTGCTGACTACAAACCGGAAGGTGGTCAAGAAACTATTAAAAACATTATTGATGCCGGTGGTCAAGCGGAATTTGTTCAAGCCGATGTTTCTAAATCCAATGAAGTAGAAGCGATGGTTAAAGTGGCGGTGGAAAAATTTGGCGGTTTGGATATTTTAGTTAATAATGCCGGCGTGGCTTTAATGGCTGATCTTGCTAACACTACCGATGAAATTTGGCAGAAAACCATTGATGTTGATTTGAAAGGAGTATTTTTGGGGGTCAAATTTGCGGTGCCGGAAATGGAAAAACGCGGTAAAGGCAAAATTATTAATACCGCTTCCATTGCTGGACTAGTGGGTTTTCAAGGAATTACTGCTTATTGCGCCGCCAAAGGCGGTGTAGTTAATATGACCAAGGAAATGGCTTTGGATTTAGCATCAAAAAAAATTAATGTCAATGCGATTGCGCCAGGAATTATTAAAACAGCCATGACCACTGATATTTTAAAAGATCCGAAAATGGCTGAAGGAATGCTGGCGCAAACGCCAATTGGTCGTCTAGGCGAGCCGGAAGATATTGCCTACGCCGCTTTGTATTTAGCTTCCGACGAATCTGATTTTGTCACCGGCCACACGCTTGTGGTTGACGGCGGCTGGATCGCCAAATAATAAGATATGAAAAAGATACAAGAAATTAAAGTTGAAAATAAAAATGTTTTAGTTCGCATTGACAGCGATGTTCCAGTTAAAGATGAACAAGTTACTGATGATGAAAGATTGCAGGCCAGTATTCCAACACTAAAATATCTCTTAGAAAATGGGGCGAAAGTTACTATAATTGGACACATCGGAAGGCCGAATAGTGAAGAAGTAACAGAACTCAAAATGCGACCGGTGGAAGATAAATTAATTGAACTTTTGGGAACGCACTTAAATTGGCAGATTTTAGAAAACTTGCGGTTTAATGCTGGTGAAGAAGAAAATAATCCGGAATTTACAGAACACTTAATCGCCGGTCAAGATTTGTTTGTCCAAGATGCTTTTGCCACGTGCCACAGAAATCACGCATCAACGGTAGGGGTGGCTAAACTTTTGCCATCGTATGCTGGCATGAGTGTTCAAAAAGAAGTGGAGAATTTAAGTAAAATTTTAGAAAGCCCTGTCAGACCGTTTATTGTTATTGTCGGCGGAGCAAAAATTGAAGACAAAAAACCGGTGATTGATGGACTACTGCCTATAGCAGATAAGATTTTAGTTGGTGGTGTGGTTGCAAATGTTCTTCAAAAAGAAAAAGAACAATTATCGCCAAAGATAGTCTTACCGATTGATGGTTTGCCGAAACTGACTGGTTTTGATATTGGACCAAAAACAATTGCATTATTTAAAAAAATAATAGAAAGCGCTAAAACAATTTTTTGGGCGGGAACAATGGGAAAATATGAAGATCCGGAATATTCAATTGGTTCTAAAGAAATTGCCGAAGCAATAGTTGCATCATCTGCCAAAAAATTCGCTGGGGGCGGTGATACAACTTCGTTTATTCGTCAAAATAATTTGCAAGATAAATTTGATTTTCTTTCCACCGGCGGTGGCGCGACTTTAGAATATCTCTCTGGCAAAAAACTACCGGGGTTGGAAGTATTGAATTAACACATCGGATGTGTAAAGTCTAAAGTCGGATGTGTCATGGGTGGATAGACTTTTAAAGAAGAACGTGCTATATTTTAAACTATGGAAATTAAAAAAGAAAATTTAGAAAAATCAAAAATTAAATTAACTATTAAAGTTAGCTCTCCGGAAATGCGAGGCTTTTTTAGTCTGGCTTATAATAAATTGGCGCCAAGCGTGGAAGTCAAAGGTTTTCGTAAAGGGGCCGCGCCACGAGCTTTAACAATTTCGGCTATTGGCGAAAATCGGCTTAATTCAGAAATTTTGGATTTAGCTTTGAAAGAAACCTATTCCACTGCTTTGAAAAAAGAAAATATTTTACCCGTTGCTCAACCAAAAGTCAACATTAAAGTTCTAAAAGACCTTACGGTTGACACTGCTGAATTAGAATATGAATTGGAAGTAGATGTTTTGCCGGAAGTAAAAATTGGCGACTACAAAAAGATAAAAATTAAAGAAAAGCCTGATAAAGAAATTAAAGTTACTGACGAAGAAGTAGATCAAGTTCTCTCGCATTTACTAAGGCAAAAAGCGACTTTTACTGACATTGATAGCCCTTTGAAAATTGGCGACAGAGCCGAAATTAATTTTTCCGGATTTGAAAAAGGTGTTCAGATTGAAAATTTATCAAGCCAACATTATCCGGTCATTTTGGGCAGTGGCACAATTATTCCTGATTTTGAAAAAAAATTAACCGGTCTTAAAAAAGGCGACAAAAAAGAATTTATGGTGGAATTAGCCGATCCAAAAGATCCTAAGAATTTGAAAAAACCAATTGATTTTAAAGTTGAAATTTTGGAAACGCAGGAAGTTATCTTGCCAAAATTAGACGATGCTTTTGCCAAAGATTTTCAAAAAAATTCATTAGAAGATTTAAAAAAAGCAATTTCCGAAGATATTATTTTACAAAAAAAAGAAGTTCAAAGAAAGAATTTAGAAAATCATGTTTTAGAGGAACTCTTAAAAATTACAACTATTGAAATTCCTGAAAGTTTAATTGAGCAAGAAAATGATCGACAAATTAATGACATTCGTTCCAAAGTTGCGCCAATGGGAATGACTTTTGAAAAATATTTGGAAAATCTTAAAAAATCCGAAGCTGAATTTCGTCAGGAATTAATACCCCAGTCGGAAAGAATGATTAAAATTGGTTTGGCGCTGGGTGAAATTGTCAAAGCCGAGGAAATTGATTCCAAAGATAAAGACGCTGGCAAAATTGCACTTGACAAATTGCTCAAATATGCTAAAATTAATGATTAAAAATTATAATTTTAGGAAATAAAAAATGCCCAATAATTTAAAAGAAATTCAACCAAAAAAGCAAAAAATTGCTTTTATCACTGGCATTACTGGACAAGATGGATCGTACTTGGCAGATTTTTTATTGGAAAAAGGTTACAAAGTTTTTGGTATGGTTCGCCGGACAAGCACGCCGAATTTAGAAAGAATTAGTCATATTTTAGACAAAATTGAGCTTGTTTATGGTGATTTGATAGATCAATCTTCGATTACCGCCTTGTTACAAGAAATTCAACCTGACGAAATCTATAATTTAGCGGCTCAAAGTTTTGTTAAAGATTCGTGGAATGAACCTTTGGCAACAGGTGAATTTACAGGACTTGGAGTTTTGAGAGTTTTAGAAGCTATGCGGCAAGCATGTCCAAAAGCTAAATTTTACCAAGCTTCAAGTTCGGAAATGTTTGGATCAGCTCTCGCGCCACAAAACGAAAAAACCAAATTTGAACCACGAAGTCCGTATGCTGTCAGTAAAGTTTTTGGTCATTATATAACTATCAACTATCGCGAAAGCTACGGGCTTTTTGCATGTTCTGGAATTTTATTTAACCACGAAAGTCCGCGTCGCGGGATTGAATTTGTGACTCGAAAAATTACTGATGGCGTGGCCCGGATTAAATTAGGACTTGCTGACGAATTAAAATTGGGAAATCTGGATGCAAAACGTGATTGGGGTTTTGCTGGCGACTATATTAAAGCGATGTGGCTAATGCTCCAGCAAGATAAACCTAACGATTACGTTATTGGTACAGGTATAAATCATACTGTTCGAGATTTTGTTGAAGTGGCTTTCAAAGCGGCGGGAATCAAAGAATGGGAAAAATATGTCAAAGTTGATCCGAAGTTTTTGCGCCCTGCAGAAGTAGTTGAACTAAAAGCTGATATTACTAAAGCCAAAAAGAAATTAGGTTGGGAACCAGAAACAGATTTTAATAGTTTAGTTAAAATGATGGTAGAGGCTGATACTAAACGTTTATTAACCGAACGAGTTAAAAAAGATTTGGATGCTTTGCAACAGTATCGTATGGGGTAAAAAACCAAAATTTTAGATTTAATTATGAAGATTATCGTGACTGGTTCTAATGGTTTCGTTGGTAAGCATTTAATTGAACTGCTTAAAAAAAACAAGGAAAATATAATTTTCCCTTTGGATTTTAAACAAGCCGATATTACAAAATATGCGGAAGTTAAAGCTTATTTAGAAAAAATAAAACCGGACCAAGTTTATCATTTGGCGGGTTTTGCCTCCGGTGCCGGCAAAGATAAAGATCTTATTTTTAAAGTCAATATTGAGGGGACTCTGAATATCTTAAAAGCACTAAAAGTTATCGGTAAGCCAGTAAGAATATTACTTGCCTCGACTGCTTATGTTTATGGTAATACTCCCGTTTGTGTTAAAGAGGATGGCAAAATTGATACTAAAAGTTTTTACGATCAAAGTAAAATTAAAATGGAAGAAGAAGGGCTTAAATATCAAAATGGAAAGATCAAAATAGTCATCACGCGCGCATCTAATCACACTGGTCCTGGTCAAAAATTAGGTTTTGCGGTACCGGATTTTTGTAGTCAAATTACCAAAGCTAAAGATGATGCCGAAATTATTATTGGGAATCTTTCGGCCCAGCGAGATTTGTTTGATGTTCGTGATTGTGTTAGGGCGTATGAATTAATTATGCGAAAAGGAATGTCGGGCGAAATCTATAATATTGGTACGGGTAAAACTATTGAAGTTAAAAAAATATTGGAAATGCTGATAAAAATATCGAGTAAGAATATAAGTTACAAAATCGATTCTAAAAAAATGCGTCCTTCGGATATAGAAAAAAATTGCGTAGACTCTTCAAAAGTTAGTGTTCTTGGATGGGCGCCCAAAATAGCTTTAGAAAAAACTTTAAGAGATACTTATAACTATTTTGAAATACTCGTTAAATAACAGATTATATTTGTAGTAACTTTTTCGCGATCGCGGAAAAGAGGTATGAATTACATGGTTCAATTGGAACAAAATGAGGCCGTTGAATAAAGCTTTAATTTACTCAAACTAAGATGCGTTTTGGGTAAATTAAAACATTATTCTGGTTCCTCAATGTTTTGCTTTTTTTAGAGCTTTCATTAAGGAGTTGTTCTAACCTGAAGTGTTGAAAAGTGGGTACAATCCTCCCTTGTTATGTTTCCAACCGGATACATCCTCCCTGAAAATCATATCCTTTAAGGGTAGATCCAGTTATTTGAGCCACAATGACCTTTAGA
>Ga0076297_108_pt1 | contig 29608 bp, 27 predicted proteins | sample RifGroA1_FD_67982 | JGI IMG/M metagenome (GOLD analysis project Ga0076297, IMG submission 67982) | Berkelbacteria bacterium GW2011_GWA1_36_9 | reverse complement strand
TCTCCAGCTGGGTAAAAGAGCTAGAAAATACGTAATAGATAATTATGATTTTGCAAACTTAATGAAGAAAGAAAATAAATTATTGAAAAGCCTTATTAAGTAAGAATGCAAAAGGCCTTGTTTTTATATAAAACCCCTAGAAAAGAGGTTTACGAACTTTGGAAATCTAAAAAAGGACCGGATACGATCCTTTATGGTGCGAATCATCTGGAAGAGATGGGTTATGATGTTAAATTTTTTGACATCGCCTTTTCGAAACTTAATCCGTTAAGGTGGCTATTCTATCCAATTCATCTTATAGCCGCGAAGACTACCGGGATCGGATTCAAAATCGATCAGGCAATATCCTTGCTTCCGGTTATTAATAAATCAGACATTGTTGTATCTACAATTGATACAGCGGGATTACCGATTCTACTTTTCAAAAAGGTTGGTATTATAAAAAAACCTCTAATTTACATTAGCGTTGACTTTGCCTACAGGTTAGAAAACAATAAAAATAACCAGCTATTTTCTTGGTACAAAAACTTGATGAAATTTGCCGATGTTATTATTTGTTATTCCGAAGGAGAACGATCTATATTAAAGAAGTATAATAAAACACTTGTTTTAACCCCAGGCATTGATTGGGAATTCTTTGCAAAAGGTAAAGAGTTACCCAATAAAGCCAATGTAGATGTTTTAGCATTTGGGCGAGATCATGACAGAGACTACGAAACATTCGTAACAGCTTTAGGCAAAGATATAAACGGGGTAATTGTCTGCTCCCCGGAAAATTTAAAAAATATCGAGGTGCCTAAAAATATAAAGGTGTTTTTTAATATAGAACCTAAACAATTAAGACAACTAATAAATAGTGCGAAAGTAGTAGTGATTCCAATAAAAAAAGTTCAACGTGCCAGCGGGCAGCTTTCGTTTTTGGAAAGCATATCTTCAAAGAAGCCGACAATTGTGACGAATGTTCCCGCCATAAAAGAGACTTATGGCTTAAACTATAAAATAGACTGTTTATTTTATGAAGCACAAGTTGCAAGCGATTTAAGATCAAAAATCCTTTATTTACTCTCCGAACCGAGGATTGCCGAGAGGATCGCAAAAAAAGGGCAGCTAAAAGCAAAACAATATTCGACAGCGGCTTTCGCAGTGCAGCTCTCAAGGGTTATAAGGAAGCTGGCTTAAATGAAAAGAGCAAAAAATAACAAAATTCAGGTTTCGCAAGATCACTACTACAATTTAAAGTACGACACTAAAGAGCGTTGGATGAGCTACTGGTATCAGGTTAAAGAAGTTTTATCTTTTGAACCTCAAACAGTTTTGGAAATAGGGGTGGGCAATATGACTGTTTCCGATTATCTTAAAAAACTAGGAATAAAAATTACAACTTGCGATTTTGACAAAAATCTAAAGCCCGATGTAGTTGCCAGTGTATTGAGCTTACCATTCAAAAAAAATAGTTTTGACGTCGTTCTATGTGCAGAAGTTTTGGAGCATCTGCCTTTTGATTGTTTTAATAAAGCACTGCTGGAAATAAGGAGGGTATGCAAAAAATCAACTATTTTAACGTTGCCTCACTTTAGCATCACCCACTTGTATCTGGGAATAAAAGCCGTGCCCTTCATCCCAAAAAAAGAATTTATGCTGAAAGTGGATTTTCCAATCAAGCACAAATTTCTAGGTGAACATTATTGGGAAATAGGTAAAAGTGGTTATTCTCTGAGAAAAATTGAAAATAAGATCAAAAAATCAGGTTTCAAAATAAAAAAATCCTATTACCCGAAAGAAAATCCGTTTCATCACTTTTTTATTTTAATCAAGTAATGTTTTAAGATAATTGACAGTTCTTTTACTTGACTTTCCGTCTAATTTATAGAAAATAGATTTCAGGATTTCTTTTCTTGCTTCTTCAGATATCCTTGAACTTCCACTCATAAATTTCTTGATTAAATCAACCAATTCTCTCTGCGAAGTAGCATTAGGCAAACTGTACTTTTTAAAAGGGAGCTTTTCAGATTTATTGAAATCCCAGTATATTACAGGTTTTCCTAAAATGAGTGGCACTAATCCCGCTGTTGTGTTCATAGTGACAACTAAATCGCATTCTTCTATATATTCTAGCAGATTTTTTTTGGCAGCTATATTTATCTTGGAGTACGATTTTTTATCGACTGCGAGCATAGATTCTTCTATACTTTGCCATGGATGAGGCCGAATATTTACTTTCTCTATTTCTTTAGAATTGATTTTTCTAAAAATATTTTTAAGTTCTTCAAACAAATATACACTTTCGGTTGCTTCGCTCGACAACAAAAAAAGTAATACAAATTTTTCATTACGTGTTTTAACAGCCTTTTTAATTCTCAAATTATCAAAAAATGGGGAACCGGTGATGACTAATTCTTTACCTCCTTTTTTCAAGTTTTCTATAAACCAATTTTTGAAATACTGACCCCAGATAAGTGCTGTTTGGCTTTGGAAGTCAACAACACTGGGTTGGACATAAGCCCCATGTTGAATTGTAATGCTTTTAACGTGCTTACTATTGGCATATTTAATAAAGGTAAGCACCTTTGGATCAGGATCGGTAGTTGTTATTAGTATTCTGGGATAGTTAATATTTAAAATATGTCTGGCTATAAACATATCATTAATAACAGATCTCATCTCGTAATGGACTATTTGATTCAAAAGTAATTTTGCGTAATCGTTAAGTAGAAGATTTTGTTTTTTGTCACCGTTGAATAATTTAAAATTTTTCTTAACCTTATTCCATCGAATTTGAAGGTTATTGAGAGCAGAATCTATTTTTCTCTTGTCCGCATCATCTGTGAACGAATCCCTATTAACAAAATTTATTTTTGAGATTTTAAGTTTCAGCCAATCGTAAACAGTCAAGTTATGAATAATTGCGAGATACGGAACCTTAGATTTTTCCAGTTCCTTAAATATTTTTACTAGTTGGATAGCATGATCTGATGGGATAACGAAGATAATTTTAGGGCTTATCTTCATTATAGTTATCTGATCATAGAATCTAATAAAAAAATGCAAAACCTTGTTTTTCGAAGATCTTTCTGTCCACGCCCCATGAGTTTTACTGGAAATAGTTTTAATTTTTACATCATTAAACGATGCCCAAATTGGTGCTATGAGAGATGTAAAGTCGTGGTGGACAGGGGGAGGTAGATGTCCATTTCTTGTGGTTTTTTTAACCACGATATTAAATCTTTGGTTTTTTCTTGCTATAAGATTCAAATTTTCATCGGCATTTAGTATTTTTAATAAGTAATACTGAAATCTGTTCAAGAACAGCGGTAGAATACTAGAATTATTAACGGAAAAAATATTGTCTAATTGCCTGTCATTGATTAGAGCAAGAGATATGTTGAGAGAATTTTTAATGAATTTTTCCGCTGTACCATTCTTCAATGGGTCCAAAATTTCACTATCTACATTCAACTTATCTAGTAAAGCTTTGGCATCATAGCTTGTTGCAATTATTTTATATTTTCTTTTGGTTTTTTTCGGCAATGACGATATAAATGATGCCTCCTCTTCACTGCTGGCAATATATACGTTTGTTTTGGTCACCTTTTTTCTGCGATTAAAAATACAGAAAGACCTAGTGGCAGCGGGATAATTTTTTCTATAGATGATGTAAATGGGAAAATTTTGTCTATAAAAGTTATAGAGTCTGGATTGATTTCTTTTTTATTTAATATTCTCGAATTAAGAAACCAACCTAAAGCGCCCATGCTGTTTCCGTAAAAAACTTTTTTTATTTTAAAATCCTTTTTTCTGAATTTTTTCGCTAAAGTTTCTTTAGAATATCTTCTGAAATGATTCTGTGCCTTGTCTAAAGACCCAAAAAGAAGCATATGGGCAGGCTCTTGGACAAAAACTAAACCTTCCTTTTCTAAGTATTTGTGAATGTTGCCAATTGCTGCTTCGTCGTCTTTTACATGATGAAGTACGTTAGTACAAACTACGGTTTTGAATTTACCAATTTTATAAACTTTTGTTAAATCAAGTTGTTTTGCTCCAAGAAAGTTTTTTCTTTTTACGAATCTTTTTTTTAAAAACGAAACATATTTTTTGCTAACATCAGTTGCAATTACTTTATTGTTTTTGGCTATGTAGCTTGTAATTGTCCCAATGCCGCTGCCGACTTCCAGAACAGGGGATTTTAAGTAAGGTTTCATATTTTCGTATACCCACTTATTGTAATTATTTGCTTTACTTATTAATTCTAGGCTTAATTCCTCTATCTTGCTCATATTATTGATACTTAGGGAGAATTATTATAAACAAAATTAAAATATTAATTAGGAATCCGCCAATAGCCAGTAAATTTATGTGTTTGTTTTCGAGGTTAAATTTTAATAAATATTTTTTAACTCCGAAAACCATTAAAATGGCAAAAGGAGCAATTGTTGGGAAAAGAAACCTTCCATTACTTACAACGGGGTATTTAAGGAAAGTTAGCAGCATAGAACCCCAAAGTATAAAAATGGATAAAAGAAGAATTAATAGTTGTTTATCAAGGGTAGTTTTAAATATGGTTTTAATATTCTCCTTAAAGTAATTCCAAAGTCCCCACATTGAAAATAAAATAACTGATAAAATTAACAAGTAATAGGCTTGAGGCATATATATGTTATACCAGCCAAACATTCCCCAGTAAGTCTGGAATGATGCCATAAAAAATAAAAGTACATCGTTTAATAAGTGGTACCCGGTATTCCTGTTTGCAAAAACCGCGAACATTTCGGTCTGGGCTGATATTCCGAAAGGTTCACCATATCGACTTAGGTTCAAATAGAAATACCAGCCTCCGCTAATTAATATTCCGGCTAATATAAAAAAACCCGTCTTTAGAATTTGCAAATATTTTTCCCTGTAAAGCATCAGTAAAAAGATAAAGATAACAACTACAAGAAAAAGCAAATTTAGTTTAGTAATTATAGCCAAACCGACTACCAGCCCCAGTGCCAGAGCGGTTTTGGGATTGATTTTAACGCCTTTGATTGTCTTAACCATTAAAAAAATTGCCAAAGTTGTTAACAAAATTGCCAAATTATCATTAGTTATGGCGGAAGAATGAAAAATAAACTGAGGGTTAAAGGCAACTAATAAGGTTGAAAAAATTACCAGATTTTTGTGTTTTAAAAAAATAAGAGAAGCAAGTTTAAAGGTAAAAAATACTGTTACAGTAGCCAGTAAAATGGAGACAAATCTAAGCAAATATACAACCCTAATATTGGAGTTCTTTGAAAAAATGGATTCCTTAAAAGAACCTATAAACGCATTTGCCACTTGGAACCTATTTTCAACCCACTTTGGATTTGGCCTCAACCCATTATCATAATTTAATTTGCCAAAAGTTTTTAAAATAGGAGATAACATTAAATAATATAAAGGGGGTTGATAAAGACTTCCACCCTCGTTCCATGAATATGGTGGTTTAGGAAGGGAACTGTTATTGAGGATAAAACTTACATAACCATAGTGCCCGCTTTCATCTGGGGCTTCGAAAGGTGGTATTAATATGCTCCAAATAATACAAATTAAAATGAATGAGACTATAATAAAAGAAAAAGGCTTTTTAGTATTCATTGCTAATGATTTGTCCGTATTTCTTACTCATTCTGTAATTTATTCCTTCATATCTTTGTACGTCGAAAACGGAGAACTAACGCTAGAATCCTGGGTGCGATTCAGCGCTTTCGGGCAAAGGGTTTCTCCAGCCGGTAGATGGCCGAGAGTTTGATGATGGCCCAGAGAAAGCGCAAACCGTGCCGTACGATCTTGGACTTCGCTTCGCCGGCGCCCCTGCTGCGTTCGTGGCAGGCAAATTCCCCGATAGTCCAACCTTGCCTCAACGTATTGATCATCAACTCGATTTCGATCTCAAATTCTTTGCATCGGTAACGGTAGCGATCGAATAATTCCCGGCGGAAGGCTTTGTAGCCGTTGAGGACGTCCGTCGTGGTCACACCAGTGAGGGCGCGAAAAACTGTCGAGAGAATGACATTTCCGAGCATCCGTAGTGCCGTGTATTCGTCACTTCCCCCAAGTGTTCGTGAACCGACGACTAGCCCGTGCCCCTTTTGAAGGTGCTCGAGAAACTTCGGAATGTCTTCTGGCCGATGCGAACGGTCCGCATCCATCATTATAATGGTCAAACCCTTAGTCTTCTCAAATCCTGTTATGAGCGCATTTCCTTTTCCGGGCATCCGTCGATTCGAAAGAACAGTAGCGCCGGCTTTCCGGCCGACTTCAGCCGTACGATCCTTGGAGTGGTCATTGACAACGATCACTTCAAACCGATAATCCGGGATCGAGGTGATCGTTGCTTTGAGCTCCCGAAGAAGGGGGCTCAGATTCTCCGCTTCGTTCATGGCCGGAATGACAATGGAAACAAGTGGCAAACGGAGTTTAGGCACGGGGTGCCTCCAGCTCATCGAAAACGAACTTATTCTCGCGAGCCCACTCGACGAGCCGCTTGAGACCTACCCGTACGGAGGTGGTCGGCCCCCATCGAAGATGCTTCTTGGCGCTACGGATGTCTGAGATATAGACCTTTTGATCAAAGAGACGCCAACCTTTGAAGTCAATAGGTGGGCGAGTAAGCCCCAGGGCTTCTAGATGGGCGAGCAGCTCGAGTAGCGAAAGTGTGTTCGAGGAGCCTCCTCCCATATTGTAAACTCCATGCGGCAGGTTGCCACGGAGGAAACAATCGTAGGCTTGGATGAGATCCTCCACAAAAAGCACGTCGCGCACCTGTTTACCGTCACCGTAGATCGTAATGGGCTGGCCGGTCAGTGCTCGGATCGTAAACCACGCGACCCAGCCCTGGTCTTCAAAACCAAACTGTCGTGTCCCGTAAATACAGGACATTCTAAACACCGCTGTCGCCAAGCCGTACGTGTGGGCATATTCCTGCACGTAGAGGTCGCCGGTGTATTTAGACGCGCCGTAGGGCGTATGTGCGGTACGATCCACAGGGAATTCCTCTGAGATCCCGTTCGGGTAATCGACAAATTTATAGCGAGTGGACTCCTCGCGCAACGGAATGGTGTCAATCGCATGCCCGTAAACCTTGTTGGTCGAACAAAAGACCATGCGCGCTTTTGGACATCGTTGTCGGACAGCCTCCAGCACCGTGAACGTCCCGAGCGCATTGATCGAGAAGTCATCGGATGGGTTCTCAAGGGAATAACGAACTCCTGTTTGTCCGGCCGCATGGATGACGGCATCGACCTCTGGCGAGAGGAGTCTTGCAAGTAGAGCCGAATCTCGCACGTCTCCAACTACGCGCCGTACCCGCGGGTAGCGCTTAAGGTATTGCCAGTTGTATTCGACGGATTGTTTGGAGCTGTTAAAGAGTCGGGAGCGCATCAAATTATCCACAGCAATGACCGTATGGCCCTGTTTTGCATAAAACTCGGCGGCATGGCTACCGATCATTCCTGCCGCTCCTGTAATGAGAATTTTCATGCTTTGCCTAAGTGTAAGCCTTGATCAAAATATACCATATTTTTTTAGGATTTTGACTATACTGTCGTAATCATTATCATAAACAACAATGTGCTTTGCTGTATAACGCACTAAATGATTTCTCTTTTCGTTTTTTACGGCTCGACAATCTAGAAAGAATAACTATTTTTAATCTCTCGTGCAAGTATTAACAAGTATTAAATGGATATAATCTAAAAGTAATGAAAAACCTTAAAATAATTTTAACCTTAATATTTATACTAGTCATCGGGTTGACAGCAAGCCTACCCCATATTTTTGGAATCTTCAAATTTAGAAATGAATACTCTCCGTTCACAACTAACCAGAACCTGTCTTATATGCATGAAGAGACTTACATTTACGCAGCTAAGGTTCAACAAATTTTAAAAGGTAACATTATCGGTGACAGTTATATTTGGGAATACAGGTTGAGCCCGTCATTATATACAGGAGAATTAATGGCAATTCTACCAATAGTTTTTTTGTCATTAATTACCGGTTCGGTATCATCGGCTTTTATTGTTTCTGATTTTATTTTTCCGTTTTTTTTAGCTCTTGTGATCTACCTTGGCTTAAGAAAAAACAATTACGATCGATGGTTTTCTCTCCTTTGTTGTGTAGTCGTAACGGTTGCTCCTTTTATTTCTTCTTTATTGCCATATTTATTTAAGGAAGGTACCCAAATACTAGGAGCAGAAAATAATCCTCTTTTTATATCCCGAACTCCTTATCCGCAAATTAGCTCAATTTATTTATTTGCAATGGTATTTGTTACTACTTTGTTCATACGCAGCAAAAAGGAAAATATTCCTTATTTGTGGAGCTTTCTATCGGGTTTATCCTTTTACTTAATGCCCTATGTCGGGTCCACAGTACTTTTAGCCTCTGCTTTGTATATCAAGGGGATATTCAAGAAACACAATGTTGGTGTTTTTATAAAATCACTACTTATCATTACTATCGTTTCACTGCCGTGGATTTTAAATACTTTGCAGGTGAGTAACACTTTTAGCAGGGAAGATATTTTTCAAAGATTAACTTTTCCAGTCTTCTTTTTATTTCCGGTACAAATCAGGTACGCATTAATTGCTTTAGTTTTATGGTTTTTTAAGGGGAAAAGCGAACTCTTCAAGGTACTTGCAATTTTTATCTTCTCCGCAGCCATTTTGGTAGACGGTCACCAGATAATTCTTGGAAGAAACTTGGAAGCAGACCATTTTATCTCCAGGACTCTTGCCCCACTGTCTACATTAGCAATTCTTTTGCTTCTGCAAAAATGGTTAAAACATATCAATTTTAAACACAGCAATATTTTATGGATTGTAACAGCAGTATCAATATTAGGCGTTGGTTTATTTAAACAAATTGATTGGATAAGAGAGTACGGACAGCAGTTAAAGGTTGATAAAGATATTTACGAATTAACAAATAATATTAAATCAAATACACCCAAAAATGCAGTTATCGGCTCAATAGATCCCCAGATCAGCAGATACATTACAGGCCTTACAGGCAGATGGGTATATCTTGCTCCGGGAAACAAAACAAATGTACAGACAGACGAACAGCTTAAAAGGATTTGTGATCTGGTATCAATTGACGGTTCTAGCATTACCGATAACAGTGTTAATCCATTGGTAACATACGGTTTAGGATTCCAGGCGTGGCAAAAAGATAATTCTTTATTTACAGAAGGTGTCAAAAGTTGTGTTGAAAGCGAAAACAACAAAATACTGAAGTTTAAGTTAGATTATTTGGTTAAAAAGGATTATGACGGGAATTTTTACCTGGAGAGAGTGTCTTTGGATTGAATACCTACAATAGAAATTGTGAAAACGACTTGATCTTTAAAGACAGGAAATCCAGTTTCGTCCGATTCGGCAATAGAATGATGGATTTGCCCGTACAAACCTTGAGGAGTATTTTCAAAATGCACAATTGGATTACTTGCAATTTCGCTGCTATCCCAGCTCACTAGTAGTCCCTTATCCTTATCGCCTGCTGCAACCCACTCCTCTGTTGCCCCCAAACATCCGCGGCTGGAAATCCTAAAAGAAATTAGTTCTTCCTGAGCGAGTGATTTGTCATTCATGTTATACAATTCTCTTTCTGATCCGCCGTTAACGGTAGAATACCAAAAGTCTTTCTTGTCAAAATTTTGAGGGTCAAAAGTAATACTGCCGATTCTTGCCGATTTTAAGCCGATTTTTTTAAAGTTAAAAATATATCTAAGATCGACCCTAGATTCATTTTTATGAACTTTATAAATTTTTTCAATATCGCAGATTTGTGTTTTAATTTTGGCCATTACCTGAATACTGCCTTTGTCTGATTTTTCATCCACAAAGATTTCAGTAGAGGAGAGGTCGGTGTATTTTTTATCTCCTTCTGCTTCAAACACACAATAGCTGGAAAACCAGTCCGGCGAAAGTTTAGGGTTTTGAAAATGGCCGTGAGGCACTAGCCCTGCCAGTTTTTTAGGGAAAATTTTTGGAAAAGTCAATTCTTTAATTGTTGCCCCTTTGCGCCAGTCTAAGGTTAGCCTAGTGCTCTTTGTCTCTATATTGCCATCTTCAGGAAGTAATTGTAGTTTATCTTTGTTAAGATTTCTGTCTACTGGAAAAGCCTGATTCGCAATTAAGTGTTTTTTAACGAGCCTTTCTGTTCCTAAGTAAAGGCTCTTGTACTCTTCGTTTTTATCCTTTGTAGTGTTTGTCCGGTAATCGCTGCCCCAGAGAACAACTAGATTTTTTCTCAATTTATCAATAATTTTTTTATCAGCACCTTTATCTTTAAGAAAGTTAATATCTTTAAACAACTTGAAGCATTGAGTGTTTCTAAAGATTGTGTTTTTTCCGGCCAAAGCCCAGCGGGATACGTTGTATTTTTCCTGCTTTTTGCAAAGGATAGGGTCCGCAAAATCCGTAAGTTTAATTGCCGGTTCGGTTATTTTTTCACCGACTAATTGATGGGGGAGAACGAAGGCTATTTTTTTATCTCTTGAAAGAGTATTAAATAAATCAGATATTTTTTTAAAATCACCTCTGTAATTTCTGTATATTCCTTTTGGTGAAAAACCAAACACTTCCCAATCTCCTCCATAGAGGCATAAGGAACCTTCTCTACTTTCTGTGATTCGAGAAGATAAATAGTTTCTATAATCTTCATAAGAAATTTCATCAAAAATGTACCTTTGTAATTTTTGAAAAGCAATAGAACTGTTCCAAATTACATTTATTTCCTTCCCATTTTGATTTTTAATTTTTGCAGGAGAGTACATTAAAGATTTATCAAGACGCACGTCTTCTGCTGTTGTGTCAAAATCAACAATAATGTTTTCTATACCAGATTCTTGGTATACATCTATAATTCCATCGGAAAATGTTTGTTCATTAACATAAAAAATTTTAGGAACAAAGCCGAGGATTTCTTTATAAACTTTTATACCTAATTCCAGATTTTTTAAATTGACTTCATAGGGAATTAAAGGGAAGATTGCTTGGGTGTATGACGAGCCAATAAACTCAAGTCTCTCTTCTTTAATTAATTTTTTAATCTTCTCTAAAAATTTCTTATCAAGCTTGTCGATTTCCAGAAGAGTAAGACCGCTAAATTCAATCCCAAATTTTAATCTTTCATTTTTCTCCAGTATTTCAATTAACGGCCAGTAACAATTACTGATTACATTTCTATATGCCTTTTTGGGGATTGAAGAAAACTGAAGATTTCCGTGAAAAATAGTATATAGGTTAGTCATATTATTTTTAGGATATAGTGAACATTAGCGAATTAATTATTTTCTTAGATCTTTCGAATGCTTCCGTTCTTGTTTCCCCCACAACAGTAAACACTCCAGCCCTCTCTGTGTGGTTTTCAATCTTTTTGATTGTGTCGCCTGGCTTAACATAAATTCTAAATAGAATTAAAAATGGCAGTTTTTTAATTTTGTCAACCCCTTTTATTGACTTTATAATTCCTGGCTTAGGGAAAAAATATCTTTGGACCATACAATTTTTATATTTTGGAATTAGTTTTTCGAGTTCTATTTTTTCGCCCAACGAGACTTTTATTACTGCTTCGACCAAATCAACTCCTGTATTAAGCGGAATTTCGTGAGTCGAGAAATAGCCTCCCGAAAGTCTTGCTGCGATTTCTATTACTTTTGGTCCCTCTTTAGTTAAAACCAGATCCCCTTTTGCACTATTTCTTTTTATCCCCAAAACTGAAGCAGCAAGTTCAGCTGTTTTCTTAATTGAGACTTGTTCTGCTTCCGGCAGATTCGATGGTAGTTCACCGCCATTTTCAATAATATAAGGAATGAATTTTTTAAGATCTCTGTAGTTTCTATCTGCGATTCCTGGTGTGACTGAAAAACCATCATATAAAAAGGATTCAGTTGAAATTTGGGGCCCTTCTAAAAATTCCTCAACCATTATTCTGCCGGTAGGGGAATTCGCCTTGGATTCTTTATATGACCATTCGAGATCAGTTTTGTCGTCAATAAATAAAACCCCCCTTGCTCCTCTCGAGTCAATTGGTTTAATAACGAGTGGAGCACCGTGTTCCTTTACAATTTTTTTAAAATGCCCAAGACCGCGCAGTTTTAAAAACCACGGGACTGGCACGCCATATTTTTTAAAAGTCTCTTTCATTAATAATTTGTCTTGGGCAATTGTTGCAGTCTCAATAGAGTTGCCGGGTAAGCCAAGCACTGCTGTAACCCTTGCTACAGTTAAAGGAACATCAGATGCGGCTGTCATGATCCCATTAATCTTTCTTTTTTTCCGATTGAAAAATAAGGCTTCTTTAACGGTTTGGTCAGCATCATAAGTGCTGGCGATAAAATAATCATTTGCATATTTAAAACCCTCAGCTTTAGGGTTTATATCCGAGGCCACAACGTACAAACCCATCCTTTTTGCCTGTTGTATTACAGGAACCTGCTCTGGGCCGGCTCCAAGAACCAAAAGTGTCTTCTGACTCATTTTTTGGGGTTACGTTTGAGGGTAGGATTTAAGTACCAATCATTTAAAAATCCATCAAAAGTTGTATCCGTCATCGGATGCGTAGTCATTTTTTCAATAACATCAAAAGGAATTGTTGCTATATCGACACCAGTTTTGGCAATTGAAACTATCTGTCGAGTATTTTTGATACTTGCGGCAATAATTTGAGTTTTTATATTGTAAACATCAAAAATTTCTTTAGTATCTTTGACTAATTTGACGGCATCCATATAAATATCATCGCTTCTACCCATCCACGTACTTACATAAGAGGCGCCATTTCTTGCAGCGATTAAAGCTTGTACTGGAGTGAAAAGATTAGTTGCGTTAACTTTAATTCCAGATTTTGCCAAATCGTAAATTGCAAGGAGCCCATCGCGGGTTACTGGCACTTTAACAAGTATATTTTTGGAAATTTCTGATATTTTTCTACCTTCCTCTACAATATCTTTGTGACTTTTTACAGTTACTTCCATCGAGACAGGACCTTTTACGAGAGAACAAATTTGTCTGACTACTTTGTATGGATCCTGGCCTGTTTTACCTAAAGTACTTGGGTTAGTTGTTACACCATCCGCCAAATGCCAACTAATAGCCATCTTTATTTCATCAATATTAGAGCTGTCTACAAATATTTTCATAGTTTCAAGTGTGCACCCCCATTGACATGAAGTATCTCACCGGTAATATAACTCGAATCATCTGAAGCGAGAAACACCGCGGCTGGTCCTATTTCCTCGTATTTTCCGAATCTGCCTAGAAGGATTTGGGAAAGTCGTCTCTTTTTAACTTCAGGGTGCATAGTTTCTTCTGTTAATTCGGAAGCAATTACTCCTGGTGAAATTGCGTTTACCCTGATGTTGTATTTTGAACAGAAGATCGCCTCGTTTAGTGTTAGTGCGAGAACCCCCGCCTTAGCGGCAGCATATGATGGCGTTCTTGGGCCGCCATCTTCACCACTTAATGATGAAATGTTTATTATATTACCAGACTTTTGCTTTTTCATAACCTTTAAAACTTCTTGAGTTACAATAAATGGGCCTTTCAAATCTGTATCGACTACTTTATCCCAGTCTTTATCGCTGATTTTATCAAAATCGTTTGTTATATTTATGCCAGCATTGTTTACTAAGATATCTATTCTTTTGAAGGTTTTGAAAACTTTTTGAATTGTCTGTTGGACATTTTTTCTATCACTAACGTTCATCTGGGCAGCTATTGCTTTTGATCCTATTTTTTTAATTTCTAAAACTACCTTCTCAGCTTTCCCCTTTTGGGTATTGTAAGTAATAATTATATTTGCTCCCTCTTTTGCCATTGCCAATGCAATTGCTCTCCCAATTCCTCTGCTTGATCCTGTGATTAAAGCGACTTTCCCATCTAGTTTTAGTTTCTTTTTGAGCATAACGAATGAAATATTATATCACAATTATTTATCTAGTCATTTCTAAATTATTTTTGAAATCTCGTCTATTGCCCTTAAAGCTTTTTCTCTTAATCTTGGAACTGTCTTGGAAATAGTTTTTTTAATTTTGTCACTTCGGTTGAAGCTTTCAATTATTCTCGTTTCAATTTCTGAGATTGTATCATCAGTTAAACTTGCCAGTTGATTTTCAAGATTTAGCTCTTTAATCCAAGGTTTAAAGTGCCATGGGTGACCTGTACTCAAAGCAAAAATTGGAACATTGTGGATTGCTCCAAAGATTAATGAATGACGTCTATTGGAAATTAAAAAATCAAGTAAGGGGTAAATGGATAAGGTATTGTTGAGTGAAAGATCACCTCTTATTTGGTGAACCTTATCTTGTCTTTTTACTTTGGATGTAATTAGCATTCCGATCACTCGGTCATCTTCATATGGATTATCAATATCATAAGTGCAGTTAGGAAAAAGCAGAATGTCGCAATTTAATTTAAGAATAAGATTATCACAAAGTCTAGCAATTAATTTGGCATATTTTCCGGTTTCTTTTTGATTCCAAAGCCAGTACATATGTCTAAAAACAATTCCAATTAAAATCTTTGTTTTTAATTTAATGCCTTCTTTTTTCAAGATTTCTTGACCTCTTTTCTTTGTTAATACCGGTTCAAGTCCCCAAGCCGGATCAGCAAAAACTTTTAAATTCCCATAATTTTTAACGCCTGACTTTAGTAGTTCGGTTAATGAATCTTTCTCTCTCAAAGTTACAAGAGCTGCATTTTCACAGATGAATTTAGCAATCTTTTTGGTGTAGTCCGATTTTATCGGATAAACAGCTGCTCCGTATAATACATAAGGCTTCCCTAATAACTTAGCCCAAATAGCAAATAGAGCAGAATATGTCGTCACTCCTCTTAAAAATTCAGATTTTGAAACTTCCATAAAAGCATTTCCACCAATTACAACCAGATCTGATTTTTCCATTTCGCTTTTGATTGCTTGTAAATGCTTGTCTTGGTCACCACGATTAAATCCATAAAAAAATCTATTGTTACTTTCTGTTTTACTATTGTGATCTATGTTTTTTATAGATTTTATATTGAATTCTTGATCTAAAACCTTGCTTGGGTGTCTTGTAACGAGTGTGATCTTAGAGTTAGGAATGATCCTTCTTGTTTGATCGCAAAATACTTTCAGCATGGCGTCATCCCCATGGTTTTTTACTCCATATGTACTTGCCCCAGTGATGACGACCTCACCTTTTTTAAAGATCATTATTGATAAGGGTCAATTAATTGATCCTTGTTAAATCCCATAAGGGTGGCATTTTTAAAGATATCTTTTCTTACATGTGCAGCAAGCGGAGTTAAGATTATTTTTAGATTCCTGGTTTTCTTAAATTGACCTGGATTTAAAATTTGATTGCCAAACCATTTTTTGCCCCAAAGGTAAGAGTCGAATAGAATTAGTTCTTTTCTTTCAATTTTGGTTTTTAATTTCTTATTAAGTTTAATCATTCTGTCAAGATCTGCGCCAATTCCCCAGACTGCAACCTGATGATGATGGCTTATGGTTAAAATTATATTTGCCGATGATTCTATTATTTTTTCAATTCTATCGACTGCTTTTGAGAGAGGTGTTTGGTGGTAGATGTTGCTTTTCTTTTTAACTATCATTTTTAGCCTTGGTATTTGATTGGTAATCTTAGAATCCCTTGCCAAAAGTTGAAAACCATTGGAAGTAATTAATGAGGTTAAGCTGTCTGAGTCGAAGTATTGGATATGTTGAGGAGTAATCAGGTCTAAACTTAATAAGTTGACAACATCGAGCAACCCATTATCTGGTACTTCGATATAAAGCAAGGATTTTTCATTCATAAGCGAACGGATGTCAGTGAGCAATTTTCTTGGTTGCAAAATGTGTTCTAGACTGTGAACTAGAAATCCATAATCAAACTTTAAATTTTTAAATCGATTATTTTTGTCCATCTCTAATAAGTTAGCTTGAAAATAGTCGATACCATCAAGTATGTATGGTGGTTTTACAAAATCTACCCCAATCAATCTAACTTTCCTGACTCTTCCAAGTTTATTCTTGATCAACTTTAATAAAGAGAGATCCCCACAACCAAAATCGACAATTGTGGCTTTTTTTCTAGTCACATATTTTTCAATGCTTTTTAAAATATCAATGTTAATTTGGGGATTCTCAGTTACAACCTGTGGGGTAAAATCTTGTGAACTAGATTTATAGAGGTTATTAAGGTTTGTTTTAGTAAAATCACCAATTAACATTTGATGTTCACAAACAAGGCATTTAGCTAAAACGAAACTAACATTTTTTCGTTTTAGGCTCTTTAAATTTGGCCGTTCCCAAACTGAAGTTTGAACAACTCCTGTTTTTTTGAATTTGTTTTGGTTACAAATGGCACACTTGGAGATATTCATATAATTATCTTGCAGACTATGGAACTAAAGACTTATCATTAAATCCAGCAAATCCAAATTTTTTTGGGTGGAAGGGGAAATTTAATTCATTTAAACGATTTGTTATTGGTGCTTTATAATAATTGCTTTTCAGCTTTGGCAACAAGTTGATAAACTCTTGAACTACGTTAAAATCTAAAAAAGGGTATCTTGATTCGATTCCGAATAGACTACTTATTCGCTCATTCCCTCCTAAAAAAACCTTATTCCAACCCCCATAAAAGTTTCTCCATGGGCCCTTAACTCCGTGCCACTTACCTTTTAATTCCGACATTTTCGGGTTGGCAAATTCATTGTAATAGTCACTATAGATTTCATCTCCTCCCTGACCGGATAAGCCGATAAATTCCCCATTTTCCTTTGCGTGTTTGAAAATTAAGGCAGAGGCTATAAAGCCACTGTTTTTTCTCAAATCTGGATCGCTAAAATTTTGGAATGAATCATCAGGATTTATTAACTTGTACGGTTCAACATTTTTGGAAACAAAATTTTTAATCTTTCTCCACTCTTTTTTACTTGGATCAAGTACATCAAATTTAATTTGGTTTTTTTTCAAGATTTTTATTCTCTCATCTATAATTTTTTGATCTTCTAGGTAAGTCATAACATATGCATGAAATGGGATTTTTTGTTCAATCATTTCTGCTACCATCAATCCCGAGTCATGCCCGGAACTTAAGCCTAGGAAAACTCTATGTCTCGAGTTATACGTTCTTTTTATAATGGCTTTTTTAAATACATGGTTCCATTTTTCAAAATCAGTACTATTCTGGTTGGAAAAGTCAAAAGGGCGAATTATTTTCTGACTTTTTATTTGAAAATTTTTAGTGTCTATTTCAATTAAGGTATTAGCTGGAACTTTTTTTATTTCTCCTCTTTGACCCGCTTTTGCAACTGTGGTATCGAATGTACCGGCAATAAGAAAGTCAGCTCCTGATTGAAAGTAGAGAGGCTTGGTAGCAAATGGATCCGTAGCAAGAAGCAATCTATTTCTTTTAAAGAGATATGCACAAATTGCAAATTCTCCATCAAAAAATGTAAAAGCCACATTATCACGTGAGTTTATTGTTTTAACTATTAAATCGGTGTCATTATAAGCATGATTATAATTTTTATAGTCATTGTAAATTTCTCCGTTAAATAAAATAAGCAATTTATCGGTGATAATTGGTTGTAGTCTCAGACCTGTTATGCTCAGCAAAGAGTGAATGGCGACGAAATTACTATCTTTTTTTATCGATAAATAATCAGGCCCCCTTCTTCTAATAGTCTTTATAATTTTATCTCTTTGAGAATAAATCTTAGATATTGTTTTGGTATTTTTAGATACTGCTAAAAATATGCCACACATATCAAATTTTTTTTGCTGTCAAAATAATGTCTCTGCCTAAATTATTTTTAGCCAGGAGATGGTAGAGTTTAATTTTTAATTGTGTGTTACCCTTGATTAGAGAAAATTCGAATCTTTTCCGTTTGTTATGACAAATTTTACCGATTTTGTCGTTGTCTACATAATTATCTCCCATTAACAAAAACAACTCCATCGGAAAAGTAGTAACGATGTCAATTACCCTAAGCTTGCAACTTTCAATCAATTTTTTAATCGAAGAAATTGTGAAATAATTAATATGCTGCGAGGGTACAACCCACCAAGGTTTAAAACCTAGGTAGTTTTTGAGGATCAATTGAAATGGGTTAAAGTCGTTCGCGACAACAGTACAAAATAATCCACCCGATTTTAGAATTTTATAACAGTTCTCAACTGTTTCTTTTGGGGTTGGTAAATGTTCCAGAACTCCTTGCATGTGTATAACGTCAAATTCGTTAAATCCCCTAACGGCATCTGAGTTAAAAAAACCTGTGACCGATTCTACCCCGAGTGTCCTTGCATAAGAAGAAGCCCGCTTAGATGGTTCAATCCCAATGACCTTCCATCCTTTATCTCTGGCATACTTGAGAAAAAATCCTGGACCAGAACCTATGTCAAGCAGGCTTCTCCTTTTACCAATTAGATATTTTTCAAATAGTGAAAGTCTTTCATCATAAACAACATTCCACCAGTCTGAATCTCTTAGGTGTCTCTCAAAGTAATCAGGCTTTTCTTTTTCATAGAAAACTTTTTCGTATGTTGTTATTAGTTCCTTATTTCCTGGGATGGGTAATAGGTGAGCAAAGTTACATTTTTTACAATCTATGACATCGTAATTATCAACTTTTACAAGAACATTTCCATAGTGTTGTTTCCTTAATTTAGTTTTCATTTGAAAAACTAAAATATTTTCGAATCGAATAATTAGTTTTGACAGCCAGGGCTAATTGCAGAGTTTTAGCGCCATCCTCAATGTTCAGATCCTCTATATGTTTTCTTAATTTTAGGCGATAGAGAAAATATTTTAATTCATCAATATACATGTCATTAGTTTCAAATTTAAACTTTTTCGATATCCATTTTTTCCCCCTCGGATCATAAATATCTACTTTGTTTTCATAAAAATTCCATTTAATTGTACCTTTTTCGCCAATAACATCAAGCCCGTGCTGAGGCACTCTTTGTAAGAAGTCCGTATATATGGAAACTTTTATTCTCTTGTCCGTCTCAAAAAATGCAAATGCAACATCTTCTACATCTATTTCTAAATTACTTACCTTATCAATATGTCCAAAAACCCATTTCGGTTCACCTACAAGCCATCTTAAATAATCAAGTCCATGTATGCTTGTCAAAAGTACCCCTCCTCCAAGCTTTTTTTGAGCAGCATATTCTTTGCGGTAATCAGCATTCGGATGCCAATCGGGAAGATAATGCCCGCCAAAGGCAACAATTGAATATATTTTCCCTATTTTTCTCTCGTCAATGATTTGTTTAATTAACTTTAAGCCTGGATGGAAACGGTAGTTCATTCCCATCATTGTTATGAGTTTTTTCCCCTTGACCAATTTTACGAGTTTCAGAACCCCTTTTAAATTATGGGAAAGAGGTTTTTCTATAAAAAGGTTAATTTTTGCCTCAGCAAGTTTTAATGCAACAGGAATATGAAGACTTGTTGGAGTGCATACAAAACCTGCATCTATACCCTTTTCTTTTCTAAGTGCTGTTTCTAGGCCTTTGTATGTTTTAAGATTTGGAATATCTCTTTTTAAATTCTCAAGCCTTTTTTGGTCAAGATCGACTGCGACTAGGTTTTTTATTCTTAACGAAAATAAGTTTTTTAAATGGCGTGCCCCAATAGAACCACACCCAACAACTATTATTTTTTTATTTATCATACTTGCTTTACGGTCTATTGAAGTCCTGATATGGACTGTACTTATTGTGCAGGGTAAAATTATCCTACTTTATGTCAAAAAAATACAGTAAAGAAGAACTATTTGTTAAGTTTAGAAACCTCGGATGGTCTGAAAGCCAACAGTCAAGATCCATTTTTAATTTTTTGATAAGGGCACGGAATGAAACTAGAGGACCAAACGTTTTACTTGATCTTGGAGCAGGGGAGTGTAGATATAATTTCTTTTTTGACGAATGTCATTATATTGCTGTTGATTTTGCCAAGGGTGATAAACGATGGGATTGGAGCAATTTAGACCTTATCGGCGATATTTCTAACCCGAAGTTTATCAAAGACGAGAGTGTCGATTTTTGCCTTTGCACAACAACACTTGAACATATCAGCGAACCGCATAGGTTTTTTATGGAAATTGAAAGAATCCTTAAACCGGGCGGCAACCTTTATTTATATGTTCCATACTTAATAGACGAACACCAAACACCATATGATTTTTTTAGATACACAAGCTTTGGGTTAAAGTATTTAGTAAAGCAGGCAGATTTAAAACTGATTTTTTTAAGACCATCAAGTGGGCCATTAAGCACAGGAATTCATTTAATCAATCATTCTTTAAGTGTAGCCATACCGAAAAATATTTTAACAAGGCTTTTTGTCATTTTCTTCCGGCTGTCGTTTAAGTACTTGTTAACACCTATATTTCTTGTGCTGGATAAAAACGTGAAAGTAGACAGATTCCCCAAAGACTGGGTCTTAATTGCTCAAAAAGAATTGATGGATCTAAGTAAAAAACGGTTACAAAAAAAGTTTAATTCTAAAGCGGATGCAATAAACTATATATTACGATGTCCTAATTGTTACAAAAATTTAAAGCCTCTGTCGGAAAAATACGTTTGTGCAAACTGCAAAAACCAGTATCCTGTTGTTAACAATAAAATAAATCTCCTTTAAAAAAACAACTTATGATAATGAACGAAAAATAATTACATTTTTCATGGAAAAAGAGGCAAGTCACCCTTTTTTGAATATTCAATAATTTTTTCTATTTCTTCATTCACCTGTCTTTTGTAATCTTTCATCTTACCGATTTTCCAGAATGTAATGTTTATTTTTGGAATTAACATTTTACAATATCTCTTTATTCTAGGGATATGATAAATGTGGGAAACAATAATTACAGAGCTGACCTGATGTTTCTCTAAGTAATTTTTAAGATCGACTATTTGATTTTTAGTGTTTGCCGGGAAGTGACTCGAAATTAAATCAAATTGAACATTTTTGGCATCAAGATAACTCTTTGCTTTTAAATTATGTCTTTGTGTTCCAAGATAAAGCAAAATAGGATTGTTTCTTAATTTGTTTACGATTTTAATTCCCTCGTCTATCCTTTCTTTATTTTCACCTCTAACTGATGTTTCTTCTGCTGCTAAAACAACCATTGCTGGCACATTTTTGCCTAAATTTCGGCTTTTTCTATCTAGTGCAGTGAATTCTTTTTTTAATTTATCCTTAATTTCTTTTTCTGAATACCTCACCAATTGGTTCTCCTTCTAAATATTTTAATAACAACTCAGATTAATTGACCGGTAATTATATAGAAATTTACAAATTCTTCTTTAAACTCTTTTACATCCAGCGTTTCAAAATCATAACCAAATTGTTTAATTTCTATACGAGCGGTACTGTCCAATACCGGAACAGAAGTTAATATAAATAAAACAGTGTTATTACCTAAAATATCAGCTTTTAAACCACTTGGATATTCTAGCCCTGCCAACGACCTGTCCCAAAGATAAGTCGATGTTATCGCTTGGTATGTATTTGCGTAAGGGAATGGTTCATTTTTGTTATACCAAAATTTCATTGTGCCGTAATTTTGAAAGTTATTAATATAATTCATAGCATTATCAACCAAAACATAAACTTGTGCTTGATTGGGATTTTGCAAATTTTTCAGGGGAGGGTAATATGGCACAAATGCAGTAAGCATAAAAGCAAAAGCCGTTATGAGTGATAAATAAAAGAATTTAAACTGAAATTTTTTAATTAGAAATACACCCAAAGATATACTTGCTAAAATTAGAAGAAAAATCCTTATTGCGTTATAAATTTGGTTGTTCCAATATGAGCCGAATGTAAAATAAAGATGGGTGATTAAAGCCAAGAAAACCAGGCTTATTAAAGTAAGTTTGTACTGTTGAAATGACAATTTTTCTAAAGGGTTTTTTAGGAGAGCACCAATAGCTAAGAAAATCCAAGGGAGAAGCAAAGTAACGTAGTACCATAGTTGAAGTACTTTCCCCTCAAAAAATATCTGGTAAATACAATATATTCCATATGTTGTTAAAAATGTTAATAAAAATCCATGATAATTTTTTTTGAACTTAGCAGATTTATATTTTAACTCTAGATTTTTAAAGAATGATTTATCTCTTACTGATTTTCTGAAAGAAAAAGTATCTTTTAATAAAAGTATCGAAATTATTGCTAGAACAGTTGGCATTAGCAGCCAGTACGATATTAAGAGTCTGCTCCAGTCCCTCATGGTATTTGTTAATAAATTTTCAGTAACACCAGTTTGCAAAAGAGGGAAATAAGTTTCTATCCCGATGAATTTTAGGATGCTATGAATAGATACATAAGAAATCAAACCACCTAATAGTAACCATTTGCTTATATGCACCAAAAGACTCTTAGTAACTGGTTTATTGCTTATAAAAAACCACATGATTAGGATAGAGGGCCAAAAAACTATTAAAAATAAATTTACCGATAAAAGCCAAACGAAAATGAAGCCAATAAACGAAACTAAATAACGATTAACATTTTTGGATACTTTTATTAGGAGAATCATGATAATTGATACATATAAAAAAGCAATGCCATCCAGATAGTCATGACCCATTGCGTGAAGAAAGTGTCCGTAATTGATTAGAATAAATGTAGTTATAAATGCTGTTCTTAAGTTGAATAACTTTTTGAGAAGGAAAAGGAATAAACTGCCACTTAAAATGGTTATTATTATCCGCTTGAAATAAAATTCGATTTCAGCGGAAAATAAGTGCTGGGTCAATAACTTTGGCAAGATAACACCAATTCTTTCTACGAAGTAATAGTCTTGAAATCTTACGAAATGTTCTGGGAAGTTTTTGGCGAAGGAATAGTAGTACCATGAATCGTATATAGAAAAAGGATTATTCCAGCTTGGATTTGCTAATGAAACAAAAATTATCCATAGGAGGATAAATATTAAACCAGCTTTCATTATTCAAAATAGCATGATAAAAAAATGCACAGTGAAATCTTAATCTCTTTTTCTGAATACCTCACCAATTGGTTCTCCTTTTAAATATTTTTTTGTATTTTTCGACTCCATGGCTTTTTTAATAATTTTAAGTGCAGTTTCGCAAACACTAAGTGTTTTGTCGATGTCGCTTTTCTTATGAGAAAGGCTAATAAAAATTGGTCCTCCAAATAAAATTCCCCGTTTTACGGTTTCCTGCAAAAATAAACTTTTCAAAATCAGAGACTCTTTCCCGTCTTCATCCCTAAATTCAAAATGGGTTCTTGGTCCGTGTCCCCCGACAGAAGCCGAAACACCAATTTCTTTTGCCATTTTGTTAAATGAGTCTTTCCAATACAACCCCAGTTTCCAAAAATGCTCTATTGCCTTTTTCTTTTTGAGTTCGCCAATTGTTGCAGTTGATGCGGCAAGAGCCAAAGTGTCTCCGCCGAAAGTAGTTGAAAAAAATACCTCTCCAAATTCCCGCATTATTTCTTTTTTACCAACAACAGCAGAGATGGGCAATCCGTTTGCCATGCCTTTGCCAAAACAGGCAAGGTCGGGTTTTATTTTATAGTACTCTTGTGCTCCCCCCAGCGCATAGCGAAAACCGGTAACAATTTCATCCAAAATAAAAACAGCTCCGTTTTTGCGTGTTAAATCAATTACATCTTGTAGAAAATTATCAGCTGGTTCCTGTCCGGGAATTTCCATAATTACTGCTGAAATTTTTTTAGGGTTTTTGGCAAAAATATCCGCAAGGCTTTTTAAATTATTAAATTCAAAAGTGTGTGCAAATTGCTTTAATATTTTAGGAATACCCTTGTTTCTTTGCGTAGTTACAGCAAACCAATCCTGATAACCATGATATCCGCAGTATGCGAAATGGTTTCTGCCTGTATAAGCTCTTGCTGCCCGTATTGCGGCACTTGTGGCATCGGCACCGTTTTTTCCGAATCGCACCATCTCCGCACACGGAATTATATCCACCAGCAATTCTGCCAGTTCTGTTTCTTTGGGGTGTGGGAGAGTAAATATAGTTCCTTCATGGAGTTGGGTAGTTACGGCGGATGTTACAGCAGGATAATCATATCCTAAAGTGATCGGCCCTAAGGCCATGACAAAATCTAAATACTTATTCCCGTCAACATCCCAAACATAAGCGCCTTTTCCTTTTTGCAAAAAAATAGGGGAGACACCAAAGACAAATTGATTTGGAGCCTTTGAAAGTGTTTGTGTTCCCGAAGGTATAAGTTTTTGCGCTTTTTGCCAGAGTTTAAAAGATTTAGTTAATTTTCTTTTGCCATAATTTTTCATAACCTTCACGACCAATATATTTTTGGTTGATTTTTAAAAGCCCGGGCTGCCTTTTGATGAGGCTGATTATATCAGAAAGTCCGAAAATTTTATCTTTGCTGTAAAGCTCTTTATATATTTTTCTTACCAGTTCCAGATCCTCTTTGTAATCCACTGTTAGCCTGACATTTGAATAATCCTTACTGCTTTTTAATGTTCCAAGCTTAAATTCTTTAGGCCTTTTTGCGATATAGAGTGTGACGTGCTCCCGATCATCTTTGTCTGTAGCCTTTTTATTTGAGGTTTCCAGCGATTCCATTGAAAATACCGTGCAGTCAAGACCGTCAGGAAATTTATTTATTTTTTTCCCACTTACTCCGGCGCCGGTTGCAATCCCGGCGAGATCATATTTTCCCTGATTATAAAACTTGATTGTTTTGTCTATGATTTCCTGATCGATAAGAGGGCAATCCGCAGTTATTCGAACGACAATATCAGCTTTATATTTTTTCGCACATTGATAATATCTATCAAGTACATTCTTTTCAGAACCACGAAAGGCGTCAATGTTATTTTTGCGGCAAAATTCGGCAATCTCATCGTCATTTTTTTCAACAGAAGTCGCAACTACAACTTGGTCTATAAATTTTGCTTTTTTGACACGATTTACTATGTGCCAAAGCATTGGTTTTCCTATAATCGGCATAAAGACTTTTCCCCGAAGCCTGGATGAACCCATTCGGGCCTGTATTATTGCAACAATTTTCTGATTTTTCATTATTGAAATTAATCAAAAAATGCGGTTTCTTTGAGTGTTTTTGTGAAATTGCGGTCTGATTCTTCGGGATAAGCCTTATCTATGTCTACTTTTTTAAAGACTTTTATTTTATTGTGTTCTATTTTAATGGGCAATTTTGCAGGCAAATTTTCTCCTGCAGTTTTGCCCATTACTTCATTAAGCGACAAAGCCGATATGCCAACATCGGGCCTTAGGGAAATTATCATGCCTTCTGTAATTATTGTGCCTTTGCGGATATTCACTTTTGGGTAAAGCCCGCGTCTTGCCCAATGCCTTTCGTCTGCCTCTTTTTGGATAAACGAACCCTTCACACCCGGATGAGTGATTTTGGTTCCATGCGGAGCCGGTCTTTTAACGCCGTCGCCCAGTGCTTTTTTAACATCCTGCCCAAATTTTTTCCTCAAATCGCCAATTGCATTCTCAGAATACTTTCCGTACTCTTTTTCCAATTTTCTAATTCTTTTAACCATTTCCCCAAATTCGGAAACTGTCATAGAGAATTTGTCATCCAGACTACCTCTTTGTTTCTGGGAAGTTACGTGTTTTTCTATTATGGAAGCGCCAAGAGCAGCTGCAAGCAGGGGAACAAGATGACCTTTTGATCCGTTATCCGAATATAGCTTGTCGGGTAGACCGATACGCACTGTAGCAAAGAAAGTTCACGGCAGCCATTACTTTTAAGTACGTTGACAGCTTGTTTAACCTCATCCATTGTTGCCATACCGGTTGAAAGAATTACCGGTTTGTTAAATTTGGCAACATGAGAAAGTAATTGATGATTTGTTAGTTCTCCGGAAGCAATTTTTACGGCCGGTACCCCGATATTATCCAAAAAACTGGCAGAGTCCTCATCAAATGGGGTGCAAAGCAGGTCGATTTTCGCTTTACCGCACAGCTTTTTTAGTTTAGGAAACCATTTTTTGGGAGTTTCTGCGGTTCTGAAATAATCGTAAGTGCCTTTAAGTCCAGCAGTTAAAGGGTTTAATAGTTTATCTGCTTCAAATAGCTGGAATTTAACGGCGTCTGCACCGGCATCTTTTGCCTGCTCAACATATTTTTTTGCAATTTTCCAATTATTTTCGTGGGTCGATGCTACCTCGAAAATAATATAAGTTGGGTAACCAGGGCAAACCTTACGCTGTCCGATTTTGATAAATTTTTGCCTTTTCACCTTAGAGCTTCTTTTACTTCCCTTATTATATATTCTTGGTCTTTTCCCCTTAGCCCTACGAACAAAGGGAGTGTCAAAGCTTGTTGATAATATTTTTCCGCAACAGGGAAATTATTATTTTGATAGTTAAACTTCCGCTTGTAAAAATTAAAAAGATGAATGGGGATATAGTGAACCTGTACACCTATTCCTGCCCTTCTTAATTTATCAAAGAATTCTTTTCTGGCTATCTTATTGGAAATTATTCGTATCGGATAAATATGCCATGCACAAAAATAATTGTCTTTTTCCACTGGTAAAATAAGACCGTGAGTTTTATCAAATGCTTTGTTGTATCTTTGCCAAATTTGTCTTCTTTTCTTGATAAATTTTTCAATTTGGGCAAGCTGACTAATCCCCAGAGCTGCCTGTATATCTGTAAGCCGAAAGTTATAACCCAAGTCTTTTATATCGTAAAACCAACCTCCGTATTTTTTGCTCAAACTATCACTTTTATAAATGCCGTGGTGCCTTAGTCTTTTGAGTCTTTCATAAAAATTTTTGTTATTCGTAGTAATTGCTCCGCCTTCGCCTGTCGTAATGGTCTTAACCGGATGAAAAGAAAACGTAGTCAGGTCTGCAATCGACCCGATTTGCTTACTTCGATAGCTGCTCCCGAGAGCATGAGAAGCGTCATCTATTAAGATCAGCTTGTGTTTTTTGGCAAGCTTTTTTAATTTATCCCAATCGGCCGGATGGCCGGCAAAATCGACGGCAATTATCGCTTTTGTTTTCTTCGAGATTTTTTTCTGTGTTTCCTCTATGTTTATGGTTAGAGTATCGTCATAAACATCTACAAAAACCGGCTTTGCGCCGCAGTAAAGGACACAATTTGCGCTGGCGACAAAAGAAAGAGTAGGGATAATTACCTCATCGCCGGGCCCAATATCTGCAGCAAGGCAAGCAAGATGCAGGGCAGCTGTGCCGCTAGAGACGGAAGCGCAGTATTTTGCATTTACAAAAGATGCCAAACTTTTCTCAAATTTTTCAACAACGGGACCTTGAGTTATCCAGTCAGTACGCAGTACTTTTTCAACGGCATCTATATCTTGTTGGTCAATTGATTGATGCCCGTAGGGTATTTTCAGATCCTTATCAGACATAGATTATTGGATTCCTGATTGCTTAAGAAGCTGTTTAATTTGTGGAATAGTTAGCCAGTTGTCGTTTGTGTCGCTTGCGTATAAAAAATCATCATCGACGGGGTTGCCCTTATGAGGGTTTGCATACTCTCTATTTCCCCAGCTGACAAATTCGGGCTCAATTATAAAGTGTTTGCCAAGATCTTTTGTAAATCTCGCCTCATCCCTGCTTATCAAAGATTCATGCAGTTTTTCACCGTTTCTTATTCCTACAATTTTAATTTGTGCTTTCGGCGCGATTGCCCGTGCCAAATCCATGATTTTTACACTTGGAAGCTTAGGAATAAAAATTTCCCCGCCCTTCATCTGTTCAATGCTTTGGATTACAAATTTAACTCCTTCTTCAAGCGTAATCCAAAATCGTGTCATTCTTTCATCGGTAACCGTTAACGAATTATTTTTAGCCTGTTCGATAAAAGTAGGTACTACACTCCCTCTGGATGCCATTACATTCCCGTATCTCACAACGCTTAGAAATGTATTTTTACCGCCAGTGTATGAATTGGCCTGGACAAATATTTTTTCGGCCACCATTTTAGTTGCGCCATAGAGGTTTGTAGGAGAAACAGCTTTGTCGGATGAAATTAATACGACTTTATTAACTCCAAGATCGATTGCACAATCTATAACATTTTGGCTTCCAAGTATGTTAGTTTTTACCGCTTCGAAAGGATTATATTCCAGAATCGGTACCTGTTTTAGGGCAGCTGCATGTACCACCACATCAACATCTTGCATTGCCCTATAAAGCCGATCTTTGTCTTCCACCCTTCCAAGAAGATAACTTAAGTTTTTTTCCTTATGCTTTCTGCTTGTTTCGAATTGAGCATATTCATCAGAATCAAAAATTCTCAAGCTTTTCGGCTTTTTTTTAAGAATGGAGTTTGTAAAAGCTTGTCCAAATGAGCCGGTGCCGCCTGTTAAAAGAATCGTTTGATTTTGCCAGTTCATGAACCTTACATTTCCGGACAGTTTCACAACTTAAAGAAGCGAAATTATCTTAACGTGATTTGGGCAAAAGTTCAAGGTAAGTATTAATTGCTTGCTCGGTTTTTCCTTCAAATACAATTTTACCTTTTTCAATTACTAAAACCTTATCGCATATTTCCTTTATGGCATCCAGGTTGTGGGATATGAATATTAGCGTTTTATCGCTTTTTGAAAAATTGTGCATTTTAGCAAGACATTTTTGTTGGAAATTTTTATCGCCAACCGCCAAAACCTCGTCGATTAAAAGTATGTCAGGGTCCATAAATGAAACTACCGAGAATCCAAGCCTTGCATACATCCCTGAAGAATAACGCTTTATTGGTGTATCTAGAAATTTTCTTAGGCCCGAAAACTTCACGATACTTTCAAATTTCTCGTCAATTTCCCTCTTTGTCATTCCAAGGATTGCTCCGTACAGAAATATATTTTCGCGTCCAGAAAGTTCAGGGTGAAGCCCTGCCCCAAGTTCAATAAAGGCTCCTATTTTACCGTTAACAGTTATTTTACCCGAATTCGGATATGTAACTTTGGAAATTAATTTTAAAATTGTTGTTTTGCCGGCACCATTTTTGCCGATTATTCCAAGACTCTCACCTTTTCTAACTTTAAAGCTAATGCCATTTAATGCAAAAAACTTTTCACTCTGTAAAGTCCTTTTTTTGCGCGTAAGAAGCCTTTGAAAAATCTGCCCAACGTCTTCTGCAAGCCTTTTATATTTAAGCCTCCTTATTGAATAGGATTTATATACATTATTAAACTCTATACTAATCATAACGATGCGAATATACGAATAAAACTAATGATACGAATGATTTCGATTCTAATATACGAATTCATACTAATGATACTAATTTTGTGTCATTCGTATAATTAGTAAACATTAGTATATTGGTATCGATTATCAAATGATATCTGCAAAAGATTTCTCTTTAATTTTGAAAAAATAGTAACTTATAAAAAAAAGAATTACAGAAATAACGGCGGCAGTTAAAATTTGCGAAAAAACAGGTTCTTTTGCAAATAGCGTTACTCTCCTAAAATTTTCAATAACTACTGCCATAGGATTCAGCATATAAAAAAATTGCAAATTTTCCGGAACCTTGTTTACGGGGTAAATTATTGGGGATGCAAACATCCATATTTGTACAACGAGCGGTACAACAAATTTTAAATC
>Ga0076297_107_pt1 | contig 31869 bp, 47 predicted proteins | sample RifGroA1_FD_67982 | JGI IMG/M metagenome (GOLD analysis project Ga0076297, IMG submission 67982) | Berkelbacteria bacterium GW2011_GWA1_36_9 | reverse complement strand
TAGTTAAAGGCGCGATGCTTTCAAGAATTGCCAATGATCTAGAAATTGAAGAATACTTGTTTCTTTCTCGCGGAGAATCAAAATCTGAAGGTAAATCCCGACAGCTTATTTTAGCTAATGCTTTTGAAGCCTTAATTGGCGCTATTTATTTAGACCAAGGTTATAAAGTTACAACTGAATTTATTAATAAATATATTATCATTCACCTTAAACAAATTATTGAAAATAAACTTTTTTTAGATCCTAAAAGTCATTTGCAAGAGTTAGCTCAAGAACAAAAAAGTGTTACTCCAGTGTACAAAGTTTTGTCAGAACACGGCCCAGACCATAACAAAAGTTTTACCGTTGGCTGTTATCTAAACAATGATTTAATTGGCGAAGGTTCTGGCAGTTCCAAGCAAACAGCTGAAAACGCCGCCGCTTCAAACACTTTAGAGCACTGGACAGAAGTAAAATCTCAAGAACAAAACTTAAATCATTAAGAAATTTGTTTTTTCAGCTTCATGTAGTTCTCATGTGATATTTTTCTAAGGGCATCTTTTTCGCGAAATTCCCATGGTAAAATGGGATCTTTTTGTAGAATGAGGGCATATTCATAAATTAATTTTTTAATAGAAAAGTTTGATTTTGAAGTTTTATCAATTATTCTCATTACCTGCCCAAACTCTAAATTAAACTTTCTATATAAATCTGTAATTTCGGGCAAGTTCCAAGATTTTTCAATAATTGTTTTGTCAATTGATTTATTTCTAGTTACTTCAAAATATTTTAAAGAATCTTCAATTTTTAGTCTTTTTCCAATTTCGTCAATTTCATTTTTAATGTCATTTGGTGATATCCAAACACTGGCTTGCAAAATACCTAAACCCAATTTGTTTAGCGCACGACGCAAACGATCACGAACATCGCGTTTATTTTCCGGAATATTAAATATAACTAAACGCCAACGACCATCCCAAGTGCCAATTACCTTTAAAGGTTTTAAAACATTATCAAATTCTTTTTCACCTTTGGTAGTGATTTTGTAACAAATTTCTGTATCTGCGCCAGCTGGTGGATCAATTTTTTCAGCCCAGCCTAATTTTTTAAGTTTTGCTAAAACCCCTCTTGTTTTTCTGCCCCAACGATCGAGACGAAAAAGAGGGACCTCTTTTTCGTCTTCAAGCAAAATAAATATTTCTTGCATTGGCGATAATGACATTTTAACTCCAGAGTTCTACAATATCATATTTATTTGACGACCGTCAAGTAAGTAAGAGCGCAAATTTACCAAACCCAATTATTAAAACCCCAATCTAAAAGTTTGCGACTTTCTTTTGCTGAAGCAGTTACAGTATTTTCGTTAGTATTTAAAACAACCGCTACCAAACGATGACCATCTTTTTCGGCAGCCGAAACTAAACAATGACCAGCCTCCAGAGTAAAACCAGTTTTAATACCAATTGCAAAAGGATAATAGTACTGTTCTTCTGTCCGTAGCATTCTGTTTGAACTTTTAAAATCATGCACCACTGCGCCATCACTTGAAACTACAGTTACCTCCGGCGTTTTAACAATATCAGCAAAGGTATTGTTTCTTAAAGCGTAAGCTCCTAGAATTGCTAAATTATTTGCGCTTGAATAGCCTTCGTCATTAAGCCCAGCCGGATCTTTGTACGAGGTGTCATTTAATCCTAAATATTTAGCCTTTTCATTCATTTTATTTACAAATTGATCTTTTCCACCTAAATAACTAGCTAATGAATAGGCTGCATCGTTGCCAGAAACTATCAACGCACCTTTTAAAAGATTTTCAACCGATATTTTTTCACTGGACCGCAGTTGGGCATCAGAGCCCTCAACATTAACCATTTCACCGGTAAGTGAGACGATATCATTCATCTTGTCGGGATAATCTTCCAAAACCACCAAGGCGGTCATGATTTTTGTCGTAGAAGCAATCGGCACTTTTAAGTCTGAATTTTCTTGATATAAAGTTTTGAAACTTTCGACATCAATTAAAATAGCGGCTTTGCTATTAATATTTGGATCTTTAGAATCTGGTCTTTTTTGGGGCGGTTTAGCTAAACTTTCCTTATTTAATTGTGGCAGTTCCGTTTTAACGCCAGCTACCGACCACTTAACTGATTTTTCTGATGCATAAACTCCTTGCCCAATTACGACAATTAATATAAACATCAGCAAAAAGCAAATTGTCCAAAGATTTTTAGAAGTCATTTTAATTAAGGTATTAATCTTTTAATATCCCGCGGGAAAAGACTTGCTTCTTTCACAGTTGAAAGATTTAATAATAATTGTATAATTCGTTCTGAACCAATCGCCCAACCACCATGAGGTGGCATGGCCGATTTAAAAGTTTCAAGATAAAATTCCATACCTTTGGTGTCCACTTTCTTTAATTTCATATTTTTAATAAGCTCATCATATGAATGTATTCTTTGACCACCGGTAATGATTTCCATTTTTTTATACAAGAGATCAAAACCTAATGTTTCTTCTTGTTCATCATCTGCCGGCATTGTATAAAACGGTCTATCTTTCCACGGATAGTGAGTTACAAAAATAAAATCAGAATTGTATTTTTCTTTAGCGTAACGACAAATTAATTTTTCGCCTTCCGGATCTATGTCAGTATCTTTTGATACTTCATGGTTATAATTTTCTTTAATTATTTTTTTTGCCTCCGCTAATTTGATTGCCGGAATTTCTTCTGGTACTTCGTCAATAGTTATTTCTAAAAATTCAAGATATTTTTTGCCTTCCTCGCCAATGATTTTAAACATTTTTCGCAGAACTATATTAATTTCTTTTCTGACATCTTCATCGCTTTCAATAAAACCCATTTCTGCATCCAAGCTAATATATTCATTAATATGGCGGGTAGTAAAATGTGGCTCGGCTCGGAAAACCGGTCCAATTTCAAAAACCCGCTCAAAGGCACCAACCATAATTTGTTTATAAAATTGCGGGCTTTGGGCAAGGTAAGCATCTCTATCAAAATATTTAACTTTAAAAAAGTTAGCTCCGCCTTCAGTGAGCGACCCTAGAAGTTTAGGCGTTTTAATTTCCGTAAAACCTTCTTCGCGCATTACTTGCTCGTAAGCCTTTAGTAAAATATCGTAAAGCTTAAATATTGCTTTAACACGTTGATGTCTAACAGTCACCACACGATTATCTAAAAGAGTTGAAAGATTAAGATTTAATTCTTTAATTGATGGATCGTTCTATTTTTGTATGCGAAACAACAATTAAATCATCGCCTTTTATTTCACAACCGCCATGGGCTCGTTCATCTTTTTTTACTTCACCAGAAACACTAACAATATCGCCTATTTTAGTATCTACCTCTTTTTCCCAAACGGTTTGAATAATACCACTCCTGTCTTCAACTAATATAAACGTTACCCCACCTAATTTTCTAATACTAAATATTCTACCTTCAATCAAAATACTTTTCCCTTCATATTTTTCAGCATCTTTTGACAAAACTCTTTCTTTTTGCATTTTAGCTCCTTAATTTAGCTTGAAATTTCTCTTCAATAATTTTAATAATATTTTCAAATATTGTATTTGTCTCATCGTCCAACACGGGTCCTTTTAAATCTTGCAACCAAATATGAAAAGCCAGATTTTTTTTGTTTTCTCCGAATTTATCGGACTTAAATTCATCAAAAAGTTCAACCATTAATATTTTATCATCAATATGTCGTATAACATCGCTAACAGTATCTGCTTTTATATTATCGCTAACAATAAAAGCTAAATCTCTAACGGTTGGTGGATATTTAGATATTTCAGAATACTGATTTTGAGAAATCTTTTGAGTAATATCCCCTTCTGTGATATTTACATCCATAATTTCAAATATTATCATTTTTATTTTTCGGCGGATTTTATAAAAATCTAAAATCTTTTGATCAATATCTATAATTTCTTTTTTTAATGATAGTTTTTCTTGAGTTTTTTTTAGCATTTGATCTAAATTATTTGTGACTGCCAAACCAACTTGCCACGATTCTTTACCAGAATAAAAAACTTTACCGACTTCAAAAATAGCAATTTCAGGCGCCCATGGATTTTTAGAAATAGCCGAAAGCAGGGTTGGCATAAGTGATGGTCGTAGATACTGCATTTCAACCGATATTGGATTGGTAATTTCTTGACACATTGTAATACTAAATCCAGTTATTTCAATTTGATTTTTCCTAATAAGCGATGGTGAATATATTTCTGAAAAACCTATGCTCGCTAGTTCATCTTTTACTAACATTCTTTCTTGCCAATTTTTATTTATTGGAGCTAATTTTATTTGAGAAAGTAGATTTGAGTCTATTTTGTCATAGCCATAAATACGAGCAATTTCTTCGGCTAGATCTTGCCAAATTTTAACATCAAATACCCGAAAAGACGGAACCGTAACCGTAAGTTTATCATCAATGTTTGATGTTTTAAAATTCAATCTTTCTAAATAATCTTTTATATTTAAAGACGTAATATTAGTTCCCAATAATATATTAATATTATCTTGCGTAGTTACTATATTTTGCTCTTTTATATCTTCTGATTTAATATCAATTAACTTACCAATTTTTACTTCCGGACAAGATTCTTTAATTAAGGATGATGCCAAGTCAGCACCAAATATTGTGTTATTGTAATCCACACCTCGTTCATAGCGATAAGAAGCATCGGTTGTATGGGCTAATTTCTTTGACGACCGTCGGATTAGTACAGGATTAAATATTGCACTTTGCAGGACAATGGTTTTAGTTTTTGAGTCAACCTCTGTTGAAAAACCACCCATAATGCCGGCTAGATCATATATTTTTTTCTCGTCCGAAATAACAATAGTGTCTTTGGGTAATTTATGATTTTTACCATCAAGAGTAATAAGTTCTTCGCCTTCATAAGTTGTATGAATATTCATTTGGCCATCTTGTATTTTGCTCCAATCAAAAGCATGAAGAGGTTGCCCCATTGCCACCATCACATAGTTGGTAATGTCCACAATGTTATTAATTGGTCTAAATCCATAAGCCGTCAAACGTTTTTGAAGCCACTCGGGCGAAGGTTTTATTGTAATGTTGTCAATAATCCTGGCGGTAAAACGCGGACAAATTTTTGAGTCAGAAATTGTTACTTTAACATTTTTATCTAAATAGTCTTCATTAATTTTGAGATTTGCCTTTAGCAGACCTATTTGAGATTTGATTTTTTTATCATAAAGCGCTGCCACTTCGCGAGCAATGCCTAAAATAGAAAGACAATCACCCCGATTAGGATTGATTTCTAAATCTAAGACAAAATCATCACCAATTTTCTCAAGCGATTCCACTGTAAAACCAAATGAACTTAAATCATTAGCCAGCTGTTCTGGCGATTTTTCAATTTCAACATAATCCTTAAGCCAATTGTAAGAAATTTTCATCTATTACTTCTTTCTAAAATATAATTCTATCATTAAGACGGCTAAAATAAACAAAACAGCTACCCACCAACTTAAAACCTTAATCTGGAAAAGAAACAATAACCCAGTTAAAGCGATGCCCATTAAAACTGATTGTCGCAGTGTCGGCAAAAGGTGAGCAAAAATAACTTCACGGTTACTGGCCCAAATTTTTAAATAAAAACCAATAACCCCAAAAAATGACATCCAAAACAGAAAAAAAGAAAAATAAAGTAAGAATATCATCCAGACTGGACTGGTGTATGGATTAACATTGAAAAAAATTAAACTCAAAAGTCCAAAAGACAAAAACAAGGTTAGATACAAGCTAAAAAGATAAATCCTTAAAACCATTAGTTGACCTCTTTGTCTTTTATTTCTTCTAATAATTCTTCAACTTTGACCACATTTTCCAAACTATCATCTCTAACAAAAGTAAGTCTGGGTGTAAACTTCATTCTAAGACGCCGACCTAAAATATGCTGAAATTGTTTAGTTTTTAAATTTAAAACTTTTAAAACTTCTTTTTCAGAAGTTAAGTCTAGACAAGAAATGTAGACTTTTGCTTCTTTTAAATCCGGCTGAACAATAACATCAATTAAAGTAACAATGCCAAATTTATTATCTAAAGCTTCTCTAATTAAAGGAGCCAGTTCTTTTTTAAGAACTACGGCTACCTGTTGAACCCTTCTCATAATCTAAATTTACCATAAAAATAGTCGTATTGCAAAAAGAGAGCGTTAAATTATCGCTTTGCCCATTGAGGCGCGCGACGAGCACCTTTGAGTCCCGGTTTTTTTCGTTCTTTCATTCGCGGATCGCGGGTTAAAAAACCCTCAACTTTAAGAGTTTTTTTAAGTTCTGGATCCATTTTAATTATTGCCCTTGAAATTCCAAGTCTAATAGCTTCAAGTTGAGCTGAAAGACCGCCCCCGGAAACTTTCACAAAGCAGTCAACTTTTTGATCAAAGTTTGCTTTTTTCAAAGGTTCGGTATAAATACGATTTGGGTTTGGAATGTCTTGGGTGTTAATTACAAATTTACCTGTTCCTGGAATAACTTTAACTCTAGCAATAGCAGTTTTTCGGCGACCAATCGCCAAAACACCTTTTTTATCTTTGACAACTTCTTTTTCCTCTACAACTGGCGGATTTTCAACTTTCTCAACTTTTTCAACAATTACTTTTTCTTTTTTGATTTTAGGTTTTTTACTTTCTGCCATTTTAGCTTTCATTCCTAATTTCTAGATTTTTTATCCAAATTTTTCTTAATTTATTCTTTGGCAACATACCCCAAACAGCGCGTTTTATAACTTCGCCTGGATTTTTTTTGAAAATATCGTTATAACTTAAAGTTTTTAAATGCCCTAAATAACCAGAATGGCTGTAATACATTTTTTTGGTTTCTTTTCCACCAGTTACTTTAATTTTAGAAGCGTTCAAAATCAATACTTTGTCCCCCATTGCCAGATAAGGCTGAAATGAAGGTTTGTCCTTACCCCGAAGAATAACTGCAATTTCAGTTGCCAAACGACCTAAAATTTTCCCATCGGCATCAATCGTGTGGGTTTTAATTTCAAGTTTATTTTTTAATTTTTGTACCGGTTTTTTCAGTTTTGACTGGATTTTGACCGGTTTTTTTGTCTGTGCTTGTATTGGCATTTTTATCCTTTTTATTTGATATTTTGGTTTCTACGACTGGTGGCAATACTTCGCCTTCTTTTAATTTAAGCATTACTAGAGGAGCCGAATCACCTAATCTTTGCCCTAATTTATATGAAAGTATAAAACCTGAATTTGTTTTTTTGTATCTTGGAACCATTACTTCAAAAACTTTTTTGGTTGCTTTTTTATCAAAAAGATAGGCTAAAAGTAATCTACGAGAGGCTAAATCGTTTTTTTTAGCCTTGTAAATTAAATGCTCAACCACCGCTTTTACCTCTTTCGCTTTTGCCTTGGTAGTTGTAATTTCTTCATACAAAATCAAGGAAGTTGCTAAATTCCGAAGGAGCGATCGACGTGGATCTTTTTTTCTTGAAAGAGAATTTGCCATTTTTACTTCTTTGTTACTTTTTTAACAGTTTTTTTCGAGATTTTTACTTTTTCTTTTTTTGGCGCTTTTTCTGTTTTTACTACTTCAACATCTGCTTCACAAGCTTTTTCAATTAAAGAAAAATGTTCAACTAAAATTTTTGTCGCCGTACCTAAGGCAACTGATGGCTCAATTGAACCGTCAGTGGTAATTTCCATCATCAGTTTATCAAAGTTTGTCATTCCACCCACCCGAGTATTTTCAACTTCATAATGAACTTTTTTAACTGGTGTAAAAATAGAATCAATAGAAATTGTGCCAATCGGCAATTTTTCGTCTTTACGTTTTTCAATTGGGACATAGCCACGACCGCGCATAACTGTAATTTCCATTTTCAAAGTTCCGCCCTTGCCAACATTGGCGATAAAAGCAGAGGTGTTGACAACTTTACAGTCTGCATTTTCAGCAAAATCTTGAGCCGTCACATCTTTTGGACCTTTGACTTGTAATTTTAAAACAACCGGTTCATCCGAATTCATTTTAAATCTTAAGGTTTTAAGATTTAAAATAATTTCCACAATATCTTCCTTTACTTTTAGTAAAGTGGCAAATTGATGAGTCGCCCCGTCAATTTTAACCGAAGTAATAGCAGAACCTTCAAGGGACGAAAGTAATATTCGTCTTAAAGAGTTGCCAATTGTTACTCCGTAACCGGGTGAAAGAGGCTCAACCTCAAAAATACCCTTGTTGTCAACTTGTTCAATTGTTTTAATTTTAACCAATTCGGTTTCTGGTAATGTGTAAGCCATATTATTTCCTTTCGCTCCCCCGCCAAGGCGGGGCAGGTTTATCTACTATAAAATTCTGTGATTAATTGTTCGTCAATATCCGATTCAATTTCGGTTCGCTCCGGCAGTCTTAAAATTTCCGCCGTTTGTTCTTTTGCTTCCAGTTTTAGCCATTTCGGCATAACAGTTTTAACTGGTGAGACGCTTTTTTTGTCTTTTGGCGAAATTTTATCTCCCGGCTCCAAAACGATTGACGGGATATTGGCAATTTTATTATTTAATTTAATTTTTCTATGCAAAACAATTTGTCTGGCTTGAGCGCGAGAAGTTGCCCAACCTAAACGATAGATAACGTTATCAAGTCTAATTTCCAAAAGTTTAAGTAACTCACTGCCGGTAGCTGTTTTTGACTTTGAGGCAGTTGTAAATATTTTGGCAAATTGTCGCTCGCGCAAACCATATTCAGTTTTGGCTTTTTGTTTTTCGGCTAGCTGAATGCCATACTCTGATTTACGAGGCGGTCTTGATTTTGCTCCCTGACCACCGGGGGCGTAATTTCTACGAGTAACAGCACATTTTGGCGAAAGACAACGTTCACCTTTTAAAAACAACTTTGTGCCAAATTTTCTACATTGACGGCAATTATTATTATCCATAATTAAATTCTCCGTGCTTTCTTAGCCCGAGTACCATTGTGAGGAATGGGCGTAATATCTTTGATTTGGGTAATTTTAATTCCCTGACCATTTAAAGCTCTAGCAGCCGCTTCACGACCGGAACCAACACCAGAAATTCTAACCTGCGCTTCGCTAATTTCATAGGCTTTAGCTTTATCAAGAGCATTCCTAACGGCAGTTTGAGCCGCATATGGAGTGGTTTTCTTAGTTCCCTTGAAACCGGCTGAACCGGCGCTGGCCCAAGATAAAACATTGCCATTATCATCGGTAACGGTAATAATTGAATTATTAAAAGAAGACTGGATAAAAATTATCGCTTTCTGAACTTTACGGATAGTTTTTTTCTTTTTAATTTGTTTAGCCATTTTATCGCTTTACTCCTCAATGTGAAATAAATATTTTACGTCTTTTCAGCTGATTTTTTGCGTCCTGAACCAACAGTTACTCGTTTTCCTCTTTTAGTTCGGGCATTAGTTTTGGTTCTTTGACCCCGAACTGGAAGATTTTTAGAATGTCTTGAACCTCGGAAACTGCCGATTTCTTGTAATCTTTTAATATTTGACGAAATTTCCATTTTTAAATCGCCTTCAACCTTATAATTTTTACCGATCACTTCGCGAATTCTTTCCATATCTTGGGAAGTTAGATCGGATACTTTAATATTTGGTTTGACATTAGCCTGTTTTAAAATTTTTCGCGCCAAAGGCAAACCTACCCCTTTAATATAAGGTAGCGAATATTCAACATGTTTATTGTCAGGTATATTGACTCCGGCGATTCTGGCCATTATTTACTCCTCAACCCTGTCTTTGTTTATGTTTGGGATTATCGCAAATAACCCTCACCACACCTTGGCGACGAATTATTTTGCACTTTTGACAAATTTTTTTGACTGATGGTCTAACTTTCATAATTTTTTTAAAAAATTTCCGCGATCGACTTGTCGATCTATAATTACAGTCTCCGTGTTATTCTACCTTTGGTTAAATCATAAGGCGAAAATTCAATTTGAACCTTGTCGCCCGGCAAAATCTTAATATAATGCATTCTAATTTTACCAGAAACATGAGCCAAAATTATCTCACCATTTTCTAAACTAACCCGAAAATTAGCGTTCGGTAGCGCCTCTGAAACTTCCCCTTCTAAGACAATTTTTTCTTTATCCATTAACAACTTTCACACAATTGATAACTACAATTTATTAGTAGTAAAACTACTCTTAATTTAACATATATACTTTATTTTGTCAATATTTCAGCGCCATCTTTGGTAATAGCGATTGTGTGTTCAAAATGGGCCGAAAGTGATTTATCGGAAGTTACAACCGTCCAATGATCACTTAAGATTTTTACATGCCAATCACCCATTGCCACCATCGGCTCAATTGCCAATGTCATGCCTTCTTCTAAAATTGGACCAGTGCCATATTGACCGTAATTTGGAATTGGCGGAGCTTCTTGTAAAGCGCGGCCGACACCGTGACCCACCAGATCGCGAATGACACTAAAACCAACTTTTTCCACTGTTTTTTGGATGGCATTTTGAACATCACCCAGATGAACGCCGGGTTGGCAGAGTTTGATGCCTTCAAAAAGAGATTTTAATGTTACGTCCAGTAATTTCTTAATTTCTGGTGAAATTTCATCTCCAACTACGCAAGTTAAAGCCGTATCGGTGTGAAATCCTTGGTAGTAGACCCCCAAATCCAGACCTACAACATCGCCATTTTTTAAGACGCGATTACTTGGAATACCGTGAACAACTTCTTCATTTACAGAAATACAAATTGACCCGGGATAATTTTGATAACCTTTAAAAGACGGTTTCGCCCCAGCTTCAATGATTAATTTTTCAGCCATTTTATCTAAATATGCGGTTGTGACGCCTTCTTTAACCTGATTTTTTAGATAATTTAAAATACGACTGGCAATTTTTCCTCCCAGTCGCATCTTGGCAATTTCTTGTTCTGATTTCAGTTCAATCTTCATTTTAAAATTTTATTAAGTTTTTCTTCAATTTCAGCGGTAACTTTTTCAATTTTCGGCGCCCCGTCAATATCTAGCAAAACGGCCTTATTTTTATAATAATCCAGCACCGGTTGAGTTTGTTTTTCATAGATTTCAATCCGTTTCCTGATTGTTTCAGATTGATCTTCTTGGCGCTGAATTAAAGCGCTTCCACAATCGTCGCACTTTTTAATACCACTTTCTTCAGCTTTAAAAAAGACTTTACCACAATTAGAACAGACTCTTCTGGTTTGCATTCTGTTGATGAGTAAATCAGCAGGGACTTTGATATTGATGATAATGATATTTTCTGGAGCGGTGTTTAAAATATGGGCTAAATTTTCCGCTTGCTTGATTGTCCGCGGATAGCCATCAAAAATTACTCCCTGCGAAAGATCTAAATCTTGCGTTTTTTTGGTTACGAAAGCATCTACCAAATCGTCGGAGACAAGCTCGCCTTGTCCGCGATCCCAAATAGCTTGAAATTTTTGACCAATTTGCGTCCCTTTTTCAGCTTCTTGGCGCATTAAATCCCCTGTGCCAAATAAATATAGGTTAAACTTATCTTTAATGATTTTAGCTTGCGTTCCCTTGCCCGAACCAGGCGGACCAAAAATTATTAAATGTTTTGTTGTTTTCATAACCTTAGCATAAACCAAAATAACCTTGTTTTCAAGCCCTCAACTCTTGACTTTTGGGTTATTTTATAGTAAAATATAGGCAGTTTTAGAAGACTTGTTCCTGAACAATATAATAATTGGAGGAAATTCAAATGAAGAAAGTTGCTATGATAATAATTGTCGTCCTATTAGTTGCTTTATTTTCCGGTTGTGGTGGTGGAGGTGGAAATAGTGGCGGTGGCACCGGTGGGATTAAAATTCCCGGCGTGCTAGAGATTAAAGCTGAACTGTCAGGTTCGCAGATTACAAATCTGCACCTTACAATTGAGGATTTAGCAAACGTGCAAATTGCCACTACCGATATTGCCATTGACCCAAACGGGTTCGGTAAAGCCCGCTTTTCCCAAATCGGACAACGAATACTAAAAATAGAGGCGAAGAACGCCAACGGACTTGCTATTAGCTTCAAAAATATATCCGTCAATATTCCGTCTGGATTAGCGACAGAGATAGATTTGACTAATAAGTGGAATGATTTGATATCTGAAATCCACGAAGGTGTACCCGACCTTGAGCTGACTTCTATCCCCGAAAGGTATTACGGGGGAAATTTAGTCGGCAAGGTTGCTGGTGGGAATCCAAGTGAATTCGGCACAGTAACCTATACCAGAACCAGTGACGGATGGTCAATTAAGCCATCTCCCGAAATACCTATGGCTTCAATTGCCACTAACGGTGTTTGGTCCTGCAGGATTGACACCGGTGGCTTAGATACCACCGCTACTGAAATATTGACTTACCTTGTCAGGCAATCGGATAAGGACAAAATACCAATAGTTTCTGGCGGAGCTAAACCTATCTTACCCTTCGCGCTTGGCTACGAACATGCCTGGCGCAAGTAATATCATATTTAATTAAGACTCCCGGAGTAATTCGGGGGTTTTGTTTTATATTCCACCACTCCCACTTCGGAAGTGGGAGTGTGAGGTTAAAACTTAAATTGGTCTAATTGATTCAATCGCCCAAATGCCTTTGTCGCCTTTAGTAGCTGGTTGAGTGAGTTTAATAATAAAATTTTTACCCTCGCGAGTGGCTTGAACTTGAGCGTTGCCATTGTCGCTACTCTTTAAAGTAAAAGTATCAGTTATTTGAAGACCATAGACATTGGGAGCATCGGACCTTGCTGTATCTTCTGGACTTAAACGAAATTGATATTTGCCAATATCAACATCTTTTTGAAGACTAGCAGAGCGAGTATTGTCAATTGTAAAATCCACTTGACCATTTTTAGGCACAACTACAACTTGACCGGCTTGAATTTTATCAACATCCGACATGCCATTTGCTTCGGCAATATCTTGCCAACTTGATCCCTGGGATTGGGCTACCACAAAAAGAGTCTCCCCTCGCTGGACTGTATAAGTATCAGCTGGTTTTGACGGTTTTTCAACTGAACTAGCCGGCTTAACCACCGCCGAAGAAGAAACAGCGGAAGGAGTAGGTGAAATTTCAGGAGAATTAGTCTCTAACGGTTTTATTTTACTAGAATTACTAATTTTGTAAGTTTTAGCCGCAAAAAAAGAAGTGCTCCCAGCCAAAATTGCCACTAATGCGACTAAAAAGAAAAATACCGCTCGTGTTTGTTTATTCATTTTGCCAACCTAAAATTTGACTCCCTTTTGCCAGAGGGATTTTTTCTAATTTTTTAAGATTTTCAATATAAATTTGACCGGTAGTAGAACTATTAATTTTATCTTTGTATTGAGCGATTAAAAAACCTAACCATGATGAATTTTCCATGTAGACAAAATTAGCTACTCCTCCTTCAAAATCGGCCATTTTCTCTAAATTTTGACCATTTGAACCAATAATTTTAATTGTTCCAGAACTTTTATTGCTTAAATCTCTAACACTAAAGACTAATTTATCACCCGAGAAAGAAAGCGAATCAATGATTTGACCTTCAAAGCTTTTAACCTCTTTTTCCTTCAAAGAATTGACATCAACCACATTTAATTGTGATTTTGAGCCAACATTTTTAACAAATGCAATTTTAGTGGCATTTTCATTCCAAACAGGCACTTTTATTTCTTGATCGGAGCGGATAAGCTCTCTTAAATTAGTGCCACTTCTATCCGAGGAATATAGAGTAAAACCATAATTTTCTTCTATATTAGAAAATCTGGTATAAGCAATTTTTTGACCATCAAGAGAAACTGTCCAAGCGGGTGGCAAACTAAAAGGTTTTTGTAAGACGGTTTCTTTTGACGAGGAAAGATTAATGGCGACTAATTTGCCGGAAGATGATGATGTCTCTGTTGAAGTAATAACCAAAATTTCATTTGAAATTGAGGCTAAATTTGATATTTCTAATATTTTTTCGGCTTCATCGGAATCAGTAAAAAGTTTTTTGCTTTCCTTCTTGGCATCTATCGCCCAAATTTCTTTAGTTGCGCCAGTGGTTGCATAAATTAATTTACCCTTAAAATTCTCATCCGTAGATGAGGTTTTAAATTGAGGCACTTTTTCAGTTGAATGACTCTCGGAAGGCTGAAGGTAAGTTTTATTAAAATACCAAGCCAGCCCTCCGATAACTGCTAAAGCCAAAATAACCGTGATTATTTTTTGAGCCATTTTTTTTGCTCGTAAATCTATTTAAGAATAAAATATGCTTATTCTGCTGGTGTTGGTGTAGCTGTTGGTGTTGCAGTCGCAGTCGCTGTCGCTGTTGGTGAGGCAGTTGGAGTAGCGGTTGCTGTTGGTGATGTCGTTGGTGATGTTGTTGCTGTTGGTGAAACTGTAGCGCTAACTTTTGGTGTTGGCGACTTGGACGACTTTACTGTTGGCACCACTGTTGGCGATGTTACTGGTGTAGCGGACTTCTGGTAGTATTTAATGTAGTAATAATAGCCACCGCCGGCTAAAATAACAATAACCAAGATGACCAGAAGCCATTTGAGCGATCCGCTCTGTTGTGGCGCACCTGTTGCTGTTGGTGGCACACCCTGAGATTGATCCATAAAACCTCCTTTAGTTTTTTTATATATAACTTATCTATATTCTATAATAATCTATTTTTTCCAAATTTCAATACCGCCCTTTTTAGTATAACCTATATTTATATATTAACAAATAAAAAGCAAAATTCCGAAATTGAAACAATGTTTCCTATTTAATTCAGTAATTCTCGTAATTTCTCATCATAAGTTGGGCCTGTATTTGTCTCATTGTTTCAATTATAACAGAAACCATAATTAAAACACCAGTCCCCCCAATTGCCAAGGTACTAATTTTAGTCGCCGCCTGAACAATAAATGGCAAGATGGCAATTACCCCTAGAAAAAGAGCGCCAGTCAGGTTCAAACGGGAAATAATTCGTCCCAGAAAATCAGCCGTTTCTTTACCCGGTCTAACACCGGGAATAAAACCACCTTGCTTTTGCAAATTTTCAGCAATTTGAACCGGTTTTAAAACAATACCGGTATAAAAGAAAGTAAAGACAATCACTAGTAAGAAATAGATAATGCCATAAACTAAATTATTATTTAAAGCGCTTGAAAGCCAGTTGGCGGCTGATGCAAGCCACTCGGAGCGAGCCTGTGCTAAATATTTAGCCACGACACCGGGGAAAATCATAATTGACATTGCAAAAATTATTGGAATAACGCCAGCTGTGTTGACTCTAATTGGTAGATGGGTATCAACACCACCATAATTTGAAAGTCCCCTGGCTCGCCGAGCGTAAGAAACCGGAATTTGCCGCTGGCCTTCGTTAGCGTAAATAATTAAAACAATCACTCCAATAGAAATAATACCAAAAATAATCAGACTAATAATTTTACCAGTGTCTATCACCGCTAAAGTGTTGCGAATACCTGCCGGAATACCTGCCACGATTCCTAAAGCAATAATTAAAGATACGCCGTTGCCAACACCATTTTCAGAAATAAGTTCCCCGATCCACATTAATAGGATTGAACCGGCTGTAATTGAAATAATCATTGTCACTAACTGCAAAGGCGTCCACGAAATCACAATTCCTTGGCTTTTTAAAAGCATCAACATAGCGTAAGATTGAACAAGAGCCAGTGGCACGGCAAAAATTCTGGTCCAATAATTAATTTTTTGTTGACCGGATTCGCCTTCTTTCCGCAATTCTTCTAGAGACGGAATCACCATTGTTAAAAGTTGAACAATAATTGAAGAGGTAATGTAGGGACTCACCCCCATCATAATAATGGAGAAATTAGCCATTGTTCCCCCGGAAAACATATTCAAAAGCCCAAATATCTGGTTACGATTAAAAAAACTCCGCAGAGCTTCAATATCAACTCCCGGTAAAGGAATATGAGCTAATATTCGCGCAATTACCAGCAAAGCTAGAACATATAATATTTTCTTGCGCAAATCTGGCAAAGTAAAAATTTGTTTGGCAGTTTCTAAAATTTTCATTTAATAATTCCTTTTACTATTAATAGAATACTAGTTTTTCCAAGCTTAGTCAATAAAAATTTGATACAATAAAGATATGAAAAAAATATTATTTATATTAATTGGCATATTATTGTTTATACCAATAACAGTTTCTGCTCAAGAAACAGAAAGAATTCTCTCTTTTTCGGAGAAAATCACTGTCAATGCTGATTCAACAATCAATGTCAGTGAAGAAATTAGATATTTTTTCCCAAGCGAAAAACACGGTATTTATCGCGATATTCCTTATCGTTACTTAGATAAAGAAAGAAAAAAATACTTTCAAACAGATATTAGTGATATTAAAGTTACCAACGAAACCGGAAATCCGTATCAATTTACTAGCACCGAAAAAAATAACAATTTGCGACTTCAAGTTGGCGACCCTAATAAAACAATTTCCGGTGAACATATTTACAAAATATCCTATAAAGTTTCAGGTGTTTTAAATTATTTTAGCGATCACGATGAACTTTATTGGAATGTAACTGGCGACAGTTGGACTGTGCCAATTGATAAAATTACAGCCGAAATTACTTTGCCTCAAAATGTTCTAACCGAAAAAATACAAGCCACTTGTTATACCGGTGAAACAGGAAGCACTTCCAGCAATTGCAATCAAGATATTTCTAAAAATCAAATTACTTTTCAAAGCAGTCAAAGTCCCTTAACAATTGTCGTTGGTTGGAACAAAGGAGCGGTAACCCCAATTGAAAGACGATACGAAGCCCAGTGGCGCCATGAATCTTTTTGGTTCTTACTTTTACCTTTATTTGTTTTGATATTTTTAATTATTCAATATTTTCGCCTTGGTCGCGATCCCTTTGGTAGAGGCACAATTGCGCCCGAGTTTGAACCACCGGAGAATCTTAAGCCAGCTGAAATGAGTTCTTTAATTAATGAAAAAGTTTCAAACAAAGATATGTCTGCCACTATTATTGATTTTGCCGTTCGCGGATTAATAAAAATTAAAGAAAAAGATAAAAAATACACTTTAATTAAATTAAAAGAATTTGAAACAACTGCTAAAGATTACGAAAAAGAAATTTTTATCAAATTATTTTCTGAAAATAAAGAAGTTGAAGTTGACAGTTTGTATAAAAATTTCACTGATTTAAAAAAAGTTAAAAACAAACTTTATCAAGATTTAATAAGTAGAAAATATTTTAGTGTTAGTCCCGATAAAATACGATCGCATTATCTTTTGGTTGGTTTTTTAATTATGTTTTTAGGCTTTGCTTTTTTCTGGCTTTCAGTCATTCTTGTTTTTGCATTAGCCATGTCAGGATTTATAGTGATTATTTTTGCTCGTTTTATGCCTCGCAAAACTAAAGAAGCCGTAATTGTAAAAGAAAAGTCCTTGGGTTTTAAAGAATTTTTATTTAGAGCCGAACGTTATCGCGTCAAGTGGCAAGAAAAAGAAGGCATTTTTGAAAAATATCTGCCTTATGCCATGATTTTTGGTATTGCCGAAATCTGGGCTAAAAATTTTAAAGACATTTATAAAAATCCACCCGATTGGTACGAAGGAAACTTCACGACTTTTAATGCTGTTATTTTTGCTAATTCCCTAAATTCATTTTCAACTACTGCTACTCAATCTTTTTCACCACCAGCCGCTTCTGGCTCTTCCGGTTTTGGTGGCGGTTCGTCCGGCGGTGGTTTTGGTGGTGGCGGTGGCGGAAGCTGGTAAAAAATGCTAAAGTAAATAAGGAGGTAAAATGCCTGCTAAAAATATTAATTGGCTTAAAATTATAATTATAGTGCTAGTTATAGCCGGTATTATTGTACTAGGTTATTTTATTTATAAAAAACAAATTGCCACAACCGAAAAAGCAACATTTTCAACTTCACCTCCTCCCGCCGGTTCGGAGCCAAAAGTTTCTAGCAAAGATAATCCTAATGGTCCCTACTTTCATCAAATTTATTCGGCTACTTCCACCGATGGATTAACTTGGATAAAGCAAAACAAGATGTTTTTTGATCATGCCTCTGTACCTGGCGCCGTTGTAAAGAATAATAAAATATATCTTTATTTTGTTGATGCTTCCGGCGAGAGCGATCAACTTTCAGTCGCAATAAGCCAAGATTCTGGTAAAACTTTTTCTGAAAAACAAAAAGTGACGGTTCAAAACACTCCTTTTTATGCTATTATTGATCCTCATCCACAACTGGAAGACGATAAAATTCGCCTTTACTATTTTAGCAATCCAATGAACCCAAATGGAGTCGCCGATGAAAGTTTTAAAGTGTATTCTGCTACCTCCAACGATGGCGTTAATTTTGATAATCCTCAAATGGCTTTTGAAAATCCGGTTCTTATTACCGATCCGGATGTTTTTGAAACTTCTAAAGATTGGCGCATGTTTCTAAGCGAGGGACAAAATCTGATTTTAGCTATTTCTACCGACGGTGGAATAACTTTTAAAAAAGATGAAAATTTTTCTTGGAATAAAGGCGGAGTTTGCGACACCATTAAAATGGGCGAGGACTTCCGCACTTATTTTTGTGGTCAAGGCGGAATCGGAAGCGCTTTAGGTGCTGATACTGGAAAATTAATTGTTGAAGATGGGTCGCGCATTAGTCCTGATAATGGAAAAATAATTTGTGATCCAAGTGTTATAATGTTAGAAGATGGCTCATATTTAATGTTCTACAAAAGCCAAGAGATAAAAAAATAAATAATTATAAGAAATTGGCCAACGTTTTTACGCTGGCCAAGTAAGTTCACTTGTTGATTTTTACCCAATTATAGGCATTGTATTTCCTTGGACGATGCCACCTTCGCAAACCCACTCCCACTCCTCATCAATCGGTATAGGAACGGATTTAGCAATCGTAACATCCAGAGATTCGTTTGATTCTACGCTCTCACAGACTACCCCTTTATCTTCCGTGACCATTTCATTGCTCTCACTCATTTTTGAGCACCTCCTTTCATTTAACAAAAAATCCGCCCTATCGGCGGAAGTTTCTTTTTGAGATTATTTTGTTATAAATATTTGAAACTACCGCCTACACGCAAAAAATAGATCTTTGTTTTTAAGACCTTTTGAAGTTGCGCAAGTTACAACAGTAAAAATATTCATAACATATATAATGTTACAGTACTGATATTTTTTGTCAAGCAAGCAATCCCACCGCCACCTACGAGGTGTCGGAGCGGTAGTTAGGACTTTGATTTATTAATCATTTCCATTGGCGAAAGATCGTTCAAAGATTTATGAGGAAAATAATTCCAAGCATCAGTAAAACATTGAAGAATATTATTAAATTCATCAATATCGGGCACATTATTAAAATATTTTAGCCATTTATTTTGATAATCGCGATTTGCTTTCCTAACGTCTGATTCATCTTCTTCTGCAACCCATTTAATAACCATTTCAACGCTAAGTTGTTTTTCAAAATGATATTTTTTAATCAATACTTCCAATTCATTTTTAATACTTTCCCGATTTTTCATAATTTTCCTCGCTCAATTAATTCTTCAACTTTTCTTTTAGCTTCTTCTAAAAGTTTTTTTGATTTTTGGCGGGCAATGTGCGATTGGCGAACAAGCTCGGCGATTTTTTGCTGGGTTTCTGTGGATAAAATTGGGATTAATATATTTTTGATTTGCTCTGGTTTCCAATGAGCGATTACTGAACCACCGGCATCTCGTTCAGCTTGCATTTGACCGACTAATGAATTAATAACAAGTGTTATATATTCTGGTTCAATTTTATTTTTAACTTTTAGCCGTAAAATTCCGCTCGATATTATGCTTTCATTTGATTCTTTTATTGTATATGCAATTCCCGGTGTCGCATCTTTTGAAAGCAATATTTCTCCAACTTGTGGTTCAAAATCTTTTTTCAATTTGCTATAAAGTTCTTCGTTTAAATATTGTTGGTTGCTATCGTTTATGCCTAATTTGGTTAAATTACTTACACGGATAAAAGATTTTCCTTTTTCTTGATACGCTTCAGCTCCCGGCTCAAAACCTTTTCTCATACTTACTAAATCACCAAGTTTTTTGTAACTTTTGGAACTTATTTTTTCAACCAATTTATTATATTTTTCTTGAAAATATTCAGCATCAATGCGATTGGCTTTTTGAACTTCAGACAAATTTACAATTGAAAATAAGCCATCATCTTTTTGAAAATTGTTTAGCTCTAATTCTTCCAAAAGCATCTCTTCGGCTTCTTGGTAATATTGATTGGATTTTTCTTGCAATTCATTTGATTCTAGTATTATGTTTGAAATTTCTTTTTGACTTGCAAGAGATACCAATGGTAATTTAACTCTTCCCAATTCTTCAAGATTAATATTATATTGACCAGTAGGTCTTGCTAATCTGTCTAATTGTAAACGACCAAGTTTAGAAATCAAAAAAGCAAAAATATATTCTTGTAAAAACGAAGAGCTTTTTGTTCGCAAAAACGCCATCGCTTGTGTTATATTAGCTTTTGGAAATTCCTTTGGAACAAAACCAATTCTTCCAACAACACTTAAATTTGCCCCCACAATACTTACTAATACATCATCCGATTTTAAACGAGTGCTTTTCATACAGTCGTCTATCTCTTCGCTAATAAAATAATAATCATCCTTTAAGTTTAAAACATTATTTCTTATATCGTTCGTCTTTAGTAAAATTACCCCTTGATTAAGAGAATCATTTCTGTCCTTTGGAGTAACACCGCTTTTTATAATAGTAACCTCTTTAATTTTTCTGAATTTCATCCCAAAAATCTTTTTTTCTAACTCTAAAAATTCCGGCTGATAATATTCCGCATCCAGCCGCAAAGCCCCTTCAAGTTGTGATTTTTTGATTATTGAATATGTCATTAATGTAATTCCTCGTTTATCTCGAGTAAGCTGGCTTTAAGTAAAGTTTTTGTTGTTTCATTAATAATTCTATAAATACTGTGAATGTTTTGTGTTGCCTTTTCTGGTGTATCTATCATTTCGCCTTGAAAATGAGCTGGAGTATGCCTGTAATGATGAAGAAATCTCTTCATTTCTTTTATCATATCTTTGACATACTCTTTCTCACTTTTATCTAATTTTGTTGTTATGTTTGCTTTTTGTTCTAATTCTAGTAGTAAATTATCTATAGTTTGATCAACTTTTTCCTCATCAAAATAAGTACCGACAAATTTAGTGTTGCCAGATGATGGGAGCCTTAAATCATCTGCAATTTGAAAAAGAAATCCTTCAAACGCTTTATAAGCAGGGGCTGTAAAAAAAGAGAAGTCGTTAAATTGATTTCTAAAAGACTGCTCAATATCCATACACTCAACCCTTATAGAGTCGGCTAAATGATTTATTATCTTCTCACTTAAATAATCTAGTGTTACTGTATCAAAATTTGCTTTTATACAATCTATTTGCTGATTACCACGTGCCTTACCGAAGATTTCTTTCGTTTGCCATTTAGCAAGATTATTTAGTTGCAAATATTTGCTCATTGTTCACTCCAAGATTCAAATTTATTTTCTCTATCAAATTTAATCAAAAATCAATTTTCCAATAGGAATGAAATAATTATCAACACGACCCTTAGGGTTATATCTACTTTGAGAAATTTTGTGTTTTAATTTAACACAATTAGAATAATTATCCAAAGCTTCAAATTCCATTTCGTAATTATCAAATCCAACCACATAATCGCCTATTTTTGCCTTCACTTTATCACCTTTTTTAAGTTTCTTAACTTTTTCAATTTTTTCTTGCTCGCTCATTTGCCCCTCCTTTTATATATTTACAAGAAATTAAATTTCTCCTTTTTACCCCATTCTATAAATTTTTCAGCAATTTCCATAAGATCAGTATTGTAGATTCTATTTCCTGACGAATCGAGTCTATAATCTCCATTTTCTTCTTTAATATAATCGTAGTCACCAGAATTATTTTTACCAGATTTTTGAGAAACCGCCATAAATATCGAGTAATTTGAAAGAGGTTTTTCGTCTTTGCTCCATTTCTGCAAAAATAAAACCGATGTTTTTGTACCAGTGTGCGGTTTAAAAGTATTTACTCCTAGGCTAATAACAGCTAGAATTTTTGCTTTTTTCGTAATAAAATTACGAATTTGCTCTAAAGAAGTGTTATTCAATGTTCCTTGAGGCAAAACAATAGCCATTCTACCGCCGGGTTTTAAGAAATTTAAATTTCTTTCAATAAACAATATATCGCGACTAATTTTGTTTTTTACTTTCCCATTTTCACTACGACCCAATTCGTATTTATACAAAATTTGTCCATTAACATCGCCGGCAAAAGGAGGATTAGTCATAACTAGATCAAAATCGAAATAATAAAAATTCTTTTTATTTTCCTCGTTCTGTTGATGATCTTCTATGGGTAATAATCTGTTATTCAATATTGCTTTTGTATCATTGGACCAAATTACCGGATCAAGCGTATTTGCATTGACAACATTTGTCTTTCCATCGCCGGCAATAAGCATTACGGCTTTAGAAATTTTTGTTGCCCGAGGATCAAAATCAATAGCATAAAGATGTTCTTGTGCATAACCTTTTTGACTCTCTCTTGTATCTTCACCATAGTTACTTTCATTTATCTCGTGTTCATTTACATATTGCATGGTATGAACCGGAAAACCACAACTTCCAGCTGCCGTATCAATCATATATTCGTCTTGCTTTGGATTTAACATTTTTACACACATATCAATGACAAATCTGGGCGTAAAATACTGACCTTTCTCACCTTTTGAATCCGAAGTGATAAGATATTCAAAAGCCTCATCAATCACTTGAAAATTACCATTATAAATTCGATATTTTTGAAGCATTGAAATTGCAGGAATTATTACATTAACTGGAATATCTATAGTTTCAAAATTTTTAAATACCCCTTCTCCCCATTGTTTTTTAGCTTTTTCGAATAAATCTTTTATAACTTCAAGATGTTCTTGATTGGAGCGAGAAGTAACCTTAAATTTTCTATCTTCATTTCGAGGTGTTACAATTTCATCGTAAAGTTTGGCATAAATAAGTTTAAAAATCTCATCAAAAGGATTAACACCGGCATTAGCAAGAATTGTATTTTCTAAATCCTGAACAAGTTGTCTTAAATCATTAGATACTTCCAGCATTTGATAAGTTAACTTTTCATTTCTAATATCATCTGTTGTTTGTCCGTATTTAGGTAGATCAGTCAGGTTTTCAAATAAATTAGGGTCTGTTCTTTCTAAAACATTAGTTGTCTTTCCGTCTGTTAAAACAAGTAATGGTGCGCCTGTGGCGTTGGCATAACCTTTTAATTGTTCTATCCCTTCTTTTATATCAGGCTTTTTAACTTCAATAATTATGTATTCTTCCTTTTGAGTGCTGTCTCGATAAACAACAATGTCATCTCTTTTTACGACTTCTCGACCAAATTGAACTGGTCTTTCTATATCTATATTAGAAATTGGATACTTATAATATTTAATCAATTTGATTAAATAAAGTTGCCTAATTATTTCCTCTGGTCTTGCGCCCTTATCAGACTTAATAAGCTTTGGTTTCTTTTTAATAAGACAATTGAGATAAATATTGCCATTTTCTTCAAAAATATCTAAATCGTCAAAATATTTAATATCTTCCGTATCCAAAAACTCAGACAAACCAAAAACACCAAAAAGATCAGGTGATGATAATATCTCACCAATTAATCCTTTTTTATCAATTAATTGTTTGACTTCTTCTCGGTTTATATTTGTATTTTCTTCCATATTTTTATTATAGCTCATTCTACCTCTTTCCTAAATAAACGATTTGGTTTTTGGGTTAATGGGGGTAATTTTGCCATTTTCCATTTTACCCATTATTTTTGCTTGCATTTTAGTATCTGGTTTAAAAAGAATAATATCGTATTTTTTATTTTCCGGTTTAAGAAATTTATGCGGAGGGTGATTTTGAGTCATAAAACGCTTAACAGTAGTGCCTTCAAAAAGTTGTGCCACAACAATATCGCGATTAGTAAATTCGGTACTTCTTTTAGCAACCAATATATCCCCATTATTAACACCTGCTTCAATCATTGAATCACCACAGATTTCTAATAGAAACATATCTTGATTAATTTTAACCTCATCTGATAACTGTGTCCAGAGATCATTTTGGAGTGACGCTGCGAAGCCTCCGGCATAAGAAGTCCCAGCGTTAAGAATGAGTGGTGGTAGATTAAGCGAATTGTACCCCTCTGCAGAAATAACAATGCTTCTAGCTTTTCCTTCATTTTTAGATATTAAACCCTTTGTTTCAAGAGCATTAAGTAAGTCAACAACAGCCTGATTGGATTTAACATTTAATAAATGCTTGAGTTCGTCAAAACTTGGTGAATATCCATCACTTTTAAAAGATTCATATATGATCCCTAAGAGTTCTTTTTGTCTTTTTGTGACCCCTCTTTTCATTAATCCCTCCATATATAATAATAACTGACCATTTAGTCAGTGTCAATCTGTGGATAACTTTCTTTTATTTTTTAAGCACTGGTTTTGTTTTAACCAGAGTGACTTTTTTGACCGGAGTTGTTTCTTTATTTTTTACAACTTCAGCTAAAAGTTTTTTAGTTAAAATGACTTGTTGGAATTTTAATTTTTTTGTTAATTTTGAGCCTAAAATTTTAACCGACAATTTTTTATTGGAAATTAATTTCTTTTCAATCAACGATTTAAAATTGACCGTGTCGCCATCATTAAACTTCTTTTCTAAAACAGCAATATTTATAATTTGAGGCTTAATATTTTTTGACTTGAAGCCTTTAATTTTAGGCAGTCTTTGAACTAACGGTGTTTGTCCACCTTCAAAAGTTCGCGGAATATTATAACCCGAACGAGATTTTTGACCTTTAGTCCCGCGACCGGCTGTTTTTCCCTTGCCAGACGCTAATCCGCGACCAACTCGCTTACTTTTATGCAAAACTGTTTTAGGTAATTTATTTAACATTTTGTTCCTTTGCCAAACGTTGAAAGGCTTCAATTGTGGCTTTACTATTATTAATTTTATTGGCTGTGCCTAAAATTTTACCAACAATATTTTGAATACCAGCTAAGGCGCAAATAGCCCGGATTGTTCCTCCGGCTACGATTGATGTTCCTTCTCTGGCCGGTTTGAGTAAAATATGAGCCGAGCCCAAAAAGACTTCAATTTCGTGGGGAATAGTACCTTTAACAATTGGCACATCAATTAAATTTTTGCGCGCTATGCGGGTTCCTTTTTCAACCGCATCAACAACTTCAGTTGCTTTACCAACACCAATACCAACTTTACCATTGTGGTTACCCAAAATAATCAAAGTTCTAAAACGAATCCGACGACCGCCTTTAACAGTTCTGGAAATTCTATCAACTTGCAAAACTTTTTTATCAAATTCATCTTGTTCTCTTTTATTATCGCGACGATCCGATCTTTTAAATTTGGGATCAAATTGTTTTGGTTTTACTTCTTCTGCCATTTAAAACTCCAATCCATTCTTTCTTAAATCTTCAGCTATTTTTTTGACATTTCCATGATACTGATAGCCCGCTCGATCAAAAACTATTTTTTTAATCTTTTTTTCACTTAATATTTTAACAAAAATTTTGACCATATTTTCTTTGTCTTTTAACTCTGAACCAGCCGCCAAGGTCTCGCCTTTTTCGTCATTTATCGCTTGAAGATAAAGATATTTATTGGAACGAAAAATAACCACTCGCGGGACGGTAGCTGTTCCTGAAATTTTGGCTCTGATTCGTCTTTTAATTAATTCGTTTTTCATTTTACTTTGCTCCACCAATGGCCGCTTTAGCCGCTTTACCCGGCTTGCGACGAGGTATTTCGTCAATATATTTAATCCCTTTGCCTTTATACGGTTCAACCGGTTTAATACTTCTGATTTCAGCCGCCACTTGGCCGACTTTTTGACGATTAATTCCACTAACGCTAATGACATTTTTTTCAACTTTAATTTCAATACCATCAGGCGTCAAATGTTCAACCGAATGAGAAAAACCAACATTTAAAATTAATTTATTTCCTTGGACTTCTGCTTTAAAACCAACTCCTTTAAAATCAAGTTTTTTGGTAAAACCTTGGGAAACGCCTTCAATCATATTGGCAATTAATTTTCTATACAGCCCGTGAAAAGCTTTGGCTTTTTTGTCATTGCCGGAGCGTGTAACTTGAATCGTATTATCGCTTTGTTCTAATTTAATTCTTGAAGACATTGCTAAAGTAAGCTCGCCCTTTGGACCAGTCACTTTTATCAATTTGGTGTCTTTTTCAACACGGACACCTTCTGGAATATTAATTTGTCTTTGACCTATTTTTGACATTTTTAATCCTTACCTAATCTCGGCAATTAATTCCCCACCTAAACCTTTTTTACGCGCTTCTTCGCCTTCAAACATACCTTTAGAAGTTGAAATAACAAGCATTGACTGCGGTCTTTTGGGTCGGGGAATATTACCAGCCGTAGTATAAACTCTTCTACCCGGACGACTAACTCTTCTTATATCAATTAAATTTTGATTTAAATCAATTTCAATTTTTTTCTGCCCTGAAGGTAAATCAACCACACGAAAATCAATTATTCGTTGACGTGATTTAAGTATTTCTAAAATAGCCAATTTAATTTTGGAATAGAAAATAGTCATTTTTTCATGACGGGCGCCTTGGGCATTTTTAATTTGTGAAAACATTTCTGCAATTGGATCCATTATATTCTCCTCACCATGACGACTTTATGACCCCGGGAATTTGACCGCAACTAGCCAGCTCACGAAAACAAATGCGACAAATACCAAACTTTCTTAAATAACCGTGACGACGACCGCAACGAAAACAACGATTTACTCCGCGGGTAGAAAATTTTGGTTTGCGTTTTGCTCTTTCAATTTGTGATACTTTTGCCATTATTAATCCTTTTTAAACGGGAATCCTAAAGCTTCTAATAATATTCGACCTTCTTTTATATCTTTTGCGGTTGTAACAAAGGTAATTGACATGCCGAAAATAGTTTCCGCTTTTTCATGAGAAATTTCCGGAAATATTACTTGCTCTCGCAGGGCAAGGGTAAAATTACCGGCTCTGTCAAAATCTTTTTCATCTAATCCTCTAAAATCACGCATTCTAGGTAGCACTATATTGGCTAATTTATAAGAAAAATCATACATTCTGTCCTTGCGCAAAGTGACAACTAGTCCAATTTCATCATTTTGTCTGATTTTAAAACCGGAAATCGCTTTTTTGGCTTTTGTTACTTTTGGTTTTTGTCCGGTAATACTTTTAAGGCTTTCGGTAACAATTTCTTTAAATTTTGGATTCTCCCGTGTTTTACCAATACCAACATTAATGACAATTTTTTCTAAATCCGGCACTGCCATTTTATTTTTTAATTCTAGCTTTTGAGCTAGTTCCGGAACAATTTTTGATTTAAATATTTCTTGTGCTTTTGACATTTTAACTTAAATCTCCTTGACAACTTTTACAGATTCTAGCCTTTTTTTTCGTATTTTTATCTTGAATTATTTTATATCCAATTCTTGACGGCTTACTGCAATGCGGACAAACTAAAATTGCATTTGAAACATCAATTGGCGCCAACTTATCCATAATTCCGCCATGGGGATTTTTACGTGTTGACTTCAAATGATGTTTGGAAATATTAACCCCAGTTACCACAATTTTATTTTTTTGGGGCACAGATTTTTCAATATTGGCACGTTTGCCTTTGTCTTTGCCAGCAATAATTAAAACTGTATCGCCTTTTTTTAATTTCACAATACCTCCTCTGCCATTGAAATAATTTTACCAAAACCTTTTTCTCGCAGTTCGCGCGCCACTGGTCCAAAAATACGACTGCCACGAGGAGTTTTGTCCGGGTTAATTAAAACAATAGCGTTATCATCAAATCTGATGTTGGTGCCATCTTTTCTACCCAAAGGAAATCTTTGTCTAACAATCACCGCTTTAATTATTTCTTTTTTCTTAACCACCGTATGAGCCGTCGCCGATTTAATTGAGCCAACAATAATATCGCCAATTTGAGCCGATTTGGGTTTAGCATGACCAACAACCCTAATACACGACACAATTTTAGCGCCAGTATTGTCCGCAACTTTTACTCTTGAACCTGATTGAATCATTTTACCTCAACTACTTTCCAAGCTTTTTTTCTACTAATTGGTCTTGTTTCGGAAATCAAAACTGTCTGCCCTGCTTTAACTTCACTTTCGGTATGGACCAACATTTTACGATTAGAAAAATATCTTTTTTTATAAAGCGGATGAATTTTTAGAAATTTTACTTCCACTAAAACAGTCTTGTCTTTTGAATCTCGCAAGGCAATCGCTTTAATTTGTTTTATTTTTTTGATGATTTTTTCTTTTTCCATTATTCCTACTTATTTAATTTAACTTGTTCTTCAAATATTTTTTCAGAAAGAATTGTCCAAAGACGAGCAATCTTTTTCCTTGTCTGGGTAATTTCATGATAATTTTTAAGCTTCCGAAAAGATTGACCCATTCGTAATTCGGTTAATTTTTTTTGCAAGCTTTGCAATTCTTTATATAAATCTTTTTTATCTTTACTTCTTAATTCTTGAAGTTCTACAGTAGTTTTCATGATAAATCCTTCTTTATAAATCGGGTTTGTACTTGCAATTTATGGGATGCCAATCTTAAAGCTTCTTTGGCAATTTCTTCACTAATACCACCGATTTCAAAAATCATTCTACCCGGCAAAACAACAGCCACAAAATGGTCAAGACTGCCTTTGCCCCCGCCCATACCTGTTTCGGCCGCCATTTTGGTAATTGGCTTGTCGGGAAAAATGCGAATCCAAACCTTACCACCACGACGAATATAGTGGGTGATAGCGCGTCTGGCGGCTTCAATTTGACGGGCACTAACCCAACCGCGACTGGTGGCTTTCAGACCAAAATTACCAAAGGAAAGCTCGCTTCCCCGCAGGGAATTACCTCTCATTGTGCCTCTAGAAATTTTTCTATGTTTTAATTTTTTTGGAATAAGCATTTAAACCTCTTCTTGCTCAATTTGATCGCCCTTATAAATCCAAACTTTAACCCCAATCATCCCGTAAGTGGTTAAAGCGTCAACTTTAGCAAAATCAACGTTAGCTCGCAATCTTCCTAATGGAATTGAACCTTTGCCATATTGTTCCCTCCTCGCAATTTCCGCTCCGCCAAGCCTGCCGGAGATACCTATTTTTATTCCTTTGGCTTTGGCATCTATGACTTTACCAATTGACTGCTTGATGGCTCTTTTGTAAGCAATTCGGCGCTCAACTTGATAAGCAACTGTTTGAGCAACCAATTCGGCTGAAAGGTAAGGATTTTTTACTTCCATAATTTCTATTTCAATTTTTGTTACAACACTGGTTTTTAAATTTCTAAGTTTCGGACAATTTTTAACCAAATACATTTTAATATCATTTATTCCTTGACCACTGCGACCAATTAAAATACCCGGTTTTGATGTATGAATAATAATTTTAATCGCATCTTGGGAACGATCAATTTCAACTAGTGAAACTCCGGAAGTTTTACCAAACTTTTTATCTAAGGCATTTCTAATTTCAATATCACTCAAAAGATTTTCCCGATAATTCTTTTTCGCAAACCATTTTGCTTGCCAATTTTTATTAATTTGTAGTCTAAATCCAATTGGATTTACTTTATGACCCATTTGACGCTCCCTTTGGTCGCTTAATTTCTAAGACGACGGTGACATGCGACATTCTTTTAAGAATTGCGGTTGCTTTACCTTGATGAACAATTCGTCGCCGTTTTAACTTTGGTCCTTCATCAACGCAAATTCGTAAAACTGATAAATTATCTTCGCTAATATCTTTTTCTTTGGCAATGGCAAGGGCATTCTTAAGTGTTAAAGCTAAAGGTTTAGCAGCAGCTAAATTAGAAAACTTTGCTATGCTCAATGCTAGCGATAATTTTTTTCCCTTAACCAGACTGCCTGCTAAACGCATTTTGTCGGGGGTAACTTTAACAAATCGTCTTTTGGAAATTATTTCTTGCATTATTTCACCTTTTTAACTACTTCAGGCTCTTTTTTAACTGCGCCTTGAGCTGGTTTTGCACCCGCAGATTGGGCTTCTTCACGCGCCATTCGTCCACCATGACGGAGAAACTTTCTTGTTGGCGCAAATTCACCTAATTTATGACCAACCATATCTTCAACAATTAAAACCGAAATATGCTGGCGACCATTATGAACACCAATCCTAAAACCAACCATTTCAGGGGAAATATCTGACTTTCGTGCCCAAGTATTGATAACTTTTTGATCACCAACTCTTAAGGCATGGATTTTTTTTAATAATTTTTCGTCCACATACGGACCTTTTTTAAGCGATCTTGCCCCAAGGTGTTTTTGGATATTTCAAACCAATCGGATTAACACCTTCTCCTCCACCATGCGGATGAGCCGCTGGACTCATAGCTTTTCCTCTGACTGACGGTCTAATCCCCATATGTCTAACGCGCCCTGCTTTACCAATTCTTTGAGCAGAATGAGTAATATTGGAAACTTGACCTAAAGAGGCAAAACAATTTTTATTTATTTTCCTAATTTCACCTGATGGTAATTTTATTTGAACAAAACGGCCTTCTTTTGCCACAATTGTGGCGCTACTACCAGCCGAACGAACCATTTTTCCACCTTGTCCCGGTTGCAGTTCAATATCGTAAATAGCAACACCATTAGGAATTTTACTAAGCTGGAGGCGATTGCCTTTTTGAATGTCAACTTCACCAGAAGTGATAATATCGCCCACTTTTAAGCCTTCCGGCGCTAAAATATAGGCTTTGGTCTTATCTTCAAAAGTTACTAAATTAATAAAGGCGCTACGATTTGGATCGTACTCCAAGGTCTCAACTTTTGCCGGCATATTTAATTTTTTATCTATTGAAATTAAAACCCGATATTTTCTTTTTGCTCCGCCACCCTGATGACGAACGCTAATTTGTCCGGTTTGGTCCCGTCCAGATTTCTTTTTCAAAGGACGAGTTAATTTTTTAACCGTTTTTTCGGTCGTCAAAACTGAATAGTCGGTGACTGTCATTTTTCGTCTGCCTGAAGTTGTCGGTTTATAAAACTTAATCATTTTTACTTTTCTTCAAATCCGGGTATTTTTTGACCTTTTTTTAAGGTAATAATGGCTTTTTTCCAAGCTTTTTTGCGACCAGCATATTTGCCTCTGGTCATTACTTCTTTGCTTTTTTTATTAATGACATTAACTTTAACCACATTAACTTTATACAAATCGGCAATTGCTTGAGCAATTTGAATTTTATTGGCCCGAGTGGCGACCTTAAAAGTATAAGCCCCGCTTTCAATTTTGCCAATAGCTTTTTCAGTAATTAGCGGCGCAATTAATACTTCAACCATTTTTCCTCCCCGCAAATATTTTCTCTAGAGCCTCAACGCCAGCAACATCGGTTAAAATATAATCGTATTTTAAAATATCTAAGATATTAATATTTTGGGCTTGAATAACTTTTAAATATGATAAATTAGCCACTGATAATTCAAAATTAACATTTGTTTCAGACAAAATGGTTAAGATTTTTCCTTCTTCAATGGGCAATTTTTCCAAAAAAGATTGAACTTCTTTGGTGCTAATTTTAGCTAATTTTAAAGTTTCAGTGACAATAAACTTATTGTTTTTGATCTTTTCGGAAAGTGCCATAAATATTGCTTTTTGAAGCATTTCTATTTCGCCTACGGATAAAATTCCCATTGCTGCCCTTGGCCCAATTCCAGAAACAGAGATTAAAAGCTCAAATAAATAAAGTTCTGATTCTTTT